>TARA_R110001606_G_scaffold56983_2_pt1 | contig 44375 bp, 49 predicted proteins | sample TARA_R110001606 | Tara Oceans TARA_R110001606 (sample SAMEA4398315) | marine metagenome | biome: Polar Biome; feature: [SRF] surface water layer (ENVO:00010504); material: water (ENVO:00002006), including particulate matter (ENVO:01000060) such as... | depth 5 m
GTTGCTGATGTAGGTATGACATTAGAGGTTGATAGTGGAAATGTAAATGCTATTACTATAGATAATGTTGGGACTGTAACTTTTGGTTATTATACTTATTTTCCTAACTATTTATTTCATGAAGGCGATACAAATACTCGTATACAATTTGGAACAGGAACAATTACATTAAGAGGCGATTCAGGAATAACTCTTGATGGAAATGTTAGTGTTGATGGAACTACAATTTCTTCTGGTTTTGTAACGGGTAAGGTAGGTTTTGGAATTAATTATGTTGGTGGTGCTACTGTACCTATGGTTATACTTGCTAACGCAACCGACTATGGAATATTCTATAGAGAAGCAACTCCAGACCACATAGAGTTTCAACATGGTGGCACTGTAAGACAATCTTTTGATGGTAACGGAAATGTATCTTTTACAGGTGGTTTAACAGCCACAACAGGTACTTTCTCAGGAGACGTAACTGCTTCCACAGCTGGCATTAATACTATTTTATCAGTAGGAACAGGCGCAACGGGAACGTTGCGTTTACAAGATTCTGGAACATCGTATTTAACTATGTATAAATCGTCTGGAGTTGCCTTTATTCAAGGAGCAGCTACAGGGAACACTATATTCTTTGGAGCTCCTGCATCATTTGTACAAAATATAAATGTACAAGGAACTGTAGACGTTGATAACTTTAAAGTAAACGGAGCTCAAGGTAGTAGTGGACAAGTATTGACATCAAGTGGCTCTGGAGTTTCTTGGCAAACACCAAGTGGTGGTGGTAGCGGAACAATTGGAGGTTCAGGAACAGCTGGTTTTGTTCCAAGATTTAGTGCTGGAACAACACTAGGAAATACCAACATTCAAAATGATGGAACCAACACAACGATAAATACTGACAACGCAATTTTCCAAATTACTAAACCATCGAATGCATCAGATGAACCTACTTTTTATGTTGATACAGATGAGAATAGAGTTGGTTTTAGAACAACATCACCTAACGCAGCTTTTGATGTAAACGGAACTATAAAGACTTTAGGTTTTAATGCAAACGAACAACAATTTTTTGTTGACCCAGATAATAAATATATTAAAGCAGGTGCTTATGGTTCTGGAGAATTTTTTGGGGTTACAGGTGCTAATAACCAACCAAAATATACTTTTGCCGCAGGTAACGAAGGTAAGTTTGTAGAAGACGAAAGAATAGAAACTATAGCTATAAGTGGAAGCGGGTTTGATGACCTTAATAGTGTAGGTACTACAGTTATTCCTGCGCCAGGAGCGAACAGTGCTCTTTTCATAAAAAGCATTACTGTTTATAAAGGTGCTGGAACTCCAGGAACTGGATGGAGTAGTTTATTAGGTTTTGGGTTTTGTGATTCTGGCACTACAAATGCTTGTAATATGGCAGGGGGGCAGAGGTCTTGGAGGCCTTGGGCATATTTTCCAGCTACTTTTGTTTCAAGTGTGATAGCTGCTACTGGAACTTGGTTTTGGCAATCTGAAAGACCAGTTGGTATTGGAGCAATGGCTTCATCAGGTGCAGATAAAAGCACGTTTTTAAATAGAGGTCTTATATTAAGAAACGCAAGTGATTTAACTGCATTACCTACTGCAACTTGGTATGTACAAATAAAATATAGTATTATAAATGTTACTGCAGGATTTACTAACAACGTAGATAGAACAATTACTGGTTCAGGACAAACTCCTGCAGGAAGAACAGCATTTAATGCAGCTAACGGTACAGTGTTTAATGGAGTTTGCACATCAACTCCTGGTAATCCAAATGCTAATACATTCTACTTTGTAAACACTTCTGGCAATGCTCAACAATCATATCCTTGTAATGGAGATACTGTATATACAACACAAACTGGAACAACATTACTTCCTTCATTTTATTATTACTTATATTCTGCTGGAGGTTCAAGATTCTATATACAAGTAATAAACGGAATAGTATCTAATCAATCGGGTTGTAGTGTGAATACTTGTTCTCCACCGATATAAAAAATCTTAAATTATTTTACTATCTTTGTAATTAACATATAAAAATTAAATATAATAAAATGGCAAAATTAACAGAAGAAGAACTAAAAAATGTTCAAGGATTAAATCAAGAGTTTTTAAACGTAAAAGTTAAAATCGCAGATGCAGTTATAAATTTATTTAAAGCTGTACCAATGATTGACCAAGTACAACAAAAATTTGGGGAAGTTGAAAAACAATTAATAGATGTTTACGGGAAAAACGCAGTAATAGATTTAGCTACTGGAGAAGTAAAAGACCCTGAAGAAGAACCCGTAGAAGAAAACAAAACCGATGGCGAAAATAAGTAACATATCCGCATACCCAGGTATTCAAAATTTAGATGCAGCTGATTATTTAGTAATCACTGACGCTGAAAATAGTCTTATGACTAAAACCGCAACTATTGCTCAAATACAAGCATTGTTCGGAATAGATACTTTGGTGGCAAAAGTTACTGTTAGCAATCAAGCCTTACTAGGCGTAGGAACAGCTTTAACAATTATTCCTGCGCCTGGTGCAACAAAAATTATAGATGTAATTAGTATACAAGCATATTTTGATGCAGGTTCTATTCAATATGATTTTGGCACAAATGGTCTTAATTTTAAAATAGACTCTGTAAGTTTTGGAGCAATACAACAATCTAAAATAAATTCAGCAACTGATATTGTAACAAAACCTGGTAACTCAGGTGGTTTAACTGTTGGTATTAATCAACCTTTAGTATTAGTTGCAGATGACGGAAATGCCACAGTAGGAACAGGTGATTTATATGTAAATATATTTTATAGAGTTCTTACTACAGGAACATCATTCTAATTAAATGGATATACGTAAAATTTCTATAGGCGCAGACTATAAGTCTGGAGCCATGCATTACATAGTAGGACAATCTGTTCTTGGAGGAACCTATGGTATTCATTTAATTCAACACGATTCTACTAATAATTCATATAAAATTTGGATTATAAAAAAAGACGAAATATTGCTATGGAAAGAGTTTAAAACTACCATGCCAATATGTTTAGAATTTAATATAAACTTTTAATGCAGTCTCCCTTTTGCTTTATAGTAAAACCCTACAATGATAGGCGTTACGATAATATCAAATATTATGGAGACAAAAGATTTTTTACCAGCACATCAGAAGAAGATTTTACAGTTTCTACAAGGCTAGCTGTTGTTATTAATGTACCTTTAAATTATAACGGTCCTATTAAAATTAATGACACGTTAGTGGTTCATCATAATGTATTTAAATTTTATAACGACATGTATGGCAGGCAAAAAAGCGGTAGAAGCTGGCTAATGGATGACTTGTTTTTAGTAGATGACAATCAATTCTACATGTATAAACAAAACAATAAATGGTATAGTCATAATAACTTTTGTTTTATTGAACCTATACCAAAAGGTGAGAGTTTTATTGACGGAGTAGGTGTTACAGAAGAACCTTTGTGGGGTAAAATAAAATATGGAAATAAATCTTTAGAAACATTAGGATTAAAAGAAGGAGACAAAGTTTCTTTTCAGCCTGATAGTGAATATGAGTTTAACATAGAAGGAAAAAAGCTCTATAGAATGTACACCAATAATATAACTTTAACAGATGGATACCAGAGCAATTAAATTAGAAATAATAGAAGCAGGTGAAAAAGCTGTAAAAGAATTAATTCAAGTTGCTAAAGCAAAAATTATAAAACCTGACCCTGAAGATGAATTGGCTGCAGACAAATTAAAAAATGCAGCAGCTACAAAAAAACTTGCTTTATTTGATGCATTTGAAATATTAAAAAGAATTGACGAAGAAAGAGACAAAATAGATGGTATAGAAATTAAAAATAACACCCCTAAAGGATTTGCAGAATCAAGGTCAAAATAGAATATTTAATATATGTAAAGGACTTATTCCTAAAAACATATTAACTCGAAAAAATAAAGCGAGGACCTGGTCTTATGGATATAATGAAAAATATGATTTAGTTAATATTTCTAAAGACGGCACAATAGGTGAAGTTATTCATGTTTCTGGATTACGCATTGCTTTGCCCAAAGCTCCAATGACTGCGTTTAAACGTAGTGAAAAAAAAGATGAACAGTTTTGGGAGGTACAAGAATTACCGCCTGCATTAAAAAGAATACCCACTATATTTCAATGGCATGACGCGCCCTCTACATTTAAAAATCAATGGATAGACTATATTGAAGATGAGTTTAATAAAAGAGAAAAAGGTTATTGGTTTTATAATGATGGCAAACCTACCTATTTAACAGGTACTCACTATATGTATTTGCAATGGACCAAGATAGATATTGGGCATCCAGATTTTAGAGAAGCAAATAGAATTTTTTATATTTTTTGGGAAGCTTGTAAAGCCGATAAACGAAGTTTTGGAATGTGTTATTTAAAAATAAGACGTTCAGGTTTTTCATTTATGAGTTCTTGCGAAGGAGTAAATACAGGCACTATAACAAAAAACGCTCGTATAGGTATTTTATCAAAAACTGGTGCAGATGCAAAAAAAATGTTTACCGATAAAATAGTTCCTATATCAAACAACTATCCTTTCTTTTTTAAACCCATACAAGACGGTATGGATAAACCAAAAACAGAATTAGCTTATCGTGTTCCTGCTTCTAAGATTACTAAAAAAAACATGTTTAATATAGAAGAAAATGTTTTAGAAGGATTGGATACTACAGTCGATTGGAAGAATACTTCTGATAACAGTTATGATGGAGAAAAACTACAGTTATTAATACATGATGAAAGTGGTAAATGGGAAAGACCTGAAAACATATTAAACAATTGGCGTGTTACAAAAACTTGTTTACGTTTAGGTAGTAAAATAATTGGCAAATGCATGATGGGTTCTACTTCTAATGCATTAGATAAAGGAGGACGAAACTTTAAGGATTTATATAATGATTCTGACTGCACTAAGCGAAACGCAAACGGTCAAACTAAAAGCGGGTTATATTCCCTTTTCGTTCCTATGGAATGGAATATGGAAGGATTTATAGACCTGTATGGAATGCCTGTTTTAGATACTCCAAAACAAGAAATCAAAGGAATTGATAATGAGTATATTTATCAAGGTGCTGTAAACTATTGGGAAAATGAAGTAGTGTCATTAAAAAATGACCCTGATGCTTTAAATGAATATTACAGGCAATTCCCTAGAACAGAATCTCATGCGTTTAGAGACGAGAGTAAACAATCTATATTTAATTTAACTAAATTATATCAACAAATAGATTATAATGATAGTATAATAAAAGAACATTTTATTACGCAAGGTTCATTTAGTTGGCAAGATGGTATTAAAGATTCTAAAGTAATATGGTCTCCAAATAAAAGAGGAAGATTTTTTGTAACTTACATACCTAAGCATTCCCTTCAAAACAATGTGTTTAAGAAGGGAAATAGATTTTATCCTGGAAATGAGCATTTAGGGTCCTTTGGTTGTGATTCGTATGACATTTCAGGAGTGGTAGTTGGTAAAGGGTCTAACGGTTCTTTACATGGATTAACTAAGTTTAGTTTAGAAGATATGCCTAGTAATCATTTCTTCTTAGAATATATAGCTCGACCTCAAACGGCAGAGATATTTTTTGAAGAAGTTTTGATGGCGTGTGTTTTTTATGGCATGCCTATTTTAGTAGAGAATAATAAACCTCGTTTATTATATCACTTTAAAAACAGGGGATATAGAGGGTTCTGTTTAAACAGACCTGATAAATCTTTAAACAAACTTTCTAAAACAGAAAGAGAATTGGGAGGAATACCAAATACATCTGAAGACGTAAAACAATCTCATGCTTCAGCTATTGAATCATATATAGAAAAGTATGTGGGATTAGATTTAGATGGAGTATATAGAACAGAAGGTGATATGGGAGATACATATTTTCAACGTACATTAGAAGACTGGGCAAAGTTTGATATTAACAACAGAACTAAGTTTGATGCTTCTATAAGTTCAGGTTTAGCTGTAATGGCTAATCAAAAACACTTGTATACACCGACCAAAGAAAAAACAAAAATAAGCATTAACTTTGCAAGATATAATAACAGCGATAAAGTTAGTCGAATTATTAATTCATGAAAGACGTAAATATTAACTTAAAAGCAGCTGCATTTCCTAACGAATTTGCTTCGGACGCGCAAAAAGACACAATGGAGTATGGACTCCAAGTCGGACAGTCGATTCAATACGAATGGTTTAGAAAAGATAGCGGCTCATGTAGGTTCCTCAATCAATGGGGAGAGTTTAATCGGTTAAGACTATATGCTCGTGGAGAGCAGTCTGTTCAAAAATATAAAAACGAAATTGCAGTAGACGGAGATTTGTCTTACTTAAATTTAGATTGGACTCCTGTTCCTATTATTCCAAAATTTGTAGACATTGTTGTAAATGGTTTAAACGATAGGTTGTTTAAAGTAAATGCATTTGCAGAAGATGCTATGTCCGCAGAAAAACGAGATAGTTTTCAAAAAAGAATAGAGGGAGAAATGGTTGCGAGACCATTGTTTCAACAAATAGAAGAAGATTTTAAATTAAATGTTTTTCAAACAAATGAAGAGGAGCTTCCAGAAAGCGATGAAGAACTAGAGTTGTATATGCAAATGAAATATAAGCCAGCTGTAGAAATTGCAGCAGAACAAGCTATAGACACTGTATTACAACAAAACCATTACGCAGATATTAGAAAAAGAGTTGATTATGATATAATGACTTTAGGAGTTGGAATGTCTAAACATCAGTTTTTACCAGGACAAGGTATTCAATTAGATTATGTAGACCCAGCTAATGTGGTATACAGTTATACTGAAGACCCTTACTTTAAAGATTGTTTTTATTGGGGAGAAATTAAAACTATCCCAATGGCAGAATTAGTAAAGATAAATCCTGATATTACTAATGAGCAAATGGAAGAAATAGCTGCTTCTAGTCAATCGTGGTATAATTACTATAATAACTCTCAGTTCTACGAAAACTCTTTGTTTTATAGAGATACTTGCACGCTTCTTTATTACAATTACAAAACTACTCATACTTTTGTTTACAAGAAAAAAGAAATGCCAGATGGCTCCTTTAAAGTTGTAGCTAAAGACGACCAATTTAATCCGCCAGAAGAAATGATGGCAGAAGGTAAATTTGAAAGAGTAGAAAAGAAAATAGAAGTATGGTATGACGGAATTATGGTAATGGGAACAAACATGGTATTGAAATGGGAGTTAGCCGAAAACATGGTAAGACCTAAATCAGCAAGTCAACACGCTCTTCCTAATTACGTAGCATGCGCGCCAAGAATGTATAAAGGAACTTATGAATCTTTAGTTCGTAGAATGATTCCTTTTGCAGATTTAATTCAAGTTACTCATTTAAAATTACAGCAAGTTATATCTCGTATGGTTCCAGATGGTGTTTTTATTGACGCTGATGGACTTAATGAAGTAGACTTAGGTACTGGCAATGCTTATAATCCTGAAGACGCATTGCGTTTATATTTTCAAACAGGTAGTGTTATAGGGAGAAGTTTTACTCAAGACGGAGAATTTAATAATGCTAAAGTTCCTATAACTCAGTTAACATCCAATAGCGGAGGAGCAAAAATGCAAATGTTAATCCAGAACTATAATCATTATTTAGATATGATTAGAACAGTAACTGGTTTAAACGAAGCAAGAGACGGAACGTCTCCAAATCCAGATGCATTAGTTGGAGTTCAAAAATTAGCAGCATTAAGCTCTAATACCGCAACTCGTCATATTTTATTAGCAAGTTTATTTATTACTAAAAGAATGGCAGAAGGTATTGTGTTAAGAACTGCAGATGTTTTAGAATATTCTTCTTTTGCAGACCAGTTTGCAATGCAAATTGGAAAATATAATTTAAATTTATTAGAAGATATTAAAAACTTCTATCTATACGACTTTGGAATATTTTTAGAACTAGCTCCTGACGAAGAACAAAGAGCTATGTTAGAACAAAATATTCAGATGGCTTTATCTAAAAATGATATAAACTTAGAAGATGCATTAGACATTAGAGAGATTCATAATCTTAAAATGGCTAATCAATTACTAAAAACAAAACGTAAGCGTAAAGCTCAAGCAGAACAACAAGCTCAAATGCAGCAACAACAAGCTGCAGCACAAATGCAACAAGAACAACAAATGATGGTTGCACAAGCTGAACAACAAAGAATAGCAGCTGAAATGCAATCTACAATGCAAATTAAACAAGCAGAGATTGCAATGGAGATTGAAAAGATGAAAAACGAAGCTATGTTAAAAGCTCAATTAATGGAAACAGAGTTTTCTTATAATATGCAATTAAAAGGGATTGAACAATCTCAAATTGATATGAGAGAAAAATCTAAAGAAAAAGGAAAGTCTGAAAGAATTAGTCAAGCTAACTCTCAGCAATCACAATTAATTGAACAACGTAAAAGAAATTTACCAGCTATGTCTTTTGAATCAAATGAGGATTCTTTAGATGGTTTTGATTTGTCAGAGTTTGGACCTAAATAAACAATATGTTTAGTAATTTTAGTATAGAAAAATTTAAGAGAATTGTTGTACCCCCAAATCATAGTCTGAAAACTTTAAGTGAAATAAAAACACTTCAGGCAGGTCCATTAGACACAGACTATGCAGACACTTATGATAACATTGTAAATGTTTTTAAAAATCTTTTTAGAAATAGAACACGAAAGTATCCTGAAAAATTAGTAAAAGATTTACTAACACACTCAGAACCTGTCATATTAAGTATAAAAAATTATCATAACAGACAAAGACCAAATGTTGTTGCTAATTATTTAAGTCTTAATTTTCGTTATCATAAAATGAAAAGCGCACAAACACCTTCATTTCCGTCTGGGCATTCTGCTCAGGCTAAATTAGTTGCATTAATGTTATCAGATTTATATCCTGAGATGCATAATGAATTTATTACCGCAGCTAATCATATTTCAAAAAGTAGAATTGCAGCCAGAGTTCATTATGAATCTGACAAAAAAGTAGGAGAAGAGTTAGGCGAGAGTCTTTATAATCATCTAAAGAACGCTTAAAAATAGTAATTAATTATTGTTTAATTTTGTATAAAAATCTAATCTAATGGAATTTAAAGTAAAATCAGTGGAAGGCATCACTCAAAAATCAGCCGCAGAAATAGAAGAAAAACTTTTAGAAAAGCATTCTTCTGAAAACAAAGAAGTTGAACCTGAGCAAAAGGTACAACTAACAGAGAAAATACAAGAACCAGAAGTTGAAAAACCAAAGGTTGAAGAAAAACCTCCCTCGTCAGAGTTAAATGACGAAAACGTTCTTAATTTTATTAAAGACAGATATAATAAAGACATTAATTCAGTTGAAGAATTGTTTGAAACAAAAGAATCAAACGCTGCTTTACCTGAAGATGTTGAGTTATATTTTAATTACAAGAAAGAAACTGGACGTGGTATTGAAGACTTTTACAAATTACAAAAAGACTACGATAACATGGACGATGATTCTGTTTTAGCTGATTATATTAGTACGCAAGAAGAAGGTCTTGATGCCATTGATATTCAAGATGTCATGGATGACAAATTCGGATTTAATGAAGATGAAGATGACGAACGCGATATTAAAAGAAAAAAATTAGCTAAAAAAAGAGAGCTTGGAAAAGCAAAGAAGTTTTTTACTGAACAGAAAGATAAATATAAAATTCCTCTTGAGTCAAGTGGGGGTGGATTATCTGAAGACCAAGAAAACAATCTTAGTGCTTACAACAAGATGATAGAAGAATCTACCTCTCAAGAGAGTCTCCAAAAGGAAAATCGTGATTACTTTCAAAAGCTCACAAACCAAGTGTTTAACGATGAGTTCAAAGGTTTTGAATTTAGCGTGAGTGAAGACAAGCAATTGCTTTTTAAACCAGGTACTTCGGAAGAATTAAAAAACAAGCAAAGCGATGTTGGTAATTTTGTTTCAAAATATACTAATAACGAAGGAGTCATGACTGATGCAAAAGGCTATCACAAAGCTTTAGCAATGGCTATGAATCCAGAAAAATTTGCAAAGTTTTTTTATGAGCAAGGTGTTGCTGCAACAGTTGATGATGTAGCAAGAAAATCTAAAAACATCAATATGGATGTTCGTAGAGCCCCTCAATTAAATACGAAGAATGGTTTAAAAATAAGACCTGTAGGTGACACAACGAGTGGAAGAGGACTCAAAATTAAAAGTATTAAAAAAGTTTAACAATTTAAAAATTTATAATTATGGCAGTAAACACAGCCCCTGGCTTCGACTTACAACCTTCAGCGCAACAGGTTCCTGTTGCAACGAATTATATCAAAGATTTTGATTTCTTGAACCAGTATCTACCAGATACTTACGAGAAAGAATTTGAAAGATATGGTAACAGAAGCATTAGTTCGTTCCTACGTATGGTAGGAGCAGAAATGCCTTCTAATTCTGACCTTATCAAATGGGCAGAACAAGGAAGATTGCACATCAAATACAAAGGATGTACTTCAGCAGCAGCTGCAGGTACAGACGCTGGAGCGGTTTGGACAATTCCTAACAACATAGCAAACTTTAACCCTGCATTGGCTAATCCCAATACAGCTAGAGATGCAAAAAATGTTCTTAGAGTAGGACAAACATTAATGATTTCAGATAACACACCTGGTTCTAACCTTCAAAACAAAGCTATTGTAACAGCAGGTCCAACGGATGCAAATCCTAATACCTTTACAGTATCTTACTATGAAGCAGGAGGACAAGCAATGGGCGCAGTAGCCTGTGACATCTTTATCTATGGTTCAGAATTTGCAAAAGGAACAGATGGTATGGATGGTTCTTTAGAATCTGATGATTTATTTTTTGATAATAAACCAATTATCATAAAAGATAAATACTCAGTATCTGGTTCTGACATGGCTCAAATTGGATGGGTAGAAGTAAGTGGAGAAGACGGAGTAAATGGATACTTATGGTATCTAAAATCTGAACACGACACAAGATTAAGATTTGAAGATTACATGGAAACAGCTATGATTGAAGCGGTTCCAGCAGAAGCAGCATCAGGTGCAGGAGATTATCTCCAAGGTACTGGAGCTGGTAACTCAGTAGCTGGATTAAGTGGTTCTCAAGGTGTATTCTACGTAGTTGGAAACAGAGGAAACGTTTTTGGTGGTGGTAACCCAACATCATTAGCTGACTTTGATAATATAATTCAAAGACTAGATAAGCAAGGTGCTATTGAAGAAAATGTAATTTTCGTAAATAGAAACTTCTCATTTGATATAGACGATATGTTGTCTACACAAAACTCTTACGGGGGTGGCGGTACATCATACGGTCTTTTTGACAATGATGAAGAAATGGCACTTAACTTAGGTTTCTCTGGATTTAGAAGAGGTTATGACTTTTACAAGTCTGACTGGAAGTATCTAAATGACCCTACAATGAGAGGTGGATTAGTAGCAGGTGGTATCAATGGACTATTAGTTCCAGCTGGTTCTACTTCTGTTTATGACCAAATACTTGGTAAAAACGCTAAAAGACCATTCTTACATGTAAGGTATAGAGCTTCAGAAGCTGAAGATAGAAGATATAAAACTTGGATTACTGGTTCTGCTGGTGGCGCAAGAACTTCTGATTTAGATGCTATGGAAGTTAATTTTTTAACTGAAAGAGCAGTTTGTGTATTAGGAGCAAACAACTTCTTCTTATTCCAAAATTCATAAGAAGTATTTAACTAATGTTGGGGGAGTTATACTACTCCCCTAATATTTTTATTAATCAAATTAAATTTTAAATAAAATGAAAAAAGTAAAAAACAAATATTCTGATAAAGCTTATAGGCTTTTAGGAAAACAAATTCCGCTAACTTTTATGTTAGCATCAAGACACACTCAAAGGTCTCCCCTATTATATTTTGATGAAGAAAAAGGTTTAAACAGACCTCTTCGTTATGCGAGAAATCAAAAATCTCCATTTGAAGATGCTCAAGATGGTAATGCGGTTTTAGAACCAATAATGTTTGAAGATGGTATGTTAACCGTACCTAGAAATAATCAAACACTTCAACAGTTTTTATATTATCATCCTTCTAACGGTAAAGTTTATGAAGAAATAAACAACGAGAAAGATGCTGCAGAACAATTAGCGTTTGTAGAACGTGGATTAGATGCGCAAATTTTAGCTAAAGGTTTAAAAGGAGATGAGCTATTGACAGTATGTAGAGTTTTAATGGGTGGTGGAGCTGATAATTTAACTACGTCCGAACTTAAACGTGATGTATTAATATACGCTAAAAACAATCCAGAAGAATTCTTACAAACAGTTAACGACCCAATGTTAAGTTTATATGGAGATGTTGTACAATTTTTTACTAGCACATGGTTAGTATTAAAAAATAATGGAAAAGATGTATATTTTAATTTACCAAAAAACAAGAACAAACTATTGTCTGTTCCTTTTGGTGAAGACCATTATTATATTGTAGCTTCATTCTTTCAAGGAGACGATGGTGTTGAAACATACAAGCTGTTAAAAAGGAAGCTTAAAAAAGAAGAATAAAGATTCGTATCTTTGTACTTTATTAACCCTTAATTTTATTATTATTATGGAAAAATTTTTACAAATCCCAGTAACTGGTGAACAAAAACAAATTGTTTCAATACTGGACGTTAAATTAGTAGAACAAGCTTCTACAACAACTGTAACTTTAGCTTATGGCTCAGGTAAAGTTGTGACTATCACACACGCAGCAATTGGTGCAAGTAGTGAAAAAATGAGAGATGAAGTACAAACTGCAATCGTTAAAGCTTTAGAGACAGGCTGGACAAGCGTTGTATATGATTACATCCCAAGCTCAGCAGTGAGTAATATAGATATAGCATAATGAATAGCTCTATGCAAAAATATGTTGAAGTTTCAGTACAAAAGTCTCTTGCAAGTGGAACTACAACAGCAGATGAATCAGGTAATCTTGAATTAACTGACAGTAGTGCTGATTTTGTTACAGATGGTATTAAAGCTAATGACGTGGTTCACGATACGTCAGATGATAGAATGTATGTAGTAGATACAGTTGTAGATTTAAACACAGTAAGTTTATCAGCAATTGGTTCTACTTCAGGAACAGGTTTAGAGTCTGGCAAAAACTATATAATTTATGCTTCTGACCAATCAACTAAACAATTAATTGCTTCTGATGGAGTAGTACTTGTGGAAAATGACCCTGTTGACCCAATCAATAGTGAAGTAAATATTCAATACAGCGGTTCAAGTGGAATTGTAGTTAAAATTACTCACGCAGCAACTGCTGCTGGGAGTGAAGCTATGAGAGATGGTTTTGAAGAAGCTGTTGTAGAATCTTTACAACAACCATGGCCCGCAGTTAAATATGAATGGGACCTTCCTTCTAGTTTAGTTTTAAATATTGCTACAGTATAGTAACTAATAAATCTTAAATTGACAAAGAGGCTTAAATAATTAGGCCTCTTTTTTTTTTGTTATCTTTGTAAAAAGATTTATGAATGATTAACTCAATTAGAAACACAGTTTTAGCTGTCGCTAATAAAAACAATTACGGTTATATTTCTCCACAGGATTTTAATTTGTATTGTTTGCAAGCTCAAATGGATATATTTGAGGATTATTTTTACCAATACAATAGTTGGATTAATAGAGAAAACCAAAGAAGTTCAGGAAAAGGATATGCAGATGTTGTAAAAGGTTTAGAAGAAGTAATTGACAGTTTTTCTGTTGAAGCTTTTTTAGCACAGTTAGCAGCAGACCAAGATAATACTAACAAATATCAACTTCCTGCAGATTATTATTTAATAAATAAATTATTTTATTATCCTAATTCTTTATACACTGGCAGTAATACATTTGTCGCAGCGTTTAAACTAACTGATAGTACACAATCTTTTGTTACATCGCCTTCTACAATGTTAAGTCCACAGATAGGAAGTATTATTGTTAATACTACTACAGGTGAGCAATGTTATGTGACGGCAATTGACAGCGCAACAGTTCTATCTATTAGTGCTAATATCATGAATCTTAATGATACTTATACAATTTATAATTCAAGAAATATAACTGAAGTAGAAAGAATAAATCAGAATAAATTATTTCTATTAACTAGCTCTAATTTAACTGCACCAACTACTCAGTATCCTGCGTATGTTTTAGGTGGAGCTGCAACAACAACATTTGGAAATACAGTAGAAGTTTATCCTACTACTATTAGACAACAATATGCAGTAAAAACACAATACATAAGATACCCTTTAGCTCCAAATTGGACTTATGTTAGTACAAGTGGAAATGACCCAATATTTAATCCAGGAGCAGCGGATTATCAAAACTTTGAATTACCTGCGTCAGATGAGCCAAATTTAGTGGCTAAAATTCTACAATACATTGGTATTGAAATTAGAGAAGATGCGGTTTACAAATTTGGATTAAACGAAGAAAACATGGATACACAAGAAACAAGTTAAAATGGCATATATAAATCAATATCAATATTACAATAACAACGGAGTTGCTCCAGAAGAGAGCAATCAAGGGTCTTATCAATACATTACTTTACAAGACATTGTAAACAATTTTATGTTAATGTATCAAGGCAATCACGAGCTTATTAATAATATAAACAGATACCAAGTTTTATTTTACGCAAAACGTGGAGTTCAAGAGTTGAACTATGACGCTATGAAAGAAATTAAAATACTTCAATTAGATGTTGGTAATAATTCTCGTTTTGTTTTACCTTCTGATTTTGTTAATTGGGTAAGAATATCTCAATTTAGAAATGGAGTTTTATATCCAATGAGTGAAAACATTCAAACAAATTGGAGTGCTGCTTATTTACAAGACAATAATTCAAATATATTATTTGACCAAGACGGCAATGCTTTAAGTCCTCAAGAATCACAAGTAGATATGAGTAGAGGTAGAGTAGGAATTTATTTAAATAGCGAAAGCGTTTTTAATAATCAACAAGGAACTAATGTAGATGGAACATGGTATTTTGATTATGCTATTGGTGCAAGGTTTGGTTTAAATACCGAAACTGCTAATGTAAATCCTACCTTTTCTATTGACAAATCATCTGGTGTTATTAATTTTAGTTCAATGGGTGGCAGTGCCTCTATTGTTTTGGAATATGTTTCTGATGGAATGGAAAATGGCGATGATTCTAAAGTAAGCGTTAATAAACTTTTTGAAGAATATATATACGCATACATTAAATATTCAATTTTGAATGGTCGATTTGGAGTGCAAGAATACATTGTGAATAGAGCTAGAAAAGATAAGTCTTCTTTACTTCGTAATGCAAAAATTAGATTAAGTAATATACACCCTGGTCGTCTCTTAATGAATTTAAGAGGTCAGGATAAATGGATAAAATAATATGCCAATAGTAACTACAAACTTTATTAAGGGTAGAATGAATAAGTCTGTGGATGAACGACTTCTTCCACCAGGTGAATACGTTGATGCAATGAATCTAAGGCTGGGTGCTACCGAAACTACGGAAATAGGAGCAATAGAAAACAGCAAAGGAAACACAAAACTTACATCTTTATCTTTTCCAGAAGGAACTCCTTTGTCTTCAAACACTAGATGTATAGGAGCATATCAAGACCATGCAAATGAAACTCTTTACTGGTTTATTCATGATGACAATAATCCTACTTTAGGAGTTTTAGATGCTGTTGTTTCGTACAATACAAATGGTAATTCTTTAAGATACCATGTAATCACAAATAAAACCTTAAACTTTGACCCAGCATTTTTAATAACTGGTGTTGAAAAAATTGAAGATTTATTGTTTTTTACAGACGACAAAAATCCTCCTAGAAAAATAAACATAACGCAAAGTTATCCTTTTCCTGTTGGAGGTGTAGACCAAACTGTAGAAGAAGATTTAAACGTTATAGTTAAACCACCAGGATATGAATTTGACCCAGCAACTACACCAGCTGCAGACGTTCCTTTACCTGCACCAAAACTAAGAGGGCTCACATTACCTGGTTCTGAAAATTATATAGAGGACAGGTTTTTATGTTTTGCTTATAGATACAGATATTCTAACAATGAATATAGTGCAGTATCTTTATTCAGTAAACCTGCGTTTGCTACTTCTCCTTTTGTTTTTAATATAAAAAACTACAACAATGATGGTATGTCAAATCGTTTTAATGCGGTTAACGTAACATTTAATACAGGAAGTAAAAGAGTAAATGAAGTAGATTTATTATTTAAAGATACTTCTAATAACAATATATATGTAATTGAAAGGTTTAACAAAGAAGAAAATGGATGGGCAAATAACGCTCAACGTACATTTCAATTTAACAACAGTAAAGTATATTCAGTATTAGGTTCCGATGAGTTATTAAGATTATACGATAACGTACCCAAGGTGGCTAAAGCTTTAACTATTATGGGTAATCGTTTAATTTATGGAAATTATAAAGATGGTTATGATATAACAAATGAAAACAACCAAAAAATAGCTTTAGATTACACAACTACATTAGTAAATAAAAATGTAGATTTTGTAGATTTAGAAAATGCGGTTACTTTATCTAATGGAGACAACTATACTATAGACCCAAACAATACAGTTACAGCCACTAATGCGGTAATTGAATATAATTTATCTTCAATCACATCTCAATTAAAAGCAAATTCTATTTTAAACTTTTCTCTTTTATTAGAACATTCTACTATAGGAGGTACTGAAACTACAGATTGTTTTGTTGCTAATAGTTCTTTTACTAATGGCACAGTAGAAATTAGTTTTAATGTTGTATTAGAAAATAATTACAATTCTGTATATGATTTATCACAAAGTTCAGAATTTAGAAATGCCATTGGTACAGAAATAAATGTAAACTTTCAACCAATTGCTACAGCAAATCAAGGAGGTTCTATAACAGATAAATTCAATAATGATTTAGCTCTTCCTTCAACAACTTGTACTTTTACAAAAGCTTTAAGTGGTATAGATGATGCCACAGCTCAACAGCCATTTAGAATTACAGCTCTTCCTGGTAGTGATGTTATAAAAATACAAACTATAGCAATGAAATTTACAAGTCCTGATTTAAGTCAGACAACAGATTTGTATGAATATTTTAGAGTAGCTGATGGAGAGGTGGTTTTTAGCTCTTTATCTGACACAGGTTCATTACATAGTAATAGAGATTTTCAAACAGGTATAGTGTATTTAGATTCATACGGCAGAGCTTCAACAGTATTAACTTCTAATTTTAATACAGTTAGTGTTTCTGCTGCAAATAGTATAAATGTAAATCAAATAAAAGCTACCGTAAATAATTTTGCTCCTTCATGGGCAGAAAGATATAAGTTTGTAGTAAAGCCAAGTAAAGCAAATTACGAAACTATATTTTCTAATTTTTATTATACAGTTCAAACATCACAAGTAACTTATTTTAAGTTAGAAGGTGACAATCAAAATAAAGTAAAAACAGGAGATACTTTAATAGTTAAAACGGATGTAAGTGGATTTGTAAGTACTGTTGTAAAAGCAAAAGTTTTAAATGTACAAGCACAAGCAAGAGACTTTCTTAATGATTCACAAGGTATGGGTGTAGATACTGCTCAATTGCCTGGGTTATATATGGAAATAAAACCACAAAGTTTTAATGTAAATATTCCTGACGATTCTACAATAGAAGCGGGTAGAAAAAGCTATGAATCTACGGGAGATGACGGAAGATGTAGAGGTGGTGTTAACTATCCTCTTTTTGTAACTCCTGATTCAGCAACTCCTAGTGACACTGACAATTATACAATACCTGCAGGTTCTGCAATAGAATTTAATATAGAGGTTTATAGAAACGGAAGAAGTAGTAGTTGTGAAGGAATGAGATGGGAATGGAAACAAGTGTTATATTCTTCTCAAGATTATCCAGATTTTAGAAGATGGTGGGTTGGAGATAACATAAATCCAGGGACTGCATCGCCAGGCACTATTGAAGGTGAAGGTGGAGACTTTGATGTAGTGTATAAAACTGCAGTTGGTAGTTATAGTGCTGGCGTAGGCAATGTAGAGTGTACTTCAAATAGTGGTGAATCTATTTCAGATAATTCTGTAATATTCCAATTCTTACAAGACGCTCCTGGAGATGTAGATTCTAAATTAGGATTAGGAATAAAAACTAAAAAACCAGGGTGTGCAGGTTTTCAACCTATAAGAAGAAGAAGAAATATCAACGTTAAAGCTGAAATTACTGTAACACGAGCAAACACATTAATTACCTTTGAAACAGAACCTTTAGATGCTAGTGAAGATATTTTTTACGATGCTTCAGATTCATACGTTGTAAAGAAAGATGTAGCTACTGGCAATTATTTACACATGTCAGGTGGCGATGCAACTGACCAAGACCAAACTACTTCAAGCCCAGCAATTGTAACACTACCTTTTATAGATTGTTTTACTTTTGGTAATGGTGTTGAAAGTTTTAAAATAAATGATGACTTTGCTGGTAGAGCTTTAACTATGGGACAAAGAGTACTGGCTGTTTCTCAACAAGATTTTAAAGAAGCTCACAGATTTGCAGACCTTACTTATAGTGGAATATTTAGTAGTAATGCAGGTGTTAATAATTTAAATGAATTTAATTTAGGACTTGCTAATTTTAAAGAACTTGAAACAAGTTTTGGTCCTATACAAAAATTATATGCAAGAGAAACAGACATTTTAACTTTACAAGAAGATAAAATTAGTTATGTCTTAGCATCTAAAAATTTAATTAGTGACGCTACTGGTGGAGGAGCTATAATATCTTCTCCAACAATATTAGGAACACAAATTGCTCGTACTGAGGAATATGGTATAAGCTTTAATCCTGAAAGTTTTGGTGCGTATGGAGATAGTTATTATTTTACTGACACTAAACGTGTAGCTGTAATAAAACTTATTGGAAACAGTCAAAACGACCAACTGCAAGTTATATCAGATATGGGTATGCGTTCTTGGTTTAGAGATAACTTTCAATTAGCATTACAAACTCAAAAGCTAGGTGGATATGACCCTTACATGGATGAATATGTATTATCGACTAATGATGTCAAAGTTCCTGTACCACCTGTGGTTTATCAGTGTGGTGCTGAATTTCAGACCATAGATTCATCAGACGTTGTTACATATACTTTAGAATTTGGTGAAACTATTGGTAATATTGTAGTAGATTATATAGTTACTTCTGGGACAATAGATGTTTCAGTTAAGTGGAATAATAATACGGTAAGTTCAGGAAATGTAACAACAGATGGAAGTGTTACAGTTGCTAAAACTTTAACATCACCAACAACAGCTGTAGTAACAGTTACTCCTTCTGGTAAAGCTTCATTTGCTGTAACACCTAATTGTGTTCCAGAACAATTAATAACTGTTTTTAAATGCGTAATTAATTCCAATATTGATAGTGGAAGCTTAATTCACGTTGAATATGGATGGACAGACACCACAACTATTAGCCCTATTGATACAGACCAAATTACTATGGGGTCAAATGATTTACTATTTAGCTTTTTTGAAAGTCAAACAGGAGTACGCTCACAAGGAGTTTATCCTTACGATGGTTCTTCATTAAATATGAGAATTAATAAATTAGCTACAGATGATTATAATTTTAAATATCCAAATGATAATTTTAAATTTTTATCGTCAAGTACTTTATATGGAAATACAACAGCAGATGTAGCGGCTTTACTTGCGGCTGCAGCAGAAATACCAAATGCTTCGGTTAGCAATCCTACAGGAACGGAAATACGACAAGCAACTGTTGGTCCAGCTACTACACCTCCATTTACATTGCCTAATGCAAATCAATATTTATATTTAATATATGATTTTAGATTTACATCAGCACAAAAATTATGTTATTCTACTTCGGCATCAGAAGCTTGTTGTGATTGTGTAATACCTTGTAATTCTTTTAGCGCAAGCACAAGACAAACTACAAGAAACACAGCGTGTCAACAACCACTTACGCAAACATTTTATTATGCATCAAGCGGTGGTCTAGCATTGTATGATATAGTGTATAGTGATGCTCAATGTGCAGGTAACGCTCCTGGTCAAAATGTAAATACATTAACGGCAGGGTTTTATAAAATAACAGGAAATGAGTATATTAGAGTAAATCAATTTGGATTAGTAATTGAAAAAACAACATGTTAGATGGCAGCAACTTATAATACATATTATTTTGATGGAATAAATTTTTCTAGTGCAACAGCCTTGTACTCAGATGCAGCCCTTACTACGTTAGCTCCAGATGGATTTTACGCTCAAAATGGTATAGTTAGACAACAAACAGGGGGTCTATTGTTAAACGCACAATCTTGCACATCATGCGCGGTTGCCTGTGGTAGCGGAATAAGTGCCAGTAACGCTAGTCAACCAGGTTATTATAATGCTGATATAGACGTTGCAAATAGCATAGGAGCTGTTGTAGTTTATTTCTATATGGGCAGTGCTGTCCCTGATGGAGTGTTAGCTACTTTTAACAACGTGACACATAATAGAATGACTTCCAAAAACAATCATGGTACAGTTACATTAATTGACGGAGCTCAATCCACTGTGGATTACGCTGGTATAAATAATGTTACAACTTTACCAACTTACGTAGGAAATCAAAACGATTTACTTGTAGGAAGTTATTTTAACGTACCTGAATTTAATTTATCAGGTGGAGCTTATGTAGATACTGGAAATACTAGAAGTATAAATGTAGTTAATAACCAAGTGGGATATGCTAGTGACACCTCAACTCCTTCAAGCCCTGTCTTTACTATGGTAATTCCTAAGACAGATGCTAATACTACATTAGTAAAAGTCGAAACTTTTGCTCCTATGACAGGAACATTTTTTGCTTTTGAATTGGCGTGTCCTGAAGATTTACCTAACTTTCAAGGTTCTGCTTTACAAGCTACCGATGTTTGTACTTCAGCTAATGTAACTTACTATTTTGCAAGAAATGCTTCAGGAAATAGTACACCATTTACTATAGATACTAATACAGTTCCAGAAGTTGGAAACTTTGTTTTTACTGACGCTAACGGAGCTACTTATTTAAATGACACAAATACTTTAGAATATGTTATAGTAGCAAACACTACATCTTTAGGAATTAGAAATGGTGTGGTAATCAGTAGTGCAGCATGCTCTTCTGGAGGTGGCGGATATACGTCTTACACAAGTAGTTCTACTAAAAATTTCGGAGCTATATGTAATGGAGGTGCAGCTCCAGCTCTAAATCAAACATATTATCATGGTGGTGCTGGTCAAGGACCAGGCGGAATTTATCCAAGCTTAGGAGATTCTGTGTATAGCGATGCTTCTGGAAACTTCCAGCTAAGTCAAGGTTATTACTATTTATATCAAGATGGTTCGGGAGATGCTAATTACATACAGGTAGGTGGTACAGGAACAGTAATACTTGTTTCTAGTTGTACTCCACCAACCACAACTTTCTTTATAAGTGGCTCACCTCAATTAGGATGTGCTACATTTTGTAGTAATAATTATACAATTGGAACAACTGTAGGAACAACAAACAACCACAGTTATCTTAGTGTTACATTAGGAGATGTTATTGCGGGTGCTACACTAGGAGCTGGATGGTATGCTTATGCTGAAGTTTCTACTACTACTAGCGTAGGAACATTTAGACAAATGCAATTAGATAGTAATAACGCAATACTTTCATTAGCAGAATGTAGTGGAGGTTCATGTGTAATAATATAAAAATATGGCAACAAATTATACTTTAACATACAACTCAGACAGCGAAGGATGGCCTTCGTTTTATGGATTTTTCCCTGAATATATAATTGGTATGAACGCTTACCTTTATACTTTTGATGGAGGTAACCTTTACCGTCATAACACAAACGATAATAGGAATGAATATTATGGTCAAGACGGTAGTACTAATCCTTCTTATGTAACAAGTGTTTTTAACCCTGAGCCAACTTTGTCGATTAAACTTTTTAAAACTTTATCTTTTGAAAGTAATGCGGCTTGGGATTGTACTGCATTAACTACCGATTTAAGTCTAGGAGATATTGATGAATTAAATTTTGAACAAAAAGAAGGAGAATGGTACGCATACATTAGACATCGTGTAGGGCAAACAGATTTTGCTTTACGTTATGCAAATGGTTTAGGAACTGTTGGGCTACCAACAGGAACAGCAACAGCAAGAGTTTTACCAATTGGTGCTGCAATTGGAAATATTGTAAGTATTGGGGCAGCATTATATGTTTTAGTACCAGGAGGAACTCCTATAATAGCAGGAACTATCACAGGTATAGATAGAGCTGCAGGTACTATTACTGTAAACGAAACTATTCCAGCGGGACCGCCTGCGCCAACACCAGCGGTTCAAGGAGATTTTGTTTTATTTGTCAACAACACCTTAGCAGAATCTTATGGAGCTAGAGGATACTATATGGAATTTACATTATCAAATAATGACATCACTCCTGTCGAACTATTTTCAGTAGGAAGTAGTGTGATGAAAAGTTATCCTTAGATTTTTATTATCTTTGTTATAAATATTTAAACATTATGGAAGAGTCTTTAGTCACAACACAAGATAGAGCTGAAGACATTCTGAAGTATGTGCAAAAGGGAAGAGGATTATTATGGGATAAGATTTCCGATTTCAAAGATGAAATTTGTGAAATGGGACAAGCATCTCAACATGAGCTTGGAAAAGCTCAAGAAAAAGAAATGCAACTTAATTATCCATTAGAGCATAATCTTGAAGGAGGGTTATATACACGCGAAGTGTTTATGCCTAAAGGACATGTGTTGGTTTCGTTTATACATAAACAAAAGCATCCATCGTTTTTGCTTCAAGGTAAAGTATCTTATTTGACAGATGCAGGGGAGATTAAAACAATTAACGCCCCTCAAAAAATATTTACTCAAATAGGTGCGCAAAGAATTTTTTATGTACACAAAGATTCCCGATGGGTTTGTGTATATAAAACCGATGCAAAAACGGTAGAAGAAGCTGAAAGAGAAATTTATACAAATGATTATAAAACTCTTCCAGTAAAAATAATTAAAAAAGTTAAACAATTATGTCAGGATTAATAGCAGGTATAGGATTAGGACTTTCCGCAATAGGGTCAGGAGCCTCTTTCGGTCAAGCAGCCGCAGCAAAAAGAGCTCAACAAAAAGCAGAGCGTGAGCAAAAAGCTTTAATGGCAAAAGCAAAAGAGAGAGCTGAAATAAATTATTACGAAACTTTAAATGTTCCTATAGACGCTTTTAACAATCAATTCAAAGCTAACCAAGTAGCTGCTAAACAAGCTTTAACAGTATTACAAGAAGGAGATTCCAGAAATCTAATAGGAGGAGTAGGCGCACTACAAGCTGCTACAACAGATGCAAATGAAAAAGTTAGAACAGATTTACAAAAAGACTTATATGAAAATAACTTATTAAAAGTAGAAGCTAAAGAAAAACTAAACCAACAACTTATTGATATGGAAGTAGGTGCGGCAGCTGACCAATCAGCACTAGCTAGAGATTTAGGTCGTGACCAAGCCGCTGGTATAGCAGGTGGTATAGCAGGTTTAAACTCTGCAGCACAATCAGCAAATTCTTTAGTTCCTTTATTTGCCACATCAAAAGCAGACAGAGCAGCAGCAGCAGCAGATAACATTTTAGGAGGAAACAGTACCGCTGATTTAACCGAAACACAATTAGCAGAAAGAGCAAGTAATCCATACACCCAAACAAAGAACCCTGACTATGACAGTACTGTTCAAGGTTCAGAAGAGTTCCTACAAACATTAAGTGGAGGTACAGGTTTAACGCAAGCAGCTCGTTATAACAAGTTATCAGCTTTAGGATTTACGCCTAAAGAAATGAGAAAAATAGGAAGGTCTGACAACAAACTTGACGCTTTTAAAGCGTTATTAGCAGAAGATAGATTTAAAAATATCAATAAAGATATAGGTTCTGTAACTGATATTAATGAGTTACAAGCATTATTGTTTGGATATAAAAAATAATTATGGCAGATAAAAATACACAAAAACCAGCTGGAGCAAATAAATATTCTTTATATGCAGGCAGAGAAGAAGCAGTAAACTGGGGTAAAATAGCTGCCGATTTAACAGGGAACCTTAATAGAATTAAAACTAGCAGAGATGCTGCTAAAAAAGAAATAAACGAGAATACCGATAAAGCTTTAACAGAGTTATCTGAAATAGCTGATGTTCAGTCAGGCGACATGAATGGTTTGCTGATTGATGGTTCTGATTTTTCCAAAAATACTTTAACTGCAAATATGGATTTAGTTAGACGTGGTCTATTAGACCCTAAAGACTACATGCTTATTATGCAAAAACAAAAAGATGGTTATAAAAGATTGAGCAATTATGCGAAAAATTTTGATGCCAAGTATAAAATTGGAATGGAACAGGTTCAAAGTGGAGCCGCTTCTAACTTACAAGAGTATTTTCAAACGACAGGTTTTAGTTTTGGTAATACAAAAAATAAAAAACTGTGGTCAGACCCAGCTACTGGAGAACTAATCTTAGTTGAAATGATGAAAAATGAAAAATACGACAGTAATGATAAAGATTCAAAAGAGTTTGTTATGCCAAATCGTAATGATAATCCAGAAAACTTTGCCACTCCAGCTCAAATGTTACAAATGATAGATTTTACAGAAAAATCTCAAGATTTAAATGAAGATGTAAAAAATTTAGTTACTAATAATTTAGCTGAAGTAGTAAGTTCTACGATGACATCTTACAATGTTTTAAGTGGAGGTAAGGATATTAAAAGTATAGAAGACTTTAGACAATTGTTTGGAGATGTAGGTGGTCTTAAAGACGAGAATGGAAAGAAATTAACTTTTGAAGGTTGGATGGATATACAAGCAGACGGTATTTTAAGTGACGATAATACAGGAGCAGAGTATCTAATGAATTCTAACAGTAAATATAAATTTACTAATGATAAAAGTGCAGCTGATAAAGACTCTAATTTAATTTATGCCAATACAGATGGTGGTCAACCTGTAGTCAAGTTAACCGATGCACAAAAAAAGTTAGCAAAAACCTTAGTGTCAAATCAGATTAACACTCAGCTAGATTTTATCGTAAAAGAAAAAGCTGGTCTTGGTGGTGCACAACAAAATCAAGGTGGTAGAGACGCAACGGAGGAAATTGATAAAACTGCTGGATACATTAAAGATTTAAACACCGTATTAACTGGCGATACAGCTACGGCTAGATTAGCTTTAAAAGGAATGATTGAGACTAGAAATAAACAAAATACGGCAAATAACCAGGCTACTATTGACGGATTTGATATGACTAAAGATTATATTGTATTTTATATGAGTGATGGTAAAAACATAAAAAGAGAAAGAGGTACGTTTGATGACCCTGATACAGCTAAAGACGAAAGTAGTGCAACTTCTATGAGTCAAGACATTGCATCTGTTTATGATATATTAGTTCCTGGAGCTCAAGGAATAAAAACAGGATTATCTGATAATGAAATATTTGATTTTATTACAAACCAAAAAATTACGCTTGGCGAAAGAAACGAAGGGTTTGGTATTGGAGAAGATTTAAAATCACCTAAAAGTATAGGAGCTCAAACATCACAAGAAATGTTAGATGGAACCAGAGGCACTATTACTTCAATAGTTGATTCGGAAATTGGAGGTTATGTGGATGCAGTAGACTCCGATAATCAAGTTGTAGCTGCTGTTGAAAAATCTTTTACAAGCTTCCAAAGCAAAAGCGCAAGAAATAATTTTGAAAAAGCAGGAATGAAAGACTTTACTTTTAGAAAAGATAATAACAATGTTTATATAAACTATAAATTAGATGGAGTAGACAAAGTATTAAAAGTAGGTAATACAATTGCAGAAAATAATACAACTAAAGAAAACATAGCAGCCGCAATTGCTACAGCTATAAATGATTTAAACAAAGAGGCTTATGACGTAGCAACTAAAAAAGGTGGACAAAGAGGCACAAGGTTATTGTTTAAAGATTGGGCGGCACAGAATCCAAGAAATGCAGGTGAGTCATATCCTGATTACACTAAAAGATATTACGCAAGTTATAAATTATAAAAAATGGAAAAAGAAGAGTTATACGAATCATTATTTACTCTTATACCTGAAGGTATGTTTAGCGATGCAGACGAGCTTGGAGAACTTATTGAGGACGAAGGGCTGGAAGCAGTATACCCTTTGATTCCAGAAGGAATGTTTGAAGATGAAAAAGAATTTTTATTAACCTTTCAGGGTGAAAAAAAAAAAACGACTTACCTTCCACTGGTCCTACCCCTTCTACGGAATCTCCTATCGAACAACCAGTCGAAACTGGAGAAGAAAACATCTTCAATGTGGATTATGGCGCAGGCAATCAAACAGTAGATAGTCAAGTAGATAATCAAGTAGATTATGGAGCTGTCATTAGACAAGAATCGTTTGACGTTCAAAATCCTGTAGGAACTAAGTTTGGTGCTAACACTCAAGTAGGTGAAAAAAACACATGGCTTGAAGAAGTCGCGGGTAAAAACGAAATCACAGATTTTTTTGGAGATATATATAGAGCTGGCGCACAAGGAGTTGCGCAAGGCGGAACTATAGATGACGCAAGAAGACTTTTTACTTCAGGAGGAAGTGCTACTAAAGAAGATATTGCTAAATATATAACAGCCGTAGAAAACATGGATAACTACGGAATGTCTGATGAAATGAAAAGTTTCAATAAAATATATGAAGCCAATGGTGGTGGAGTTTTAGGATTTGTTAAAGGCGTTGCGGTTAATCCTACAGTTATTGGACAACTATTTATTTCATCCGTAGCATCTATGGTTAATCCTGATGTGGTAGCTGCAGCAGGAGCTGGAGCAGCAACAGGTGCAGCAATTGGAGGAGGTATTGGTGCAGCGGCTGGTTCAATTGGCACACCTATAGGTTCAGCAATAGCTGGTACAATTGGTGCTGGAAGTGGAGCAGTAACAGGTTCTCTTTTAGCAGCAAGTGGAACTTTAGAAACAGGATTAGCTTTTACAGAATTTTTAAAAGAAGAAATTGAAAAAAGAGGATTGGAATTTAACAATGAGTCTATAGCTAAAGTTTTAAATACCCCTCAAGCACTAACAAGTATTAGAAATAAATCTATAGCTAGAGGTTTAGTAATTGGAACAGTTGATGCTTTTACAAGAGGTATTGCGGGTAAACTTGGTGGTTCAACAATAAAAGCAGCAAAAGCAGCAAAGAAAACTGTTACAGGCGGAATGAAAGCGAGAGCTGGATTAAAAGCAGCTGGTATCGAAGCAGTTGGTGGTTCAACAGGTGAAGCTGCAGCAAGAGCTGTTACAGGTCAAGAACAAGATACGGCTGAAATTTTATTTGAAGGTGTAACTGGTCAAGCAAGTTCTTTGTTGTCAGTACCTCAAGCTATATCAGGAAACAGTTTAACTGACATGGGTAGAAACTTAGTTGGAAAAGGTAAAGATATATTTAAGCCTTCCAGTTACGGTTATATAACCAAAAAAGGTTCTAAGATGCTTATGAGTAAGGCAGATGTCGAAAGTTCGATTGATACTATGACGGACCAAGAAATTATGGATTCTAATTTTGTTATAGAAAATGATACTGATTTACAAAACAAATATAGAAACAGACAACAAGACGCTGTAAACAATATGGAAGCTCCTGGAAGTCTTATAGGGGAACAAAGAAAAATATATTTAGAGCTTTTAAAAGAAAGAGATAACATGGAGAATCCTGATACTCCAAAAAACAAAAAAAGATTAGCAGAAATAAATACATCCTTAGACCAATTAATAAGTGATGCTGAGTTAAACTTAACCGAAGAAGTAGAAATTACACAAGAAGATGGAACTGTGGTTAAAGAAAAAATTGGTGTTACACAAAAAGAGGCTATTGATGCGTTAAATAAAGAAGGGATAGAAAAACCTACTGACGACCAGGTTAAAGATAAACAAAATGAATTGCTTAAATTTGCAATAGAAGCAGCTAAAAAAACTGCAGATAATTTTATAGGTTCAAGAAACGTTAAAAACCTAAGTGATGAAGAAGCTGAGAAATTAGCTACTGATGAATTAGTGTCTGAAGGAATAGTTAACCCTACTGAACAACAAATAAACGAAAGAAAAAATGCCATTCAAGAGTCAAGCGCAGCGCAAGTGGATGTATCAGAATCTACCGACAATAGCACAACAGTGGGAGAAGGAGACACCGCAGGGGTCATTACCGACCAGAGTGAAACCGAAAACTCAAGTGTTGAGAAACCTATTGAAACGCAAACGCAAGAGGAAATAAGTGTTAATGTAGCACCGTTTTTTGAAACATCTATTGAAAACACAGCAGAGGCAGGTGGTTTAAGAAAATCTCCACAATATCAAAAATACAAAAATGGTTTAACAGATTTAGCTAAAGACTTAGGAATAGAAGTTGAGGTTGATGAAAGTGTAGGTGGATATGTAAATGAAGCTGGAACTAAAGTTAGAGAAGTAAGTAATGTGGTTAAATTAAAAAATGCAACATTAGAACAAGCTTCTGAATATGCAGCTTTAGCAGCAGCTTTAGCTCCTGAAGTTCAAGAATCAAGTATAGCTGCAGAATATACTGTAGACAACGCAGAAAACCATAATGGTAATGAATTAACAATCAAAGTATCAGATAGCGAAGGCACTTTTCAAGCCTTGCAAGAAGCGGGTATTGATGAATATACTTTGAATGAAACAAATAATTCACTAACTTTGTTGGATATTTTTGATTTCAGTGACCCAGAATCGGACACTAAACTTGAAAACTTAATAAGAATTTTAGAAGAAAAAAACATTACTTATGAACTCACAGACAAAAAAGCAATCAACTCAAGATTTATTGACAAGGCGAGCAGGCAACAAATTCTTTCAGATGGTAGACTCAAAGCCATTCAACAACAGCAAGAAGGGTCAAGCCTTTATAAGAAAATCATCTCAGCGATAAATCGTGACGCTCAGAAACAAGGCATATCTCCAAATGAATATATAGGTTCTAAAACCGCACCTGAAGTTACCGCAGATTCTGGCAGGGTACAAAAAATTATAGATGGTATAATTAAAAAAACCGAGCAAAGAGAACAAACTCGTGATGATGGTGGTAAAACTAAAAAACAAAGAAGAGATAATAAAAAACAAACTCTTCTTAAAAACGCATTAGAATACTTACAAAACTCAAAGTTATATCAAGAACTTAACGACACTGAAAGAAATCAATTAGTTAGAGACTTAAACGAAAAACTTGGTATTAAAATTAAAAAACCACCAAGTGTTAAGAAGATTTTAGGAAAACCTAAAGATAAAAAGGTTTTAGTAAATGAAAGAACAGAGTGGTTAAGGTTAATAAAAACTTTAGCAAGACAAGGTCGAAGAAGTTTTACTGAAAACAAAATAGCAAGAAATCAAATAGTAGCTGAAATAGTTGCTTTTGGAAAAACATTAGGAAAAATATCACTTCCAAAAATTACTGCTATTATAAAAAGATTTGCAAACGTAAATATTAATAGCAAAAAATCTGTAAATAATTTTACAAAATACATAGAAAATGTGTTTACAAAAGTTGATTATTTACAGCGTTTAAACGATGCTAAAAAGTTTGCAAAAAAAGCCAAGAAACAAATAGGTGGCGCAAAGACTGGAGTATTACCTCCAGGATTAAAAACCGCGCTAGAAACTTTATTTAGTGTAAATGTTAATCTTGTTCCAGAAAATAAACTAGATGCATATTTAGAGCTTGCTCAAGAGTATGGGTCAAGCAAAAAAGTGTTAGATTTAAAAAGCGCAGAAGAAACATTACCAAAAGTATTAGATGTTTTAGATGCAATTGCTGAAAATGTTAATGCGGATTTAGCTGGTATTAAGGCAGAAAAAATTACCGCTGACTTTGATGTAGATGGTGAAGTAGAATCTATTTCTATGCAACAAAAAAATATATCAAATTCAGATTTAAATAACATTCCAAACCCAAGAGCTAGAGATAACGCTAGAGTGTTAAGTAAACTTACTCCTGAACAAATACTTTCTCTTGCAAAAGAAAAGAAAGATGGCACTATGGATTACAGCAATATTATATTGTTAAATCAAGTGTTAAATAATATTAAAAATGGATATGCTGGTAAAGCAGTAACTGATTTAGTAACTCGTTTAAACGTAGTTGAATCAGCTGCGGCTATTAATCCTAAAATTAAAGGATTAAGTTTTAAAAAAATAACAACTGGTATAACTGACATTTATAGTAAAATAAAATCAGGACTAACTAAAAGAGGTAGTGTAACAGAAAGAATAAGAAATCTTTCAACATTTTTTGTTGATGATGTTTTAGGTAATTTTAATAGTAAACTTATATATAATAATACTTTTGGAAAACTTGCAAGGTCATACGAAACCTATAAAGCAAAAGTTGCAAAAATAGAAGCATTAGTAGATGGAGCAAATTCTTTATTAAATTCAGATGGGAAAAGATTAGCTAAATTTTTAGGTATATCTCGTAATGCATTGGTTAAAAAGAAATATAAGTTAAGAATGTTACAATTACAAAGAGAACATCAATCCAATACAGTGGACGGCAAACCTAATGCAAAAGCTCCTTCAGCCATGGCATTTATAAATGCAACAGTAAAATCAATTGTAAAAGGAGAAATTTTAAGTCAACAAGATGCGGATGTATTAAATGAATTAAAAGCAGAATTTGAAGTGGATGGTGAAATTAATTTAGAAAAATTAGAACAATCACTTACCGCAAAAGAGAAAAAAGCTTTGGCTTTATATGATGAAGCTAATGGTTCTTTATCGTCTGAAGCAGAGTTTATATCCGCAAATTTACATGGTAATAAAATTAATTTACTAAATGATTATAATCATCATGCTGTATTACAAAGTAAAGATGGAGATACGTCAACTATATTAGACAAATTAAAAAGATTTCAAAATTTACTAAGTACCAAGTCTGGAACTATAGTAGAAAGAACTAATGGTGCAAAACCTATAAGTTTTGACCCAGGATATTCTGCAACAAGAGGAGCGCAAGAAACTTTTTTAGATTATGAAATGACACAATCTATGAGAGAAGTTGATGGGACTATTAATGAATTGGAAACTCAAATGGAAAATGAAGGCACTAAAGATTCTTTAAAAGGAGTAAGAGCTTTAAAGAGTGCTAAAGATGAAATAGTTAGAGTTATATTTAAAAGTTCCTTTAGCGATATGAGTAAAGGAAGCGTGCTTAATTTAAAAATTCAAAAGCTTGGCTATCAAGCAGCTCTAGGTTCTTTACCAAGGGCAGTTGCTGAAATAGCGGGTAACTTGTTTGTTATGTCTACTAATCCAAAACTTGCATTAAGAGCGTTTAAACAATTCGGAACTTTTGTAATGAATCCTAAAAATGTAAATGAAGCGGTAGATGCTATGACTGCTTTAGAATCTTCTCAAACAACTAAAATGTTTGATACAGATGCTTTGTCTTCTAAACATTCTCAAATGGTAGAATATGGTGGTAAATCTTCAAAAAGTGGAACTGCTGTTAGTAGAATGGAAAATTTATTTGGACAACTATTAAAGTATACAGGAGTAAAATCTTTATCCACTTTAACTGATAAAGCAGCATCAAAAATTATTACATTTCCTGACCAAATGATGTCAAGACCTTTGTGGTTTGGTTCTTGGGCAACAGCTTTTGAAGCTCAAATAAAGAAAACAACAGGTAAAACAATAAAAATTACACCTGCTGATTTTAAGAAAATTGCTGATGGCACTTCTGAGTATTTAAGCGCAGAGTATAAAGACGCAAGAGCTAACGCGACTGCACAAGCTGATGCAAAAACTATAACTTTAGCAACTTCAAAAAACCCGTTTGACTCTATAATTAAAAACATGAGAAATGCGGATGATGGTACGCGAATGGCTTTATATAAAATGGCTAACTCTTATATGGCAAGTTTTAGTTTATATGAATATGGTACAGCTAGAAACGCTATACTGGCAATGTTTAAAAAAGGAGACATGTCTAAAATTGAAGCAGCAGCTTTATTGACTGGTGTTACAATGAGAATGAGTTCATATATGGTTGTATACGGAATGCTTACAAGTTTATTAGATGATGAATTGTTTGATGCAGATGATTATAAAGATGAGGAGGTAGAAGATGTAATGGCAAGACAAATGATAGGCTCTGTATTAACGTTAATAAGCAGAGGTTCTTTAGGAAACCTTCCAAATATACCTTTAACTTTTGCACTAGAATATGGTATAAATGAGCCGCTTTTAGGTGACTTGAGGGAAAATAAAGAATACGACCCTTTTTATCATTCTATAGTATTTAGTTTAATAAACAAAGAAGATTTATCGGGTCCTCCTGAAGAAATGTTTACAGAAATTATGGCTGGTCCTTATGGTCCTGCTATGAGAACTTTATTTAGAATGATAACATTAGGAGCTAGAGCAACTCAATCTAAACAAGCATCAACAAGAAAAAAAGCTGAAGATGAATTGCTAGAAAGAATGACTGTAGAAGTAATGGGTAACTTAGGGTTATTACCTTTTTATAAAGATATAAGAAGAATTTTATTAAAGAAAAGATTTGCTAAAAATCCAAATATTTTAACTCCCGACCAAAGAAAAAGATTAATAGAACAAGGAATATTAGAGGATAATAACGACACTTTTGAACAAGACACTTTTGAACAAGACACTTTTGAACAAGATACTTTTGAACAATGAAAATATTTGATGAATATAAATGTATGATGAATAGTTACAAGTTATTGACAGGGAAGGCTTCTTACGAAGAGTTGCTGGAAGACGAGTCTACCATGCCATCTTTTATATTTAATCCATCTAAGCCCGTCATAACGATGCGAGATGACGTTTATGATGTTCTTATAGAGTATTTTGTAGAAGAAGAAGATTATGAAAAGTGTTCTGAATTATTAGAACATAAGACTATTAATTCTTATTATTGTATACCATCCCCTCTAGTAAAAATAACAAAAGGAAATCCTAAGTTTCGTTCGCTTTAGAAAGAAAGTTTTTTAATATTCCAAGCCTTACCTAACTTATTTAAGACTTCAAGCAAAGAGCCTGTTCTTTCAGACCACACCCCTTTATAATAACAAACCTCTACAGAACATTCATCTAAAGGAATATCTCTGGTATCATCTTTATAAGTGTGAGTTACTTTTAAAACAATAGCTTTCTCTTGATTATGCCAAGAATTATTTATTCTTTCTAATAGTAAACGTTGACCAGTGGGAATTTTGTTGTATTTTCTTTTAACCTCAATTAAGATAAGAGCGTCATTATCAAACTCTAAGACAGCATCAATATCAGAAGGATGAATTTTTCCATTCTGCACTCCAGTGAAATCAATAACTTGTTTTACTTGTTTTGAATTTCTTATTAAAGATTTTTTTTTAACCATGCTTGGTCATATTTCATCTGTTAAGGATTGAATTAAGTCAGCCATGACTTTGCATACCTGTTGAGCTGTTTTCTTAGCCTTGTCATTATCTCTCTCCATCAAATCTTCATAGAGTTCGTTAACAAGGTCGTGAGATTTATTCGTTACAAAATTAATGTGCGAAATTGAAGTGTGGTCATCTCCTGAAATTGGGTCCATTTAATTCATATATCCATAGCATCAAGTAAGCTTCTACCCAAAGAACCATTTATTTTTTTGATTGCTTTGTATATTAATCTTGATTGGGTTCGTAACTCTCTTTTTTCCCTTATTGTGCTGTCGATACCCATATTACAATACAGAGTGCTATCCATGTGAAACAGAACGTCTGTTTTTTGTTTAGGTGTCCATGTTGTATAATTTACAATTTTATCTAAATCTTTAATTTTATACTTGCAAGCTTCTGTATTCATTTTTAAGTTTAATTAATTGTTTATTTAGATGTGTAGTCTCCAAATTAAGCAAAAAAATTCGTTCTTGCAAATTTTTAATTCTATCTTCTTTCGATACATAGGTTGCCATAGCGTGGAGTTCGCCCCATTTTTGTAAAATATCTAATTTTTTATTTTCAAGGTCTGGTTTATATTTTATCATGTAAGGATACTCTTTAATACCATGCATTATAGTACCATGGTTCTTTTTAAATACAGCCCCTATCTCCATATAGGTCATGTTTAAACAGTCTCTCATTATGCTGTACAATATAGCTCTACCCTCAATGTATGGTAAACTCCTAGTGGTTTTATGCAAATCTATTTTAAGAATTTGACTTGCGACCAGTAATAGGTCTTGGATGGGTAAAGTGTTTGTCATGTTTTAAATATAAGTTAAGGCTTACAAATTCTAAGTATTCGTCCATTTCTATAAACTCAAGGTCTGTAAATATGGTAAGGTAAGGGTCTGTCTTTTCAACTTCAAACACAAATGTTATCGGCTGGTCGTAGTGATGAACCACACCAGCTAACAGGTGAGTAATGTTTTCATTGACAGGTAAGTCTGGGCAATATTCTTCAATGTATAATGCAATCATTAAAGATAAAGTAGAAGGAACCTCCTCCAATGCAAGAATAAAGTCATCATCTAACTCATAATCTTTACTCTTTATGTACGGAAACTTTAACTCCATGTTCTTCTAGTTCTTCAATTCTATATTCTTGTAATTTAGATACTTTGCCATTTAATTTTTTTACCTCTATAAACTCTACATCAGAATTTTTTGGTATAGCTAATAAATCAGGAATGCCGTTTTTGTTTGTCAATTTTAACTTAATAACGTAGTATCCTAGAGCCTCATATTCTTTAATTAACTTGGCTTGTATCCTCTGCTCTGTCATTAGCTAAAGTTACTAAATCTTTCCTAAAATGATTAAGCGTGTAATCTTTCTTTTTAACAACAGCCTTATATATTTGTTGTTCTATTCCAGTTTTTGAAAAAATCCAGTAGATTTTATTATAGAGTCTATCCTTGGTAGTCATCCTGTCTCTTGATTGCCAGTAGCTTGTAGCACTAAAGTCAATATTATAGTAAACTAAAGCTTCTGCCTTTCTTAAACTAATTCCTTCACGACCACTAACAATTTGTAAAGCGATTGAACGTGGAGTAGAATTAAATGTTTCTAATGTTTCACATAGCAAATCCCCAAACTCTTCTTTTAAAGCATTAAGTTCTTCTTTAAATTTATAAAAGATTGCAATCTTTTTGCCTTCAAACTTCTTTCTAATATATCTAGCTTTCTTGTAACATAAAATCATAGAGTTACCGCTTTCAAATTTAACAGTTCCCGAACTCATTTGATGAGTTTTTATCATTAGCTTGACAGGAGTGTCAGCTAATACAACATCTCCAGTTCCTTTTAAAATTTTATCCTTAGTTAAAGTCTTTATCATTTGCGTAACCTCTGGACAAATATCTACATATAATATTTCCTCATTGGTTTGAACTTTAAACCCCGCTTCTTTTTGCGTATAAGATATGGTATAAGGTTTCATTTTCTCTAAAATAGCAGGACTTCCGTCTGACCAGTCATTAATTCTAAATCCATTTATAATCCTATACTTAACGTTAACATAGTTTTTAGCAAATTGATAAAAGTTTTTGCAGAACGAAAAAGGATTAGATGAAATACCACAAACTTGATGATACATTTGAGAGTAAGATTCTGGAGTTGGAGTTCCAGACAATAAAATAACCCTAGAGTTATGAATATTAATAAGACGTTGAACTTGTTTACATCTTTTGTTTTCTTTTGGAAATGCTCCTAAACAATGGGCTTCATCTAAAACTATAACATCATAAATTCCTTCGTGAGTTACTTTATGTAGGCTTTCATAATTAATTACATGAAGTTTAAACGGTCCCTTTAACTTGTCCATGTCTTCTTCAATACTGGATATAGCCTTTTTCTTTGTAATAAAAAGAACGTTAATTGCATTAATCTTAGTACAGATACTAAGACTGGTTAAAGTTTTTCCAGTTCTAACCTCCATGGCTAAATATAAAAACCCGTAACGACTTATAATCTGTGTGCCGTCATGCACTATTTTTTTTTGATATGGTCTTAACTCTATCATTAAAATTTAAAATTTTGTTGTTCATCTAATTCACTTTTATAACGAAATCTTATCCATCTTGCGTGCATATCCCTTCCTTCTTCTGGCACAACGCCATAATGAAAAGAGGAAAAAGCTACTAACCATTTAGAAAAACGGACTCTTGACACGCTCATCTTTGATTTAGGAGCGAAATCTGGGTTATCTTCCACAAAATCTGTGTACAGCTCATTCTTAGGGACTTTACCACCCACTTTTAGCTTGTCATTAATGGTTTTAGCACCAATAACGCCACACCATTCAATAAATTCATGACAGGTTTCGGCAGATAGCTTTCTAATTTTTAAGTTTACGAACTCACTTCTTAGTAATCCTTTCTCTAAATACAGCTGTAAACATTGAATCATATAATTATCAAACTGACACCATTCTTCATCGTTCCAATCTCCAAACATTAGCTTTCCAAATTCTTCTAGCGGTGTGTAATCTTTATTATAATGGTGTGCTAATTCTAATTCCCACTTACGTCTCTCAAAAGACGTTCCCTTACCTTTAATAGCATAGTTAGTGGTAATAGAAATCTTGGGAGATTTAGAAAATGGTATAGAAATAGCATCTTTGTTTTTCTTCTCAAGAATTAATCCTTCCGTAATTACACTAAACAATCTTTCAAAATCAAAATGTTTTTTTACATCATCAAAACATAACAACTGAGTATCAGCACTAACTAATTGATAAGCAAACGTACGTTCAAAAGTAAAACTCTTACCATCAATGGTAACAAGTTTCTTCATGTGACTTAGCGCGTTCATAAATAATCCTTTACCACTACCACCTTCTGGATTGTCAGAAATCATTTCATCATTTAAGATAACAGCGGGGCAGTAGGCTAAGTTTTTCCAACCATGAAGCATATATCCAATAGTAGAACGCATACTTCTAATTCTTTCGTCCGAATTAGCACAAATGTTTGAAATAAATTTTTGATAATCACAATGTATGCTTTCACATAGTGCAAAGTCTCTGTCAATTACATGGTCTTTCCAAACGTAACCACCTAAATCTAAGTAATCAATTTGCTTTATGTTGTCGTATGTAATTTCAACTGCACCATTACGATAGTATAAATAGGATGTGGTTTTTTTATCTTCAATAAAGTAAACATCAATAGAAGACAACAGCGTTAAAAATTCTTCTCTAAAATATTTAGTGTGTTCAGCAAAATAATTATAAACTGAAATGTCATCAATTTCTAGCAGATAATTTAAAATGTAATCTTTAATTTCTTTTTCTGACGTATGGTCAATAAGATTGTTCGTTACTTTAACAAAAACATAATTCTTTGCGCCTTCTGGACAAAACTTATAGAATCCGTTCTCTTCTAAAAAGTTTTTAAAAGATACATGGACAATTTTTATAACACCTTTTTCGTTTTTAGTCCAGAACTGATGATTAGATTGTTCTTCTTCCAGTCTATTGATAACATTCTCTACAATGTTTGGGTCTAGGTCAGTCAGCTGTGTTCTTAATTCTTTTTTTGAAACACCACGCTTTAGTTTATGTTTAAGCATATTAACCTTTTCGTCATCCTCATAATACTTAGTACCAAAGTTTTGTTTTTGCGCGTACGCAGACTCAATGGTTCTTTTAATTTCAGCTCGTTTAAACGATGCGGTTTCAAATCCGTTCAATACATACTCCGCTAACGTTTGAGTTACACCATAGTCATTGAAAGCTGCGGCAAGAACGTAAGCATTGTTGTTACGTTGTCCCTCACTCATTGGATAGTTTTTTTGCCACCACTTAACTAAAATTTCTACAATTTTGTTTTCGTCAGTAATTGGTATCGTTTGATTGTCAATGCTTTTGACAACTTCAGTATATTCTTTTACTTCTTGTCTGTCCCAAACACTTGCATTTTCGTTAATGTGAATTAACGGGTCGTAACTTTCATAACAAACTCTGGAAACATTTTTACAGGTTTTGTCAAAATTAGGAGAAGCAAAGTGTTTCTCTAAACTATTAAAGTAACTTATATGATTGTCTGGTATAGGAGGAATCTTGATTACAGCTTTTAAACCTTTCCCAGAAGGCGAAATAAAAACTGAATAAACATATTTACTTTTAGATAATCTTTCTTTTTCTTGTAGTAAATTTCTATTACTATCATACCCATCAAAGTCTAAGCAGATTAAACCGCTGTGTTGACTTAACGATTTGTCATTACGCTTAGTAAACTTTCCACTAAAACATATAGCGGGTAGCTTTTGTTTAAACGCATTAATTTTTTCTTTTTCTTTTTCATCTCTAATTTTCTTTACCAATTCTTTAGAAGCACCATCCTTGATGCGGTCCAATATAGTCATTGCACTTCGGTAAAAAGGTTGCGATGTTACCTTAATATCTTTAAATATTGTTATCTCCATTTGATTATATTATATTTTATTTATGACGAGAATGACGAGAATAAATAGGATAATAATATACTAATAAAATAGTATCCCCTAAAACTATTTGTATATAAAATTATAAAACTCTTGTCATTTAAGACATAAAGAAGGGGCAGAAATCTACCCCTAAGTTATGCTAGCCAGTTGGCTTCCAAAATCTTAAAACCCTAAATCGTCAGTAAGCTTCTCAGCTTTTGGTTCTGGCTTCCACGTATCTACTTCTAAATAATGTGTTTTACCATACTCATCAGCACCTTCTCTTTTCTTTTGAACCTTCAGTTTTGTCCACCACTCCATAAGACCAGTCTTTTGGTTTTTTTGTTCCCAACGATGTTCAATAGGAATACGAGATAAACAAACAGAAACTTCTACAAGGTTTCCATCGAACTTTTCAGTCCCACTTCCACAATAGATTTTACCATTGTCGTTTGAATTTTCACTCATGTTATTTAATTTTAATGTTATGCTCCAAAATATTAACAGCATTAAGAATAGTTTTTTCTTTATTCTTTTGGCTCATGTAGATAGTTGGAACTTCTATCCACAATTTCTTATCGTCTAATTCTAAGCGTTGTTTAAACAACTCAAAGAATTTCCTTATAAATATAATCAGATATGTTATGAGTCTTATCATTACTAAAAAATTTTTTAAATATTTTGATTGCTTTGTTTACTTTATGTTGACCGCTTTCAATAAACTCTGGGCTACATGGAGCAAACTTTACTTCACTTGTTCTTTTATCAATAACAACAAACAGCATAGGTTTGTTAAACAATGATTGATAGATGTACGCCTGTGAATCATAGCAGTATTCACGACAAGAGTGACGAAATTTATGAACGTTACTTGTTGTCTTCAAATCAATTACTGCGCCTTCTGGATATTCAACGTCAGTTACATTCCCATTTTCATCCTCTACTTTAATGTAGAAAGGATTTTTATTAAGGATGTCACACTTGCCTTTAAACTTAACTCCATCGAGTTCCATGATGTTAGGAATCTCGTATTCGATGTTACTACCATAAACAATATCAAATACGTCCCACCTAGACAACAAAGAATCAACTAAATTCTCTAAATGGTCTTTTTCTTTTTGTAGTAAGATGTCATAAGAGTCTAACTTATTATCAAGACAATGTTGTTTAAACGCCTTGTTATTTCTAGTTGCCATGTCCATTACTGGTATGGTTCCTATCTTTTCTGGCTCCAGTATTTTGGTATGGAAATACCTACCTTCTAATAAAGGTAAAGTCTTTTCAAATTTACCAAACTCAGTTGGGTAATATAACAGACTTCTAATGTTTGAAGCAGATAAATATTGTTTCCCAAATTTGCCGTAGTAATGATTATCGTCTTGTAACTTTTCAAGAATTTTATTTCTTTGCATTCAGTTCTTTTTTGATTTTATTTTTAAGGCTAGTAGTTACTTCATGCTTAACGGAAATTTGTTTTACAATCCAGTCTAAACCTTTTTCTTTATGTTTAGCTATATATTTTAAAACTTTAATCCAGTCTTCGCCTTCTACTTTTAGTTCATAAGTCTTAGCCTCTTTTACTGGAGCAGTTTTTTTGACATCGTTTAAACGACCTAGCTGTGCAGTGTCTTCGCCAATCCATAAAGATAAACCTAGTCCATGCATAGCAATAGCTTTGGTAGTTGACCTTTGAATTGCAGTATTAACGTCAAAAGACGTTATTTTAGTCAGAGGAATTGAACGATTTGAATTATCAGTAATTGGAAGATAATCTATATGTTCGTTTCCTTCTATTACAATACCCACTTTTACATTACCAAACTTTCCGTCAGTAAAATATGGCACACCTTCTGAATTTTCATAAACAATTCTTTGAGCGTTTGGATATTCTTGTTTAATATAATGCCAAGCATAAGCCCATGACAAATAATCAAACCTTCCCTTTTTTTCTACCTTATCGGTAACTGAGATTCCACTCAGATTTTTGTAAACATTTTCCATAATTATAATTTATTAAATTCTATTTTTATATTCGCGTATTTATTTACTAAAGTATCTCGCCTGTTTTTTAAGTTCTGAATATGCTTATCATTCTTGCGGGTATTTAATTCAGTTTTTATTCTAACCTCTATAATGTCAAGTTTATGTTTGCAGTTATTCATTCCTACTAACAATGCTCCTTTCCTCCATCCATGTATTTGAAACATTTCATATTCCTCCTCATTACATTCTTTAAAATAATCTCCACCCTTACCCATGTTTAGAATTTCAATTCTTTCATCAAATTGCTGAAGCTTTACACCACGTCCAATTACGCTAACTCCTTTAGACATAATTGTTTTAATAGTTTTAGCATCTTCTAAAGCTTGATACATAATGTCCTTACGTTTAAACAGCATGAGTTTTTTTAATTTCTTGTACTACTTGTTGATAGTCTTGGTCTTTATCTATCAATTCTTTTGCTTTTTTATATCCATGCAAAATAGTAGAATGATAAACTTCGTAACCATGCTCGGATAAAAATCTTTGTATGTAAGAAACTCTGATAGGTCTTTCCATACATAAGTAATAAAGCATTTGACGAGCGTCTACTATATCCCTTCGTCTAGTGTCAGAAAACATCTGGTCTAAATTAAGGTGGAATTGTTTAGCTACTGCATTGGCGTATATTTCAAATATATCTTTTTTCATTATTTAAATTCTTTTAGTTTTTCGTTTTTACTTTTAATAAGTTTTTTTATAATTACGTTTTCTTCTTTGCGAATTTGCACAAGCAGAAGAATTAAGTAACCAGTAATATCTTTAATAGTATCTATACCGCTTTCATCTTTCATCGGGTCGCTCCCTATATGATTAATGGAAAGTTTTTTTATTCTACTAAGTTTATCATCTAAGCGCGCTAATAAACCTTCTTTAGCGGATAGTTTAGAAAATATTTGTGGAGGATTATTGGCTGTATCTCCATAAGCCTTGTTTTTTTGAAGCAACAATGATACAATTTCTTTGCCTACTTCTTTAATTAATTCTTGTGTATTACTCATAAGGATTCCAAATTATAACTTTGTAGATAAAAAAACAACATAGCAGACAAACACCAACAGCAAATATTACCTCTAAACATTGGTAAGTTGATTGACGTTGTTTAAACGACCTGCCTTGTCTGAATTTTTTATCTTCTTCAGTCATTGTACATTTATTCCTTGGTTGTTTTCAATGACTCCATGCTCAGAATGAGCAACCCATTTACGAGCGGTTTCAATATTATCAGTAGTTTTTATTTCATCAGCACTTTCGCCACCATGATATAAAAATACTTTGTAGTAAGATTTTTTCATATTATATTTCATTAGATTTAATTAGTACAAACATACACATTTTGTTTTGCATTTGCAAACATAACAAAGAATTTATATACCCCTTGTTTAAACAACTTCATTACTCATATTGATTTTCTTGAGCATATTCCAGAACATCAGTTTCAAAAATATCTACAAGATAATCATAGTAGAAATCAGTTATATCCATATCGTTTAAACGGACTTTGTCAATTTCTAAATCTGAAGATGGAGGCGTGTAATAATCCCCATCTTCCCAATAGTAAACGAATTCTATTTCTAGTTCGTAATCTTCTGAAGACTTACGAAACACACCTGTTGATTTCCCGCTACTCATCTTTTTCTTGTTTATCAGCATATTTACACGCATAGTCATACACGCTATCATCATACTCTTGAACAAAATCTACAAAATTATTAAACCAAATATATAAATTGGTTTGCGAAAACTTTTCTACATCACTTGGTTCAGTTTCTTGCAGATGATTTAACAACCGCTCTAGTCCGTTTCTAATTCCGTTATGCTCAGCCTGTTCATGGCTATCATTGACCCATTCATCATCACTAATAATGTCTTGGGCTACTTTTTTTAATCTACCTATATCCATCTTTTTTTATATTTTTTATTGCTTCGTTAATTGAAAATCCATCATTGCAAATCATAATAAATATTGGGGTATATAGCGCACAATACTGCTCTATTTCTGAATCAGTATAATAACCCCACTCATCCCAGTTTTCTCTAATTGCTTTACAGATTGCTGGAGAATATCCACCTTGTTTAAACGAGTTCATCTAAGTCTTCTATTAAAAATTGAACATCATCTATTTTGCTTAACACTTCTTGTCTTGCGTCAGACTCTGGAGTTCTTTCCAGTAATTCTGCATAGACATTATCTAACATTACTATTATATCTCTCATAATTATATGTTATAGAATAACCTTGTTTCGTCAAGGTGTTTAAACGCTATCTCTTGTGCCTTCAATCGTTGGTCTGGATGCACACACACAAATATTTTGCCCATAAAAACATTGGAAGAATTGCCAGATACTTTTCTGTATCTAATCTTTTCTTTTTTAAGTTTAGCTATAAAGGAATCTATTTCCGCGTTTGCTATGTCGCTTCTACATGGGCTATCGCTCCACATTCCTGTATCGTTGCAACCTCCGACCGCATTGACAGGCTCGTTATAACCACGCCACCCGTCAATCCTAACGTAATTCATTTTAGTAGTATTTATATTCATGATATTATTTTTTGGTTTAACAAATTTTGTGCGGTTCTACCGAACCAACCTTGTAGCCTATAAGCTAACCCAGTATCGTGGAGATACTGCCACGCTTCAATAATGGTTTCCTCATTATCACAAGGAATCCACCCCTCAGCTATACCAACAGCATTTAATTCATCCATGCTGTTTAAACGACCTTGTTTTTTATTGCTCATGATTTACTGGTCTTTGCAACACTTCGCTTTGATAACCCTTCATGGAAGAATCAGTAAAACGAAACGTTTGGTTATTGCTATAAAACTCGATGACCTTTCCTTTACGTTGTGTAGAGCCAAGATGTGCAATAGCTTCTTTTAAAGTACTGAAAGACCTAGTTTTTTTATTAGGATTTTGCCATGTATTGGCTTCAGTAAGTGCCTTACCTTTAGTATTATGAATCTCATAATGTTCAATGGTTTCGGCTTCTTGAGTGTAAATAATATTCTCTGCCATAATTTTAATTTATTTAATTTAATTTAGTTAGGTGCGCGGGGCGGACTCGAACCACCGACCTCGAGTTTATGAGACTCGCGAGATAACCAACTTCTCCACCGCGCAATGTTTAAACGTCATGAGGGATAAAACACCGCCACCTCATGCAAGCAAATAGTACCTTTTTTATACTAATCAAATAGTTCAGTGTTTGCCTTATGCTCCGTTTAATATTAGATTATGCCTTATTTTATCCCTTCTATCCACAGAGGATTTAATCGTACTGCCCTGTTGGGTGTTTAGGATGCCTTGGTATACCAAGTTCTCTCTGCTCAGTGGTTCTGGAATAAGCTTAGTCTGAGTTCCAGATTTAATCTCAGATACATAATCATTTGTTAAGGCGGGAGGATTTGCACCTCCTTCGTGGGGATTCGACCCCCATCTAGTACTGACCGCCTTGTTTAAACGCTGTCTATTCATAAACTACATGGACAGCTTTGAATTCTTGGAAATCTTCAAGTAGTTGATTCATCTTTTCAGAAACTACTTTGGCGTTTCCAGTTAATCCAAAATATTTTTTAGTAAAATTAAAACTCCAATGTCTATTGCATTTAATTCCCTTAGCGTATAAACCAAAATCTCTTTTACTTATTATTAGATTATACTCCTCGGTTAACATAGGGTTACCATTCATATTAATAGTTTTACCTTCAGCTAATTTTTTGTAAAACGGAGC
>TARA_R110001606_G_scaffold240032_1_pt1 | contig 44362 bp, 33 predicted proteins | sample TARA_R110001606 | Tara Oceans TARA_R110001606 (sample SAMEA4398315) | marine metagenome | biome: Polar Biome; feature: [SRF] surface water layer (ENVO:00010504); material: water (ENVO:00002006), including particulate matter (ENVO:01000060) such as... | depth 5 m
TGTGCTGGTGATGTAGGAACAACTGTAGAAGATTTATTCAAAGTCAAAGATGCAACAGACTATGTTGCTGGTATATCATTAGACAGTAGTTTGCCAACAGCGTTGGGCACACATACAGGTATCAAAGCACTACTTAAGAGAGATGGGTTGAAAATAAAAGACCAGACGTTTACCGTTCAAGGTCTGGGCAAAGTAGGTAAACATTTAGTTAACATGTTAGGTGGTAAGATAGAAGCCTATGACCCATTCGTTAACGACTTACCTGGAGTAACTCACATAGAAGAAAGTGAATTGATGAATAGTAAGTTTTATGTTCCATGTGCATTAGGTGGAGTGTTGAATGGATTTTCATTAGCATCTCTGAAATCAGAATATGTATGTGGCAGTGCAAACAACATCTTTGATACACGAGGTGATATTCTAACTGCACACAGTATGGGCATCAAGTATGTTCCAGATTTCATTACAAACTGTGGTGGAGTTATTGCAGTAGCATTAGATTTTCAAAAGAAAGATTACAAGTCTGCACTGACTACTAAACTCACAAAGCGTATCAATACAATATTAGACATATCTAAGGATGAATCTATTCCAGTTCAACATGCGGCAGAGCAACTGGCCAACAACCGACTTTCATAAATAGTACTAACAATTAGATATCAAAGGAGGAGATAGATGAGCATGGAGTTAGTACACAAACATATCATATTGAGGATAGAAGCCAACAATCCACCTGATGAAGATGAATTAAAAAAGTGGATGGTAGAACTAGTAGACAAAATAGGAATGAAAATTCTAGCAGGTCCTATATCAGCAAACATAGATTATATGCCAGGTAATAATGGACCAACTTGTGTTGTTATTATTGAAACATCACACTTCGCCTGTCACGTATGGAACGACACAGACCCAGCCTTAATACAATTAGATGTCTACACTTGTGGACCTTTTGACCCACAGAAAGTAATAGAACATATTCAAGTTTGGGACCCAGTTAAAGTAGAATACAAATATTTAGATAGAGAGTTTGGGTTAAACGAGATAGAAATCTAATGGGACTGTTTATAGTATTTTTACTTTACTGTTGCTTTATAGCATTCATTCTTAGAAAATAACAGTTAGTCTTTTTCGATTACTTTGTCCATATCAAGATAAACTATTGTGCCTCCTAAATCTATATCAAACCTCCATGGCTTGGGATTAAACCCTGTTACTATCAATGGTAGTTTGGGTTTATTATTGTACCCTTTGGTGACAATAGTATTAATATTGTGTATTATATCTGGTAACATTTCTTTTAACATGATGTTCCACTCTTCTGGTGATATGGAGTACAGTCTTTCTATTTCTTTTGTTAACATTTCAAATCTAGTTGCAGAATTATCGCACGAATCGTAACCGTGATTAATCCATTTATTAAATGTACGATATCCCATTTTCTGTAACGTTTCTACCGAACCTTTTGTGCCCCACATAACAAACGGCATGCCACACACAAACGGTTTAAATGCCTTCTCAGACAAGAATACATGTGGGTCGTTATGCAGTGCAAAAGTTTCAGATACTATTTGAAAATAACAATCTTTAACATGGTCAAAATTTATACTGTCTGCTTTGTTTATACTCAAGTCTTCGTTGGGAAATGACTTCTTTGGGTGGTCTAACACCCAGTTCAATGCATCCCAATCCTTATTGCCCCTAAGGAAGTCACCACGTTCAGCCGCGAGTTGCCATGCCTTGTCAACGTTTGTGCTCCACTCTGAATAATGGTCTAGAGTTAAACCTTCATTAATAAATCCACCCCAACTATACGATGTTTGTTCTATCAAATTTAGAGACTTCAACTTTGAAAGTAAATAAACTCGGTGGGTGTGAGGTCTTCGATTATAGTTTAATCCGTGATATTTTCTTATTTTTAAATTATCAATATCTTGAAGTTGTTGCTTTATTCGTTCTTGAAATTGTTTTTGTTCCGCGACCGTTAACTTAAAAGGTAGTTGTGCCACAAATTGTTCCCAGTGATTGTGATATAATACAGTGACTTCACTTTCAGAATTTAGCAATTCTGCGTTGACTATAGATGTTAGCCAAATTATTTTGTCTTTCTTAATGCCAAATAGGTCACTAATGAAATCCCATTCTACTTCGTGAAATCCTTCCACCGAATAGTCCATTATTACTTTCTCGCATTTGCCAGATTTTAAATCTTCATGTAGAAAGTTAGGTACAATTCCATCTCTGTATTTTGTTTGACCTTTTGTGAACCATTCAGGATCATTTTCTAAGAAGCCTTCCCGGTTATTATGTTTTGGGCGCAATACTGGCTGACCAAGATATTCCATAGAGGCATCGAAACGGATATAAGCCAGATATGAAATCCCAACTTCAGTTGTAGTTGGTTGTAGTATTGGAAGATACCTAAAGATTCCAGGGTCTTGGAAGACATGTCCGGGCACATTAGCATTATTCCATCCTTGCATCTGAGTTATTGTTATCAAATCATCGGTTGTTAGTTTGTTATTATTCTCTGTCATGCAATTATTTATCTTAGATAAATACGTGTATAATTATCTCACAAGGAATAAAGATGAAGATTGGTTTTATAGGTGTCGGAAAATTAGGAATGCCATGTGCTGAAGCAATTGCACAGAAAGGACATGACGTATCTGGGTATGATATAGAAATACAAGATACTAAACATATTACTATGTTCACTACCATCTCGTCAGCAGTACAAGACAGAGACATAGTGTTCATCGCAGTTCCAACTCCTCATGACATGTCATATGATGGGAGTGCGCCAACAGCCCATTTGTCACCAAAAGATTTTGGATATGATGCAGTAATCGAAGTCATACAAAAAGCGAATGCAGTTATGAACAAGAATCAATTACTTGTTCTCATCTCTACTGTTCTTCCGGGAACAGTACGTAGAGAGTTTATTAAGCATGTGACTAACACACGATTTATATATAATCCATATTTGATTGCAATGGGTTCTGTTGCATGGGATATGGTTAATCCCGAGATGGTCATGATTGGAACGGAAGACGGAAGTGAGACTGGAGATGCAAAAGAACTAGTTGACTTCTATAAGACTATAATGGAAAATAATCCACGATATGAAATAGGCACATGGGACGAATGTGAATGTATAAAAGTTTTCTACAATACATTCATCAGTGCTAAGATAGGTCTGGTGAATATGATACAAGATGTAGCAGAGAAACAAGGTAACATTAATGTTGACGTTGTAACAAACGCTCTTGCTCATTCTACGATGCGTATTATGGGACCACAATATATGACTGCTGGAATGGGTGATGGTGGTGGTTGTCATCCACGTGATAACATTGCACTACGCTACATGGCTGAAGAGTTAAATTTAGGATATGATTTGTTTGATGCGATTATGAATGCACGTGAGATACAGGCAGATAATATAGCAAAACGATTAGAGTATTATGCTAACGAAAGAAACTTGCCTATCGTAATTCATGGCAAAGCATATAAGCCAGGAGTTCATTACTTAGATGGAAGTTACAGTATGTTGATTGCCCACTTTTTAAATAAGAGAGGTCATGAAGTTACATATGTTGACCCACTCACAGGAGATGATAATCAACCTGATGGTCCTTGTGTACTCTTGTTGGCTCATAGTGCAAGTACTACATACAAGTATATGCAAGAAGAGGGCGATGACACTGACCAATTATATTGCGAAATACCATCTGGCTCAGTTGTCGTTGACCCATGGCGAAAATTTATAGGGGATGATGACATTGAAGTTAATCATTATGGAAACACTAGACAACAATGAAGATATTGATTTTTGGATTACCAGGAAGTGGTAAAACAACATTAGCAAATGAGTTAGTAAAATCACTAGACGCTAAATCATTAAATGCAGATGAAGTGCGAAAAGAATATAATGACTGGGACTTTAGTTCTGAAGGTAGAACCCGGCAAGCAAAGAGAATGAGACATTTAGCAGATGAAATTGTTTCTACGGGAGGGATAGCCGTGGTTGATTTTGTTTGTCCTACTAGAGAAACAAGAAAAATATTTGATGGTGACTTTGTTATATATTTAAATACTATCAAAGAGAGTAGATTCGAAGACACAAATAAGATGTTTGAAGAGCCAAATGCTGATGAATATGATTTTATGAGCATTATATCGCTTGAAAACTTGACAGAACCGAGGAATGTGCTATAATATACTTATATTAATTAAAAAGGTAGAGGTATATAGTATGAAAAATATAATTGCACTGTTTTCTTTCGCAGTATTACTTATGGGCTGTACAGGGGTTACTAAAGCCGCTGGATGTCCCGATGGTAGCGAGCCCGTTCAAAGCATTTCTGCTGATGGTAGTTATTTTGTGTATGCATGTAACGGTTCATCTAATAGCAGTTCAGTCTCCAGTGGTCCAGTAGGATTAGCGGGCATTGATATTGAAAACGACCCCAATGTTGACTTCTTCATGGCGCCATTTGGAGGTTATTACCCAGCATTTCAAATTAAAGAAGCATGGCAGATGGGTGATTTTAATAATGATGGATATGTTGATGTCATTTATGTCGGGTCTATGAAGTATGATTCTCAGAATATGGTTGGAGATAATACTGGTGGGCTTTGTGGTGGTGGAGCCTGTAAAGGAAATAAACCTTTACCACAGTTATTCTTAGGTGATGAAAATAGGAAACTCACTAAGACAAAAGGACTTCTTATTGATAACCGCGAAGACCCAGGATTGTCACTAGGAAAAGGAAGTCTTGTTGCTGATTATAATAATGATGGAGTTTTTGACTTTTATGTTTATGACCATGGAGTTGGTACTCACGATGGCTTTAGAGACAGTTACTTTTTAAGCCAACCGAACGGTACTTGGTTAGAATCATCAGATACACACCTAAGTCATCCTAATTTTGCTAATTTCGACCATGGCGGTGCTGTTGGTGATATTGACAATGACGGCGATATGGATGTTGTTATCACGGAATCTGACTGGAGAACAGGAACATTTTTATGGTGTTTAATGAATGATGGCACAGGCTTTCTAAAAAAACGTAAGTGCGGTGGTATATTTTCTTTTGCCCTAGAACTTGCTGATATGGATGGTGATGGTGATTTAGACGTAATAGTGGGTTCATCTGAATATGAGCCTTCAAAAGATTCACATATGTCTCCCGCTGTTGTTTGGAATGATGGCAGAGGTAATTTTCACAAAAACAACAGAACCAACTTAAAGAGGCACAGGAAATTAGGTGGAACTCCTGAAGTTTCAGCAGCCGATTTAGACGGTGATGGTGACTTAGATATTGTTTATAGCAGAGTAGGAGAACTTTATGTTGGTACTGCGGTCAGTATTATTGAAAACTTAGGTAACAAGAAGTTTAAAGACCACGGGCTAATTCATTTACTTGAGGCGCCTGCTGACTATGTGCCTGACCACGAAGGAAATCCATGGAACGCCTTTATCAGTATGATTAAATTTAGAGACCTAGATAAAGATGGAGACATGGATATATATTTGGGAGGTTCAGCACACAAAACTAATGGTATGGTGTTGCTAAATGAAGGTGATTTTAATTTTGACTTACTGAAGCCAAACGAAGCAAAGTATCTAACTGCAAAGTAACTAGGTCAAAGTTTTAATTAACCCATCTTTGAGACTTGTGAATTCATAATCACCAATCAAAGACAGTAACTTAGAAACATCGGCGCATCTTCTGGAAACACTTCCAGCAGGTGCGTTTTTGTATGTAGGTTCTCTATCAGTACCAATAATCTCACGTACAATCTCTGCTACATCTCCTATTGAACTTTCTACTGGATTGCCAATATTGATGGTGTCATTCATTACTTTTTCGCCAACTTTAAGAGTTAGTTCAGCGGCATCATCTATGTATATAAATGCACGAGTTTCGTCATGTCCATATAACACATTGTCGCCTTCTCTTAATCGGTCAGCGTACTCTGGAATAAAATGATTCTTCTGTTCTTTACCATATGCATTGTGATACCTAATGATTACATAATCTAAATTATATTCTTCGTGTGCGGCATGTACCGCAATCTCTCCCATGAGTTTACTACCGGCATAACTCCATCTTGTGTTGTCTATTTCATTGATTACGCCTACATTGACTTCGGGTGTTGGTATTTCTGTGATACCCAGTTGTACTCCGCCAGCATATATCTCACTACTACTTGCATATACAAACTTTGTTTTTGAATACTTATATCTGTGAAGTAGATTAATAGTAGGAGTCATAGTACTATCTATAACAGATAATGGTTTTGTATAGAAGTGTGCAGTATTATTGTATGCACATAAATGATATACTATATCTGCTTCTGGCAAATATGTAACGGCTTCTGTGTTTGTTAAATCACATGTGTCAAAAGTGTGTCCGTATGTGTTGGTGGGCTCATGTATATCAGTAAGATAAACATCATGCTCACTGTTCTCTAGTTGTTTTGCTAGTGCTTGTCCTATGAAGCCTGATGCACCCGTGATTAGTATCTTCATTTTCTCATACCTTTGAATACTGTTTTCTTAAACAGTTTGTTTTCTTTGTCAATATACTCAAATAGTTTATTTGGTATTCCTAATTTCTTACATGCATGGTTCATTGCTAAGACATCTTTAGGTAAACACGCACCGCCGTAGCCTCGCAGTTCTGGCTTGACATCTAAGTACTCGTCTGGTAAATCAGTATTGCGTAAGAACGCCTCTTTAATTTTGTCGTAATCAGCATCCATTTTGTCGCTTATCTCAAACATCACATTAGAGAATACTACCCGCAACGCATTGAAGGTGTTATGATAGTACTTCATTAGTTCTGCTTCTGTTGGGGATACTCTCATAATATCTTCTGGAAGTTTACCATGTGAACGCTGTACTAGATAATAATAGTTTACATTCTCTGTACCAACTAATAACAATCTATGGTCAAATATAAAATCAAACTCTGCACTACGTTCTTTTAAAAATTCAGGCACAAATACAATTCTATCATCGTATTTCTCAATCAATCTTTCAGTTGTTCCTGGCTCTACAGTTGACTTAATGCCTATGACACCTTCATAGTTTGCTTGTCGTAAGTCAGCAACAACACTTTCTACGATACTTGTATCACATTCGCCCTTGTCGTTTGTTGGTGTAGGAACACATAGATACACAATCTCTGCTTCTAACAAATCTTCTATTTTTGTGTCAAGTGTAATGTCATGTGGTATAACTGTGTACCCACAATGTTCAAAGCCAGTCTTACATGCTTTGCCAACTACTCCTAATCCTATTAATCCTATTTTCATTTTATTATACGCTTAACTGTTTTATCTACGTCAATTATTTCTGTAGGTGTATGTTTAAAGTAATCATCAACTGTTTTTTTAATTCCAGGAAAATGCCCGTAATCATCTAAAATTAAATACCCACTAGTTGTTAACCGTGGATAAAATTGTTCTAATATATGTCTAGTCGGGTCAACTAAGTCAACATCAATTCTAAGTAATGCTATATTAATGGGACCAATACTAGGAATAGTATCTTCTACTCTGCCCACTATGAATTGCATGTTATCGTAATCGCATATTGCAATATTTTCTTTGACTACATCTAACGTTGTATAACACCAATCACTTTTGCCTGTTTCCATTTCTATCATATTGTCAACGTACCAATCTTTTAAATTTTCACCACTATGCGTTAACTCTGTTTCATTTGGCATTGGGACTCCATCAAACGTGTCAAACAACCACAAAGTTCGAGTAGAATTGAAGTGTTTTAATACTTCTGCCATTATCATAGAACTACCACCCATGAAGACTCCACATTCTACAAAGTCTCCTGGAATATCTCGGGTAAGAATATCTTCAGCACTATCAATCAAATCTAAAATAGCATTAAATGAAGTAACTGTGTACACACAGCACTTACGGATTATATTCTGTTTCCATTCTGGTATGTCAACTAATTCAAATAGTTCCTCTAATGGCTGATGAGGCGTTGATGTGTCTTTTGATAATATCAGACCGTTTGCTTTTGTTTTCTGTAATCTTCTCATATCATCCATCCTAGTTCTTGTAATTTAGGCATAAGTTTTTTACGAGTGAATCCACAGTAGCCTTCATCTGTGGGGTGATTGGTATCATTGATATCATGTCCATTTATTATAGACCATTCACACATAGAATCTTCAATGTAATCTATATCTTTGTTCTTTAAAAACTTCATCACATTTTGTTTTTCAATATCTGACTCAAAAATTCCATTCCAGCCAAACAACACAAGTAGTTTGGTATTTTCTCTCTTAATTCCATTAAGTTGCCATAATACCTGATATACGCTGATTCTTGATTCTTTGATGTTCGAAGATGGCATTTGACGAAGATGGGACTTCACTGACAACTCGCATCCTTCAATTCTTGTCTCTGGATTAAAAACATGTTCAACATCAAGATATCCATCATCCCGGCTTAAACGTCCATCACTGTCTGTCGGAAGATTGATGGTGTCATATATATTTCTGGTACTAACTATTCTTCTCTCTGGATTAGTTATTTGCCAGATTATGATATCATCTTTAACTATGTGATTATAGTGGACTTCATTGGCATATTGAATTAGTTGCATATCATTTGACCCACTAGTGACGGCATAACTCTGTAACTCTACCTCATCATTTATATGTATTCTATCTCGTGAACTCATAGTGTCCGGTCTATCATCAGTAAACATATATCTCCAATGATGTCCTGCCGTTAAACTACAACCAAATGCGTGTATTTTTTTCATTCTGTTTTCCATTTAACACTGCAACCAAATGATGGGTTTGGTTCCCAATCAATTGACTTGCCTGCTAATGTTAAATCTAATGCATGACGTAGACTGCTACCAGTCGGCATCAAATCATTGCTTGTATGACTTGGGTCTAGTTCGCCATGATATACAATAGTATCATCTTCATCAATAACATAAAACTCTGGAGTACAAACTGCGCCATATGCCTTTGCTATGCTTTGGTCTTCATCAAATATATAATCACATGACAATCCATACTTGTTTACAAAATCTTCCATGAACTCTGGTGCATCTTCTGGACTACTGTCATCTGTTGTCGAACTCGCATCGTTACTGTTTACTGCGATACAATGTACTCTTTTATTATATTCTTTTACTATCTTTGATATTGCTGGCATTCTAAACAAGACATAAGGACAATGATTGCAAATAATCATTACTAGTCTTATGCCCTTAACATCATCAATTGGGTGTGCTTTCTTGCCTATCATATTCTCACTTGTCATTAACATTAGCCTACCACCTCAAACTCTGGAGTACAGAATACAAGTTTACCGCCTTCGTTAATCCAGTCTTTTAAAATTCTATTAACAAACAATTCTTTAAAGTGAAATGGGAACACTAAGAAGTAATCTGCTTTCTCTTTTGCTTCATCTTCGTGTACAATAGGAATACTACTACCAACTAGATACTTACCAATCTTATCTGGATGTATCTCTGCCGCACCACTAATTACGTCACTATCTAATCCATAGTATTGCATTATTGTGTTGCCTTTTGTACTAGCACCCATGATATAAACTTTCTTTCCGTCTTCTACTTCTGAACGTAAGAAGTTCATAGTCTCATCTCTATTCTTATCGATGTTTATTTTCCAATCAGCATATCTATCTACTGAACAGTTTTCTTCGTACTCACAACTGCCTTCATTCAAGTGCTGAATATAAAGTTGATAACTGCCACCATTGATGTCGTTCTCACGCACTTGATATATCTCAAGTCCGTTGCGTTCTAATAAGTTCACTAGTGCTTTGTATGAATAGTATTCTAAATGTTCGTGTATGACATTGCCTAGGTCGTTAGTGTCGAGCATTGGTCGAGCAGTCATTAACTGGCATACCCATACTCCGTTATCATCTAGTATACGTTTGATGTCTTGTACAAATGCGTTTGGATTATCCAGGTCATAGAACATAGCAACAGTAGTTATAATCTTTGCTTTCTGTTCACCCATCTTCTCTTCCCAATTCTTCTTGTTGAAGAAGTCACCTATCATAATATCACAGTTCTCTTTTAATTCGTTGTGAATATTCTGTGCAGGGTCAATACCAACTTTTATTACGTTGCCAGGATAAAAACTTAGAAGTGTGCCATCATTTGCGCCAATATCAACAACCAAGTCATCGTCATTTAGTTCTACTTCATATGTTGCATCAACTGTTATGCTCTCTAAGTTATCAACAATCTTTTTGTTTAACCTAGATAGGTACCAGTAATTTTTATATAAGTCTTCTTCTCGCACAGTATGTGTTAGTTGTACTAAGTCACACTCGTTACAATGAACTAATGCAAGTGGTGCCGAACCAACATCAAGATTTGGTTCTTCGACAAACGCATTGATTTTTAAATCACCAATATCAAACACGGTAGTGAGTTCTTCGTTCCCACAACTTCTACATTCTTCAATCTGTTTTATCTTTGCCATTATAAATCCTTTATGTAACTGATGTCAGGATACGTATATGACCCTGCAACATCTTCGTTAACTACTTTATTTTTAATAAAGTTCTCAAGTCCCATCTCAGCAGTTTCGGGTGTCATAAACATATGATAACCTAAAACTTGAACCTTGTCTTCTTCATAAGGCACACTCATGTCTCTTCCGTCATGCACTGCAAGTTGCGCCCAATCATAGAAATCTTTATCATCAGTTAAAATCATACCACCTTTAATAGTACTTAGTATCTTTTTGAATTGAAAACTCAAACACTGATATGTTCCTTTAATATACATATCTTTTGTAAATCTAGGAGCACCATCCACAATGTTTGTAGGTTCAATAGGATAAACTCCTTTCCATTCTTTATCAATAAACTCTACATTAAATCCCGCATGTATCATTTGCATTGGCGCACTGACATATGTATTCTTTGGTACCTTAACCGTGCAAGTTCCATGTATCTTCTTATAGTATATAGCACTTAAAAATATAGCATGGCTACAACAATCAGTTGCAATACCATATGGAGCATTAGCGTAATTAGCCACCACTCTTTCAAACTTATGCACTGTGTCGAATGGAGTTACCATGTGATGTCCACTAAATTTGCCTTGTGTGCATTTTGATAACTGCCTCTAACAATGTTCGCAAATGGAATGTCTGCGTATGGTTTGTCCACGCTGTCATATTTTTCTAGCCAGTTATGAAATTCAATACTTTTGTATAGTTTCTTGCGTATTGAATTTCTAAAATTAAATAGCGGTCCAACACGGTCAACATCTTGAATGTCTAATTCTCTAGGGTCATCGTTCTGTGCCCAGGCATCTTGAAAACTTCTTCCAACTCTACATTCGTCATACACATATACGTCTGCATGGAGGAATTTTCTCTCTTGTAATATTGTACATTTTTCTTCAACGGTGGGTCTGAAAGTCTGCTTTACAATATCGATCCATAGGTTGTAACCGAAAAGCATATCCGTAATAAGTATATCATCATGTTCCATAAAATTTGGACTAGGTAACGTGGATTCGTAAGCGTGTACTCCCTGGTTGATATATTGTAGGTCTTCCATGTTATATTTTGGAACATGCTTGCCTTCCATATCATAGTCCGATGGGTTTTCACCCCAGTTCATACCTTCCGTAGTAAACTGTCTGTGTATTATATTACAATCTTGCACTGTCATTGTATCACTTAGTGATACATTAGGTTCAATACCAGTCAGTGCAAAGCCTTTGCGTATTGTTTCTAATGCTTCTTCTTTGTCAGAGTGAGGTATATGTTCTAATCTCTTCGCCGTGCGTCCTGCTTCATGCCCAAGTAGTCGTTGATAAAGTTCAACTCCATCTGCTTTACAGGTCTCGCATAGTTCAAGTATTTTTTTGCTTATCGATGTATCAAATACATCAAGTGTTAGTACTTCACCATTATCAAATTTAAATTTCATTTCCATCTTTATCTACCTTTACAATAGGAGCATTACATTTATCCCAATGTTTTGTTAACATACTAACGAAAGAGTAATCTTCTAATGCTCGAAACTTATGCGATGTGTTGATAGGTATACGAATGCTGTCACCCACTTTCAACGTAATAGTTATGTCTTCATCGTTAGAAACAAACTCTGTGTACTCGCATCTGCCCGAGACCACTATCATGTACTCGTTAAACTCAGGATGATAATGATATCCTCTTTCATCACCTTTCTTTGTGACCATAAGATTGTATTCCGTTAAGTTATCATCAATAGGAAAACTAAAGATTGTTCCACGACTATCTTCAAATATATCAGCAGATACTATCTCTGTTCTACTATCATCTTTAATTTTATTGTATCTCATTATCTAACCAATTATAAACGTCATCGAAGTACGATTTTGTTATTTCTTTGAACTCTTTACTAAAGTATCTTTTCTTATTATACACTAATCTGTCTTTTAATTCAAGTGTTTTTACGGCTAATTGTTCGGGCGTTAGTTTGTTAATCACTTCCATCTGCTCGATTACCATCTCTGTTCGTTTGAACATGTCTTCTTCTAAGTCATAACTATTATCAAATACATCATCAAAGGTATCAAATCCCCATTCTCTGAGAACTTCTAAAGTTCTGGGTTGTCCTATTATCATAAATGGATGCATAAACACAATTGCTTTGAATACAACTTCTGATATATAACATCCTGGACCAATCGCACTACTCTCAGTTAGAATACTCATAAAAGAATTCTGATAGAAAGATGCTGAACTCCATACAGTGTCATCATAGAAACATCCATTTTGTTGAAAGTCTTCCACATCTAGTACCAGAGGCAACTCGTTCATGAATTCGTTCGCTTCTGTTCTCAACTTTTCACTATCAACAAGATTATACTTATCATATATATCTTTGTATTCTTTTTTGTCTGTAACAATCCATTCTATGTGTTCTTCGAATGTTTCACCGTCCATTATTTTAGCACAACTAATTAGATTATTATCTAGTATTCCTAACTCACGTATACGCAACAAGAAGTACATTCTGTGTGGTTTATGTATTCTATTAAAACTCAGAAACGTATGGTCAAATGTTCTTTGGTCTATAAGTTCTTCTGGTATATCATATATCTCTTCCCAATAGAAATGATTCCATCCAGGAACAAAGAACGTTTTGATATTAGATGTATTGTTTTCTGGTGCAAAAAAGTCACCAGATGCCCAACATACGTTATGTGTATCAGCATTCGCTATTTCTAATTTATCATTGATGTTTATATTCTCGTGGTAAAAGAAGTTGCCCTCGACACATATTGGTTCCTGAACTGTGCTAATTACAACTCTGGTGTTATTTGGAATTAGTTTAACTATGCTACCATCTTTGACACATTCTATGCCAGTGTTTCCCAATTCTTGTGAGATGTTTGGTTCATAAATTAATTTATTGCTGTCTGTAAATTTTATATCTTGGCTGAAAGAAAGATTAAAATAATCGAAGTTAAAATTGAGATGTCGCCACCACTGGGAGTCTCCTATACCTTTGAAATGCAAATGATTTAGATTTACTTCTAACATTCATCTATCGCTTTGATTATTCTGTCTGCAATAATAGAGTGTCCACTTTCATTCCAATGTCTGTCTTCTTTTGATATATAATGTGTAGTATTATCATCAAAGGGTTTGCCAATATCAATATACTTGAAGTCATCGTCATCGATTCTTTCAGAATTGTTCTCAAGTCTATCGGTATTTTGGTCACCATACCAAGCATGTTCTTCTATAGACCACCAATAAGTTTTGAAGTTGTGTATTTTTCCTAGACCCTTTGTAAGCAATACATTTCTTTCAAAATTATTGTTGTCCATTTCTTCAGTACTTAATCTTAGAGTTGCGGCGTAAGTATCTTGTAACCATTTGTGTTCTTCGATTGTTGAATTCCAATTACCAGGACTAATATTTGCAACACCGTCAAAAACATATTCTGATTTTGATGCTTCTGTATAAAATACTCGCCTTGAGTAAAATGAAAAGCCAATGATAACATACTTTATCTGATTAGCATACATATTACACCACTTAGAAAGCATATTTGTAATCAAGTCATTTGATGCTCCACGTATTCCTATGTTGATTATCTTGTAGTCTTTAAAAAAATCTTTAGTCTGTAATTGGCCACAAAAAGTATCTTTGTGTTTTACTCCATCACCGAACGTAAAACTATCTCCAACAAGTAGTATAATTTTATCTTCGGGTGTTATTGGCGACATGGTGCTTCTTGTTTGTAAGTCTACATTCCAATCATCAGTCATCTCATAGTATCCATCCTTAGATAAAGGCATCTCATAGGTTTTTGGAAGAGTGCAGTCTAAAGGAGAGTGGGTTGGTCTGAACGCTAATTTGCCTGCCTTTCTTAACTCTTCGGTAATATCATTAAATATCATCTAAGTATTCCTGAAGTTCATCGTGTAGTTCTGGAAATGTCATTCTAAAGTTTTCATTTCTGAGCCTATCTAATTCATCTGTATAGTCCATTGCCTTCTTTAATAACTTTAAATCAGTAGGCTTCTGTTCGTTACGTCTCATCTGTGCCATCTTGTTAGGGTCCCAGTCTTCTGGAAAATATGGTACCATTTTATCATTCACTGCTTTTCTAATTTCTAGAGGTAACACATTTACAGAAAATTCTTCTGGCTGTGTTACAAAGTTATGATGAATTCTTATATCTTTGTCTTTTGCAAAGTCCATCATTTCGTCTAAGTAAAAATAATTCATCCAACTAACAGTTTGTGTTATGTTTATTGACAGTTTCTTGGAGTCATAAAAGGGCAATGAGTCTCTTGCTTCTATTAGCATATCTACTGTCGCTATCACATCTTTCCACTTAGTAGGATTTCTTATGTATTCATTTCTAGCCTCAACATCATCTATACTCAATCCAACTTCCACTTCATCAAACTGTTTCCAAATATTAATAATTTCTTCAGTCATCTGGGTACAGTTTATATTATACCATAATTTCACACCAGTTCTTCCAGCGTCAATCATTCTTTGTAAAAATCTAAAGTGTTCTTTGATTAATGTAGGTTCACCACCATTGATATAAAATACTTTTGCGTTCTTTGTCTTTTCAAACAAGTCATCCCAAAACTTCTCTTGTTCTGGCCAGTCAAATTGATTTAACTCTTTATCGAATAGGTGTAACGTAGTAAACTTTTTACGCATCTTGTTGTAATCTGAAATCCACTTACTACTACTCCATGGATTACATGACCTACATTTAGCGTTACATATGTTGCCTAATCTTAGTTCTACAAATTCTAACTCAACTTTGTTCAATGAGCCGTCTTCGTTAGTTCTATTTTTAGCCTCTTCAATATCGAAGTGTTCATATGTTTTATTTTCTTTAATTCGTTTACTATAGACGCCTACCTCCTCTTCTCTATAACACTTCTTACATGCTTCTGGTTCTTCACCATTCAACATCTCTAATCGAACAGTATTATATGAGTCTCCGTTCATAACTTCTTCTATAGTATTATTTTTTAAATCTAAGAATATGTCTCCCGAGACACTTCTTGGGTCATCGTCTGAATACTTTGTGTATTTCCTAGACCGCGAGATACCATTGTGGTGGTCAGCAACACAACACAACGTAGTTCCACCATGAGGATGACTTGCTAAATGTATCCAAGGCAATGTACAAAATGTTTTACTCACTTGTAATTCTCCTTAACATATTATGTGCATAGTAATTATGAGTTTCGAACCCAGAATGGGACCCGTCTCTTCCATACTTTGATTGTGAATGCTTTTCAACGTTATAAACAGTGTCTGGATCCTCAGTTGCTATTGAAAAACTGCTTTCATAAAAATTTATATTCAATGTTTCACAAAAACTCTGCATCACATTTAGTGTCATGTGGTGCTTATATGTAAACCAATCCTTGGCATGTAATGACAACTGTTCGTATATCTTAATCGTTTTTCTTAGATATTTTAAATCCATACCAATAGTAAGTGGGATAGGCATATCCCATTCGTCACCAATATAAAGCATTCTGCCAACATGTGGGGTATTTGAAATTATCATTGCTGGATTAAACTTCTTAATGTATGGAATAAGTCGTAACCATTCATCGACTGACCCGCCCGGTACGCCAAGATTAATTAAGTTATATTGTTTATTCTCTTCTTTCTCTATCATTTTATGTAACTGGGAACACCAAATTTCTTCTTCTGGAATTGAAAATCCAAAAGTATGGCTGCATCCAAGATATATTATAGACTGTATTCTAAAGTCCATATCTTCAAAACTGTCACATCTCCATCCTTGTTTATTCAAACTATAAGTAAAATCTGAACTATAATTCGTCTGGTTATTTTTTATTGCTTCTTTGTGTTGCCTCTCTTCATCAAACATCCATTGTGTTTCATATATACGTTTACCACCTTCGGTGTTATTTCCACGAAGATTTTCCATTACATGAAAATTAATAGGCCAAGGATTATTAAAGTCCATATCTGGATGTGTTTTTTCCATTGAATCTAATGTTCTTAGATTACTCATCCCAGCACTCCATCCACCAGTCGTATAATTCAGGACAATGTTCTTGGTAAATATCTTCTATAGTGGGCATGCCCATCTCTTTGTCTTTTCTTATACGACTTAATCTTGCTTGAAATTGTCTTCCGCCAACAGAGGGTTCGTGATGGTCTTCCCATTGTTCTGCAAATGTAGGGCGATTTTTCATTTCTTTTAATGTGTTAACTAATGTGTCTTGTCGTCTATCTGCGGTAGGAAGCATATATGCTAAATTGTCATCAATGACTTTATCGAGTATTTCTCTAGGCCAAGCAAATGCGGAGAATACCATATCAGAATGAAATGCAAACATCATTTTTGTTTCGATACGTACGCCTAACTCTTTACTCAAATCAAATAACTCTTTAAGTGAAAACATTCCTGGACCAGTTATCGTCAAATCTATTATCATTTTTTCTTTGCCACCTGGCAACATACAACCTTGTTTAAAGTTTGCTAGCCATTCTTCCCAAACTAATCCAGTTCGAATGAACTCACCAATCTTTCCTGTGCCATCTATACTTGCACACATCATCCAATCTTTAAAGTGGGGTAGATAGTCATACAAGTTTTTACCTTTAAAGTCAACCCGTGACAGATTAGAATTATATCTTAGGTAACAATCTTTAGCAGTGCCTGCCTGTGTCATCTTCTCTAAGGTTTCCCAGTGTATATCGTACATCAACGGCTCACCGCCAACCCAATAAATCTCTTCAACAATGCCATCATCTATCGCTTTTCTGAATTCAGGCTCAACAACATTAACTGTGAAGTTTTTCATTTTCTTTTTAACATCTGGTATCATAAACGGATGTTCTTCGGGAGACCATAGTTTATGTGTTTTCTTTTCTGCTTCCCAACTCGAACTCAATAACTCACCGCACATTCTACATTTAAAGTTACATAGATTACTAAAGCGATAGTCAAAAGAAATAGTGGGCATAGAAGTTCTGCCATCTTCATCTGTCTTGTCAAATGCTTCTTGTATCTTATGTTTAAATAAATGTCCCGTAAACCATTTCTTGTATGAACTTAAACTAAGAATGTCATCGTTACATACGTCACATTGTGGAATAGTCTCACCAGCCATAAGTTTCTTTCTTACATCCATCATGTAATCAGAGTTCCAATGTTCGTCAAGTGATTTTGGTTGAAAATCATCTGCATTGGTTCTTATTTTTTTGTCTAGACCGTATGTTTCTTCATCATTAGTTGCATCGATATATTGTCTCTGAAACTGATGTTCTTCCCGTGAGGCACAACACATTCTTCTTTCGCCCTGTGGAGAAATATATGTGTGAGTCCACGGTGCCATACAGAAGGTTTTATTTTCACTTTCTTCTGCACAACTTCCATCATCTTTCCATATTGGTACAATTTTCATATCAGATTGTTCTCCGTCTTTAAACTTTTTAATGTTGCGTGTACATGTGGATCCTTACCGCAAAATACAGAACATGCTTTTAATCTTTTGTTTCTTATATCTCTATCTTCGAATGTTTCGATGTACCCAGTAGTGTATATTTCACTATCTATAATATCTTTTAGTGGATTATGCTGAAGAGAAATACTTTCTTCGCCATACTTATCTATGAATGCTTTCAACGGAACTACAGTATCGCCTTGAGAATAGTCGTCATCGTATATAGAAGCAAGATAACAACACGGAAAAACTAGACCATAACTATTGACAAAAATCTTTTTAGTTGCAATTGCTTCACAGTTTATATCACTCTCACTGAGTTGTTTGTCGTAATCACTGAGAGGCAATGTATTATCTATTGTGTTATCTTGTGTACTTCTCTTATGATGCCACTCTATTCTTTGTTTGGGAACAACAGACTGAGATAATTGCCATTGGATATCTTGAAGATATCCTGACTCTGGGTCAATAGGGTCTTTCGGTGTATCGATTGTTGAATCCCATTTCTTTCTTTCAAGGTCCACATCAATGGGAGCCTGAATTGTATATTGGAATTGACCTTCCGTTCCATGTACTCTCATACTGTGTTGGCGTTTTCCTGCTGAATCTGTAAAATCATGGAAGCCCATTGCCTTCTTTGCGTAGAATTGCTTGAAGCCAAGTTCTTTTGACAATGCAGTTGCTTCTTCTATCTGGTGTTGATTGTGTCTGAACACAAGAAATTCCCATCTGGCGTCTGCACCAGTCGAGATGTAATTGGTCATAGCAGATATAATCTTATTCCAGTGAGTGCCTTTACGATATATCCAATTAGTATCTTCAAGTCCATCAACACTGAATACTAATGTACCTCTGTGTTTAAAAATGTTACCCAAGTCTTGCCAGAATTGTGGGTCTCTGCCACTTGCATTGGTATTCATATAAAATTGAATATCTGGGTTTACAGACCTAAAATATCTTAAAATAGGTATCAAGTCTGGATTAGTCATAGAGTCCCCATAGTTTCCACACATCGTTAGCATTCTCAATTGCTTAACAAAATCTTCTGAAAACCATTCTTTAGCCTGTGCTATAGTAACAAATGTCTCTTTCATAATAGTGTTTTTTACTCCACCACTTGCTCTGCGTCCGCATGACGGACACTCTGCATTACAAAGACTACTTGCTTCTAAGTCAACTTGAACTATATCACTGTAATCAAACATATTTTTTCCAATAAGCCATCACTTCATCAATGTTATTAACAAGTGCTATCTTCTCTTCCTTGCTATTCTGTTTCGCCATTCCTGTTGAACCATTAAGATATTCAGCAGAATCTAACCCTAGATAAATCATTTCATTCTTTATAATCTCTTCATATGAGATATTTATGACATGAAAATCTTTACTGAATTTCAATACTGTTTGGTGGTAATCTCGTAGAACAGAATGAAATCTTTTTACTACATTATCAATCTCTTCTATTGTGTATTTTTTATACGCTAACTTTCTTTTAGAGTTCCACTTGTTGTTGTAATAACTAGTCTGCCAACTTAGAAACTGGTCAAAGATATCTTCTCTGTAACTATTGATAATCAAATCTGGCTTCAATAATTTTATAACTTCTTCTGGATTATACCAAGCGTGGGTATCATCGAAGAATAACTTACAGCACCATCCATCACTTTTTTCTAACAAAGAAATAGATTTTCTATACGCAGACTCATTATCAGTCTCATCCGATGGCATTACGATTTTTTCTCCGACATTCTTAATACCCAATTTTATTGAAACCAAGTCTTGCAATATAGTTGTTCCCGTTCTTCCTTCAGCGGCTGTAATTAAGACCTTCATTTCTTTAACTTCCTAAGTTATCGGTTTCTGTGTTCCAACCAGGCACTGTTTTCTCATGCAAGTCGTCACCACCATCATACCCTTTTGTTGTAGCAGGGTCATCAATAACTTGGTCCACTGTATTCGTAGAATTATTTCCAAATAATATATCTTGTGCTAATGGAACTTCTGCTTCGAGTGAACTAAACCAGTCTGCTAGTGGTCCACGAAATGTAGATACAAAATCTTTATCTCTACGTATATCATACTGTGCAAAAAATGACTTAAAGTCATTATACAATTTTGGAGTCTCTGCTGTATTCTTATGTGGAGTCTTAACAATATCTAAGTAGTCAATCAATCTACGAACACTTTCTTTCTCGCCATCACTCATCATCTCTTGTGGGCGCTCAGACTGGTACCAATTATCTAACTTCTCTTTGTAGAACGTTTTAATATCTTCTGGTAGTATTGCCGCACTTTGAAATGATGGAAATCTTAAGATGTTCAGAGTCATAGTTGGTGCTTTATGACCATATGTCTCTCTTAAATCAAGCATCTCATCCATAAACTCTGTAATAGAATTCAAGCAAAGAGAGTTAATAGTCATCATCATATGAAGTTTTTCTACGTTACTTTCATTTAAAACTCTATGAATATTACTCATCCATGCGTTGTAGTCTAATCCATCTCTAATGTACTCACCTTGTACTCCTGTTGCTTCCATGCTTGTATATATTTCAAGATGAGGAACATGCCAAGATTCTTTTACAAGTCTATCTAGTACTTTAGGAGTATCAGGACATAGATTTGAGTTAATAGCAAAACGCATATCACGTCCTCTATCTGGGTTATCTTTAAACCAGTCAAATAACTTCCACGTACCTTTATGCATAATAGGTTCACCACCGGTGATTCTAATTTCTTCCAAACAATCTGCTAGGTCACTTTCCCACCACTTATGAAATGCTTGAATGTACGGGTTGTCCTCTTGTCGTTTTGTTTTAGGTTCGGCATATGGTGCAGTATCTTGAAAGTGTCCACGTCCATCAGATTGAATATTCTGATAACCACCAAAGTCATTGATGTCTTTGACCCATGCTGTACTAAAAGCAGGATTACAATAAGAACATTTAAAATTACACGCTCTATCAAATGATATCTCAAGTGTCTTCAAGTTTACATTATCATCCCACGGCATATCAACTGACTTCTGGATATCTTCATCTTTAAAGATTTCAGTTTTGAATACTCTATCCGAGATATGATTTTTGCCCATATCTTCAACCTTCCAGCAATATTCACATTCTGCTGGACGTTCTCCCTCTTGCATCATCTTACGCATTTTCTTCTTATGTGGCGTATTATGAATTGCAGAAGGATTTGCTTCTAATTCTTCTAAAGGAATCCAATGTCCAGGCGGGTGATGACAACTTGTAGTTTGTCCATGACCTAACCAGATAGTTGCATTGTACCATTTTGCGGCACAGTATGACTTACTGATAGGGTCAATGATACGTTCTTTATATTGATGAAGTGTCTCTTGTTGTTTTCTAGCCATTGCCTGCCTCTATTTTAAATACCCTAGTTGGAGTCAAACTACTATACCAATCTACCATAATTGGGTCAAATGTTGACATAAAATCTTTGCCTCGTCTCTTATCATACTGTGTATAGAACGACTTGAAATCTCCTTGGCGCTTTTTTAATAATTCTTCTGAGTGTGGATTATTTATTGTTTTCTGTAAAAGAGAGATAAGACGTGTTACATGAACGTCTTCTACATCTACCAATTCATTGCCTCTTCTATCATACCATGCTTGTAATTTTTCATGGTAGTGTTCTAGTATATATGTAGGCAATGTAGAGATACTTTGAAACTCAGGATTATATACAGGGTTCAATGACAGAAATGGTCCAACATCATCTGAAACTCTTAAGTCTAACATATCATCCATAAACTCTGTTATCGAACAAAGACACAATGCATTGATAGTCATCATTATGTACATTCTACTCAACTTTGGTTGTGCTAATAGTCTTCGACAATTATGTAACCACTTGTCGTAATCAATTCCATCTCGAATATATTCTGCTTGAAGTCCTGTTGCTTCACAACTTGTGAACATCTCAAAGCCAGGAACATAGTCAATCACATCCAATAATCGTTGAAAAGTCTTTTCTTTCTCTGGAACAAGATTTGAGTTGATAGCAAATCGCATATTTTTTCCACGTTCTGGATTTTCTTTAAACCAATCGAACAATTTCCAAACACTAGGATGCATGATGGGTTCGCCACCAGTTATTCGAATACCCTCTAGTGTATCTGCTAATCCCCCATCTGCTTCCCACCATTCCCAAAATGCAGAAATATATGGATTGTCTTCATCTGTTTTACCTGCACTTATTGTCCAGTCAGCAGTGTTAGAAAAGTGTTCTCTTTCATCTGAAATAATATGTTCGTATGGTCCACTTTCCTTAATGTCTTTGACCCATGTAGAACTAAATGATGGATTACAATATGAACATGCAAAGTTACAGGCCTTATCAAAAGATATTTCAAGTGTTCGTAGAAACGTGTCATCATCCCACTTCTTTAGTGGTATATCTTCTAAGTCTTCATCAGTGTACATACGTGTCTTTAGCACTCTATCAGAAATCTTTTCTGGTCCCTCGTCTTCAACTGCCCAACACTTATAACACTCTGATGGTCTCTCACCCTCAAGCATCATCTTACGCATCTTCTTCTTATGTAAAGTATTATGAATAGCAGTGGGATTGTCTTTGAGTTCTTCTGTAGGAATTTTATGTGAAGCAGGCAGATGACAACTAACTGTCTCTCCGTGACCTAACCAGATAGTTGCATTATGCCATTTTGCACCACAAAACGAAGAACTCTTCGGATCCATCACTCTTGTCTTATAATCTAAAAATGATTCTGATGCTAGTTTTCTACTCATGGCGCATATTTCTCTTCATATTCTTCTTTTGCTTCTCGCATAAAGTCTACTAACTCAGGAAATGTTTCTGTAAAATTAAATCCACGTCTTTTATCATATTGGTTAAAGTAATCATAGAAGCGAACTAATCTATTACTGAGTTCTTCCTCATACATTTCACCGCCTTCTTTAGCCCATGCTAGGTCTCTTTCTAACTTTAGTACTTCATAATTCTTAAAGCCGTGATATGATTTTCCATATTCTTCATCTGGCAAGACTTTTGATTTCATATATTCAATATTTTCTTGAATTACATCCAACATATCTTCGTCTGCTAACTGTATGTTAAACCAATTCGGATCCCTCATATAAGGAACATCGAACCATATTTTTTGTGCTAACACTTTATGTTTTTGTTCTACTTGATAGTCATATCCAAACTTTTCTCTTAGTGTCAGAATATAATCTAAGAATCCACCTAGACTAGGAATACTCAATAGATTAAATGTATTAATAAATGTTACACTAACTCGTGTAGTTTCTGTTAGAAGGCGGTCAACGTTAGTCATCAGTTTCTCCCAATCTAATCCATCACGAATATATTCTGCTTGTGGTCCAATACCATCAACACTAATGAATACACTAATGTGTTTACACGTAACATTTTCAAATAGATGATTCCACTTATTCCATTCTGGGTCTTTTTCATAGTTGTTCAAGTATAAAAAAGAGTTGTCTTGGTCGTCAATGCAAGGACCTAAACCTTCGAATTTTTGTGGAATGTCTTTTGATTTAATTATCTCTATATTTGGTTGAATTAACCAAGCATCAACTCCATGCAGTGTCTCTTCTACTATGTATTGTTTCCAAGTATCGAATTTACTACCGTTCTTTGGGTCCACCGCATAGAATAACACACTTCTTTTATTATCTTCTGGCTTATTAAATAACAAATCTTTGAAGTCTACTGCTTTGACTGTTGGGTCATTTTCATCAATTAATGGTTTTTCTAATCCTTGTATCTTTTCAATAAATTTGTCGAACAATGCATCGTCAGGTGGACACATATTTGTGGTCAATGAAACTTCTAAATTCGGATTTGGATTGTCTCTGATATAATCTAATACTTTAAATGTATTTTTATCCATGAGAGGTTCGCCACCGGTCATACGAAAAATCTTTAGATTAGAGTAGATGTTTGGAAACCATTCCCAGAATGCAGTGATATATGGATTATCTTTTCGAGCAACTTCTAATGGCATCAAGCCAATTGTTTTCAATTCTTGTATGTTATTGTGTCCACCACCATCAGAAAAATTAAACGAACCGTGTTGTTTAATATCATCTTCCCATGCAGTAGATAGATGAGGAGAACAGTAAGCACACTTGAGATTACATGCTTGATTAAAGTTAACTTCTACATATCGAGGAGCAATATCGTGGTCCCATGCATTTTCTACTACTTCGTCCCATGCATCTTTAACCCACCATTCACTTGAACGATAGTGTCTATCACTCAGTTGTTCTCCAACTTCGCCCGATGAGTTTGGTGCATCTTCTACATTCCAACAGTACTGGCATCCTTTTGGTCTCTCGCCACTTTTCATCTGTCTACGTTCTTCTAGTTTGAATTTCGTATTATGAAGTGCGTTAGGGTTTGCTTTAAGTTCATCTAATGGAATAGGATGCGTTGGAGGATGATAGCAACTATGTGTTCGCCCTTGTGGCAAATGCAAACTCACTTGTAACCATTTTGCCATACACATTGATGGCGATATTTTGTTTAGTTTGAGTTTGGCTACCGTTGCATCGTCATCGTAGTTTGCCATTATCTATCCCAGCCAGTTTGCTTCTCTGTTGCAAGTGGATTATTCACTCTTGGTGGATTATTATAAGTTCTTTTCCAGTATCTTGCTAGTTCTGGCGTAGGGTCTACTATTTCCATTCCTATCTTATCAGTAAGAATATCACCAATACGTAAGCATTCGTCAAACAATTTATCATAGTCCCATTCTACCCCAGTCCTAGAACACTTCTCATCACCACCTTCGCATAATGGTAATACTTCTTCTTCGAAGTAAGTCTTAAACCAATCAAAAGAAGAGATGTTTTCTAGTTTGTAGTCTTCTACAAAGTTGACATCATAGCACCCTAGTCTTGCACCAAAGCAAGCCCATATGCCATTCTCTACATCAGCACCAATATTACACCAGGTTAATAGTCTTTCATAGTTCTTTGGCCATATTCTTTTTTGGAAGTCTTCGACTGGTACTTTATTCCCCTCGTCTAGTGACATCTTTACACCTTCACGATATCCTGCACGAAACGCCTGAAAAGGTGAACCTGCGTTGAGTACTTGAGAATAAATATTGTTCATTTGGATATAGTTTAAGTCCCAACAAAAGTCTACTTTCTTTGTTTCATCTTCTGCGTTCTCATGTGTTTTCATTTCTAACACTAAGTCTACCGGCCAACATTTAATACCGCCATTGCCGTATACTAATCCATTCACCATATTCTTAGCACTCCAACTAACAATAGAGTTTTCTAAGTCTGTGTTTGCTGGAAAAGTAATCTCTAAGTCAAAAAACTTTTCGTCAACGATGTTGTCGCCATCAATGGTAATAAATCTACTAGTTTCACTTTGTCTTGCACACTCTTTGTGTGCGTTATCAAATCCTTTTACTCCATCTACTCTTTTAGCAAATGGAAACTTCATTATTAGATTTGACCAATGTTCTTCTTTTGCAGGTTCATCGTAACTAATGTAGAATACATCTAAGTCACCAAGAACTACTTTTGTTTCTTTCATACTTTTCTCCACGAATACTTGTCAAAATACTTTTGTGTGTATACACTTATACTGTATTTATTATATACCAAGTTAACGTGTTTTCCAGTAGATAACAATTCAGAGAATGGTATCAGTACTGTCTTAATTAGAAACTCTGGTCTATCTTTGTGCGTTATAAAGAATACGTGTTCTGATTTTCCAGCAACACTTACTAGTTGGTTAGGGTCGACCCCTATACTTTTCTTTAGTTTATCATTAGCCTCAAATAGTATTCCGTCATCGGTTAATGAAAGAGTAATATCTGCATCATCTGATGACACTACCTTATGTAATTGGTTGTCTTTGTTTCTTCGTTTGATATCAACTCTTGTTTTTATAATCTCGTAAACTAATGGATTATCAGTTCTACTTACTATATAATCAGAGAATTTAAGACTACCATCAAGGAATGGGGTAATATCTTCCATCTCAAACCATGCAAATAAATCTTTAGTATCTAGTATTTGGTTTGTTATCTGTGATATATTACTGGAGCCATCGAAATAAACAGCACGACAAGTATCAGTTTTATGTATAAGACTTATCATAATACTGCATCCTCAAGTTGTTTAATCTTGTTACTGTCCATCCAATTCTTTTCTACATAATGAACAGGTAATGTTTGAGTGAAATTACCAATCTTAACTGATAAGTCATCACTTAATTCGCTAGTTATACTTCGTGTCCAGTTACTCTCTATTTGATTTGTTGGTACATTTTGAATCATGCTTTTCATATGAACGAAAGTAGGAACATCTTTGATATCATAATCACATGTTTGTTCTTCGATATCTAATAATTGAATCGCTAACGCATATGCTACGTCCGCACTCATCCAATTCTGTCCAATTCCTTTAAGAAACTTATCAAAGTATACGTTCCAATGAACCATAATTAACTCTACCATTCTAAAGAATTCAAAAGTTAATTCTGACTTCTTAAAGTATGTGAAGTTACTGTATATATTTGGAAGATTTAATTGTGTGAACTTCTTTCTATAATAGTCACTAGTAACATCTTCGTTTCTAAAAGTTTTAACATTAGTACAACACCAAACATCTTTCTTAGCAAGATAGTCCCACCAGTGGTCAACGCTGTTTGTAAATATCATATCACTGTCAAGTATAATAGTTTCATCATAAGGAGTCATATGTGGATATTTCCACTTATTATGTATCTTCCACTTGTCTCCTTTAGCATCATCATTCCAAGGAATATCAACTATAGCATCAAATACTTTTTTATGCTTGGCAGTTATTAACTTCTTTGTTTCTTCATCTACGCAGACACATAAATTACTATTCTCTTGGGTTGCTTTCAAACTAAGAGCAAGGGCATAAGACATTTCTAAGTAATCAATGTCCTCGCTGTTCTGTGCGATAGTTATATATCCTTTACTCATCTATTTTCTCCAAATGAGAATGACTCTCATTAACCTTTTCTCCGTTTGATAAAAAGTCATCAATACATCGTTCTATTGCTTTCTTATTCATAATATGCAGGTCTGTGTTAGTAAACTTCGACAAGATATGTTCTGTAATTCTTTCAGCATCTGCACAATACATAATGATGTCATTGTGTGAATTAATTCTGTAGATGTCATCCAGGTCAAAACTATTGTTTAGATATTCTATTGGCAGTGATGGCACATTAAACGCAACACTACCATTCAGTATATGCAACGCCATTGAAAATGCAAAGTCATTTCTATATAGACTACCACTACAGTTATATAGGTAATAATAATACTTATAATTATGTTTTATGTGGTTTATAATAGTGAATAAGTTTTCAGCAAGTTCTGATTTTTTAAAATAGAATACAGTTGCCCAATACATCGGAATACTAAAGTTATCAAGGTATTCTATGTTCTCTTTATGACGTTCTGATACATCTCGGTATTTACAGTTAATCATTACATCATTATCACTGTCCCATACCTGGTCTAAAACATTATTCATAATGAAATAATCACTGTCTATTACCAGAGTTTCGTCATAAGGTGATAGAGCATACACGTCACTTCTGCCCATGTTTTTAAATGATGCGTATTCTGTTTCACGTGTAGTGTCTTTAAACAATCTTATATTGTCTGGTTGAAATACGTCTGTTACTATAACTTTATCAAAGTAACTATTAATCAAGTCTTCACTTGCTTCTAGTGTTTCTGTGTTAGTTATTAAACATATTTCATCAAATAAAGACAGGCTCTTTCTGGCATAACCAGCACAGGCACATGCCTGTTGAGCGTAGTCAATGTACCCATTATTTTGGGCAAATATTATAATGCCTCGACTCATATTAAATCTCTAGTACTTTTTCTATTTTACGTGAACTTCTTAATTTCTGATAGTCGTGATAGTAATCGTTCACAACTTCGAAATATAGACTTGATACTTCATCTAGGAATTTTGATGTGTCTTCTATATGAATTGGAATTTCATTCTTATCAAGTAGAGTTATTTCTGTTTTACCACTAGAAACAACAAAGTTTATAAAAGAAATGAGTGACTGGTCTACTGAGAATGAACCACCAGCAGTACTAAAACTTAATAAGTTTTGTGTTTTAACTTTTAGATTGTTTTTATTTAGATTGAAAGTCTTCATCGTATTAGAAAAGTCTAATGCTTTCTCTAAACGTTGTTGTGCTTCTTGTTCCTGTGATACTTCAGTTGTACTATCGGCCATAATTTATCTCCTGTATTAGTGTTAATAATACAGTAAAATGCCCTAAAAGTCAAGTCTAAAGTTCAGAAATATGAGAATAATTTGGAGAAGAAAGGTTTACACCATCTGGTGTGTCGGTTGGTATGAATTCGTCAAAAGTAACAGCCAAATTACCGGCAACATAGTCAGTTCCTGTCCAACTTCCAGAATACGGTGGAGTAGACCATGTGCCCGTGTCTGCCGCGTGGGCATCATCGAATGATAGTTTAATCTCTATATCCGAAGTTCCTGATAGTTTTGCAGATACATTTAATTGGTTTCCAGAATAATCTCCTGTGCCACCTTTTGTATATACAACTTGATATGATGTGGTAAACATACTAAAGCCATAACCTTCTGTGCCTGCACCAGTAGATGCTTCTGTTATAGAATGCTTTATCTTAACGATAGCAATATTGTCTAGCATTGTTTTCCAATCAAGGCTTTGTGCGTGAGAGGCATCATGGCCAGTGAGTATAGAATCAATTCTAATTTCACCACCAGTATTAAAAAAGTGCCTACGTGCGTTAGCATCAGAGAATTGAACTCTCGATTCATAATATATTTGATTTGCACTAGTCCAGATAGGTGTACCAGGACTGCCATTTGGGTCTACATATGATTTTGCTGATGATATCTTATTTGCTTGTAAAGACATGTAACCCAATGCACTGTTTAGTTTGTTTCCTACTATATTTGCGATATCTGTTGTTATAGTAGAAACTATTTGGTATGGGTCGTCTGTTGGCCAGCCAACACTTGACGTGCTGACTGGTGAAAATAGTGGGGTACCTTGATGTCTTCCTGCATATAACATTGAGGTCAAAAGTTCATTCCACAATGATGTTGTCACTTCTTTCTTAGCCTTAGTAACAACGAGATGATTTTGACCATATCCCGAATCTGATGTTCCGATACCAACTATGTCGTTGATATCGTCTGCAAAAGAGTTAAAAATTTTAACTAAATCCTGCTTTGCTGATAAACCTGTTAAATAATAACTCTGTGGTGCCATCTAAATCTTCCCACAATTTTTAAATTATAATGCGTCAGTAACAGTGCTAGTTGGATTAGTTAAAGTAACTGAACCACTTGCGTTTGTTAACTTCTTTGATGCAATCGTAACAGTTGATGTTCCAGGTACTGTATCAGCACCAGTCCATGACCATGCTCCACCATAACCAGAGCCACTGCCACCACGGGCAACGTGAGCATCATATAATGATGTTCTAATATATAAGTCACCGCCAGTTTTGTATGATTCTACCGTCATATAGTTTGCACTATAGTCTGAATCATCTGCAATTTCTTTCTTATGTTCAACATAAGAACCAGTTAAGTCACTGTACTTGTAACGGGTACGTGCATCTACTGAACTTGAATCTTGTGGTCTTACTGAGTAAGTAAAAGTACCTAATTCACCAGTTAGTTGTTCCCAAGAAGTACCTTGTTGGTTTGAAGTTGAGTCACTGTGTGATGCTGAAACTCTAAGTTCTCCACCAGCCGCGAACCAAGCATTCATATTAGCCTCATTACCGAATTCAAATTTAACTACTTGAATTTTAGTACCGTTCCAGTTTGATGTTGTTTGTGATGTTTCATTTTGAACACTCATATCCCAGTCTGTGTAAGACCAAGGATTATCGAAACGTGTGTCGATTGCTGTTACAAAAGCACCAGCAACTGCACCATAATGGTCCCAGTCGATTGTATCTCCTACATTAACAGCCGTTAATGTGTTTGTTATGTTGTAAAAATTCGATAATTTTGCTGCCGCACTATAGATTGAATCAAAGAATGCATCATCTATAGTATCGCCGGTTGAAGGACTTGCCGAGATTGAATGTGATTGATTATAACCGCCATGTACCCCAGTTCCATTTAGAATTTCATTTAATTTACTACGCAGATTGTCTAGGTCTGCTTGGTTGATTGTTGAGCCTGAAGCCATTGTTATACTCCTAAATTTTAACTAATTTGTATCGTAACTGTGTAATCAATTACAATAGTTCTGTTTGCCGCAAGTAACACGGGATGGAAAGTCACGTGCGACATCATTAATGTTTTTGTTTTATCTAAAGCACCACTATTGGTTACTCCAGATAGAAGTCCTATTTCATCAAATGTAAAAGATGCGGCTTGTGTTGCTGTTGCCGAACTATCACTTGTTGGAATGGTTTCTCCTACAGCAGTTGCATAATTTGTGTGACTTACGTTTACACTAAATTTTACTTTTGCTGTATTGTTTGGTACTATTTCTCCAGCCCCCATATCCTCTCCTGGATAATACACAGTATTGTCTGTTACCTGTTCGTACGTTGGAACATATAATGAAGCATTACTTGCCGTTATCGCTAGTTGGTCGTACGTTGGATAAACCCTAGGAGAACGATAAGAAAGAGTTGTAGTTGAGGTGCTACCACCCTTGCCGAATTGCATCCAATTAATATGTGGGGCACTACCAGACGAGTTTACACTCGTTGCTTTGCCTGCCATAGCCGAAGCCAAGACATATGCCATATTTCCTGGATGAATAGCATTTTTCTTTTGTACAAGTACTTCTCCACTCTCTTTATCATAGATTTTGAGTGTACCTACTACTTGTGATTTTATTACGTCTTTAAACATGTTTTATATCCGTCTCTTAGATTATATCTTATATTTATCATCTATTGTATTTATACTTTCCTATCAATACTTCTATTCTAATAGAATTATTTCTGGTCTTGAAGAACTAATGCCAATGGAGTATCAAGTATAAATATTCTATCATTTTGTGAGAAATTATGTCCCAATGTAGTATATAATGCTCTTTCTACGATATTTAGTGTACCGCTAGTATTCTTGTCATACATCATGAACTCTACGTTATCTGGATTACTAATACTTTGTACTGCAATCAATTTCTTATTCTTCGTTGACGCACTTAGTTCTTGTGCTGTCGCTGTGCCGTTCAGTGCAGTCAATATGAATGGACCTCTAGCAGTACCAGTTCCAGTGCCAATACCAGTTGCTGTGAAAACTGTGCCAATATTACTATCAGCCGAACCTACTAATGTAAAGTCTGTTGTTCCTACTTTAGTCACAGTGTATTCTCTACCGATTACAAATGAACCCGCAGTAATTGTCCAGTTTTCTGATAATGTACCCCAATCTTTAATAGGAACATTATAACCTCTACCATAAACATCATACACGTAAAACTCTGTTTTGTCAAGAGTAAATCCTGCTAAGTTTCCGTCTGATGCATGAATGTCAGCATCTGCTCCACCATTTTTATAATTCTGTACTATGACTACCGAAGACTCTACTGTTCTAGCACTTACTTCGCCAGTATCAAATCCACCGGCTACATTTGTAGATGTAGTTCGATATCTTAGTAATTCTCCTTGTTCGTAATCTCCGTCAGCAATGTCGGTGTTAGATATACCATCATATACCATTTCAGCATATCTGCTGGCTTTACCAAAGTCTAAAGTAAGTTTCAGTTTTTCGTCAATAGTTGTGGTCAGTGTTGCCTTATCGCTGGCTTTGTTTATTCGTTTAATTTCTCTTATCTTTGCATGATATGGTTTTGTTTCTCTGACGTATTCTAAAATGTCGGCTTCGCTATCTCTCTGGTATATTGCATGTTGCTTAAGTGGTCGGCTATGTAAGTCTAGGTCAAAATAACTCGTCTTAAACAACCAAGAAGGATATGATTTCTCTGTGTATAGATAATCAATCATGCTATAGAAAATATTATTAACAAACGAAGTATCGGAATGAGTTCTAATCATATTCATCAATTCTTGTATTTGAATTCCCACAGCATTATTGTAGTAGTTGTCAAATGCTGTTCCTGTTCCACTGCCTACGCCCGTTGCTGTAAACCTGCTACCCACTGAGTTAGAACTTGCTCCAACCAACGTGAAGTCTGTTGTGCCAATTGCTAGTATTTCATACTGTTTACCAACTACAAATGCGCCAGCAGTTTTGGTTTCTGGATATACCAGAGAATTTAATCTAAGGCTTATGTTCAGTGAACTCTTGCTTCTATTAACTAATTGTAGTTTGCCGTTATGCTCAAAGTAATATTCATCATGGGTTGGTAACTTTATTTTAAATGACTTTATACCATTTTCATATTGTTCAATCATATCAAACTCTCTAGTATTAGAGAGATATGAGAATGAAGTAATTTTTTTAAAACTATCATTTAAGTACCAATCACCTAGACTAAAAATAATGTCATCTGTGTCTATGTACTGTGTATAATTGGAGTACGAAGATAGTAATAGTTTATTACTCATTGCTGAATTTATAACCGCAACAAAGTTATCTCTTGCCGTGTATTTACGTGTGAACCAATTATCAGTTGTCTCTACTACTTTATAAACTCGTAACACATCTCCCACAGTCATTGTATGGTCTTGGTCAATTTTCAAAGTATTGCTATCGATAGTTAAATACTGTGCTTCCACCGTCATTCCATTCGTAGTTACTACGATGTCATCCACTGTCAGTCCAGTAATAAATTGAATATCATTACTATCAACTGGTGTAACTATCGCAAAGTTAACATTACTCAATTGTGGTGCTGTAAGTTTCGTAGCATACGTTGTTGATATAGTGATTCCAGAGATAGAGTTTGTTAAGTCATCTATGAACTCCTTTCGTATTGGTGTTGACGTGTCTTGTGCTAACATTTCCCAATCAGTATGTTCTTTTTCGATTCCGTCTTCTATTTGATATTCTGTTGATGCTGTAATTGTATCACTGTTATATGATTTAGAATTATTACTAATAACTACACTTCTTTTTCCAACTGGCAAGAACTTATTCTTAGGTCCGTCTGCCGCTAGTAATATTGAGATATCTTTTGCATCTGCGTCTGTGGATGACCAGAAGAAGTACTCTGTTATTTCTTTACCGGCATCTGTGTCGTAATATGTTTTTGAATTATATGAAGTTGTAGCAACTGGTAAGGTTCTAGATTTTGTCCATTTCTTTACTAGTATCATAGAACTATCTACTGTTTTACCCCAATACTTTCTTACAAAATCAATATTCAAATTACCAGATGCATCGCCATAATCATTATAACGATAGTAACGTGCTAGTTCTGTATCCCACCACATTGTGTTTAACTTCTCATCTAACCACAAATCATTACTTGTTGTAGTATCATACTTCGCTGGGTCAGTCCACATAACATAATCTAGTTTAGACATTATTGAGCCTGATATTTTTAAGTTAAGAGGGTCATATATATGATGTATTGTAAACTCTTCGCCATCTTTTACTATTAATCGTTTCGTTAAATTGCTATTAATAACAGTCGCCTGTTTGGCATGGACTGATGTACCACTAACTGGATTATAACTTAATACTCCCCAACCATTAACATCATAATTATCTATCCATAACTTACTTGCACTATTCAGTCCAAGGTCAGTTTCAAATTCAGTTCTAGAACTTCCATTAAATCCAGGAGTATATCTTATAGATTTCCAAAGCATCGCTTTAAAGTTTGCGTTTGATGTTACGTTTGAATATGTTAATACAAGTCCAATTCTATTCAGTAAAACATCGGAAGTTCCTGAGAAAGACATTTGCACAGTATCATTAGTAAATATCATTCTACCATCACTTGAAAGTCCAACTACGACATCTGATGCAGAAGTAATTTGGCTAGCAAATTCCAATGCACTTGGACTTGATGATGACGAATTACTATACGTACCCGCTGTTATGCCCATGTCAGAAAGAGAGTTTCCAGTAATATTACTTGCAACTATACTTTTTTCTGAACTTGTTATCTTCACTTGTCTATCTGATTTCAATGCGGTTGTTGTTGCACCCGTGAATACTTGGGTGTTTAAATCATTCACTATCGTATCTGTGGCATCAATTGCAATCGTAGTGGTTGCAAATCCTAATCTACTCATTGCTCCTGAAGTTACTTCGACTATATCTAAGTTATGATTTGTACTTGTTATCTTAACTGTTCCTGTTACTACTCCGGCAGAAACACCAGAAATAGATAACGCATTAATTTGTGCGACTACACTATCTGCCGTTGGAGCAGAACTTGTTAGATATGTGCCTGCTGGTATACCTATTTCAATTAATGCTGTTCCAGAAATAATCATCTGAGTTCCGGAACTTACTACAGTCATGCGATTATTAGCACTTACTGTCGCAGTGATATTAGTTATAGTAGTCAGGTCTGTTGCTAAATTATCTAGTTTAGAGTCTGTGTATGCGTTTGTTGTAGATAGTCCCAAGTCAATTAGTGAACCGCCAGTCATAGTTAGTTGTGGCACTGATGTTGTCAGTACTAAATTGCTTCCAGTAGCCGAGGCTACAACACTACTAGTTCCTGAATTAATCGCAACTACAATAGCCGCTAAATCATCACCACTTGTTAATGTAATCGTGTCGCCATTTATTGTTAGAGGTTTAGTAGAAGACATAACTGGAGAAGAAACTGTACCAGTGACACTCAAGTCTGCAATTGTCTTTGTTATTCCATCAATAATAACAGTATTTCCTGTAGTTAATGTTGAACTTCTTGTTGCTGTTGTAGTCTTTGATATAGTATCTGTCGCACTATATCCCACCGTTACTGTTGTCCCATCGATTGTTACTTGGTCACCTTGTGTTGAACTAAATGCACCTGTTGTCGTTGCTACTGTTCCAGAGAATGTAACAGTTGTGTTAGTACCATTCTCAACTAATCCAGCATCATTGTACACAACAAAACTTGCCTGTTCGCCCTCTGCTACTATTGAATTTGCAACTGTTCCTAGTATTGTTATTCCTGTACTAGTTCCGCCTGATGGAGTATAAGTGAAATTTGTTCCATCAATCGCAATGATATCACCAGCACTAAACACTGGATTACTTACTGAACCAATCGCTTCTACACCAGAGTTTGAATTAGTAGGAACAAATACACTATTCGTAGTAGTTGAATCTATCTCAACAGTTAATGGCTCGAAATCTTCTTCGAACACCAAATATTCATGTACTGTGCCTCCACTTACAGTTTTAGTTCCGTTTGTAGATAACAAATAATATCCTGCAATAATTGGATTTATTTCAGCGGCAGATATCTTTAGATAAATTGGGTTAGCAAGTGAAGAGGCGCTAATAGGAGAAGCAGTTCCGATGTATAGTTGGTTATCTGACGTTTCACCTACGTAACTTATTTCGGCTACTTCGCTAAGTCTTACAACGTCCCATTCTCTTTCTGCATCTGATTGTACCCATGCAGTATCTCCTTCATACAAAGATGTTGCTGTCAAAGATGTTAATGAATCGTATGTACTTGTTACATAACTCACATCAGATTCGTTTACATAGCCAGTTGTTTTAATTGCTATGTTACTTTTATTGACAACTGGTGTGAACTCTTTAGATATGTCTGTGTATTCTATTAAAAATGGGTCTTGAATCATATCACTTACTGTGACATCTTTTGTCATTGTGAATTTTGAGGACTGATGTCCATACTCATCTAGTTTGATTGCCCAAATATCAGAATGCGTTATATCTTCAAAATCGCCATTGTTGTTTACAATCTTATTAATACTAGAAACAGTTGATTTGTGCGCCAAGAATCCTTTATAAAATTCCAATTGTGACTCACGTTCAATTCCATGATTTGTTAGATACGCTTTTGTAGTATATCCGTAATGATTTGATTTTAACTTATTAATAATGGATAGACCTTGGTCAACTAGTGTATCTCTGTAGTGTTGAGTTTCAGCAATCATCGTATCAAAGTTTGGTATTAACTCATCGTTATGTACGATGTAACCATCAACCGTCATAGTTCCATCCCAATCTATTGTTCGGTTGCAATCAATTTGCATTCTAAGATTTCTAGTATGTGAATGTGGGTCATATATGACATCTTCATAACTGTCAGTTCTGTCAACTACGAATGCATGTTCGACATCTCTTATGTCCATCTTCATTCCATAGATAGGAATATTACTTGCAAATGTTAATGTGGAACCATCTGTGTGAAATTTAACTTCAGAATTTGGTATAAGTCTACCAGACGAATCTACCATACGATAGTAGTTCTTAAAAGTTTCAGATGCTACGCTTGCCACACCGTAATCTGTCTTAAATCTACCACCTGTAAGTAACGGAGTAAGAGTAATGAAATCTCCAACTTTATTGTTTTCTGATTGCCATTCTAAGAATTTGTATAATAAATTTTCCCAATCTACTTGTTCTCCAAATTCACTTGAATCTGTAAATTCCCAGCCCACTAAGTTAAGATAATGTTCGTAACCCATAATTAAGTGTGCAACATCGTCTACCGTATCTAATATATCTCCGTAATTATAATTCTTTACAGTGTCATTTACTAATTCGTTATAACCAGTTGCTTGAACTTTGTTCGTTGTTGGCCATTCTGATACTGGTTTCCATTCTTTAAGATTATCATCGAAGTTTGTAGATGTGTGATTATTAAGACATACATACGGAGCATCATTCCATAATGTATATGAGTCCATTCTATAGTATTCACCAGATTGCCAAGGTGTTAATGTAAGTCTGTCGCCCTCAGTTGAGAATGCTTTTTCACCACTTGCTTTATCCCATCCCATTGCATAGAATGTAGGATTAATCTCATCATAACCATGAATTCTAAAACCAAACTTATCAACCTTTGGCTGAGATATAAGTGTCCAACTTGCATAATCAAAACTAATCACGGCGGCTGTTTCTTTTTCTGATACGCCATCTATTTTTCTTTTATAATATTTCCCATCACTAGTGTTTAGAACAACCATACCTTTAAAGTAAGTAGATATGTCAGCAAGAGCATAAACTGGATGAGCAGCCGCAGTTGACACCTTTTCAATAACAATCGCACTAAAGAATTCGCTTCTATTTGGTACTCCATCATGGACAAATAAGTCAAAATTATCTTCTGGTAAGTCAGTAAATCTACTATTTGATAATGAGTTATTTTCTGTTTGTAATTTAAAATTATTAACAAAACCACCCAACTTTGAACCTAGTTTAAATGAGTAGTTTGCTTTATCATCAAGAACTTCGGTATTATTAATTCCTTCATTCTTGTTAGAGTATGATATAATTTCCGCTATCTGAGTTTTATATGTGTTCATAATCTCAAATGGATTTGACAATAACATTAGTAAGAATTCTGCAAAAGCAAATTCACTACTACGAGTCCACGCAAGTTCAACAGGAGAGTTATCTCCGAACTCCCATGCCTGGTTTGCTAATGCTTTATCACTTGCAGTAAATACACCTCCAAAAAATAAGTCTGCTGGTGTTTTTAAGTTTCCTGACCCATCGACTGGAACTGGACAAGTTAAAGAATTATTTGATATAAGGTTATTCCAAAATGATACAGTTGTGTATGTTGCACCCCAAACTGAATCGAAGTTTGCTGGCTTTTGTGACAATTTTATTGCTTTCCAAGGTTCTATTAAAGGTCTATCTGTTCCATAAGCCTGTATTAGTTGTCCTCTCCAATTACCACTTAATGTTTCGTTTTTTACTCTATAGTTCCACGTTTTGTAATCAGTTACATCATATGATTCATTATTCAGATTATCTATACTATTTCTCATCATCCACTTCTTAAAGAAAGGATACATGATATATTTCTTTTCGGCACTTGAGTAGTCATTAGTCGCAGAACTATACATTGCATAGTTCATACTATCAATAGTGCTACTTGTATTGTCTGTTAGATTATTAAATATTAGAGTTTCAAATGCGAGTAATATTGTATCTATTCTATTTGTTCCGCCATCCACTAATGGATAAGCAGGAACTAATGAGCCATCATGACCTTTAATAAATTTAACTGGAGTGCTATATCCTGAGTCAGTAATAATCTCTGGAATATATGCTGGTCTTATGTTTAATGATGTTGCACTCGGCGGTATGTAAGTTTCTTTTATATTAGTATAATGTCTGACCGTTATTATATCACTAGATGACCTTGCTGTTGTAAAGTTTATTTCCGTTGCGCCAGAAGATAATGTATAATCTATATTGAAACGCTGGATTACATTGTTTAATATCACAACTATATTCTTGTCATATAGAATTGAGTCTGTGAAACTCGGCATTACTTGTTCAGTTGCATTATCAATAACTGTCACATCAAGTTGCTGATAGTGTGCGTGTTTTTCACCAAAGTTTAACATAGTACTATCTCTGAAAATACTCACACTTGTGTGTTTTCCGAGAGATATAGCACTGATGGCTTCTTCTACGATTTGTAAGTCCGTTTTAGTTGTACTAGAACTGTCCGCTAGAGCCTCAATGACTGTAGTTAAAAATTTATTCTTGTAACCGTTATATGAATTCGATAAAAACTCTGTTCCTTTAATAGGATTATAGTCTTCTCTTGTTAGTGCAAAATATGCCTCTTTAATATCTATCAAGTTAGTAACTAGAATACTACCTTTATCTGCGTGTCTTAACTTGTCTGTGTCATCGCCGATATTTCTATAATTGTTTATAGCATCAGCATCACCAGTTAATGTTGGCGTTGATTCTATTATACGAACAAAGTGTTCATAAACCAGAGAGAATGTCATCTCTGAATTTGCGTAAGACTTGTTATCGACATTGTACTCAAGTGCAGGATTAATTCTCTGAAATACTGTTTTGCCCTCGTAAACAACTGGCGTACTTGTGCAATAATCAACGTATATGTTTCCTGATACTGCTGTTTCTATTGTTATTTTCTTAGTAGCCGCAGAGTACGTATAGTTTCCTAATTGTTTCTGTCCATTTACATATAAGTCTATTGAATTATAATCTTTAGGAGATTGAAGTAGTTCGATTTCTGAAATTGTAAGATGGTCACCCACTTCTTGTCTTAAATTTCTATAATCAAATGTAGTAGACATTGTTAGTTTCTTGTAACTATTAGTACTCGTATCTGCTTTCCAATTATATTGTAATGACTCTAGTAAATCTATATTGAATACGTATTCACTTTGATAATCGCCGGCTTTTAACTTAGGTTTAAACCCTAACTCTGTGTCTGTTACATAACTCTCGCCAACAACATAGTGAAATATTTTTATATCATGTTGATATGTGCCGCTAGAATTGTAAGATTTAAATGTTGGCAGTTCCCAATTTGTGTCACTTAAAGATTTAGAAGTACTCTCTGCACTCAGTTCGATATGTTGGTCAAATTCTATGATTGGTCTTTTTGCCTGTGATATCTCATCAAAGTTCGCATCTTGTATCAAATCTTTGATATCATCATAGTGATACCAATAATTATTTGTTGACCACCAAGAGCCCGTTCCGTACGTCTTTGTTTTATCTGTATTGATTGTGACGTAATGTTTATTCTCTGACCCAGTTATTGAGGCATGGAATGAAGTTGAAACCCAATAGTACATACTGTAGTTGATAAACTTATCTAAGTCTATCGGTAATGCAACAGTTTGTAATGAACTTTTACTATTGAATAATCTTCTATGGTCGTTTGTTAACGCACCTTTATTATATAATGCATTAAGTAAATCATCATAGAAAACATTATCACTTGCATCTACATTTGTGAATACAGGTTCTAATCCATAATTATCTCTCGCATATGATTGTTCCGGAAACGAAAGATAGATATCACTAGTCTTGAATATTCCTTTCTCTTTTCTACCGACAAATGCTTTTGTCTTCTCCATTTCACCGACTGAAAAGGCACGGTTAAGTGTCGTTTCAAATATTGATTCTAACTCACGGTTTTTTAGATGTCCTGGTAAAAAGTCATAAATCTTCTTTGCCATGTTATTCGCCTACTAATTCAGATTGTGATAATTGTGTGATTATTTTTACATCACTCGAAGTGGTTACTGCCATAAATATTTCATTCAAAGCACAAGAGATACTAAGTAACTTGGTAAACTCATTTGTAGAATATTTAGGAGTAATTACTACACTCGAAATATAGTCTCCTAATTCTTTATGTAAGTAAGCCGCTAGTTCTGAGAAGTAGAATGTCGCTCCGAAGTCCCAGTTATCAATCGCAAAATATTCATTTACTTTTGTAGACACTGCGGTTTTTATTTCACTATCGCTGTATCCAACTCCCAATTTCTTAATCACCTTGAACATTGCTTGGTTTTCGTTTTTTGCATACGAACCAAACAAGTATTTAAATTCTACTGGTATATAAGCGATGTGGTCAGCAATGGCTGCCTTTGGCTCAATAGTGTCCATTATTTTTGATAACTCGTAATTATTCGGAGCAATTGGTGTTGCTGTTGTGAAATTCTTTCCTACCCATTTTTCTACGTTTCTTACGTAATCTGAACCCAACACATACATGTCTATAATATTACTTGTGCTTGGGTCTATTCTCTTATTTAAGTCTGCGTAATGGTCCCATCTAAAACTTGTGAACTTGTCTTCGACAAAAGTTATTCCTTCTTTTGGTGCGTACGCCACTGTTTGATATAATATCCCGTTGCTTCCTAATGCAGTAAATGTAAAACTTGAATTCCATGCACCTGCTATGCGTTTATACCACACACTAGTTGTTGTGTTAAACCACAATGTAGCAGTCGCTGGAACGCTTGAATCGGGCACTCCTGCACCTACTTGAGCAGCCGCAACTGCAAACTTTGATGCTCTATCATATGATATATTGTCTTTAGTATAACTTTCCATTATTATATGGTTACCAGAAGTGACAGAAAGCATGGAGTATGGATGGTCGTCTGTGTCGCCTGCGAATAGTTTTACTTTCGAATTATCTTTATATCCAGCGCCAGTCAAGTAGTCGTCATATACATATGAAGATATTGACTTATATGTTGTACTCGTTGCCTCGGCAACTGTTGCTAACTGGAATGAGGCTTTAACTCTAACTGAGAAGTTGGCAATGTCAGACAGTGTTGTTGCGGTTCCGACAAACACGTCAATAAGGTCATTTACAGCAATTGCGTATGTCCAGAAAACAATTTTATAAGTTGTACCCGATGTATTTGTAACAGTTACGTGGTCTGCATCGATAAACGCTCCAGTATCAGTCCTAAGAAGTATGTTACTTGTTGTAAGTGCAGTTGCACTTACTATTGAAAATTCTCCATAAGCATACTGCTTAAATTTGATGTCGGCGTCTAATATGTTAATATTTAACTGGTTCTGATTTCCAGGTGTACTTGAATCTGTATCTACGTGTTGAAATGGCAATACAAATTTATATAATGATGTACCAGTATCATATGTCGTTGTAATTTCATTTTGTTCTACCACATCACCCTCATCGATGAAAACAAATTTACTACCCGTTGCCGCCGCACTAAAATACGATGTCGATGGTTTTCCTTTAAAGCCAAACGTAGTTAAATCAGAAGTACTAATACTTGCAAAACTGCTATCTGCGTTAGAAGAGTCTTCAGCACCATCATAATTTATAGTGATATTCACATTTGATAGATTTGTGTCGGTTGATGCTGTTACTGTACTATCTAGTCCTATCGTTGATGACAAAGATGTTATAGTACTTAAGTCATCAATTCTCAGAGTAAGAGTATCAATTCCGTCGCCATCGGCTAAGTCTGTTGCATTTCCAATAATCTTGCCAGACGCACTGGTTGGTGAATGTATATGTGCTGGTAATAATGGATATTCTAATCCATCTGGTGATATAAGAGAGTGCGTATAAGTCGGTGTTGTTACCGCGGTATTTGTATCGATAAATGTGTACGTCTGTCTAGCACCAGTGTATTGATATATGGCTTTAAACTCAGCGCCTGTTGTATTATATGTAACCGCACTTGTTACTGGAGCCTGTCCTACCGATACTGTTGATGGTGATGTTGATGCTGAGTAAGAACTATCTGTAGTTCCATCTTTATAGTTTAAGAATATAGCATCTCTCATTGATAAATTAGTTTCGTTATCAACCACATCAGTAGTGTTTCCATAGAAGAATTTAACTTGGTCTCGACTTTCAAATGCTATCTTTTTACCAATAAGTTCAGCAACATATTCTGATTCATTATCTCTAATTCCAGAAGTATAGTTAAACACGACATGCACTTCTGATGGAGTGGAACCCGTATGCAGTTGCCATTCCCAGGTGTTTGCTTGTCCAGTTTTTAATGCATATTTTATAGTAAATGTTGTCTCTGTTACACTATCAATTTTAGTTTTAATTGAAGTTACTTCTGCTTCAGTGAACTTTGTTCTTAGTCCACGCACTACATTAACGATAGTGCCATTATCTGGTATCGCTTTATTCAGTGTATAATCTTTTGAACCATCTGCCTTGACTGCTCCTACTTTTTGAACTTTTACCCAAGTTACTATATCACCCGCACTTAACTTAAATGTATCGCCTTCGAATATTGTGGTTACGTTTACATCTATATTAGAATTAATAACCATCTTGTTACTCGTAGTCACCGTGTAGGGTCTCGCAACCGATACATTTACACTAACGGTACTGCTATACTTGTAGAAAAAATTATTTAAAAGACTTGGATGTTTGATTGCTTTAGTAAGTTCATTTCTTATAAAGTTATCGCTCTTACCCTGTGCTTTGTTGTATCTTAGTGGAATTTTTACTGTCTCATTTTCGACAAATAGACTCCCATCAGAACCTGTCACACTTAAATTAGAATGATGTCCCAGTACGTCATCAGTTTCAAAGAAACGAGAGTTGCCTGCAAAAGAAGTGCTTACTGCTTTTACTTTTTTAACAATGTTACTGCCAAGAGTTAATGGATATACGTTATAGTCTTGTGCGTTGACCATTCTATCCTGAGTATAGTAACTTCTTGGAGCAATTCTACGTACACTTGCGTATGTTTCACCTGCATAGTTCTCAGTAAAATCTCTAGTACTTGATAATGTAAATGTTAGTTGATATACTCTATTGTCGTTACCTACATATGGAATTGTGATTATTGCATTTGCAATATCATCTGCGTTTACAGAGAAGTTATCATTATCTACTCGTCTGTACCACGTTCTGTATCCGCCACTTGCGGCATTACCAAATATTCCATCTGGATAATTTAATTCAATTGCATTATTGTCTGCTGAAGAAATACTTACTATATCACCGTTACCAGTTCGTAGGGCGTTATAGATTGCAGTTTCACGTGTATTATTATCTACCTTACTAACACTTGATACATATCCTCTATTTGAATCTATTCTTTGTACCCAAACATCACTATTCGAGACATTAACATCATTTATTTTTTCTCTTCTATTTGAAATAGTTGTTGTATAGTTTGCATCACTAAACTGTAATTCACCCGAAACTGCATAGACGAAGAAGCCAGTTCTGTCACTAGCAGAACCCAAGTTATCATTTCTGTTTATAAGTGTAAAGTTTTTAGATATATTTGGCTCATCTTCGTATACTTTTGTTGTTTTCTTATCCACTAATACACGAACTGCTTCGAAGTTTCTGTTTGCACCTGCAACGGAAGTAGTGAATGCGTAGTTTACATTTTTAGAGGCAGTGTCTTCGTTTATTTCGTACAAAGAGTGTTCTACATCTGCGATTGTCAATTCAGAAGATGGATTTTGAATTTTAGTATTTCCAGCAAACGATGAATTTAAAACAGTGATAAAGTTTTCATACCAATCTGCATTATTGCTGTCGTTCCAGTTGATAGTTTGTCCTGCAAGAGATACGCCCTCATTATCTAGTACTGCTTCAGTAGTAGACAAACTTGAGATTTTCATAAATCCTTTTGCATTGACTGGTCTAGTCTTATTATATCCGAGTGATTTAGCCATCTGTAGAACACTAACTCTGCGTTCAGCAGTATCCATGAAATTCTCTCTAGTATTCATGTCTAGTCTGAACGACAAACTGTGTCCCATATAAGCAACTAAGTCTAAGATTGCAATGAATTCAGAACTTGCTACGAAATCATTAAATTTCTCAGGATACGTCTTTGCTGTATAATCTAAAAGTGCTGTTCTAATTGTGTCAAAATCATATGCTTTAAGGCTAATATTGGAAAATGCTGTATATACTGCTGTCCAACTTTCACTTGCGAATAGATTGTCTGTACG
>TARA_R110001606_G_scaffold11670_3_pt1 | contig 44253 bp, 37 predicted proteins | sample TARA_R110001606 | Tara Oceans TARA_R110001606 (sample SAMEA4398315) | marine metagenome | biome: Polar Biome; feature: [SRF] surface water layer (ENVO:00010504); material: water (ENVO:00002006), including particulate matter (ENVO:01000060) such as... | depth 5 m
GACGCTCTGTGACGGAGAGCACCTCTTGCACGTGATCCACGCAAACGCGGCGGCGGGCGGGGCTTAATACTTTCCCGTCAACGCTTCCTTCAATATCAGCTTGTCTAACGTCAGGTCAGACACTGCCTTGCGCAGGCGGGCGTTTTCTTTCTCTAGGTCCTTGAAGCGGCGCGCCTGGTCGGTCTTCAAGCCGCCATACTCTTTGCGCCATCGGTAATAACTCTGCTCGGACACACCCAGTGTCTTACAGATCTGACCAATAGTCTGACCCTGTGCCAGGCTGACTTCCGCTTCACGCAGAAAGCCGATGATTTGTTCCGGGGTGTAACGTTTGCGTAGGCCCATTCTTTCCTCCTGTCTCGGAAACTAGAATAAGCCAAAATCTCTCAAACTGTCTGGGCCACTTTTTCCAGGGCAGGTCACTACATCAAACGCGGAACACCGCAATTGAACGGTAAGGTCGAGAGATCACATCGCTCTGACGGCCAGGAGTTTTATCAGCTCCTCGACTACAAAGATGATGTTGATCTCGAAGCAAAGCTAGATGAATGGGAGCGCTTTTATAACTTCCACAGGCCGCACGGAGCCTTCAATGGGAAAATCCCTTACGAAGCACTCAGAGAAAAACTATAATCAATTCACAAAGCGTTCCGCGAGTACCTGCAGCTTACAACGGGATGCTGTCTCCCGTCGAGTTCGAACGGCAGCACAAAATGAACATGGAAGGTGTCTAACAAACTAGGGGCACCTCAAACAGACAAACTTTCAAACTCAATCGCGCAACAGCTTTGACCGACTGGCAACAACTTGCGGCTTAGTAACTATTAACTCTAAGTGTCTTCGTTCAGGTCATTTTTCTCTGACAAACCCACATTGTGCAACATGATCAAAGTTGCCACCCCGCCTAAAAGTATCGGTTGCGGCGCCACATCTAGTTATGTTTCAATCAGGACGCGTAGCATTTTGAAGAATTTGGCTATCTCGAAAACTTGTTTTGATCGACATTTTAATTGTATTCCGTGACGGAGAATAAAGTGGAAAAAGACGAGTCGAGTCCTTCATTTGACGAAAAAGAATTAGATAAAATTATCCGTCAAATTGTTGATCGCGTTCGAGTAAATTACTTTGAGAACGGTGAGACCGCTCGTGGCATGCCAGGCGAAGTAAAACGCATCATCGAAAACAATGTTGAAAACGTTTAAATGCTTATCGATTATATTCAGATAATTAACTGGAGAAGCTTTTATGGCGAGAACGCTATCGAAGTTTCTACGGATCCAGAGAAAAACGTGACGCTCATTCGAGCTGAAAATGGTGTTGGCAAGACGAGTCTACTAGCTGCGGTCAATTGGTGTTTTTTTGGCATTTTGCCTAGCGAGAGCGAATTTGAAAATCCCAAAAAACTTGTAAACGAATTCGCGGCTGAGAATGACGGCATCACGACTGCGAAGGTTCAAATCGACTTCGTACATCAAAACCGAACATACAGAGCGAGTCGATCGTACGAACAGAAAACCGAGACATCTCATCCATTGAGTTTGTGTGAGGTATCTGACGGAGGCGAGGTGCCGGTGACCTTCAGCCGCCCGGATCGATTTATTAACACAGTCATCCCTCGAGAAATGTCCCCTCATTTCTTTTTCTATGGCGAAGCCACGAGCCGTTATACCGGCACTTCAGGTGCTAAAAAATTCGGGGAAGCGGTCAAAGGTATTCTCGGCGCGACTGTCGCAGGTATGGCTCTATCGGATCTTCAAAAAGCTTTTAAAGATTACAACCGACAAGCGGCGGATAACACCAGTGTCGAAGCCAGAGAGGCAGAAAATGATATTGAGAAAATAGATGAGCGTATTGATCGATATCGCATTGAGTCGTCAAAATGTGACGAAGAAATCGACGCAGCTGAAGGTGCCATTGACCGGTTAAATCAAGAACTATCTGGAGCAAAACCTGCCAAGGACCTACAAGCAAAACGTGGCCGCCTTGAAAGTAGGTTGGCCACTAAAGATGTAGAGCGGATCAAGGCCCTTGATCGCCAAAAAAATTGGATGAGCGACTACGCCACGTCAATTCTTGCGGAGGAATTGGCTAACGAAGCTGATGCTGTCATCAAGCAAGAAGACACACGTGGTAAATTGCCCGCACCTTACGATCAAAAATTTGTTGATGAGATTCTAGAAGACGGAACATGTATTTGTGGCCGACCGATAGAACAAGAAAGTGCTGAATACGATAAGGTAAAAACACTTTTGGATACGGCGGGTGACCAAGCAGTTATGTCTCGTGTTATGTCAACGAGTAATGCTCTAGGTCGACTGATTGAAAAAAGCGACCGGGCCTGGAGTGATTTTGAACGGAATAATAAGGATCTACAAAATTTAGAAAACGAAATTAGTGGTATAGATGCTGACATTCTTGAAATTTCAAAAGAGCTTTCGGAAAATCCGGTAACTGATATTGCGGAAAAAGAAGCTGCCAGGGAGCGGGCAAAGAGCAACCGGAAGAAGGCAACTGAACGGAAAGTCGAAATTCAAGCTGCGGCTAAAGGACTAGAGCGGCAAAAAACTCAAATAGAGACAGAACTCCGGGCCTTAACACAAAAATCGGAGGCTGCACGCCGATACGTCAAAAGAGCTCAATTATCGGCTGCTTTAACAAGTCGTTTAGAAGAACGCCTAAAAAAAGAAGAGGAAAATGCCAGGGTTGCGATCGAGCGCGAGATTGACGACATAGTTCAGAAATTTATGCGAAAACCTGCGTCTGTAAAGCTAGACAAAGATTATCAGTTACGCCTTTACGACGAAAGAAACGCAGAAATACCAAAAAGCACGGGCGAGAACCAGTTATTGGGCCTCGCTTTTACAGGTGCGATAGCTAAATACGCCAAAGAGAGAGGTGACGAGATATCTGATATTTTGTTGCCAGGGACAATTGCTCCTCTAGTTGTAGATTCGCCTTTTGGACACCTAGATCCGATTTATCGAAAAGGTGTTGCCGAGTTTCTACCGAATCTTGCTTCACAGGTGATCCTTCTGGTTTCAACCTCGCAGGCTTCCGCTGAAGTCATGTCGACATTAAAAGAGAAAATTGGGATGGAGTACATTCTGACGAGAAACAACCGAAGCGATGGCTCGAATAAACAGAGCGAGACAATCAACATAAGAGGCAAGACTTATGACCTTACATTATACAACAGCGAAATCGAGGGAACTCTAATTGCAGAGGTGGCGGTTTAATGCGAACTATTCATTTGCCGGTTAGACGAAGCAAACTATTTGAGGCAACTTTGCAACAATTAGGAGGCAAGGACGCTGCGATGTTTGCGACGCTTCGTGAAGCGCTGACCTTTTGTGCAGTTCTTGGATACAAAGAGCGGAGGCGCGTCGAGCTTGACCAAAATGCTGGCGCCGAAGATATAGCTGGTGCGCAGTATCAGCTAAATGAAGCCGTCGACATACTTTTTGCACTGGCTCTTGCTGAGGATAAGTCATCAGACATTCTACGCCCTGAGCGAGAGAGAGAATGCATTCAGATATACGAAGAGTATGCAAATGGTGGGCTCGAACTTATTCAGTCTTGGATTGAGCGCTTCGCCGATCTTGATGTCGATGATGCAATATGGAGAGGCCTAGGGACGATTGGGATTCGCCCCCCCAAATCGGATGGAAATATATCTGACGTTGTCACCCCCTCCTTCTGATGTTTCGAAAAATAGATCTAAAATCGAATTACACGTCCGAAGAGGACAACCTATACACAGATTTTTTTATTCCCACTTTGACAGAGTCCGTCACTTATCGTCGAGCCGTAGGGTTTTTCTCACTTGGGGTGTTATTGAACGCTCCGTCAGCGATGTCCAAAATCGTGGAGAGCCAAGGTCGAATTGAATTAATTTTTGGAAAGCTGGTATCGATCGAGGATTTCGAAGCGATACAGTCTGGTTCGCGTAAAGCTTGGAATGAAGAAGATTTTCCCTCTTTCCAAAACATAATCGAAGACCACGAAGGAACTCTGTTGGAGTTCCGCATTAGACTACTCTCTTGGCTATTTTCCTCGGGTCGCCTTGAGATGAAGGTTGCTCTAAGACCCAAGGGTATGTTTCACCAAAAGATTGGATTAATTGAAGACAGGATCGGCGATACAATTAGCTTTAGCGGCTCAATGAATGAAACTATGAGCGCCCTAGACCCTCGCTTCAATTCCGAAGAGATCTCCATATTCCGATCCTGGGTTGAAGGCCAACAAAGTTACGTTCACACACACAAAACGAACTTCACAAAACTCTGGAAAGGGGATACTGGCAGCTCCACGGTAATCTGCTCTTTGCCTGAAGCCATTCAAGAAGGGTTGAATTTTGTTGCTCAACAATTTCCCGACCGGCCAACATCGGATATTGAGACTGAACGAGCTAGAGCTTTTTTTGAGAAAAAAGGGCTCGTCACTGTATCAAAACCCTCGGTTCCTAAAGAGCTTAATGGCTCTCCATTTTCAATCGGCGACCATCAACTTGGGGCTCTAAGGGCCTGGAAAGATAATAATTTTAATGGAATTCTTGAACTAGCAACCGGCGCAGGCAAAACGATAACCGCTATTTACGGCGCTACCGAAACCATCAAGCTAAACGAAGGAATTGCTCTCATTATCGCCGTCCCCTATCGAGATCTCGCGGATCAATGGTGCAAGGAACTCAAAGAATTCAATATAAATGCCATAAGGTGTTATGATTCAAAGGCCCTTTGGGAAGAAAAATTTAAAAGTTATCTTCGAAGAAATAAATTTCAACAAAATGAATTCATTGCTCTAGTCGTCGTAAATAAAACTCTTAAATCGGACCATTTTCAAGCCCTTGCGCGCAACTTAGATCCACAGAAAATGTTTTTTATCGGGGACGAATGTCATCATCACGGCGGTACAAGTTTTTCCGAAAAACTGTTCCCGACTGCACGCTTTAGAATTGGCTTATCAGCAACGCCCTACCATTACTTAGACGACGAAGCAAATAGGCGGCTGGATAGCGTGTACGACCGAACAGTGTTCAAATACACTCTTGCGCAAGCTGTCGAAGACAAGGTTCTTACACCTTATGAATATCACCCAATTGCTGTAGAGCTAACTCCTACGGAGGCGCAAGATTACTCGGAACTTAGCGAACAGATAGCTCGCATTTTCGCATCCAAAAAGAAGGAAAAAGGACGTGATAATCTATCTTTGAAAATGCTTCTTATGCGTCGAGCACGGCTCGTTGGTGCGGCTGAAAACAAACTAGTCGAGTTAGACAAGCACCTGAAACGGCACCCCGTGGGCTCTCATACTTTGTTTTATTGTAGCGATGGCAAGACGCTATACAACGATGATGATATCGATATCCATGAGGCAGCCACCACATCAGAAGAGATGAAACAACGTTTCGCCGTTGCAAAAATACTGATGAGCAAAGGCATTTCTGCTTCCCCATTTACGTCCGATGAAAATCGTGAACAACGTCGCGAAATTTTGAATAATTTTAAAATTGGCAGTACACATGCGCTAGTTGCCATCAGGTGCTTGGATGAAGGAATTGATGTCCCTGCATGCAGCACAGCATACCTGATTGCGAGTTCTAGAAACCCACGACAGTTTATTCAACGGAGGGGTCGAATTTTGCGGAGAGCCCCAAATAAGGACAAAGCAACAATCTATGATTTCGTCGTTGTCATACCCGATGGCGAGTACTCTCGAAGAAACCTAGCCGAAGACTTTTTGCGGAATGAATTGGAACGAGTTGCCGATTTCGCGAGACACTCACTTTACCCAACAAGTGCCATCAGCCCACTCTTACCTTGGCTCCGGAAATACGACCTTGAACATCTAGCAACGTAAAACTACGTGGTTCAACCTTAGGTGCGTTGCTTTATTCTGTTCGACGAGACCCTCTATTTGTGGCACGTGACACAAACGGACACATCCAAAGATGTGTTATAGAGATCGTCTACGCCCTCAAGACTGCATTGTTCCTCATTCAGCCCTTCATGCAGGGCGTTAGGAATACGTTTTTTTTGTCTATCAAGGCGCTTTTGATAATCCTCTTTGATCGCAGCAACCCTCTCCGGCAACGCTAGTTGCTCAAGAGTTTCGCCCTGGGTCCAAGTAAATGCTGACCGACCATTTTTACGTGACGCCTCAATCGAATATTTCTCGAATTCAATTGCCTCTTTGAATTTCCCTTCATGTCGCTCGAGCAATCCAACCCATTCAATCTTTTGCTGATAGAAGCAGAATGTGCAGCCGCTTCTTGAACGCCAATCATAATAGGTAGGCTTACCTATACCGGACGCTTCGAGAATTTCATTCACACCAAATATATCGATGCCATCTTCGACAAATGGGAATTTTGGTATGATTGCTGGATTTGGAGGATTGTAGCCCATGCGATCCTCGTCAGATCGGATCGCAATATATGAGACAATACTTCCACCTGCTTCCAACGTGGGCGCGATCCATTTCTCTAACGGCTTTAATTTCATTTGCACAGTGCACCAGCGCGACTGCGGCGAAGGTAAAAAGCCTTGGTAAACGTTCTTAAAGATCTCACCAAAAATGCCCTCGCCATTGTGGGCCTGAACGCCGACTTCGTCCTCAAACACTTCTTTGGCGCGCAATCGCGCGATTGGCTGATCTAATTCAGATTCGAGTTTATTCAGATAGTCCTCGACCTCCGGCAACTCACTGCCTGTGTCCGTAAAAAAATACTCGACAGCACGCTCCGGGTATTTGTCCCTCATATAGAGAGCAAGTGCCGCACTGTCCTTCCCGCCCGATAATCCGAGAATATGGCGTGGTTGAGTTTCCAACTAAATTCGTCCTCTTTCCATGGGAACCCTGTCAGGAAGCATCCTGATCTTTGTCTGAAGGTTCTTTCTTCGCGTCAATTAAATCATGTAGCGCTCCAGATAATGCCGCGATCTGCTCATCAACCGAGAGCCCTTGCTCTTCGATAATCTCACGCAGGCGCTTACTCATATCCTTAACGGAAGGATTGTTATCATCGGCAAGGATCATTTTGTGGCCGGTGCGAACCGAACCATCACTCATGCGCGAACCAATCGAAACAACATTTCCATCCACTTCATGCTCAAGCTCGATAATGGCCCGAAACCGGTTTGCCATATTGACGATCTGAACTTTCGCTTCGGTAATATCGGCGTCAAGCCAACGATGCACCGGCTTGTGTATAGATCGGGCGGCGACCCGCTCTACCCAGGTTTCAACCGAGCCCTCGCGCGCCAAAGCAGTGATAAATCGGTCGTACGAAGGATCGAAATTTTTCGACTGAAGACCTTGCGCCGTTTTACGGATTGCCGCGATGCGATCTTTGGACCCTTTCGAGGGAAATTCCATCTCGATCAGGCGCTGGAGATCCGCGATTAAAGCTGGATAGACTGCATTTAATTCATCGATTGCATGCTCGGTCTTCTTTACGAACGTTGAGATGGCATCGCTGCCCTTAAGTTCTATGCCATATGCTTTAGGCAACTTCTCGAACAAGAGCTTCAAAGGATCATCGGCTAACAAAAGTTCAGCCCTGAATGCAAGAGCCTCTGCACTCAACTTAATTAAGTGATTCCCGCCTCGGTAGGATTTCGAGAAGTTAGGAAGTTTATGTGCGTAATGCACAAGCTGACGAGCAACATCCAAAGGTGTTCCTGAAACTTTCACATCAAGTTTTTCTTCAACGAAAGACGCGATCGCTTCGACTAAATCCTTTTTCGCTCCTTCTAAGGATGCCCACCTGAGTGCTACAGTTTTCGGCACGCGAGAAAGTCGCTCACAAAACAAATCATCGAATTCGACGACAAATCGTCCATCTATGTACGGAGCAATGAACGCGCGATTTTCAAGCAGAAAACTCATAAGCAACAAAGGTGCAACGCCCATTCGAATTCCGAATGGTGGGCGACGCCAAATCGCAAAAACCTCCTCAACGCGAACTATTTCACTGCCCTTCAACAAACGTGTTGTCGCGTCAAACAATGCTGTAAAACTGTGGTGGCGATCGTGATTACCGCTTATTTCCAGGCCACGGCATGGCGTCAACTTGTTCCGTTTTATGACACTGAGATAGATGCCAAGTTCAGGCGGTGCCTTCTCAATTCCCAAATTTGGTTGATCGCCGTGAGCTTCCATTCTGTTCATCAGAATGCGTCTTGCTTTGGTCGCCGCAGCTGATGGTTTATGCCTATTCACGAGTTCATTAAAAATTGGGGGACACTCATCATACTCATTATCTGCGACAGCTGATGCCGCAGCAGACATGTTATGCGCATCAATGAAGATATAATGTCCTGCCAACCAATGACGCTGCTCGAGCACAGCCGCGATCCGCTTGATCAGCTCGACTTCAGCATCTTGCGCCATACTATTGGCGCGACGGCGCGCAACTTTATCACTCTGCAGCTCCACAACCTCTCTTGAGAGCCGCTTGATCGCCGAGACCTCTAAGGCCTGCTCATACAATTGCTGCGGTTCTTTCTCCACGGAGACCAGGACAGGGCGCTGATCACCGTCCCAACCTACAAGTTTCTTTGCCGTCTCGCCGTCAATGAGCTCGCCCTCATTTTCCGGCCGATCGTCGAGCAACAACAGAAAAGCTCCATCAAAAAAGGGATCGAGCGGTGCTAGCTTTTCATCATTGAGCCTGAGAAGGGACGTAATCCTTATATCAAAATATCGTTGAGTGCCGGTCTTGTGATAGTGCTGCTTCGCCACAACCGGTTTTAAATTCGCAAATGATGCAAAATCAATGTCGATATCATTGATCGTCATGTTCGCGCGTAGCTTTGCCAACTCAGAATCGAGATCAATATCGCTACCTAGCGTCAGTGCGTATCCACCTTTGAACTGACGGAATTCGATGATTGATTTTTCTTCGGCTTTTTTAAGCGCCTTCGATATTTCATTGTCGTGATATTGCGGAAGTGCCGTGACCAGGAACTGCTTCGTCGCCAAAAGATTGATAGAACGTCCAAAAACTTCCGCTAATGAGATGACTTTGACGATCGACGCAGTCACATCATCGATATGCTCTGCGCGGATCACGCATTCTTCCGCGTCACTCCACCATTGCCCCAAGCCTTCAACAGCTGCAATGCTTCGGCCAACGTTGATCTGCAAATAGTCAAAAAATAGATCAGCGGTGTAATAGTCAGCCCCACCTTTGTCCGTCGAACGCGCATACTCTTGCAAACCAGCAGGCTCGTTTGATGCAAGGAAACTGAACAGGCTTCTCTCGTTCTGGCCAAAGCGCTGGCGCGCCACCAAACACAAGAACACTGCTGTGTAAGGGTGTATTGGAAGCGCGCCGCTAAAGTTCTTCTGAAGATTTTTATTCAGCGCAAGACGACCAGATCCGAGCGAACCACAGCAAAGCGAAATCAGCTCTTGATCATCGCGAGATGGTTTCCGCCCTTCGATGGCTGAAGAGATAAGGGCTATCGACTCTTCAATGGACAAGCCGAAGAGGAGGTCCGTAAACCGGCCCTGGATCTTCTCCCATTCTTGCCGCTGGAGACGGTCCGTTCTGGGTAGGTAGTCATGAATCGCTTGATGAAGCAGACCGATAAAGCCGGCGGGGAACTCACTTCTCGCGAAGATTTCAGCAATTTCCTGCAGAACGTGCAGCGACTTACTTCCCTCTGCCGCATGCTCCAAGTGCCGCCCCATCTCATCGATGACAACGAGCAATCCTGCGTATTTTTTTGACGCATGCTTTAACGCGTCATTGATAACGTCAATGATCGAGTTTTCAGGATCCACCGTTGTTCCAATTGCCCGCGAGAGTTCATTGCGGATCGTATCTTCAACATTGCTTTTTTGACCTACAATAGAAACGATAAGCCAAGGCTTTGTGCCAACGCCGATTTTCGAGGCAAGCTGAGTGAAGCCGGAAGTGCTGCCTTTTGTTGTTGGCTTAAGCTTAACTCGGTCCTTGGGCTTTGAGGCCAATAGCTTAGTCAAATAAAGAGCTAATGTGGATTTGCCCGACCCGTATGCACCCGTCCATGTGAAAGCTCTTTGGTCACCACTAATAATATCTTCAATCACACGAGAGAGGATCCGAACACCAGTTTCATGCAGGACGAAGCCGTCTAACAGTTCTCCAGCGTCGACGGCATCTAGGCGCGTCGATCGGAGAAATCTCGAGCGGACCTTCACGGAACGATCGATTGCTTTCATGCCGCAACCTTTTCGGCACAAGGATAAGCCAATCTCAAAATGTCGATCGGCTTGGCAAGTTTATCGCTCAACTTAATTTGGCGAAGCGGCCCTGTTTCCTGCCATTCAAGTGCGCCGTCAGTCATGTCTGCGGCTTTCTCGAGAATTGAGCACATTGCATTTTCATCGAGTTTAAAAACACGACCAGGAGCCCCATGGTCATAAAAGATTTCATCAAGGCTCAGCAACCGAGATGAGTGCCCTTCTGAAAAGCGAGCGATTGCGTAATAGAGAACATAAGGACTCAAATCAGGCTTCGGACCAACTTCAAATCGATACCCACCGCTGGCTGCATCGCGCCAAATAAGGCCAAGGTCAGCGAGTGGGCTCTCAAAGCCTTCCTCTCGCAGTGCACCTTTCGACGTTCTCGCGTCCGGGCAATACATATGCAAAAGGCAGGTAATGTCTTTTTCAACAGAGCCTCGGGACACTCCCCATTCGTTTTCCTCGACCTCAGCCGCCAAACCAGAAATCAGCGCCTCTTTCGTAAATATTGTCCGATTGAACGTTGAGAATGCATAATCCCAAGCCGTACAGGAGGTGCGGTTTGTCGCGATCTCCCAATGGATTGCCCACAAGCTCGCTGATCTCTCAAAAAATGGATCTAATCCAATACCGAGGCCCTTTGCATCGTTACCGAGTAAAGTCGATCCTAGATCCGTAGGTCTGATATAATCGCCGTCGACCAGCTCAAACAAGTTTGTGGCCTGGGCCCAGTATCGCATGGCGCGGACCATATTTTTTCCAACACCAAATGCTGACATGGACTGTTCAGGCTCAAACAATATCGCGGCAGGCACGGCAAATCCCTTTGGCGCATCACCAAGCTCAGTCGCGAGTTCGCCGAGACGGTCATAAATTTTCTTCAGCCAGCCATGACGAAGAACGAACGTGTCATGCCCGGAAAATGTGTACGGCTTCATTTGCGCCCTTCTTCCAAAATCACGATCACTTAGTTAACATCTATGCTAATCAGGGACCAAGTGGTTGCCTCCCACAGTCTTACGCAATTAAAGCGACAACCTCAACATATCGTATGGGAATAGGTGGGCATACGCGGTATATTGATAGCTTGAAAACGAAAACATGACCAAAAGTGGCACATTTTGTCGGATATGAACTCGAAAGAACTACCCGTATATCTAGATTCACAAGCCTCTGGGCGAATCGCACCCGAAGTGCGCGATTCTATCCATGCCTACTGGCTGGCCGAAAATGGGAACCCCCACTCCGCACATGAGCACGGACGCAGGGCAAAGCAGGCGATTTCAGAAGCTATCGGAACGATTGCCGATTTTATTGGAAGCCTCCCCAAAGAAGTAACCCTCGTTTCCGGCGCAACGGCCGCAAGCAATCTCGCGATCAAAGGGGTCGAACACCTTGCTAAAGCGGGAAGACAGAAAATTTTGGTTTCGGCGATTGAACACCCATGCGTTCTACAGACCGCCGCCTTCATGGCTAAAAATCGTGGCTTCAAACTCGAGGTTATCTCGGTCGACACACATGGGTTTGTCAATATTGAACATCTCGAGAGAGCGCTTAGCAATGAGGTAGCCCTTGTTTCAATGATGCTCGGCAACAACGAAATCGGGACAATCCAAAATCTTCCGGAAATTTGTGCGAAGGCTCATGAGGTTGGTGCGCTTGTTCATACAGATGCGACGCAGGCGGCTGGAAGGATCCCAATAGACGTCTTGGACCTAGATTGCGATATGCTCTCCATCTCAGCACATAAATTTTCAGGGCCAATCGGCGTAGGCGCATTGTTTGTGAAGGACGGTATTAGTCTACAGCCATTAATTCATGGAGGAGATCAACAACCGTTCGCCTCTGGAACAATGAGCCCTGAACTAGCCGTCGGTTTTTGTAAAGCGTGCGAACTAGCGACAGAAGATCTGAGCGCGACTAGCCAGCTACATCTCAGAAACCTTATCGAACAGCTCGAAAGTGGCCTGCGCAAAGTCGGCTACTCCTTCAAAAAGAACGGCCCAGTTGATGATCGTGATCGTTTACCAGGAACAACAAGCATAACATTTGAGAACTTAGATCTATCGGACTTACAGACTTGGATTGCACCCTACGTCTCATTTTCGTCAAGATCTGCGTGTGCTAGTGAAAGCCAAAACATCAGCCACGTCCTAGATGCAATCGGCTTAAGCAAACAAGAAGCGGATAACTCTGCTCGTTTTTCTGTATCGCACCGGACCACCGTCGAAGAGGTAGATACGGCTGTGCAATTTTTCGCGGATTACCTCAAAATGATGACGGCTCGAAGCGCGACAGCATAAAGTTAGTAGATACAGCTAGGAATGTTCCATGTCGGTGACACCATCGCTAGACACAAATTGCGGGAGGTATTTTCGCTATCGCGATTTTATTGAGTGCGGCGACACCTTCGAGGCGTTACGCCCCGACAATTTTCCAAAATCTGAACAAACTTATCTTGCCTTAGAAATCCTTGCACGAGAGATTCTGGACCCAGTCATTGAAGAATTTGGCGCCATTCAATTGACCTACGGCCTATCGTGCAACGCACTCTCGCTAAAGATAGAATCACAAATAAGTCCACCCCATGACCAACACGCCTCATACGAGCTGAACAGCCGAGGAAAACAGATATGCCCAAGAGGCGGTGCGGCGGTCGACTTTGTTTGCGAGAATAAATCTTCACTGGTTGTCGCAAAATGGATCGCTGAAAATTGCGTATTCGACCGGTTATATTTTTACGGGGACGACAGGCCCATTCACGTAAGTGCCGGTCCGGAAGAAAATAGACTTATCGTTTTGATGCAAAAGGCACGCGTTCCAAAACGGCGTATCCCACGAAAGATTTCAATCGAAAAATTCTGTGCGCTCAACATTGATCATGAGCTCATCACCAAATGCACAAATCTCTGGAGTGTGGGGGCGTGATTGGGAAACGAGTCAGCGGGGATTTGTATCTCCATAAAAAAGCAATCCCTTTATCCTCCGAAGAAGATAAAGACCTTATTAAAGAAAATTCAAAACGACTGCCAAAAAATGAGCAAGGCTGGAATATCGTCCGGATCGGCAACGACAATATCGCTTTCCTCTCATACCCTGACTTTGATGAGGCCGCCTTTCCAACACTCCATAAAAGCGTTCGTATAGATTTTCTCGACGGCAGAATAAGCACGCGCGACTTTACGTCATATGCGAACCCTCCAATCCTTCATCGAAAAGAGCTCCTCGTTCCTGACAATTATCCGCGGCGCCAAGAGTTCATAGCTCTTACCGCGAAGCTCGACGAATTAGGTGTGTTCTATGACCCGCACAAAATTGGTTTTCAACAGCAATGGCAGCGCCGACTTAATGAGCGCGGCATCACAGTTAAAGATCATTCCATTGTTATTCATACGCCATCTAACGACATCACTGTGGAGCGACACAAAACAGCCTTAGCACGTTACCAACTCTCGCAGCCCGTTCAGCTTCTCGTTCGGAATCGATTGCTGTCGTCAGAGACTTCTTTCTTTGACTATGGATGTGGTCGCGGGGATGACATTGAGACGCTTAACGCTGGCGGCATCCAAGCCAGTGGATGGGATCCTCACTTTGCTCCTGATCAACCGAAGAAACCAAGCGAAGTCGTCAATATTGGCTTTGTTTTGAATGTTATTGAGGACTTGAAAGAGCGAAGAGATGCACTTTTGGGAGCCTGGAAGCTAACGCAAAAGGTTTTATCCATCGCTGTTATGGCACCTAGCTCAGCATCGATTGAAAATGCTAAGCCGTATAAAGATGGATTTCTGACATCCCGCAATACGTTCCAGAAGTATTACACACAGGAGCTGCTTCGAGACTTCATTTTGGACGCAACAGGGACAGAGCCCATCGCCGTTGCGGCCGGTATCTTTTTCGTATTTGCCGACGAGGTTGCGCTTCAGGAATACCAGATCAACCGATTTGACCGAGGCACTCGCCAGAGCGCTCGTTACACCGGCCAGCGGGAACGTCCCATCACAACGCAATCAATAGATCGATTGGAAACAGCACTCCCCGTGCTTGAAAACCTAGCCGCAGAAATTTGTGAACTAGGCCGACCTATTCACGCCGACGAAATGCCGCCCGAGCTCTCGGAAGCTCTTCAAGCCGAGCGGATCGCATTTAAAACAGCGCAGCATTATTGCTTCGAAAATCTATGCCCTGCTGAAGAAATTGAAGAAATCGCAAAAGCGCGACAGGAAGATTTAATTCTGTACTTCGCAATAGAGCTTTTCTCGCAACATAAACCTTACCGACAACTTCCGAGGCGCCTTCAACAGGACTTGAAGAGCTTTTGGGGCAATTACGCAAACGCGCAGATTGAAGCTCGACAGTTGCTTTTTTCCATTGGAGATAAAGAGAAAATTCAAGAGGCTGCGGAAGAAGCTGCAGATGATGGCCTGGGTTACATTCTTCCAGACAACCAACTTCAGTTTCATCGCTCCATATTAAAACGCTTACCTCTAATTCTGAGATGCTATGTCGCCTGTGGGACTGTTTTGTATGGAGACGTTGAGAGCGCCGACATCATCAAAATCCATATCAATTCAGGAAAATTATCTCTGCAATTTTATGAGAACTTTGATGACCCCCTTCCTATCATCCAGCGTCGCATAAAAATAGATATGCGTTCACAAAACGTCCGGATATTCGATTATGACGACAATGATCGACAGTATTTATTTATGAAGTCCCTTTATACCCCTGACGACCATCCAGAATATGATCAACAATCAAAATTTGACCGACAGATATCGAAAATTGATAAGTTTGATTTCTCCGGTTATGGCCCCAAGGCTCCTGCCTTCGATGAATTCATCAGAGAAAATCCTGCGTTCATTTCAAACCTGAAACTGAACGAGATTTTTCAATGCGGCTCAATCAGCGCGGATTCAGACTGCAAATAAGTTGCTATTAAGCCTGGGCAGCGGCGAGTGCATTTAATCGTTGATGTACGGCCATCAATATCTCGGTATCAAGCATACAATAGGCAAGGAGCGCCTGGCGAACATCGGGATCATCCTGACGAGTATAGACCATTTGCCAATATGCGGCCGAAGCGTCCGTGCCAACAGCGACTCCTTCAAGATCTTCATAGGAATGCTCGGGCGCCAAGGTCGGGCCCACCGTTTTCAGCGAAAAAGATCCTTTGTAACCGGGGAAGTAAGTGTGGCGTTTAACCAATGATAAAGGATCGAGTAAACGTTGCTCAATTGCGAGCAGCCTCTCAGCAAGATCAACAAACTGATCTGCAAGCGTTCTAAGCACCCGGCCTTCAAAACTCGCATTGTAAGCGAGTACTGGGGCACCATCATCCTTAATTGCATCGATTAAAGATTCAGCTAATTCTCTACGAGGATCTATAACTATTGGCCCCAGATACTCGGCATGCGTCACCTTGCCGTCAGCTGACAAGTGATGCAGAGACCACTGGAATGGGATTTGCTGCCCGGGCGATGTACCAGCATAAACGGGAAGCATTGGTTGTATGGTCTCAAAGTCGAAATAATACGCCGGAGGACCGAAGTTTTTTAGCGCGTCGCCGAGGTCAGGCGATATAAACGGCTCACCGGATGTCATCACATCAACGACCCTCTGTTGGATTAAATTGAGCGACGCATCGTTGGGTAAATCCGAAATGGCGTGTATACCAGCTTCTGCCCATTCCTCTACCTTGATTGATCGTATGCCGGGCAGCAATTGCACCCAGTCGTTTGGCAGCGCCGCGGAACAACGATCCCAATAGTCGCAAGTAAAGCTCCCCTTACATCGGCTCTTATTCGGGTGAACGTTGGGAGGCTCAGTCTGTTGCAAAATTTTAAGTTGGTCGGCGGCGATTGCGGCGACGTCCGCCTGCAAATTTATGCAATCCTCGGTGATGTCTTTCAAAACAAGCAGTTTCGACCAATCCAACGCACCGCCGACATATACATAGTCCGTATCGACATGAATAAGACTGACGGCACTCAAATCGACCCCGCTCCCGTCAGCGACCCACAGCTGAACCGCCGCGTCCCAAAGATGGTATTGTTTTACGCTACCGGACGATTTCACTTCTCGAATGCACCATGCACCGTCACTCAAACGCTCCAAGACATCGACACGAATTCGTACATTCTCGTATTCGAACGCAGCTTCAAATATCGACGGTACAGCAGGGTCGTCCATGAGTTTCCGAGTCTGCGCGACCGCCTGCGCGTGTTCCCACGGCGCCTCCTTAACTTCAACACCGCCTTGAAAGAGTGTATGCGCACCTCGTCCAACATGATTGCCGATATCCATCGGTTCACCGGGTAGCGGGTCTACGTAGGGGACGGGATCATGCACCTTGAACCACAGTTGCCGAGGACACGTCAGTCCTGAGGTGAATTTCGATTTTGTTAAATGGTGCATCGTTGTGTATTCCAATCTATCAGGCGCCACGCCCCGGTTTCACCTTCCAATTCCATGGTGCCGAACAGAGCAATTATAAAGTCATTACAACATATCGGCTAATCCGCGTGAACAATCCGGGTTACAACTAGCTCTTAGATAATCGAAATACATCTCGTTCAGCATTGCCTCTGTTGAGCTCAATGTTAACGCGGCGCGCCTAAACTTTGACATTTCCAAGACTGCGAATTATCCGAAAAATTCAATAGTCAAAACTTAGCTGCATGGGCCACGATCAAAATTACTCTTCGTATCAGCCACAGAGAACCCGCAGAAATAATGCTATTTTTCCACACAGATATCGTAATACTGACGTGCACCCCTGTTTATCCTCATTCAGAAGTTAGTTCTGTTCAGGTTCTGGTCCTCTCGCGACCGAGTTGCATATTCCTTCGGCGTGAGCCCGTCCAGGCTCGAATGCGGTCTTTCATGATTATAGTCACTGCGCCACGCCGCTATCATGCGGCGAGCGTGGCGCAGGGTGTCGAACAGATGTTCGTTCAGGGACACGTACGTCCATCAAAACGGTGATGGCATTCACGAGCGCCGGCGAGCGTACGGTCAAAAATTGGTTTGAAGGCAAAAACGGCCCGAATGGGGATAACCTCATCGAGCTCATTCGCCATTCGGATGAAGTGCTTGAGGCCGTACTTTTGATGGCCGGTCGGGAGGACATTCTTCAGGGGAAGTTACTCGTCGATGCCCGCGATCAGTTGTTGGAAATGATAGAAATTATCGATCGACTTAGACCTGAAGCGTTCGACGCGAAGCAATCCGAAAAACCATAGCAACGTGCAACACTAACGATATATAAGCCTAGTTTTTCGGATGGGATGCCCATAGATCAAGTATCAAACGGGCACCTGGCAAGAAAACCTGACATTAACTTGCATCGCCGTCAGCGGCAATACGTCCGCCCGTAGGTAAGGGCCTACTGGTCGTGAATAGCAGGGGAGTCTATTAGTCCTGCGGAAAAATGGATGATACAAACAACATCCGAAAGACTGCATCCGACCGCACCCGGCCGCGCCAAGAATTTTGGTCGCCTTCTCCAACACGCTCTTGGCAGGTTGCTAATCCTCCCTGATCACGCGGTGTTCAATCAGGAAGGCTCGGGCCATCGTCGCGCATTCTTCAGCATGCGAGAACACCACGCCATGACGCATGTCTGGAATTTCGTGCAGACGGGCATTCGGCAACCGTCGCTTGAACCATCAACGCCGAGCGGCTTAACATTGAAAACCGATGAGCCAGATCCTCCGTTAAATCACAGGCTCAAAGGTCCCAAATGTTTTGATGACGGACAGAACGAGAAAATAAGGGCTTGGTATCCAATGTATGATTTTCAACTAGTAAGCATTCGCTTCCAAAACGTCAGAGGGTTTTATTGACCAGCCTCATCTAAGTGGTCCAGTCCCTATGAGAGACTTTGGCCGGTTTGATCGTCCTGTGGTGACGACCGCAGCGTAGCGTAGGGCGGCGCCACAGGACGTGGCAAGATGGTTTGTGGCGCGGGTGGTCGATAGCCCAGCGAACTGTGTGGTCGGATCGTGTTGTAATGGTTTCGCCAGCGTTCGATCAGCACCTTCGCCTCCTTGAGCGTATAAAATATTTCCGTATTTAAGATTTCATCCCTGAGCTTTCCATTGAAGCTCTCGTTATAGCCGTTCTCCCAAGGGCTGCCCGGCTCGATGTAGAGCGTCTTCACGCCGATCCGGCCCAGCCATTCACGCACAGCATTAGCTGTGAACTCCGCGCCATTATCTGAACGAATGTGTTCCGGCGGACCACGTTTGACGAATAAGTCCGCCAGACAGTGCAAGACGTCGTCAGACTTGAGCTTTCGGTTCACCACAATAGCCAGTGACTCGCGCGTGAACTCGTCTATCACCGTCAGCATGCGGAACGCCTTGCCGTCGTGAGTACGATCCATAACGAAGTCATATGACCAGACGTGTCCCGGGCGCTCTGCCCGCAGCCGGATACATGAGCCGTCGTTGAGCCACAAACGGCCTCTCTTGGGTTGCTTCTGCGGAACCTTCAGCCCCTCCCGTCGCCAGATGCGTTCCACCCGACCAACACCGATATCCCATCCCTGTCGTCTCAGCAGGGCCCAGATACGGCGATAACCGTACCGACCGTATTCAGACGCCAGGACGATGATCGATCGCGTCAAGGCGTCTTCGTCCGGTCGACCTTGTGAAAGCTTGCGTTGTGTGGAGCGGTGCTGACCGATTACTCGGCAGGCGTGACGCTCTGTGACGGAGAGCACCTCTTGCACGTGATCCACGCAAACGCGGCGGCGGGCGGGGCTTAATACTTTCCCGTCAACGCTTCCTTCAAGATCAGCTTGTCTAGCGTCAGGTCAGACACAGCCTTGCGCAGGCGGGCGTTCTCTTTCTCAAGGTCTTTGAAGCGGCGCGCCTGGTCGGTCTTCAATCCGCCATACTCTTTACGCCATCGGTAATAACTCTGCTCCGACACACCTAGCGTCTTGCAGACCTGACCAATAGTCTGACCTTGTGCCAAGCTGACTTCCGCTTCACGCAGAAAGCCGATGATTTGTTCCGGGGTGTAACGTTTGCGTAGGCCCATTCTTTCCTCCTATCTCGGAAACTAGAATAAGCCAAAACCTCTCAAGCCGTCTGGACCACTTTTTCCAGGGCAGGTCATTATGATGCCACCCTGCCACTGGAGAAAGATAAAACACTCATAGTCGGTCGAAATCATGCCGGTAAAACGTCAGCTTTTTTACTGTTAGCGTGGCTAATCAACCAGGCAAATCCAGACCGGCTTTCAAATAGCGAATATCTGAGTATTGATGAGCAAAACCTGATTCTTCCTGCCAGAGATGCAAGACACACTGCGAGGCGTATCACACTAGCCATTCGCATACCCGATGCGAGGAGGAAGAAACGGTTTGCCGTAGAGAATGAGCTGGCGCATTTGCGAATTGGTTTTCGGATTACTGGAGCTCCATATGCATTCATTCAATTAGGTATAGCTCGCAGGGATAGTGGCGATGAAAGTGATAGCAAAGCCATCGAACTTCTACGCGTGGTCCAAGAACACTATGTGTTGGTACATATTCCATCTGCCAGAGATGCCGGTTCATACCAATTTCAAAATCGTTTCAGAGAGCTTCTCAAAAATAAATTAGCCGAAAGGGCATTACATTCCGGAAGGCAATCAGGTGCGACGACTGAATATCGCACCATAACAAAGGCGACCGAATCTTTGAAAGGGGTTTCTGAAGAACTTTTAAAGCCTGTACTTTTGAGTTTAGGGAAATCTCTACCGTCAGGAATGCTAGTATCCTCAAAATTACAGTTCAGAGATGACCTCCGTGAATCTGCGATTAACTGGATTGTTGACCAAATCAACATAAGACTTACCACTGGAGATCACGATAATACCGGGGTTGCTCCGACAGACGTTGGCGCTGGATTGCAATCGGTTTTAGACATTGCTGTCGTTTCAGTAATTCACGAAGAAAGCGACATTGAATTATTCATTGCCATTGAGGAACCAGAGGCCTTCCTGCATCCATCTCTACAACGGACGATTGCGCGAACACTTCTCTCTGCTGACTATGCAAACAAGATTCTAATTTCAACGCACAGTCCAATCCTAGTAGAGGAATCACAGTACGAAGACATTTTAATCGCAGTCGACCGGAAATTCCATAAACCTACCTCGCCAATTGAGCCGAATCGCTCAGCCATCCATACCGCCTTGTTGAATGGACAAGGCGCAGAGATGGTATTCGCAACGTCTGTTCTGTTAGTAGAAGGAGAAGGTGACCGAAGTTTCTTTGAGGGGCTTAGGAGACGTTTAGCCGAGAAAGACCAGAGTGGACGCGTTGATTTTCTTTTCGTTATCCAAACAGGTGGGAGTTCGAATTTTGCACCATGGATCAAATTATTGCGTGACCTCTCTGGAAATGGGGCATCTGACACACCACACTACCTTATCGCACCTGACGGTGATGCAACTCAAAAAGCCCAACGAGCTTTTAACGATTGTAATATGAGCATTCCAAAACCCGCAATCGATCATATGCAGTCCTGCCGCCAAGGGTTTTCAGGTGACGATTATGAGGCAGTGTCAGACTAAAACGGACGGGCGCCTGAAAGCGGTCGCTCTCCGCGATTAGGCTGCAAGCTGACGCCATTCGGCCAAGGCAGCGGCTCGGTCTTGTTTGAAAATGTCGCGTCGGTTTAAATGGCGGTCGTGGTTGAAGTGGTTGTGGATTGCAGCGTGAATCGCGGCGAATTTTTGCAATGTTTTTACGTCTCTGAACCGAGCCATCGCCCCTTCTTGTCGTCGAAACGGTTGATGTGAATTTTCGGCTCGGTTGTTGTGCCATCGTTGGCAGGTCTGGACAGAGGCATTGCCAATCACGTTCATCGCGGCCCGGTATGATCGAAGCCTGTCCGTGACGATCGAAACGGGTCGGCCATAACGCTTCATTGCACGCTTTAGAAACTTGAGCGCCGCCTTCCGATCCCGCCGTTTCGTTGCGAAAACCTCCAGCACCTCACCTTCGTGATCTACAGCACGCCACAGATAGTGCGTCTCGCCGTTGATCTGCACGAATACTTCGTCCAAGTGCCAGCGCCAGTTCGAGTGCGAACAGTGCTGAACCCGGCGCTTACGAATTTCTGCCGCGAACATCGGCCCGAACCGATTCCACCAGAACCGTACCGTCTCGTGGCAGATGTCGATCCCACGCTCAAACAGCAGGTCTTCGACCTGGCGCAACGATAGTGGGTATCGGATATACATCATCACCGTCAGGCGGATGATCTCGGGTGACGAGTTGAAATAGCGGAACGGATTTCTCATCCGCCAAGGCTACGGAATGGACTTGCCCTGCTCAAGCTCGTTTAGTCTGACACTGCCAAGAGAAGTGCATGACGGAAAAAACCAAGCGTACATCACCCAGACGGGTCCTCCATATTCTTGAGGCCATTATCGACAACCCGGGAACAGCAACTGCTGCGGTGCTATCAAGAACACTGGATATTCCCCTACCAACTGTCTACCGGCAGTTGGAAATTCTCTCGGAGGAAAACTTCATTATTCTCGACCCGTCGGGTACATATATTCCCGGCGGGCGGTTTCGCTCATTGGCTTTCAACAGCCATACTGCAGAACCTGCGGTAACCCGCCGACGCGCAATAATGCGAAAACTCTCGGGTGAACTTGAAGAAACAGTCAGTCTTTCTGTTCCCGATGGCGCAAAGCTGGTCTATTTTGATCGTTTCGAATCCCACTGGCCGGTGCAAATCAATCTGCATATCGGCGATCCTTTGCCTCTGCATTGCTGCGCATCAGGTAAGCTATATTTAAGTTCTTTTGACCAAGACGCTGCTTTAGAGGTCTTTCGTAATATTCGTCCAGAGCGACGCGCGCCTAATACGATTACGACTCAGAAGAAATTTGCCGAGGAGCTGGATGCCATTTCCGAACGCGGTTACGCGCTCGACGACGAGGAATGGTTCGAAGGCATGGTCGGCGCTGCGGTGCCTGTTCGAAACAAAGATGGAAAATTTTGCGTTAGCTTATCCACGCATGCATTGACGTCACGACGGAGCGTTGACGAAGTTGATGCAAATGTTTCCTATATGCTGAATGCGGCCAAGTCTCTCGAAAACATGTTATTCGGCGGAGAATAGCGAAGGGCAGGTCTTGTCATGACACTGCCAGCCAGAGTGCTATTTTTATAGCAGCCGCAAAACATCACCTTCATCAATTTGCGCCATTGGTTTGGCGATCTTCCAGGATTGTCGCTGATCGACACCTGTCATCACGGCAATGACGGTTTCAATATCCGGGCAGCCATCTTCGTGGCAGCGTAGTTCGGAGACCATCAAGGGGCAGTGTCAGACTAACGGGAGCAAGCTCAAAGAGTCTTCGAGCGAGAGATATCAGGCAGCAAGCTGACGCCACTCGGCCAGGGCGGCTGCTCGATCATTTTTAAATTTGTCGCGGCAATTGAGATGACGTTCTATGTTGAAGTGATTGTGGATTGAGGCATGGACGGCAGCGAACTTCTGCAAAACCTTTATGTCTCTGAATCTGGCCATCGCGCCCTCTCGTCGTCGAAACGGCTGGTGTGAGTTTTCGGCTCGGTTGTTGAGCCAGCGGACGCAGGTGTGGCCCGCCGCATTACCAATCACGTTCATCGCTGCGCGGTATGACCGAAGCCTGTCTGTGACGATTGATGCCGGCCGGCCGTAACGCTTCATTGCGCGCTTCAGAAACTTAAGCACAGCCTTGCGATCTCGTCGTTTCGTCGTGAAAACCTCAAGCACTTCGCCTTCATGATCGACCGCTCGCCACAGGTAGTGGGTTTCACCATTGATCCTTACGAATACCTCATCCAGGTGCCAGCGCCAGTTCGAGTACGAATAGTGCTGAACCCGCCGCCTTCGGATCTCCGCGGCAAACAGTGGCCCGAACCGGTTCCACCAAAACCGCACTGTCTCATGACAGATGTCGATGCCACGTTCGTGTAGCAGGTCTTCGACCTGCCGTAGCGACAATGGAAACCGGATATACATCATCACCGCGAGCCGAATGATCTCGGGCGAACTATTGAAGTAGCGGAATGGATTTTTCATCCGAAGAAGCTAGGAGGCATCACTAGGCGGCTCAAGCCGATTTACTCTGACAAAGCCCATCAGACTCATAAAGACATTAAAAAAACGGGGCCCCCAGCGGCCCCGTTTTTGCGTCTGGATGATCATTTTGGATCATCCATAATGATGCGTCGAAAATATCAGTGGAGTTCAGCGCGGATTTTTTGACGAAAAACGTCAATCGGCACGGTGCCGCCTTCGATATCGACGCAGTTCAAGGTAATATAAGTGTGCGGGTCGATTAGCCTGTCCGCTCACGAATGATGCGAAGTGCCTCCTTAAGATAGACACGGAAGAGTTCGTGGTTCTCACTCATCGGGAAGTGACCGATGTCTTCCATCTCGATGTACACACCACCTTTAATCTGCCGCGCGGTGTTTTCCGTCACCTCGGGTGGCGTTAGATAATCATACGTACCTGTCATCATAACCACAGGACAGCGGCGACCATCGATGTTTTTTAACTCGTCGCGCATGTCATGGTCGACAGAGTAGAAATGCAAATCACCCTTAAATGTTTCGGAGCCTTGCGTGTAATAATGCCACGTCAACCAGCGGTCCATTTCCGGCGATTGCGGTGCCATTAAATCCCACGTGCCACTCGCGCATACCTGCGCTGCATTGGCATGCGGATGACGCCACCAATCGAGGTAAAAACCCGGCGCGTAATCAGCGGCCTCAACCGGGATCACCGCTTTAAATCGGTCGGGTCGACGCAAAGCCAATTGAAGCGCGACGTTCCCACCAAATGATGAACCCATAAAAATGGGGTCTTTGAGTTCGAGCGCATCACACAATTTGATGATGAAGTTACAATAGTGGTCAGCAGTTAGTTTGTATTCTTCTTTCCACCATTCGGTATTCAGTGGCGGATCGGACTTCCCGTGCCGAGGCAAATCGTAAGCGATCACGTTATATTCCTTGGTAATCTCTTCGTCTTCGAGTAAACCCCGCCATTGGTGATTGTGACAACCGGCTGTATGCTGACAAATGAGCGGCTGGCCTGTGCCGTTGTGCAGATAGAAGACCTTATACTCATACCCATCAACATCGATGGTGATGTACCGGCCCGTAACTGGAGAGTGATAAACCATTATTTTCCTCCGAAACTTGAACGAATTATTTTAATGTCAAACTGAGACTTAGACCGGCACGCCAGATTTCCGAAGCAATTCGAACTGCACCGTGAAGTTCCTCAAATTTTGCATAAGCACCAAGAGATTACCCTCCAACTTCAAGTCACGCCGGAAGCTGGCTGACCAAATCCCGTGATACATAGGCTTGGGGATAGGTTGCGCAAACTCACGCCATGTCTCGGCGCTGGCACGAAGGGCAAAGTCATAGGCATCCAGTGGCCTTGGATCGACGTTAATGTCTTTCACCTTACCGTCATGCATTTCTATAATCACTTTGCTATCCTCCATGTCGTACATAAAGGTGCACGTGTAATACTTTGCCATCGCTTGAATGGTCTCATCGCCGTTTGTCAAAGTTTTGTACTTGTTCGCCCAGCTTTTGATGTCGATGCTCATTTCCCTAACCTCTCAATATTACCCGATGCTCTCACCAACAGAATTAATGTGTTCCTCATTTCTTTGCCTCCGGTTGATCTTTTAATAATCCGCTGAGGTTTGAAATTTCATTCGGTGACATACCAATTTCCTGCAACAAATTGTCAACAAACGGCGCCTGAGCCCGATAACGCAAAGCAGAGGAAACGATGTTATCGGCAAGCGTGCCGCCGTTGCGCCCACCGCCACCCGAAGACGGGCCATCAAGGTCACCGCCGTCACCGCCTGCGGAGCCGCTGCTTGGCAGCTGCCCGCTTAAGCCTGGCAAGCCATCAACCTGGAGTATTTTGATATCGTTGATACTCTCCATCGGTTTAACGCTTTCACGAATAATCGCTTCTAGGTTCTCAACCAACTTCATACGCAGTGCGTGATAACGGCTATCACCGCTCAGCTGATTTTCCGCTTCATGCAGCAGACGCTTGCCTTCCGCATTGACTTCGTAATGCAACTTGGCAGTAGCCGCTTTGAATTGTTCTGCGGCAGCATTGCGTTCGGCTGCTGTTTTCTGCGCCTCGGCAATCGTTGTGAGTTGAATGGCCTCGCTTTCGACCGCCTTGGCAGCCCCGATCAACTCGATCAGTTTGCGGCGCTCGGCCACTTCGGTTTCTCTGACCGACAAAACTTTTTCTTCGGCCGAAACCGCTTTGGCCCGCGCTTCTTCTACTTTGACAGTAACTTCTGACTGCTCTTGATCTTTCTTTAACAGTGAAATCGTCCTGTCCCGCTCTTCCACTTCGACTTTTAAGCGCCGTTTTACGTCCAGCGTTTGTGTATCTTGCTCATGCTGAATTCGCACTGATTCGATGGCAGTTTGAAGTGCGATTTGGGCCCGCTCGACAGCCTCCTGCGCTTCAATTTTAGCCAATTCAGACTCCCGCTCACTGCCCGACTTCTGCCGAGCAACTTCAGCGGTCTGCTGCGCGCGACGCTTTGTGATTTCCAATTGTTGCTGCAATCGCGCAAACTCGGCTTCCCGCTCAATTTCAAGGGTTCGCAATTCCGCTTCAAGGTCCTTAGCGCGGATTTCAATCTCTGTATTCTTCTCAATTTCATTGCGATGCTTCCGCCGACCCTCAATTTCCTCAGTCAACGTTGTTTCGCGCAATGCCATTTCGGCTTCAAGCGTCTTATCGCGGAGAATACGTGCTTTTTCGATATCTTCCTGCGCTTGAATCTCAGCTTCTTGAGCTTCGCGGTCTCGGTCCGCACGGTTCTTTGCAATATCGGTGCGCTCTTTTGCCCGCTGATGCGCAATCTCGCGTTCTTGCGCCATGCGGGCGTATTCATCATCACGTTCCAATTCAAGAGACTGCTGCGTGGTCTCAAGATCTTTTTTACGGATCAGAATTTTCGTGTCTTGCTCAATATCATTACGCTGTTTCTTGCGCTTTTCGATCTGCTCGGTCAGTTGTGTGAGACCTTCTGCATCGAACGCATTTGACGGATTGAAATATTCCATTGATGCCTGATCCAAGCCAGTCAATGACACGGCTTCCAACTCAAGCCCGTTCATGCTTAAAGCTTCTTCAACCAGCGTCTTTACTGCTTTCACGTATTCAGACCGCTTGTCTTGGATTTCATCCATCGTCATTTGGGCTGCAACGGAACTCAGGGCATCAGTCAATCGACCTTGCACCAAATCCTTCATATTCTCAGCATCGAGCGTCCGACGACCAAGTGTCTGTGCGGCAATCGAGACGGACTCAACATTAGGGCCAACGCGCAAATAAAATTCACAAACCACGTCGATCCGCATCCGATTTCGAGTGATGAGCGCTTTTTCTGCCGCACGTCGTACCTCTAGGCGTAACGTGTTCATGCCGACTTTTGTCACATTATGAACAATGGGGAGCACAAGCGCACCGCCACTGATGACGACTTTTTCACCGCCTAGGCCAGTCCGAACAAATGCAACATCCTTGGATGATCGTCGATACAGCCAATACAGCAAGTAAACGACAATCGCGATAAATATGCCCCCAAGGAGGATGACGGTAATAATATCTGCGCCGGTCATGGATTTCTTCTCCCTTTACGCATCTTGGGCTTTTTGATTTCAATCGCAGCCCTATCGGCTGTATCATTGGTCCTTCGTGGCACGATAATCTCTTTAAAATTGTTCAAAAACATGACTATGGGTGTCCTCCTCAAAGACGGTGACTTGTTACGTCGGGATCCTTAAAAGCCACCCAGTGGATAACCAAGGCAAACGCGATTTTGTTCAGAAAATCAGCAAGGTTGTAGATCAGGTTGATGCTGCCCATGTCGACACCACCGCCTAAATATTCCATAAAATATCCAAGTGGATAAATTGCCCAGCCGATGGTCGCGATCAGGCGCAAGACATTAAAGGCAGACTGCGCCGTTTCGTTGCCACTGGCTAAATTTACTTTGCTGGCCTCGCCAAGATAAAGCTCGCCCAGAATATATAACCCGCCTGCAAGTGCGACGAGGAAACCGAGCGTTGGACTGATATAATCGGCCGCACCAAGATAGGCGGCAGCGATCATCACCGTCGACGAAACAAGAAACCGCCAAAACAGCGCTGCTGAAACTGATGCGACGGCACGCAACAAGAAGAAAAATACGACCACCAACATCGGCGCTGTTAACTGCCAATCCATAAAGCGGTGTGCGGTGGAAACATCTTTGGTTGTCGCCCAGATCCCAGTCAGGAAGTAATAATGGAGCGCAGAGATAAGCGTGATCGCCGCAACAAGTGCGATGCTAGATTGCCAACGCGCAGGCGCACGACGACGTTCCATAAATAAAAACACCGTAGTCGCCGACATCGCCAACATCAGCAGCCAGAAAGAGACACCTACGATCTCAGTCGGTTTGATTGCCTCAAACATCTAAAATCCCTTTGTGTTGTCGTTGCATTTTGTATTTCCTCCGCGCTTAACACTTACGCCTACACGCCTAAATCTGGGTGCGGATGTGTGGCGAACGCCCATACATCGCCACCATCGGCAAAATCAATAAACCAAAGACAAACTGCTGGCCTTCAAAACTAAGCCCCAGCCCGACCAGAAAAGAAGTCAGTACCTGAAGCACCAACACCCCAATGATCGTGAAACCGTAGCCGCCCCAGCCACCAAGGAGCGACGTGCCCCCAACAACCACAGCGGCGAGTGTCATGAATAGATAAGGGTCGCCAACACCAATAAACCCGCCGCCGCTCCACCCTAACAGCAACACGCCGGTCAACGCGCTCACACCGCCACTAATGGTGTAAACACCGACCCAATATTTCCATTCCGAAATCGATAAGCGCTTTGCCGCGATACGGCTACCACCCAGCGCATACAAATTCCGTCCAAACGACGTATTCCGCATGCCAATGGTGAGCAAAATCGCAACCGCCAACCAGATAACAATAACCGGTGGAAAATCTAAACCAAACGTCTGACCGTTCATCGCCGCAATATTGGTGAGCCAATCCGGCACGGTTCCAAAGACGTTGCCGCTATAGCGCGAACCGATACTGGTCAAAATCTGCGTGCCACCCGCAACCGCAAACCCAACACCCAGCGTCACAATCAATGCTTGGCCTTGCAGACGGAAGCTTAATAAGCCGCTAATTAATCCAATCCCCATGCCCAAAAAGATAATGATCAAAACCGCAAACCATGGCGGTAAACCAAGGCCAAACAAGTACATCAAAGCAACGTTCGCTGACCCGATGACAAACGGTATTGATAAATCTAATCCGCCCAGCAGCACGACCATTGTTTGCCCAACACAGGCGAGGCCAAGAAAGGATGCAAATACCAGCATGGATTTCACATTCGCTGTCGAGAAGAACCCATCAACAACTAATGAGCCAATCACAAACAATCCCAACAGTACGGTGACGCCAATGAAGGCACTTTTTCCTTCGGTGACAAACTTATTCAATACGGCCGCAAAGGCTATGAACGCGGCAAATACCAACGTAGCAATAATATTTTGTGCTTGAAAAAAGTCGTCAACGGCAAAGGAAACAATCAAGAATAAGATCGCAAGTAGAATGATCGCGATGATAACGCTTTTATATTGAAACGCGAGACCTTTGATATAGCCACCCGTCGATAAGTGGGTCATTTCTTCGTCGATGCTCTCGACTTTATCTTCTGCGCGGATCGTATCCAAGCTTATGCCATCAAGCTTGTAGACCCATCGTACAGAAAAATGGTGCCAGCCCCACAGAATGATGGCGAATGTCGCAATCGAATAAAACAGTATGTACTGCGCAGAGATTTCTTCATACCAACCTAGCACCGCACCAATGATGGAGACGATGGCGGCAAACAGAAAGCCAATCCATTTATATAGGACATGCACCGGGCGGATCATTGAACAGCCTCCTTAACCCAAGCGTCGGGCAACATCATAGTCATTGCCGTCCCCTCCGACCAACCGTCGGAAGCCCGGCTAGCAAACGCCAGCCAAAACGGGAAGCAACCAACAGCGCGACAACAGCAACCAAGTATTTCCACATCGGCACGTTGCCCACGTAAAAGACGGCGCCCAACATGGCTGCCGCGAAGACCGAAATGAACAAGCCGGTGTAGGAAAAATTTTGAAGACTCTGAGCCAGGACAATATTGCGAAATAGATGTTTTCGAACGGGTGCGATGGTGACCAAGTACAAAAACACAGCAGCCAGCAGAACCCAGAACACCTGAGCGAAGTAACCTGTCGATAGGTGGGGCAGCTCCGTCGCCGTTTGCGCAATTTGGGTGGAATCTGTTGTGATCGTTTGGGAACTAACCGACGGATCCAAACCTTGCGCGTTCTCAACACCGCCGGCGAAGAACATCGATCCAAGCGAAACCAGTGATAGCAGGACCAGCATGACAACCGAGATGTTTTTTATGCGGCTCTGGAAACCCGGCAACGTGACGAAAAACAGTAATGCACCGATAATGATCGCAACAAATGCGCCAGCCAAAGCGTTGTCTTGAAAAGGGGAATGGCCGGTTGAATAGTACACTATAAGACCAGCAATCACCGTACCGCCGACGACTAAGAACAAAAGCCCTGTATTGCCGATTTTGGTATTTGACTTAGGCACCGCAGAAAAGATTAGTACGGACCCAAACACCACGATGCCCGCAGCGATCAACGCAGAAACAAGCCAAGGCGAGCTAAACAATGTTGCCGCCCCGGACATTGCCAAAACTGACGGATCTGCAACACCAAATATTTTTGGCGGCTGATAGTTTTGCATGGCCATCGAGGCTGCTTGTGTTCCGGTGCCCGGGTCGTAAACCCCGTACCCAAGCACCAGCAGAGCAATCACCGCGACAAGCAACACAGTTGGCATACTGAAAAATCGATAAAGCAGAAAGATCAGGAACAACCCGCCTGCAATTATGACGGCCGTAATGACGATCGGCGTTCCCGTTGGCGCTGGCGCAGGTGTTTCGGCTGAAGCAGATAGGCCACTCAAAGATTGGCCACCTTGCGCTGAGAGACTCGTCAGCCCCTGCCCCAAGCCTGCATCCGCTGTCACCACTTCATCTTTGGAAAACAACACAACACCCGTTGCGATGAGTGCCAAAATTACAAAAATCGTGAGGGGTGAAACCATACGAATGCGGGATTGAATTTTTGGAATGACAACGGTTAACAGCAGCGCGACAACAAGAATGATGCCGTAAGCAAGATCCGTCACAAAACTCTGTACACCACCAAAATTAAATGTCGCCAGAACGAACGTGATCAAATAAATGTTCACAGCACCCAAAGTCGATCCGATGATGGTCCCTCGACCACCCGCTAAGCTGGTGCCACCCAGCACGAGCGCCGTGACCGCCATCAAGGTATAAGTACTCCCCTGACTTGGGTCGCCCGAACTGATAAGCGAGGTAAACGTGAGCGCCGCAAGTGCGGCATAAATACCGCCAATAAGATGCGCACCCAAACGGACAATTGTGATATTGACGCCAGCGGTATAGGCCGTGCGTTCATCTGATCCCATTAAACGCAAGTGGTCGAAGAATGCTGTGCGGGCAAACAAAAACCAACCAACAACTGCAACCACCAAGATAGAGAGAATAGGCGACCATACCGTCTCGCCAAGCCCCCACGAAAGCATCCATTCGGGCGCCGTCCCGCCCGGCCTTGGCAAGATTAAAAGGTTCAAACCCGATAGCGTAAGAAAGCCGCTCAAAGCTACAATAATTGGCTGCACTCGCACGTAGATAATAATGAGGCCCATCAGTAACTGATACGCCATGCCGACAAAGATGGCATAGGCGAAGAAACCAAATGGTGACGAAATATAACCACCGGCGAACAATTGGATCATCGTGACGTTGATAAAGCCAACCAAAGGGCCGATTGATAAATCAACACTTCCGCGCCCAGCGGTCGCAATAACCGTCAGCGCGAAGGTGGCAAGCATAAGCGGCGAGACAACAATTAGCGCACTCGCCAACCCAACATTTGAAATGATGTTAGGGCCGCGGACAACAGCAACCGCCAAAAGCGCAAACATGAGCGCGATCGGCACCAATAAAAAGGTGTTCGATTGCGCTTGCCACGGTTTTTCACCTTCTTGGCTCATGCTTCCCCTGGATCCCTACTTTGACTTCAATAGAATTTCATCACTTATCTGCGCGATGTTTTTTGTTAGTCGAATATCTTAATTTTCATGCCACTTTCTTTTTTTGCTGCCTTTGGACGACCATCGTCTTTGTCTCCAAACTCAAAAATTTTCATTTCTTCAACCGCTTTCGCCGCGCTCTTTCTAAAATCTCGTTTTGCAGCGCTTGGCGCAGGACTTGGCGTTTCTTCCTTGTCAAATTCAACGATTTTTATTGGCCCCATCGCAGTTGGGGTTGCCACATAGGTGATGGGCTCGTCTGATGGTCCATCAAACTCAATAATCTTTATCTGATCTTCGGAGACTGTCGGCCTGGTCGGCACGCCGTCATCATCATCAATATATCCTGTGATCTCTAAATCTCCGCGTGCCATCGTTCATGGCCTCCCTATCCATTTTACTCATCGGAATATACGATTTTCATTTTGCGCGGTGTTACCGTGCTTGGCTTATCATGTACAATCTCATCAGGAGCAATCTCATTATTGACAACCGGATCAGCGGCTTTGGCGTCAAAGTCAATGATCCGCAAATCCTTTGGTGGGCGTGGTTTGGTCTTCGGCGCTTCGACCAACTTAAGCTTTGGCATCGCGTCCGCTCGGCTATCGTCATCTTCAGCACCTTGCGCTTGGCCCTGATGCTTTCCCGCTAAGCCGGTTGTATGACCAAACATCGCCTCAAAAATCCGCACCGGCTCAACGCCTTCGCCCGTGAACTCGTCAAAGATGGCGCCCTCTCGGAACACAATCACGCGGGGACACAAACCGATAAACTCTTCAAGTTCACTCGACATAAACACAACGGAATTTCCAAGCGACGCAAATTCACGCAAGCGAACATACAATTCGCGTTTTGCCTCAACATCAATGCCGCGCGCCGGATCGTTGAGCACCAAAATACGGGGGCGGAGTGCGAGTGCACGGGCAATTAAAACCTTTTGTTGATTGCCCCCACTCAACGAAGTGATTTTGTCAGATTTGTACCCGATCTTAATCGAGAGCTTCTCAATTCCCCAATCAAAGATGCTTGAGAGCGAGCCCCAATCGATGATTTTCAAAAAATCGATTTTTAGGGTTTTGGGATACAACGCGATGAGCATGTTTTCTAAAATGCTTAGATTAGCAAAAATGCCTTCGCGTTTTCGGTCACCTGATACATAGGCGACTTTGCATCGATCGGCATCGACAAGGTCACGAATTTTTTCCGGCTCCTCGCCGCGTGATAAAACCTCTGGGAGCCCTTCTTCAGCGGTCTGAACGCCCGCCAAAATACGCGTAAATTCGTTTTGCCCCTGGCCATCCAGCCCCGCTACGCCAACAATTTCGCCACGCACCAACTCAAAATCGATCGGTTCACTTTCTGGCCAAATTTTAATGTCGCGTAGGCGCATGACTGTCTCGGCTTCCTCGGCGGCTTGTTGCGCGCCGGTTTCAACTGTTGATGACGAAGCCTTCCCAGTCATTAAGCTTAAAAGATTTTTTTCTGTAACCTCACCCTTTGCCAATACCCCAACGTCACGCCCATCACGCATAACTGTGGCCCGGTCGCTTATTCGGATGAGCTCGGCAATTCGGTGCGTCACGATAATAATGGCAGATCCCTCGTCGCGTAACTCGCGCATCTTTTTGAAGAGACGCTCAGTCGAATCAAAATCCAAAGCGGCCGACGATTCATCCAAGATCAAGACTTTCGGCTTGCACAACAGCGCCCGCCCGATTGTGATCCATTGCTTGATACTAAGTGGCAATGACCCAACAAGCGACTCGGGGTCAATATCCAATGCCGTTAAGTCATGCATGATTTTTTCAGCAGTGCGATATTTCTCAATCGCTGGCTGAGATTTTGTCCATAACCCGTCTGAACCAACATAAAGATTATCCAGCACGCTGCATTCGTCAGCGACCAAGACCTCTTGAAATACGGTAGCAATACCAGCCTGCCGCGCTTCACGTGGCGTGCTTGGGGTATGCCCGAGGATAGAGACATGCCCGGAATCGACCGGCAGCACGCCTGAAATAACTTTCGATAGAGTGCTTTTCCCGCACCCGTTACCACCAACAATCGCATGAATTTCACCAAGATTGGCGCTGAAGGACACGCGATCAAGCGCCCGAGTGACGCCAAAAGTTTTTGTCACATCGGTGACAAGAATATCACTTTGTGTAACCACCGGTGCCGCCGACACAACGTCGGCGGAACCCTCAGATATAATTTGAGTGCTATCCATGGCTTGCATAATGCGACCTAGATCAACCGGCTGTTACTCAAAGCTTCGGTGCTTACGGCTTATACTTCGTTGGATCCGCTGGATTCACGAAGAACTGATCAAGATAATCGGTTGCACCCCATTTATCCGGACCAACATTCAGCCATAACGGTGAGGTTGGATCGCAATCCGCGTCCAATTCTTTTTTGACGTCATTGACATCAAATGCGATTGGCGCAACCAGGACCGATTGAATTTTTGGCCCCTGGCCCTGCAGTGTCCGCATCATAATGTTCCAGATTAGCTCAAAATCATCGCCTGGAGGCCACACGTGATATGCCGAGCTAATATAATCTGGGTTGTTACGCCAATAACATGCTGAGCCTTTCTCGCCACCGAGTGAGATAGGGATCATACCCCGGCCAGACTGTTGTACAGCGCGCAATACACCCATTTCTGCAGCTGACTGCACGGTAATGCCATCAAGCTTACCTGGGTTCGTTGCCAGCCACTTTTGAACGGCACCCTGCGCAACCTGATCGGTCCACATACCTGCAATTTCGCCGACAACTTTCACATCTTTATATTCGGCCAAGCCGGCCAAAACGCCACGATGTTGAGAATCGGAACCGGACGTACCAGGGATCCCTTCAACAACAAGAACGTTGCCTTTTTTGCCGATTTCTTCTGCCATCCATTTGCCAATTTTGTAGCCTGCCAACTGATAGTTGACTGACGAATTAATAGCATAAGGTGATGTCAGATAACCCGTGAAAGAGAACGTTGGGACGCCACGATCATAAGCGTATTTGACTGTTTGATTAAGCGCCGTTGGATTAGAACAACAAACGATAATTGCATCAACGCCTTGATCGACCAATTGACGCATTTGTTGAATCTGAACCGAGTCTTTTAGGTTTGATTGCGTGACGATGACGTCTTTCACCAATCCTAGCTTTTGCCATTTAGGAAGGATCTCTTTGGCTAAGCGATCCATGACGGCAGCACGCCACGTGTTACCCGCGTAAGAACTGGCATAACCAATTGTCCACGGAGGTGGCTTCATCGCTTTAAAATCGCGATAGATGCTCGCTTCGATCGGCTGCATCGGATCAAGCATGTCTTTGTTGTAGACACTGTCACGAACACTTTGAGGAATCTCGTCCAATCCTGCTGCTGAAGCTGGCCCTGCGGCGATGCAGAAGCCAACGACGGCAAGAGATAGGGTACGAAAAATGGATTTCATGTTTCTGCTCCCATAATTTTGCGTCATTTATTGCACAACTAATTTCATTTATTGCACAACTACTTAATGTCCCTTTTCTAACACTTCATCACGAAACGAAGCTCTAGCGGAGGTGTTAAAGTGAACAAATTTTAATGACTACGGAGTCAAAAACCAAGTTGCCCACCCCAACTCAGTATAAAGGGGTAATACGATTTGCAAACGTGTGCAAGAAAAAAGAAAACGTTTGCATAAATTTGCAATCGTTTGCTAAAAGTTGTCGGGAATGATCTGCGTCGACGCTAAAAAAAACCGCTCAGATTTTTTCACTTAGTGTCTACAACTTAGGCTGGACAGAGAGTCAGCAACAAAGAACACAGGCAATGACGACAAGGCGACTAAGTGGTTTCACTATAGGTTAATTTGTTGATGGGGGGAGTGTCATGAAATTTACAACGCATAACAACGCATTTTTTGACACATCTCTTTGGCATTTATAATGGCCTCAGACCGGATCATACGCAACAGTGGCAGGGTTGTGGCTCGGCAAATTGCAGAAGAGCTTGGTGTTTCAATCTCGACTGTTTCAAGATCATTTTCTTCCGATGCAAGCGTGGCGCCTAAAACGCGGGCCAAGGTGCTTGAGGCCGCAAAATTGCACGGATATCAACCGGACCCATTTGCCAGAACACTGATCACTCATAAAACCCGAATTGCCAGCATCTTCATTTCAGAAATATCAAACCCCTTCTTTATCGAGGCATTAACAATGTTGACGGATGCCTTACAGAGCTATGGCCTAACCGCAATGCTCTTTCATGTCCCATCCGACAAGTCACCGGAAGAAATTTTGCCGCAGGCTCTTCTGTATCGCCCTGAATATCTTATCGTCATGACCGCAACCGTATCATTTCAATCTGCGATTGCAGAAATTGACACGAATTCCCATCTTATTTTCTTTAACCGGTATATACCTGGGAGCAATACGTTTTCAGTGACCTGTGACAATTACAAAGGCGGTCGTGAACTTGCCGAATTACTGATAAAGACGGGACACCGGAAAATGGCTTACATTGCTGGAACGCCGGACGCCACAACGTCAATTGATCGTGGCGTAGGCTTTATTGATCAATGTGCAGAGTTCGGCATTTCCGTGATATCCAACAACGACGCAAAACACTTTTCCTATGCCGAAGGGTATCGCGGTGCAGAAAAGCTTCTAAGCCAACACAATGATCTCGACGCCATCTATTGCGCCAATGATATTATGGCGATTGGCGCTATAAATGCCATTAGCTATGAAATTGGATTGCGCGTTCCACAAGATATCAGCGTCGTGGGTTTTGACGATGTCGAGATGGCGTCTTGGCCGGCGCACTCGCTAACAACTTACCGTCATCCCACGCGCCGCATGGTCTATGCAACCATGGAATTAATTAGAGATTTGGATGAAAATCCTAACATAACGCCTATCGCAAAACGTATTCCCGGACACCTAGTGTTGCGTAACACGCACACGAACCGTAAAAGCGGCGAAAGCGGTCATGGCGCCTCACCATCGTTGCCAAAGCTACAATGAGAAAACCATAAACCATGACTGAAAGCGTTTTATTCTCATCAAAACTTTTATGGATTGTCATTTTCATGGCCTTCCACTGGGCCTTTTGTATTTTCTGGGGCATGAAAAGTGCCCAGAAAGCTGTAACTTCAAGCGATTTTTTTGTCGCGGGCCGTAGCCTTCCGATCTGGCCATTCGTCTTGGGGGCGACTGCCTCATCTTTTGCCGCCTGGATGTTCATCTGGCAACCCGGGCTTGTATTTCGCGACGGGTTCCAAGGAAGCTATCTCTCCTTTATCGCAATCGCGGCCCCATTAGGAAGTGCCTTATTTTTTAAGCGTCAATGGATGTTAAGCAAACGCTACGGCTTTATTACACCCGGCGAAATGTATGCAGCTTATTTTCAAACCAACATTGTTCGCATTTTTACAGCGATTTTAGCCGTCGTTTTTGCCGTTCCGTTTCTTGGTCTGTTGTTCAGCGCGTCTGGATATATATTCAGCATCGTCACAAATGGCGCGTTGTCACATGTGGCAAGTATGTGGTTTCTAACATTAATTTTGCTGATTTATGTTGGTGCTGGCGGTCTTCGCGCCGTCGCCTACGTCTGCACGGTTCAAACGTTGCTCATGGTAGTGGCCGCACTCATTTTGGGGTTTGCCGTACTTGATCTTATCGGTGGATTTGAAGTTTTGAACGAAGCTTTGGCGAAAGTCGCTGAGCTAAATATCGGAACGTGGGGCACAACGCTCGGCTTCGGCGGTGGGGACTACAGCAGTTGGTTTGCAACGCCGGGTGTCATTCAATGGGCAAGCGGGCTTGACAAAGAAGGACCTGTCGGTGGGATCTGGACAGGCGTCATGGTATTAAGCACCATAATTGCATTCATGGGCCTACAAGCGACGCCCGTTTTCTCGATGTGGGCATTTTCCAGTCGCAGCCCACGCGCTTTTGCACCTCAGCAAGTTTGGGCATCTGCTTGTGTCGTCGGCGTGCTGCTTTTCTTCTTTACCACGATCGAAGGTGTTGGCGCACAATTGCTTGGTGCCAGCAAAGAAGTGAATGATGCGGGTCTTGCCCTCAAACAAGTTCTAAACGAACTGGGATCGGCGCAGCACAATCGCATAACGCCTGACATAATTAATTTAGTGGGTCAATCTGCGCCGTGGTTGCTTGGGATTCTAACCGTATCCGTGCTTGCTGCAATCAAAGCGACGGGCGGCGCCTATTTATCAACGGCCGGCAGCGTCTTCACGCGGGATATATATCGATTTTATTTTAACAAGAATGCGGCGCACCAGACACAAATTCGCTGTAGTCGAATTACGATGTTGATTATCTCGACACTCGCCCTACTGATGGCCACGTTCGCCAACAATGGCATGATCCTTTTGGGTGGTTTGGCGATTTCTCTTGGATTGCAACTTGTGCCAGCGTTACTGGCCGTCACGTGGATTCCTTGGTTCACAAGCAAGGGCGTATCAGCAGGTTTGATCATTGGCTGCCTTGGCGCGATTTTTACCGAAGCCATTGCACAAGTCCTTAGCGACACAACGATGCCTTGGGGTCAATGGCCGTGGACAATCCATGCAGCCGCTTGGGGCTTCGTTGCAAATATTGTCATTTGTATTATTGGCTCGGCAATGACCCAATCCGAGGAAGAGACCGAGCACAAGAAACCATTTCATAGATTTTTGCGTGACCACGCCGTGCTTTCTGCGACTAAATCGCGCTACCGGACACTTGCTTGGTTGGCGGCGCTCGTTTGGGTGTTTTTCGCAATCGGCCCCGGAATGGTTATTGGCAACTATCTATTTGGTGCACCGGGAAGTGGCTATGCCAATTGGAGCCTTGCGATGCCTTCGATTTGGGCATGGCAAATTATTTGGTGGGGGATTGGCGTCCTGCTGATTTGGTTGCTCGCATACAGAATGGGTATGTCAACAGAACCAACAAACGAAGTTGTGCCAATAGCAGATGATATCGCTTCATCACTGCCGGCATTACGTAGATAACAGATACAATAAAATGAGTTGTCGGGAGTAAAACGCATGGATGATCGATGGAGCCGTATTTCGTCCACCAACAATCAGGTTTGGTGGGAAAGCCTTTCCGGCGTCGGCGAGCGTCGCTTTGGTCGTTCGGCCAGCAGCAAAAACACCGTCAAATTATACGCAATGACATGTGGCTGGTTAAGCGCGGATATCGGCATGATGCTTGGTCGGGCAGAAGGCCATATTCACTTCCCGATCCCCGCATACTTAATTGAGCATCCGAAGGGCTGCGTGCTTTTTGATACTGGCATGCATCCAGATTGCCAACATGACCCACACCAACGTCTTGGCGAAATGGCCAACATGTTTCACGTAGATTTTCGACCTGGTGAAGAAATAAAATCTCGCTTAGAGCAGCTCGATATTGATCCTGCCTCAATCAAACATGTGATCAACTCGCATTTGCATTTTGATCACACAGGCGGCAATGAACTTGTTCCTAACGCAAAGATCATCATTCAGAGACGTGAATGGGAAGCAGGTCGTATACCCGAACTCATGGAAGCGAACGGCTATAATGCGACAGACTATGATCACGGGCACTTGATCCAGCAGGTTGAAGGTGAATACGATTTATTCGACGATGGCAGTATTGTCACGATTCCAACCTTCGGGCACACGCCTGGGCACCAATCTCTCCGCGTTTCCCTTGATGGCGGCGACATCATCCTTGCCGCTGACGCTTGTTATCTTCGCGAAACCATTGAAGATCTTCATTTACCAAAATTGGTCTACAGTCGCGAGGAGATGATCGAATCACTCCTCACTCTTCGCCGTTTACGCAGTCGTGGCGCACGGATTTTCTATGGCCACGATCCTCGATTTTGGAAACAAGTGCCGCAAGCACCACTCGAAATCAAATAGGTGCGCAGCGCCTTCATGAATGCGCCTGCATGCCTATCTAATTTTCATGGGAAATCCTCGTCATGACCTTACGTTGCAAAGCCGTTATTCTACGAGAGAGCGGCGCGCAAATGCCATACAGCCTGTCCAAACCGCTTACTGTCGAAAAAGTGACGTTAGACGCATCAGGTCCGATGGACATATTGGTCAAGGTCATTGGTGCCGGGCTTTGCCATTCCGATCTTTCGGTAATTAATGGGACCCGACCGCGCGGGTTACCCTTAGCACTGGGCCATGAAGGTGCGGGCGAAATTGTTGAAGTGGGATCGGCTGTATTAGATGCTAAGCCCGGCGATCATGTCGTATTTCAATTTTCGGCGTCCTGTGGCCGGTGTGAGCGTTGTCAATCGGGCCGCCCCCAGGTTTGTGGTGTCGCCCGGGAAGCCACAGCCAAGGGCGAGCTTATGTCAGGTGGTGGGCGGATAAAGGATGCAAATGGCAAGTCCATCGCTCATCATACAGGCGTGTCTTGCTTTGCAGAATATGCCGTGGTCGATCGGGGCTCGATTGTCGTTATTGATAAATCTTTACCGCTGTTGGATGCCTCGTTATTTGGTTGCGCCGTCATGACAGGTGTTGGCGCCGTGATTAATACGGCGGACGTTCAGGTCGGTGATGACGTCGCAGTCATCGGCTTGGGCGGCGTTGGGTTGAACGGCATTATGGGCGCCAAATTAGCCGGCGCGAAAAACATTATTGCGGTCGATCTGGATGAAAAAAAGTTGGACATCGCCATGACTTTGGGTGCAACGCATCGGATTAATCCAACCGATGTGAATGCTGTTGACGAGGTCTTAGAGATTACGTCTGGCGGTGTTGATTACGCCATTGAACTGGCCGGTGCTATCCCAGCCATGAAAACGGCTTATGCTATCACCCGGCGCGGCGGGACCGTTGTGACGGGTGGCCTGTCACCTGCCGGGTCCGAGTTCGCGTTTGAGCATGCGAATTTGGTTGCCGAAGAAAAATCGATCCGCGGCTCCTATATGGGCTCATGCGTTCCTGTCCGCGACATTCCCCGGTTTATCGCGCTTTACCAACAAGGCCGCCTACCGGTGGATAAACTGATTGACCAAACAATCGGCTTTGACGAGATCAACGAAGGTTTCGACCGACTTCACACCGGCCAAGCCATCCGGCAAATCCTTGCTCCTCACGGATAGCGCCTTCCTACGTATTTCGTTGGGGAGATGAGATTAAACCCGGGTACAGGCATTGTCATGTATGGACGCCCCGCGCAAAAAAAATTGGCCTTTCCTGAAGTTATTACAAATGTAATATTACCTATTAACTGTATTAGGTGACCGCAATGACAACCCTAAAGCTTAAGGCCGTTGGCAACTCCACGGGCATCATTTTACCAAAAGAGGTTCTCGCCAAACTCCATGTTGAGAAAGGCGACCGCCTTTTTGTCGTTGAGACCGCCAATGGCATTGAACTGACCCCCTACGATCCGGAATTCGAGCGACAAATAGAGGCGGCACGAAATGTCATGAAAAGGCGACGCGGTGTTTTGCGCGAACTCGCCAAATAATGCCTTGGACTTGGATCGACCAAAATATCGTTCTCGCAATTCACCATGAACAGATTGCCGAACATGGCGGACAAACCGGACTGAGAGACGAAGGGCTCCTCGCGTCTGCCCTGGCTCGCCCCAAAAATAAGGCAAACTACCAAACCGCGGACATTGCTGACTTGGCCGCCGCCTACGGTTATGGCATTTCCAGAAACCATCCTTTTCTAGATGGCAATAAGCGGACTGCGTTTGTTGTCGTTGAGCTTTTCCTGAACCTCAATAGTTACGAGTTGCAAGCGAACGATATCGATTGTTTGCGATCGTTTCTCTCGCTCGCCGCGGGCACCTTATCAGAAAAAGATCTCGTAACGTGGTTAAGAGCCAATATCTGCCCCATAGCCGACGTAAGCGTCCAGTTGTAGCACCATATCAGTGCTTGACGGAATCGAGGTGTTTCCAGTTCCAGGGCAGCAGGTCGTCGAGCCGGCTCATGGGATGTCCGTGGGTCATGCGTTCCAGGACGTCTTTCAGATAAGAATAGGGCTCGACGCCGTTGAGCTTGGCCGTCTCGATGAGAGAACAGGCGATCGCCCAACGCTCGGCACCGCCGTCGGAACCGGCAAACAGGTGGTTCTTGCGCCCGAGCGCAATGGGCCGAATGGCGCGTTCGACCGGGTTGTTATCGAGCTCGATGCGGCCATCCTTGAGGAAACGTGTGAGTGCCGGCCAACGAACCAGGGTATAGCGGATCGTATCCGCCAACCCTCCCCGAGGCGGCAGGCGCTGCAACTGGCCCTCAAGCCAGGGTTTCAGGGCGTCGATGACAGGTTTCGACCTGTTTTCGCGTATCCCGAGACGATCATCTGCATGCTTGCCCCGAATACCCTTCTCGATCGCATAGAGTGACGCGATGCGGGCAAGGACTTCCTGGGCGATCGGCGAGCCTGTCGCCTGATGGAAGTCGTAGAACTTCCGCCTCGCGTGTGCCCAGCATGCCGCCAGTTCGACCCTGCCGCCATTGGCCAGCGTCTCGAACCCGGCATAGCCGTCGACCTGCAGGATGCCTTGGAAGCTTGTCAGATGATCGGCCGGCCTCTCGGCCTTGCGATCAGGGCTATAAAAATAAACGGCAGCCGGCGGATCAGGCCCAGCCCACGGACGGTCGTCCCGCACATAGACCCAGAGCCTTCCGGTTCTGGTCCGTCCACGCCCGGGGTCGAGTACGCCGATCGGCGTGTCGTCCGCAAACAGCTTGGTCGAGAAGAACACGTGGGCTGCCAACCGTGTCTGAAGTGGCTCCAGCCACCAACATGCCCCACCAACCCAACTTGCCAGGGTCGAACGGCTCAACTCGACACCCTGACGGGCGAATATTTGGGACTGTCTGTAGAGCGGCGTATGATCGCAGAACTTGCTCACCAACACCTGGGCGAGAAGCCCAGGCGTCGCCCGTCCTTTTGCAATCGGCCGTTCCGGCGCCGGCACTTGGTGGATCGTGCCGCAGGCGCGACAACCGTACCGCGGTCTCCGGATGCGGACGACACGGAGCCGGGCCGGTACCCAGTCCAGCATCTCGCTCGTGGTTTCGCCGATGGCATGAAGGGTGCCGCCGCACCCGGGGCAGCCATCGCCCTCGAGATCGAGCAACATGTCCGTGCGTTCCAGATGGTCGGGAAGAACATTGTTCCGTTCACCGCTATCCTGAACACGGTCCGTCTCGCCTGCCGGGAGCTCTGGATGGCTCGCCGCGTCCCGCGCCTGATCGGCTTCCAGGTCTTCGAGACCGAAGGCCATCTGGTCCGGATCGAGTTGCTCGGAACGGCGACCGAACTGGCCCCGCTGGAACTGTTTGATGATGCGCTTGAGGCGCTCGATCTCGTCGTCGCGGGTCTCGACGGCGTCTGCCATGTCACGCACCAGTGCATGCAGGAGATCGACATCGGACGGCAGACAATCAAGCTCGAAACGCATGAGAGATTCTAGCCGATCTTCTCCTCTCCACCAAGCGTATTGGGTTGATTCAGGCCATCAATTTAAGGCCCGTCTACCCGGCCACGGCAGGCCGCCATTGGCGCTCCGGTGCGCGCCAGTCGATGCCGTCCAGTAAGGCCTCGAGCTGCGTCGAGGTCATCGATAGGGTGCGTCCCTCCTCAATGGTGGCGGGCCACAAGAACACGCCATGCTCAAGCCGCTTGGTGAACAGGCACATGCCCGTTCCGTCCCAGTAGACGACCTTGATCAGGTTGGCTTTGCGGCCCCGGAACACGAACAGGTGACCCGAGAACGGATCCTGGCGCAGGACCTCCTGGACCATGAGCGCCAGCCCATCCATGCCCTTGCGCATGTCCGTATAGCCGTAGGCCAAATGCACCTTCACACCGGCGGGCAACATCGTCATGGCATGGCCTCCCCGTCAGCATCAATCCCATCGACGATCTCGACGTCGACAAAGACCGGCTTCTCGGCCTGTGCCTTGATCTGCTCCTGCCGCCATCGGCAGAGCACCCGCCGGGCGATACCGTAGCGTCTCGCGACCTCCGACACGCTGGCACCAGGCTTGTCGGCCTCGGCCAGGATATGAGATCGCTCCGCGTCCCCAAACCGCCGACGGTGGCCGGCACGGACAGGCACAATGACAGGCTCCGTCGTCTCCGAAGTGGGATAAGTCACGTGACTTAGGGTGTGACTAAAGGTGTGACTTAACTTGTGACTTGGGGTGTGACTTACGCCGCCGCGGCGATACAGCAGTTTGCGCTCAGGTGCCGCCGGCTCCGCCTTGAACTGGGCTCGCCAGTTTCCGAACGCCTTCAGCGACAGCCCCTGAGCTTCGCAATATTCCCGCTGATTCAGGTCACTACGCTTCCATGCCTCATGGTGTGTTCGCCAGAACGCCTCGCCGTAACGTGGGCGCTTTGCCAATTCTTCCGTCATGCCGATCTCCTCTCGTTGCAAACAATACAACGAGACAAAATCAGAAATGACATACCGCCGGATAGTGTGCATTCCCGGGACGCTTACTAGCCGACTGATATAGGCGCTCGGCACAATCCCTGTTGCACTCATAAAATACCCTGCTCATATAATAAAATTCCCTGTTCCTGCTGTAAGGAATTGTCTGCGCGACGCCCACAACTCTGCGGTTCATGTCGTGTATTTTGGTGGATACCCAGCCAAAAATAACAAAGTTCCCTGTGTTTTCCCTGTTTAACAGGGAAAACAGGCAGAGACCGGTTCGCACCGGACTGCGTCCACCACCATCACCCACCAAACGATGCGCGCGCAAAAGC
>TARA_R110001606_G_scaffold2372_7_pt1 | contig 44030 bp, 40 predicted proteins | sample TARA_R110001606 | Tara Oceans TARA_R110001606 (sample SAMEA4398315) | marine metagenome | biome: Polar Biome; feature: [SRF] surface water layer (ENVO:00010504); material: water (ENVO:00002006), including particulate matter (ENVO:01000060) such as... | depth 5 m
GCGTGGCAGAAAGGCGCCGTGCCGGTTTCACTGCGCGGCCTCTACCGCGCCATCCGCCTCAACGGCACCAAGGTCGATGACAATATGGCCGCGTTCAATATCGGCCGTATCGCTGCCGCCGCGCCGGAACGCCTCGCCCAGCAGCACGACCCGCGCGGCCATCTTGAGCCGAAGACGCTGGACGAACTGATCGACGACCGCGCAGCCCGCCTTGTCGCCTATCAGAACGAGGCCTATGCCCAGACCTATCGCGACGCCGTTGCGCAGGTCCGCGCAGCCGAGGAGGCTGCCGGCCTCGGAGACAAGCTCTCACGCGCAGCTGCGACCTATGCCTTCAAGCTGATGGCCTACAAGGACGAATATGAAGTTGCCCGCCTCTACACCGATGGCGCTTTCGCGGCCCAGCTCGCGAGCCAGTTCAAGGGCGGCGAGCTGCGCTTCTGGCTCGCCCCGCCCATGATCTCGAAGAAGGACAGCCACGGCCACCTGAAGAAAAAGCATTTCGGCGGCTGGATGATGCTCGGCTTTAGGGTTCTGACGAAGCTGAAAGGCCTGCGCGAAACGCCGTTCGACCTGTTCGGCCGCACCGAAGAACGCCGCATGGAACGCTCCCTGCGCGACACCTATCTCGAAACGCTGAACACGCTGGCCACCGGCCTGACCGCGAAGAACCATGCCCTCGCCGTGGCGATTGCCGAAGTGCCGGATGACATTCGCGGCTATGGCCACATCAAGGACGCCGCCGTGGCCGTCGCCAGCGAAAAGGAAGCCGCGCTCTGGAAGGGCTGGCCGACAGGCGACATGCCCAGAGAGAAGACAACGCTGATCGCGGCAGAATAGGCCCGGCCTAGTCCGCCCTGGTGACCTCGACGTCGACGATGCGGCCTTTCTTTTCGATCTTCTTGAGTTCGCGCTCGAGATACTTGACCTTGACCGTCCTGCGGATGTGTCTGGTGCGGCCGGAACGGGTCTTCAGCGTGACGTGCAGACTGGCCATCTCGTCCGGCCCGTCCAGCACGTCGCCCGTGGTCCGAACCGCCGTGCCGCCGACATAGACCACGCCCTTGCCCGCAACTTCCACCGCATCCACGGCAAGGCCGACAGGCACGGTGACGATCCTGGTCGCGATACAGGCGGGCAGCGAGAGGAAAAGCGGCACAAGCAGGAGCGCCTGGATCGGTTTCATGGGCAGGGTCGCTTTCCGGTTTGTTGGCAGCCATGGCGCCCCCCCCCTGTCCGGCGTCCCGGTTAAAACCCCGTTACCGCGCCAGCGCCTCGTCGATCAGGCGGGCGGTGTTCCCGGCACCATAAAGCGCCGCGAAACTGCCAAAGCGCGGCCCCTGGCTTTGGCCGAGCAGCACTTCGTACAGCGCCTGGAACCATTCGCGCAGGTTCTCGAAGCCATGGTCCTTGCCGATAGAAAAGGTCAGCGTCTGGAGGTTTTCAGGCGTCGGGTCCTCCTCGAAGGCTGCCAGCCGCGCCGAGAGGTCCGCCATGGCCGCGCGCTCCTGCTGCGTGGGTGCGCGGTATGTCTTCGCCGGCAGGATAAAGTCCTGGTAATAGCGCATGGCATAGCCTGCGAGACTGTCGAGCAGCGGATGCGTCCCGGCCGAGGCGCGGGGCGCATAGCGCGAGATGAAGCCCCAGAGCTGGCTCTTGTCCTCCGGATTGGCCACGGCCACGAGATTGAGCAGCAGCGCGAAGCTGACCGGAACATCCGCCTTTGGCGGGTTGCCGGAATGGATGTGGAAGACAGGGTTTTCCAGCTGCCGGGCCGGTTCCTCGCTGGGATAGTTTTCGAGGAAGGTCAGGTACTCGTCCACGGTTTTCGGGATGACGTCGAAATAGAGCTTCTTGGCCACGCGCGGCTTCTGGAACTGGAACAGGGACAGGCTCTCGTCCGGCGCATAGGCGAGCCATTCTTCGACCGAGATGCCGTTGCCCTTGGACTTGGAAATCTTCTCGCCTTTCTCGTCCAGGAACAGTTCATAGACATATTGTTCCGGCGGGCGATGCCCGAGGATCTTTGCGATGCGCGAATAGATCGGCGCATTGGCCTGATGGTCCTTGCCGAACATTTCGAAGTCGACGCCGAGCGCGGCCCAGCGCATGCCGAAATCCGGCTTCCACTGCATCTTCACATGACCGCCGGTGACCGGCAGCGTGACGTCCCTACCATCCTCGTCCGCAAACGTGATCTCACCTTTGGCGGCATCGACATGCTTCATCGGCACATAGAGCACACGGCCCGTGCTCGGTGAAATCGGCAGGAAGGGCGAATAGGTCGCCTGCCGCTCAGCGCCGAGCGTCGGCAGCATCACGCCCATGATCTCGTCGAATTTCTCGGCCGCGCGGCGCAGCATCGGATCGAAGCGGCCGGACTTGTAGCAGTCGGTCGCCGAGATGAATTCATACTGGAACCCGAACTGGTCGAGGAAGGCACAGAGACGGGCATTCATGTGCGCGCCATAGGATGCATGGGTGCCGAACGGGTCCGGTACGGCGGTGAGTGGCTGTTGAAGGTATGCCTCAAGGCTTTCCGGGTTCGGCACCGTAGGCGGCACCTTGCGCATACCGTCCATGTCATCGGAAATGCAGATGAGGCGCGTCGGGATGTCTCCGCGCGTCAGCACTTCAAACGCATGGCGCACCATGGTCGTGCGCACGACTTCGCCAAACGTACCGATATGCGGCAAGCCAGAAGGGCCATAGCCCGTCTCGAAGATGACCGGATCGTCATCCTTTCGCTGGCCGGCCTGTTTCTGCTGCTCGACACGCTTTTTCAGCGCGCGCGCCAGCTCGAAGGGCCATGCCTTGGCGGATTCGGCGAGGACGGAGAGATCGGTCATCTGGGTGTCAGTCATTCGTGAGTGATAATCAGGTTGCCGGGCGTAAAGGCCCCACCCCACAGCGTCAAGCGAGCCCGGTCATGGGGGTGTAAGAAATATTTGACATGTCAAAAATTCTTTACTACTTGAGATGTAAGAAATTTTTTACATACAGAGGACGCACCCATGTCATTCCGAGAGAAAACCGCCTGGGCCATGAGCTTCATCCTGTTCATGGCAGGAGCCTGGTACTTCACCAGGATCGTGAACGCTTCGAATGGGCTGGGCCATACTTCGCCGCCCGACCTGCGCTTCTTTATCGGCTATGTCGCTCTCGTCGTGATCACGACGATCATTGTGAACATCATGCTCGCCGCCACATCCGGCAAGGAGGCCAACGCACCTGCTGACGAGCGCGAGACTGCCATTCTCCACAAGGCGGGGCACTGGTCAGGCTATGTTCTCGCGCTCGGTGCGCTCACCGGCCTCTGGCACTTTGGCTGGCTCGGCGACGGCAACCTGCTGTTCCACATCATCTTCGGTGCGCTGATGCTGAGCCAGATTGCAGAATATGTCTTCCAGATATTCCTGTACCGACGGGGCGTCTAGGCGATGGCCAACCGACCACCTATCACCAACCGCATCAAGGAATTACGCGAGTTGCACGGGCACATGAGCCAGGCTGCACTCGCAGAGATTATCGGGGTCACCCGCCAGACGGTCATTGCCATTGAACAAGGACGCTATTCTCCGTCTCTGGAGAGTGCCTTCCGCATAGCCAGAGCCTTCGACGCTGGCCTGGAAGACGTATTCGGCTGGGAGGCGCAAAAACGCGCTTGACATTCATTCGCAACTTACTGCAAATGGTTCTCATGATCATCTGTGTCTGCAACCGTATCAATTGCTCGAGCGTCCGCGCCGCGGTCGATGCCGGTGCGCGCAGCCCGAAAGCCGTGCAGGCCCATCATGGCTGCAAGTTCAATTGCGGAAAATGCAGCTGCTCGATTGGCGAGATCATTTCCCAGGAGATGGATCGCAAGGCACCGTCACCTGCGCTGATCGCCGCCGAGTAAGCCACCATTTGAGACTGCGTTTCAGCACGCTGTGAGACTGTGTCTCACTTGCAGATGAACTTGTTTTTATTCGAGATTTTCTTGCTTTCGACAGGGGATTCACCTATTCCGCGCGTATCCACATTCACTTGCGCAGGAGTGCCCCATGAAAGGCGACACCAAAGTCATCGAGTTCCTGAATCTCTGTCTTAAGAACGAGCTGACGGCGATCAACCAGTATTTCCTGCATTCCCGCATGCTCAAGGACTGGGGAGTCTCCAAGCTCGCCGAGCACGAGCACAAGGAATCAATTGAGGAAATGCATCACGCCGACTGGCTGATCGAGCGTATCCTCTTTCTCGGCGGCCTGCCCAACCTGCAGGACCTCGGCAAGCTCCATATCGGCGAAAGCGTGCAGGAAATCCTCGAATGCGACATGAAGGTGGAGATGATGGCCATCCCCACGCTCAAGGATGCGATGGAGCATGCCGAAAAGGTTCGCGACTATGGCAGCCGCGACCTGTTCGGCAAGATCCTCCACAATGAGGAAGAACATGTCGACTATCTGGAAACCCAGTTTGACCTGATCGAGCGCATCGGCATCGAGCGCTATACGCTGCTGCAATCGGAAGCGAACGGCTCCTGACGTCAAAAGCCGGCCCTCCATATGGGGGCCGGCTTGATATCGTATTGGCGCCGCGCGCTAGTTGAACGTGTCGGTCGGATTGAGCCTTGCGTGGATCGGCCATTTGGCAAAGGCAAGATAGGCAAAGGCAATCAGGTTCACGAGCGGAATAAGCATCAGCAGCGACCATGCGCCGTTGAAGCCTGCCTTGCTCCATATCTTCCAGTAGCAGACGATAAAGAAAATGATCATCGCCAGGTAGATAATACCAATGACCGCAAATGCGGCTGAACTTTCGGAATCCATGGGTGCGTCCTCCTCTGCATGGCCCGGAGCGGATGAAACCAAGCTTTGCGGCTTTTGCCAAGCGCCTTGCCCGGACAGCTGGCCGCCAGCGGACGCTATGTGCTCACCGGACGGAATGAGGCGGCCTGCGCCATCGCCCATTCATTGGCCAGCTTCGTCTCCTCCGGCGCATCAAGCAACGCGTTCCTCTCAAGCAGGTCATAGGCCCGGTGGGCCGCCTGCGCCACGTCTTCCGTCACCCTGTGCATGATGTGGCGCGGCGTCAGCTCTGACGGATGCTCGCACCCGGCTGCACCGACAACTTCCATCAGGGCCTTCACAGTGTTGCGCTGAAAATTGTAGACACGTTCCGCCTTGTCGGCGACGACCAGCCCGCGCTGGCGCCCCTTGTCCGTGGTCGCAATTCCGGTCGGACAGGTATTGTTGTGGCAGTTGAGCGACTGGATGCAGCCAAGCGAAAACATGAAGCCCCGCGCCGTGTTCACCCAGTCTGCACCGAGCGCCATGGACGAGGCGAGCGCAAAGGCGCTCGTCTGCTTGCCTGAACAGGCAAGACGGACATGATCCTTCAGTCCCGTGCCGATCAGGGCGTTGCGTGTCAGAACCAGTCCCTGACGCAATGGCGCGCCGATATGGTCCTGGAATTCGGCCGGCGCGGCGCCCGTGCCGCCCTCACCGCCATCGACGACCATGAAGTCTGTACGGATACCTGTCTCGAGCATTGCCTTGCAGATCGCCAGAATCTCCCAGCGATTGCCGACGCAGAACTTGATGCCAACCGGCTTGCCGCCTGACAGGTCCCGCAGGCGCGCAACAAAGGCCATCATTTCCAGTGGTGTCGAGAACGCCGAGTGCGCGGGCGGCGAAAAGCACGTCTCGCCAATTGGTATGCCCCGCGTCGCTGCAATCTCGGCTGTCACCTTCGCGCCCGGCAGAACGCCGCCATGGCCAGGCTTCGCGCCCTGGCTCAGCTTGATCTCGATCATCTTGATCTGAGGGTCCTTCGCAACATCTTCAAAGCGGGCCGCATCAAACGAGCCATCGCGCGCACGGCAGCCGAAATAGCCAGAGCCGATTTCCCAGACGAGATCAGCCCCGCCTGCACGGTGGTATGGCGATACGCCGCCCTCACCCGTGTCGTGATAAAAGTTCCCCTTCCCTGCCCCGGTCGACAGCGCTTCGATCGCATGTGCGCCAAGGGAGCCGAAACTCATGGCCGAAATGTTGAACACGCTGGCAGAGTAAGGCTGCGTCGTGCCCGGCGCGCCGACGCTGATGCGCGGACAGGCTTCCACATTGTGCTTCGCGGCAATCGAATGCGCGAGCCATTCATAAGGCGGCTTGTCGATATCGATCTGACTGCCGAACGGCTCGACCGACGACACGTTCTTTGCACGCCGATAGACCAGCGCGCGTTGCTCATGGTTGAACGGCCGGCCTTCCGTATCACTCTCGACCGCATAGGATCTGAAGAAAGGTCGCAACTCTTCCGCTATCCATCTGATGTGCGCAAGGATCGGGAAGTTGCGCCATAAAGTGTGGCGCCGCTGAAAAAAATCATAAAGGCCCAGCAGGACAAGAAGACCAAGTATCACGGCAGCTGCACGCAACCATGGAACCGACCCCGCGCTCAGCAGGCACATGACAAACAGTGCAATGATAGCGAGAAGTGGAACAAAGCGCAGCATGTTGAACTCCCTGTGTTTTTTGTCTGTCTCCAGCCTTGGGCCAAGTGCGCCGCATCGTCAACAAACAGCCAGAGACCTGATTGCGAGCTCTCCAGCATGGATGTAAGCTGCAAATGCCTGGGCGCACTTTTTATTCTTTCTACGGATGTTTTGAAGGTGAACGGAAATGCATCTTGCAGCGAAAGGGGGTTGGCAGGGTGTGGAAAAAAAGGTCAGTGTGCCTGCGCGTGTCGAAATGATTCGAGATTTAAGCTGCGTAAGACAAAAACCGCCCGCTTCAGGGCCCATTGAGGAGACACTCCCATGGCAAAAGCAACCAAGCCAAAAACCAAGAAACCCGCCGCCGCCAAGAAGGCCGCACCCGCACCGAAAATCGCTGCGCCAGCCAAGGCGCCAACAGCGAAGGAAGTGCTGATGGAAAAATACATCGCCGACCTGAAAGAAAAAGTCGGCGAAGCCCGTCCTGACATGGCGCTGCTCGAAGCTGCCGTGAAAGCATCTGGTCCAACCATCTATAAATCGGACACGGCAACCATCGCCGCTTCCGACAAGGAAGAACTTGCACGCGTTCGCAAGGGCTTTGTCGCGAAGAAGCTGGGCGTCACGGACGAAGCCAAGGCGGATGCCGCCATCGCTGACGCGATTGCCAAATATGGCAAGTCGGTGCGCGCCAAGCACCGCCCCGTCATGTACTACCTGATCGCCAAGGCGCTCAAGAAGGGCTCGGCCCTCAAGGGCTGACCGTTCGATCCGCTTGCGGAAAAATAAAAGCCGGGCACAGCATGGCTGGCCCGGCTTTTTCATGTCTGGATTTGAACGGAGATCAGAAACCCTGAAGCCGCGCGTAACGGTCGCGATGCCAGCTGGCGCTGCCATAAAGCGCTTCCTGTACGCGGGCGCGTTTCATGTAGAGGCCCGGATCGGCCACGTCGGTCATGCCGATGCCGCCATGCATCTGGACGCATTCGTTCGAGACAAGATGCACAAGCTCGCCCGCCTTTGCCTTGGCCAGGCTTGCCAGCTCGGCCACGTCGCCCTTTTCGGAATCAACGGCAGCCAGGGCCGCGGCCACGCAGGACCGGGTCATTTCCAGTTCGACGAACATTTTGGCGGCGCGATGCTGCATCGACTGGAACGAGCCAATCAGCTGGCCAAACTGCTTGCGGCTCTGCAGGTATTCCAGCGTCATCTCGAATGCGGCCGCAGACGATCCGAGCATTTCGGCGGCCAGCCCGATGGCAGCCCGGTCCAGCACCGGTTCCAGCACGTCCGCACCTTCGTCGACGGGGCCAATCGCTGCGCCTTCCCTGACCATGACATCCTCGAACGTCACGTGCGCGGCGCCATGGGAATCAACCGTTTTCAGTTCCTGCACCGTTACGCCCCTAGCATTTGCGGGTACGAGAAACAGGGTGATGCCGTGGCGGTCGCCAGGCTCTCCGAATGTGCGGGCAACGACGATGAACATGTCTGCATCATGGCCGCCGGGCACATAACGCTTCATGCCGTTCAGCGTATAGCCCTGGCCATTGCGCTCGGCTTCTGTCGCGACATTCAGCGGAGAGAAATGCGCTGTCTCATCAAGCGCCAGCGCGAACGTCGTTTCGCCCGAGGCGATCTTTGGCAGCCACTCAGCCTGCAGCGCCTTGCTGCCGCCGAGCTGGATGGCTGACGCGGCGATGAGGGCCGTTTGAAGCAGGGGCGTCGCCGCCAGCGTACGCCCTTGCGCCTCAAGGATCTGTCCGAGACCAACAAGGCCAAAATGCTCGCCGCCCGGTTCGTCCGGAATGATGACTCCAAAGAAACCGAGCTCTGCCAGTTTCTTGCGGGTGTCGGCGTCATGGCCATTGGCACCCTTGTCGCGCAGGGTGCGCAAATGGGTCACTGGCAGCTCATCGCGTACAAATGCCAGGGCGGTGTCACGCAGCATTTCCTGGTCTTCAGTCAATACGAAGCTCATTTCGTCCCTCCAATGGACTTTACTTTGCGGGGCGCGTCTTGCCATGCGATGGCGTCTTCCAGACGGTCATTGCCCCAGAACATTTCGCCGTCATCGGCAAAGAAGGTTGGCGAGCCAAACACGCCGCGGCGGATGGCTTCCCCGGTATTGGCCTTGAGTTCGGCCTTGATCTCATCGCTGCCGGATCGCGCCAGCACAGCGCCGGAATCCTGCCCGGCGGACTCCACGCAACGGGCAATGACATCCGGTTCGGAAATCATTGCGCCACGCGCAAAGTTCTCGGTGTAGACCGCCTTGACGAACGCAGCGCGTGCCTCCTCTGGAAGCGCGAGTGTACAACGCGCCGCGAGGAGCCCATTCTGCGGAAACACCGCCGGCGTTTCCAGCGGCAAATCCTCTTTCGCGCAGACACGGGCAAAGTCGCGCCACATGTATCTGCCCTTCACAGGAAAGGCGTTGAATGGACTATCAGTCAGCCCCTGCTGCGAATGAAACAGGGGCCCGAGCAGGAACGGTGTCCAAGCAACCGTGTGCCCCGCTGCACTGGTGAGCGCCTCTATCCGCATCGCAGCCGGATAGGAATAGGTCGATGCAAACTCGAACCAGAACTCGATCACGCCCATGCCTACTGATGGTCTTTCAGTCCCAGAACGCGCTTGGCAATGACATTGAGGTTGATTTCGCTGGTGCCGCCCTCAATTGAGTTGCCCTTTGACCGCAGCCAGCCGCGGGTGGCTTTCATCGCGCTTTCGTCAAAGCCCTCCCCTTCCCAGCCGAGACCTTCCGAACCGAGCGCCTCGATCAGGAGTTCATGGCGATCCTGGTTCATCTTGGCCGCGCCATATTTCAGGATGGACGCGGTGTGCCCGACCTGCTGGCCGGCCTTGGCCTGTTCGGTCTGGCGCTGAACCGTCAGGTTGAAGGCCTTGGCATACATCTTGTGGTCCGCAATGCGCCCGCGCAGGTCACCATCGGCAATCCTGCCTTCGCTGTCGGTGCCGACATGCATCTTGGCATATTCTTCCGGGCCGAGAATACCTGACCCGCCGGTGCCGCCAAAGCCGCCAGCCGAAATCGACGAGCGTTCGAACTGAAGCAGGCGCTTGGCGATTTCCCAGCCGCCATTCACGCGGCCGACCAATTGGTCCTTCGGCACTTTCACATCGGTGAAGAAGGTTTCGCAGAAGGGCGACGAACCGGAGATCAGGAGGATCGGACGTGCTTCAACACCCGGGCTCTCCATATCGAACAGGATGAAGCTGATGCCTTCGTGCTTTGAAGATGTGTCGGTGCGCACAAGGCAGAAGATCCAGTCGGCCTGATCGGCATAGGATGTCCACACCTTCTGGCCGTTGATCAGGTAATGGTCGCCCTTGTCCTCACACCTGGTCTGCAGGCCGGCGAGATCGGACCCTGCGCCTGGCTCTGAATAGCCCTGGCACCAGCGTGTCTTGCCTTTGACGATATCGGGCAGGAAACGCTTCTTCTGCTCTTCATTGCCGAATTCGAGCAGGGCCGGGCCGAACATCCACAGGCCGAATGAAAAGAGCGCAGGGCGCGCCCTTATCCGGCGCAATTCTTCCTGCAGCACGCGGTTCTGGTCCTTGTTGAGCCCACCGCCACCATAGGCAGCCGGCCATTCCGGGGCCGTCCAGCCTTTTTCACCCATCCGTTCCAGCCAGATCTTTGAGTCCGGATTGACGAATTCCCCCTTCCTGCCGCCCCAGACAATTTCATCGTCTTTCATTGGCGTGCGCATCGAAGGCGGACAGTTCGCCTCCAACCAGTCACGCACTTCGGCGCGGAACGCGTCCAGATCTTCGGTGACGTCATAGGCCATGGCGGCGGCTCCTCAATTGTCAGGCATTGTATCTGGAGTGATCCTAGTTCTCCATCGCAGGCTCGCCAAGCCTGACGCCGGGTAAAATTGGCCGTGCGGGCTTGAGGGGCGGTGGAGCACATGATGCGTCTTCGCCCAGACGTGCGGCGTGTGGCAGAGCCCATGGATTGGGCGGGCCATGGCGACGGATTGCAGCGGCCCGTAAAGCGACGATGTGAGTGCGACCAGGACCTTGACCGCAGGTGGCCTGCCCGGCGCGGCGAGGCCAGCGCCGATACCGGAGGCATAGGATTGCAGCATCAGGCCCTCCCCAACGGCCCCGGCGTCCGCCGTATGGACACAAAGCCTGCGAGGCCGATCACCCTGATCGAGTTGCGCGGCCGCCGCATCAGGTCGCGCCAGATCTGCGGGAAGCCCCAGAGCCAGCGCAATCGCTGAGCCGGCCATACGCCAAACTGGGGTGGCGGCGCCTCAAGTGTCGGTGGCGAGATCATGCCGCCTCGTCCGCCGCAAACATGTCCGGCTCCGGCAGGGCCACATTCCTTGCCGGGATGACGCATCTTGCTCGAATGAAGAGAACCCATCCGCAGCCATGTGGCTGGAAACGGTCTGTGGATAAGTTCAGCGACAAACCAGAAGCAGACGTCGCTTCGGTCTCCGAACATTCGTCAAAGAAATCGCTCCGGGCGAATTCTGATGCAGAAAAAGCTTGAGCGTCTGCAAGGATGTTCTATATTTGTTCCATGACTGACTTGCATGTTGTCTGGTTCAAGCGCGACCTCCGGGTCCATGATCATGCGCCACTTCTTGCCGCGATGGCTAGCGGCGCACCCGTGCTGCCGCTCTATATTTTCGAACCTGATTTCTGGGCGCAGGCCGAACATTCCCGGCGGCAGTTCGATTTCCTGATGGAAAGCCTCCAGAGCCTCGACGAAGCATTGAAGGCACGCGGTTCGGCATTGTGCCTGCGCGTTGGCAACGCAGCAGAAGTGTTTGCAGGGCTTCACAGGCGCCATGGTCTTGCGGCGATCCACGCGCATGAGGAAACCGGCTCACAATGGACCTATGACCGTGATCGCACGGTGCAGCGTTGGGCCCTCAAGGCAGGTGTCGCATTCCGAGAGCAGCCGCAGAACAGCGTTGTCAGGCGGCATAATGACGTTGAGGCCTGGAAGCGACACTGGGAAGCCTTCATGAGCCTTCCCCGCGCGAAGGCGCCTGAAAGTCTCCCCCCTTCGGACGTGCCGCCCGGTGAATGGCCCATCGCTGAAGACTTTGGTCTGCCGCAAGATCGCTGTCCCGGCCGCCAGCCCGGAGGCCGGGCCGAAGGCGTTGAACTTCTCCGGTCTTTCCTTGCGGCGCGCGGCCGGCGCTATCGCACCGACATGGCGAGCCCCCAGGCCGCCACCGGCGCGTGCTCGCGCCTGTCACCGCATTTCGCATTCGGCACCGTATCGATCCGGGAAGCCTGTCAGGGCGTAATGCGCGCACGGACCGATCTGGAACTTGACGGCGACTCCACCTTTGCCGCGTCGCTGGACGCGTTTCTCTCACGCCTCCAGTGGCACTGCAACGACATGCAGAAATTCGAAAACCAGACCTCGCTGAGTGGACGCAACCTGCTGGGTGAGCCTGATGTGCAGCGCGATGTGTTGTCAGACGGTGACCCGCGTCTTGAAGCATGGATCAATGGCCGCACGGGCTTTCCCTTCCTCGACGCGTGCATGCGTTCGCTCAACCAGACCGGTTGGCTTAATCATCGCGCACGCGCCATAGTCATGGCTTTTGCTTCGCAGCATCTCTGGATGGACTGGCGTCATCCCGCCGCACGCCTCGCGGCCCTGTTCACCGATTTTGAACCGGCGATTCATTATCCTCAGGCGCAGTTGCAATCGGGCGCGTCCGGATCGGCGATCCCGCGAATTTATAATCCCGTGAAGCAATCGCTCGACCATGATCGCGACGGCACGTTCATTCGGCGCTGGGTGCCGGAATTGGCCACGCTGCCGACGGCCCACATTCATGCGCCATGGGACGCGCCCAAGGCTGAACTGGCCGATGCCGGTATTGTTCTGGGGCAGACCTATCCGATGCGCATTGTCGATCACATGGCGGCGGCCCGGGAAGCCCGGGACCGAATCTATTCGGGCAGGGCCACCACGCTCCGGTCCCATGATGCCATGCCGGAAGCGCCCCGCTCCCGCCGCTCAAACCCGGTCAGGAAACAGAAACCGGCCGCTCCGCGCCAACTCGCCTTTGACCTTCGCCTGCCCGACATGGCGGATTCGGGGCGCGCCCCGTCAGCCTGAACAGAATCAGGCCTGACGTTTTTCATCATGAATCGGATTTAACGGGCCTTGTACCGGGACACAGTGCTACCATATCGAAAAACAACGAGGCATAAGTCCCGGATTTATCTCATTTTTATTTTTTTTCGATAAATTATTATTGCTTTTCGATAATTATCACCCTATCTTGTTTGTGTCGACGGCGGAATGGTTCGCCCAAGACATTCAGACCAAGCAAGAAGGACTAGAAGAACATGCCCCCCCGCGCCCGTCTCAACGACATCGAAACCCCTGCCCCTGCCGCCAAGATGGCTCATGCCATCCTGACCGGCGCGGCAACCGCCCGGTCCATGCCGGCCAATGATGTCAGCCTCGGGGGACGACCTGCCTTGCTGGTCCGCCGCCGCCGCCGCTTCGCACGCCGCGACGCCCGCTGATCGTCAGCGTCCAACCGGCGCTGCGCCCCTGCCCCTCGGGGCGCGGCGCCGGTTTTCTTCCCGAGCACTCAAAAGGATCAGAAAGATGAAACGCCCCCTTATTGCCGCCGCCCTGGTTGCCGCCCTCCTCACCGCTCCGGCGCTTGCAGCGAGCGATGACTTCCAGATGGCTGTCACGTTTGACAGCACCGCAGCTGAAACGCCTGAAGGCGCGCCGGCAGAATACACCAAGATTCGGGACGAGGTCGCCAAGCGCTGCGCCGCTGAACATGCAAACTTCCAGGTCGGACAGGATCTGGCCACCTCGCTTTGCACAGCACAGACAATGAGCAAGGCCATAAGCGCGATCGACATTCCCGCGCTTACGGATGTTCACGCTGCCAGAACGGCTGGCTGAACACACCAGAAGCCGCACTCTCCGGCGACACTGCCTCTCCCCTGACCCTGCTCGCCTGCGGCTTCCGACGCCATCCTGCTTTTCTCCAATGGCAGGGTGGCGTCCTCTTTTCGGAGTATCTTCAGGCCGTACCGGCTTCCCGGTAGTCCCTCGCCCGCAGGACATCGGCCAGCCGGAAATGTACCGGCAGGAATGCACCCTCTTCATCAGCCTCGAACAGGGCAGCGCATGACGTCGGAAATTTCTCCAGCAGCTGCTCCGAACTCGTGAAATCGCTGCTGCCGCCGTCCCGCAGGATGTTCAGCGCAAAGTCGTGCAGGCCCGGATTGTGTCCGATTACCATCAAGGTTGACGCGCTGTCATTCTGCCGCACGGCATCGGCGATGCCGCGAACGCCTGACAGATACAGCGACTCCATGGGCCGCACGCGTTCCCCTTCAACCACTTTGGCGACCTCCGAACAGGTTTCGCGCGCCCGCCGGGCCGTTGACACGAGGATGCGTGCCGGACTCCAGCCCTGCGCGACGATTTCCTCGGCAATGCGACGGGCATCCACATGCCCCTGCTCGGTCAGCGCGCGGCCGAAATCGTCGATACCCTCGGTCCAGGCCTCGGTCTTGGCATGACGCATCAGGATCAGGCGTTTCATGGGCGCTTTTTGCTCGCTTTGCCGGGACCATTAGAAAAACTGATCGACACCTTCAGGTGCCGCGCATTGGTTATGCTGTTCTTAGGCACCATTTTCGATCCAGAAATCAAGTGATAGGAGTTTGAATAATGAGCCTTCTGATTGGCGATGTAGCCCCCGACTTTGAAGCAGACACCACGGAAGGCCGGATCAAGTTTCACGAGTGGGCCGGGAAGGACTGGGTTGTCTTCTTCTCGCATCCGGCCGACTTCACCCCGGTTTGCACGACCGAGCTTGGTTATACGGCAAAGCTGAAAGACGAATTTGCCAGGCGCGGGGCCAAGGCGCTGGTTGTATCCGTCGACAGTGTCGAGGATCACAAGCGCTGGATCAAGGATATCGAAGAGACCCAGAATGCCAGCGTGCAGTTCCCGATCATTGCCGATACCGAGCGCAAGGTGGCAACCCTGTACAACATGATCCATCCGAACGCCGATGCGAAAGTCACCGTTCGTGCCGTCTATGTCATTGATCCGGACAAAAAAATCCGCGCCTCAATCGTCTATCCGCCGAGCGCGGGCCGCAATTTCGACGAGGTCCTGCGCCTGATCGACAGCCTGCAACTGACCGACAATCACAAAGTGGCCACGCCGGTGAACTGGCGCGATGGCGAAGACGTCATCATCGTGCCCTCGCTGACGGATCCCGATGAGATCAAACGTCTGTTCCCGAAAGGCTACACGGCGGTGAAGCCCTATCTGAGGTACACGCCCCAGCCCGGCAAATAGCGCCCGCTTCAGCCCCCCACCCGCAATACCCTGGCATTCCCGTCACTCGCCCTTTGGGACGTGACGGGATTTTCATTTTTGCTGCCGGGTTTGGCGTTGACTCCGGCCCGTCACACCCGATAGATCAAAACGGGAACGGAGTGATGATAATGGCCGGGAAACTGACGCTTTACACACACCCGATGTCGCGTGGACGCATTGCCCGCTGGATGCTGGAAGAGACCGGCGCAGAGTATGACACCCGCATCATCAGCTATGACGATGGCATGCGATCACCGGAATATCTCGCGATCAATCCGATGGGCAAGGTGCCGGCCATCACGCATGGCGACAGGGTCGTCACGGAGTGCGCTGCCATTTGCGCCTACCTTGCGGACACCTTCCCGGAGGCCGGTCTCGCGCCAGGACCTGACGAACGCGCCGACTATTACCGGTGGCTGTTCTTCGCGGCAGGCCCTGTCGAAGCAGCGGTCTCCAACAGGTCGCTCGGCATCGACATTCCCGAGGACAAGAAACGGATGATTGGCTATGGCGACTTCGACCTGATGCACGCCACGCTGATTTCAGCCGTCACGGGCCGGGACTTTGTGTGCGGCGACAGGTTTACCGCCGCCGACGTCTATGTCGGGTCGCAGATCGGCTGGGGACTGCAATTCGGCTCCATCCCGGCCAGTCCGGAACTCTCCGCGTATTCCGAACGCGTCTACGCGCGCGAGGCCTTCAAACGGGCGTCGGCCAAGGATGATGCTGCAATGGCCGAAGCGGGCTGACTTCACCCCTCGCCACCCTCCCACGGCCACCCGGCATCCGGTCCTCCATCACTTTCCAAGCGTGACCGCCACCTTGACGGGCCCGCAGACCTCGCCGCTAGTGGCGCAAAAAGGCGGGAGGACAGGATGGGCAAGATAACACGACGTGCCGTGCTGGGCGCGGGGGCCGCGCTTGTGGCAGGGACGGCCTATGGCGTCCATTCACTGCGCAAGCGGCCACGAGCCGCCCCGCTTGGATTTGACCTCAGCGCAGAAGAGCGCGCCCGCGGCACTGCTTTCCTGAAGGCCCATCCTGCCGTGGATGCCCATGCCCATCCCGGACAGACATTCGTGCGGGGTGCCAGCGGCCTGCCGCCCTTGCTGCAGGTCTATTCTGCCAAGGGCACTTTCGAGGGTCGCACCGTGAGCGACATGGTGGAAGGGGGGCTTGCCGCAGCCAGTTTCGCTGCTGTGGCCGATTTCAACGTGCTTGACCTGTCAAGGGAAGCGGGGCTCGTCGAGCGACGCTCCTTCGATGAAGGCGAAGCCTGGGCGAGCTACAAGATTCAGATCACCAATCTGAAAAAGCTGGCGAGCGACGGACTCGTGACACCCTTGTCGGCGCCGGGCGAAATTGGCGCCGTAAGGGCGACCGGCCGTCCGGGCGCGATCTGGACCGTCGAAGGCGCAGATTTCCTGGGCGGCTCCAGCGAGCGGCTGCAGGAAGCCCATGCCGATGGTGTGCGCTCGATCACGCTGGTGCACTATCGCGCCAATGAGATCAGCACCCCGATGACGGACGCAGGCGATGACAGCACGCTATCACCCGCAGGCGAATCCATCGTGCGCGAAATGAACAGGCTCGGCATGCTGATCGACCTCGCCCACATGCCGGAGACCGCTGCGCGCTGCGTACTGGCGGTCACGGACAGGCCAGTCATGTTCTCGCACACCCACATCAACACCACCGACATGCGCCATCCCCGCTTCATTTCCGCAGACCTGGCCCGGGAAGTCGCCGCGACCGGCGGGCTGATCGGCGCCTGGCCGAGCGGGATCGGCATCAGCGACCTGGCAGGTTATGCTGACCGCATCTTCCAGCTGACCGAGGCCGTTGGCATCAATCATGTCTGCATGGGCACCGACATGGATGGCAATTACAAGCCGGTCTTCGACGACTACCGCCGCCTGCCGGAACTCGCGGGCCTGCTGCTAAAGCGCGGCATGGGCGAGCCGGAAGCAGCGCAGTTCTTCGGCGGCAACCTGCTGCGCGTCTGGCAGCAGGGCATTGTCGCCGGAAGCCAGTGACGTGCGACCGAAGACCGGGCCTTGTGCGGACGGCTGAAACGTCCTCTTGAGTCCCGTCCCCGAAGCAGGCAAAGAGCATTCCCATGACAGACACACTTCCAGACCGCCTGAGCGTCAATCCGAAAAGCCCTTACTATGACGAGGCCCTGCTGCTGCGCGGCGTTGGTGTACGTTTCAAGGGCGAAGAGAAAACCAATGTCGAGGAGTACTGCGTCTCCGAAGGCTGGATTCGCGTCTCCGCCGGCAAGGCCGTCGACCGCAAGGGCAATCCCCTGACAATGCTGCTCAAAGGTCCGGTCGAAGTCTGGATCAAGGACGACCAGGCCGAAGGCTGAAGCGCTAGAGCGCCAGATCCATCTTGCCGTTCACAAGCCGTGTATAGTCATCCACCAAGGCGTGGCTGATTTCAGCAGGCTTGTAGACATGCGCGCCGATCTCCGCGACCGGTGTGATCTCGGCGGCGCTGCCCGTGATGAAACATTCCGAAAAGCTCGCCAGCTCGTCCGGCATGATCGCCCGCTCGACGACTTCGATCTGGCGGGCCCTGGCAAGCTTGATCGCTGTCTGGCGCGTCAGCCCGTTGAGGAAGCAGTCAGGCGTCGGCGTATGCAGGACGTTATCGCGCACGAAGAAGATGTTTGCGCCTGTGGCTTCGGCAATCTGCCCCCGGTAATCGAGCATCAGCGCATCAGCATAGCCCGCCTTTTCGGCTGCATGCTTGGACAGCGTGCAGATCATGTAAAGGCCAGCCGCCTTGGCGTGGCATGGCGCAGTGTCGGGGGCCGGGCGGCGCCACTCGGCATGCGTCATCCGGATGCCCTTCATCTTGTCGGCAAAATAGTCACCCCAGGCCCAGACGGCCACCGCCAGGTGGATCGTGTTGTTCTGCGCCGAAACGCCCATCATCTCCGATCCGCGCCAGGCGATGGCACGAACATAGGCGCTGTCCAGCCCGGACTTTGCCAGGGCTTCCCGCTTGGCCTCTTCCAGCTGTTCAACCGTGAACGGGATCTCGAAGCCCATGATGCGGGCGGAATTGTGCAGGCGTTGCGAGTGGTCGAGCGAACGGAAAATCTTGCCGCCATAGGCGCGCTCGCCTTCGAACACGGCAGAGGCATAGTGCAGCGCATGGGTCAGGATGTGGACCTTGCTGTCACGCCAGGCGACGAATTCGCCGTCCATCCAGATGTACCCGTCGCGGTCGTCATAAGGGATACTTGCCATGGATTTCAGCGCTCCTCGCTTGCACTTTTTATGTATTCGCGTTCATTTCAGACTATGGCCCCTGACGTCAACCTGAACAGACCATTCGATCCGCGCCTTTTCCTGATGGATCAGGAACTTGATCGCGGCGTCGGCCTGCTGCTGGCGGGTGGGCGCGAACTCATGTCTGCCGCAGAATCAGCCCGCAGGAAAGCAGGGCTGAGCAAGCCAGAAATGCAAATTCTCATATCGATCCGCTATGAGCCGGGCCGCACAGTCAGTGAGATGCGCGAAGCGCTGGGCATGACGGTCCCCACTTTTGCACGCCTGATCGGCGGGCTCGACGCGCGCGGCCTGATCGAGCGCGAACGCGAAGAACGGGACGGCCGCCGCCGCACACTGGTCCTGTCTGACGCCGGGGTCACCCTGACCACCCCGATTGCCATTGTCCTGCGCGAACGCCTGCGCCTCGCCTTCCGGGCGGCAGGCCCGGACTCTGTGGCTGGCATGCGGCTCGCACTCGAGGCGCTGTCCAGGTGAGATGGCCATGAAGGATCCTGCCCACATTCTCGTTGTCGATGATGATGACCGCATCCGGGACCTGCTGAAACGGTTCCTGGCGCGCGAAGGCTACCGGGTCACGACGGCAAGCGATGCCGCCTCGGCACGCCGCATGTTTTCAAGTATGGAGTTCGATCTCGCGATACTTGACGTCATGATGCCCGGTGAAGACGGTCTCTCCCTGCTGGCCGGCATGCGGGAAGGACGGCAGAAGGAGACGCCCGTCATGCTTCTGACTGCGCGCGACCAGGCGAGTGACCGCATTGCAGGCCTGCGCACCGGTGCGGACGACTATCTGCCAAAGCCATTTGAGCCTGAAGAACTGGCCCTGCGCTGCGCGGCCATCCTGCGCCGGTCGCAAAAGGACACGCCGCCCGAAGAGGTTGAAATGTCCGGCCTTGTGTTCAACGCCGCCCGCGGCGAATTGCGCGAGGGCGACAAGCGCATCCGCCTGACGGATGCGGAACTGCAATTATTGACCGTACTTGCGGCGAAAGCCGGCGAACCCGTTGAACGGGAAGACCTTGCTGCGCTCACATCTGCCGGCATGGAACGCTCGGTCGACGTCCAGGTCACCCGGCTGCGCCGCAAGATAGAGCCCAACCCGCGTGAACCCATCCATATCCAGACCGTGCGAGGCGTTGGCTATCGCCTGATGCCGGATTGAGACGTCGCATGTTTCGCCTGAGGGATATAACGCCGCGCGGGCTCTATGCGCGCAGCCTGCTTCTGGTCGTGGCCCCGGTCGTGCTGATCCTCGCGCTGATGACCTGGTACTATTACAACAGCCATCTCGCCGAGGTGAACCGCAAGCTGGCCCAGTCGATTGCCCGGGACGCGGCGCTGATCCAGTCCTATTGCGACGAACGCCCTGACACGCCCATCACGCGCGAACGGCTCGAAGGCGACCTCGACGTGACGTTCGAATGCGACCATGTCGATCCGGAGACAGGCGCCCTGGAACTGACGCGCACATTCGCCTATGGCCGAACCCTGCGCGAGGAGCTCGAAACGCGGCTGGGCGTGCCGGTCGATGTCAGCATCGACCCCGCGACGATGCTCCATTTCCGCTTCCCTTCCGGCAGCGATACCGTGGAAATTCTCATCGAGCGCAAACGCGCCCTGACAGTGAACTCCCACTTCTTCATTGTCTGGGTGATCGCATCGTCCCTGCTGATGCTCGCCCTCGCGGTCGCCTTCCTCAACCAGCAGGTCCGCTCGATCCTGCGCCTCTCGGAAGCCGCCCGCGCCTTTGGGCGGGGACGCGATGCCCCGGACTTCCGGCCGTCCGGGGCCACCGAGGTGCGCGATGCGGCCCGCGCGCTGCTCGACATGAAGAGCCGCCTGACAGCATTTGCCGACCAGCGCACGGCGATGCTGGCCGGCGTCAGTCACGACTTGCGCACACCGCTTACGCGCCTCAAACTCTCTCTCGCCATGATGGAGCCGACCGAGGATCTCCGTGCCGCCCAGTCGGACCTGGATGATATGGCCATGATGCTGGACGAATACCTGACCTTCGCCCGCGGTGAGGAAGGAGACGAGGCCATCTCGCTGGACCTTTCCGATCTCGTCCGCGAAGCGGCCTCAGGGTTTGGCGCGCATGTCGCCGTCGCAGGTCCGGATGCCATGCGCGTGACAGGACGCCCCCTCGCCCTCAAGCGGGCGATCAACAACCTGATCTCGAACGCCGTCAAATACGCAACGGATATCCGGGTCACCCTGGTCGACGGGCCCCATGCCGCAGAAGTCCACGTTGACGATAACGGCCCCGGCATTGCCCCCGAGCGCCGCGAGGAGGCGTTCCGCCCGTTCTCCCGGCTCGATGAAGCGCGAACACAGAACGCATCGGGAACCGGACTGGGACTGACCCTTGCGCGCGACACGGCAAGGGCGCATGGAGGGGACCTGCGCCTGTCGGACAGTGTCCTCGGGGGTTTGCGTGCGAGCCTGCGCTTGCCTCACTAGCCGGAACACATTGCAAGACGGCACCTCATTTCCTCTACCTTGTGACCGGAGAGCCCATGTCGACCTCAGCTGCCAAACTGATCATCCGCAACGCGACACCTGCCGATGCAGGTGCGATGATCAGCCTGTCGGAACGCATCTACGGCCCCGGCATGGGCTATACGCGCGACAACCTGCTCGGACATATCAACCGCTTCCCTGAGGGTCAGTTCGTCGCCGAATACGAGGGCAGGATTGTCGGCCATTGCGCCACATTCATGATCAATTCCGACATCGCCTTCGCGCCGCATACCTGGGACGAAATCACCGGCGTAGGGTTCGCCGCGCGGCATGATCCGGAAGGCGATGTGCTCTACGGCATGGACGTGGGTGTCGATCCGGAATTCCGCCGCCTGCGGATTGGCCAGCGCTTCTACCGGGTTCGCCAGGAACTGTGCCAGTACCTCGAACTGAAGGGTATCGTCTTTGGCGGCCGCATGCCCGGCTATGCGAGGCGCGCCAAGGAATATCCGGACCCGGCCGATTATGTGGCGGCAGTGGTCGGGTCGAAACTGAAGGATCAGGTGATAACTTTCCAGCTCCGCCAGGGGTTCGAACCAATCGGCGTGCTGAAAAACTACCTCGACGGCGATGCCGCCTCGATGAACCATGCCACGCACATGTTCTGGAAAAACCCGCTGGCGCAGGAGGAGATCAAGGCCAAACCAAGCCTCGGAGGCACTCACCTGCCTGAAAGCGTCCGCATAACTACGGTCCAGTTCCAGATGCGGAAAATCCAGGCCATCAGCGAGTTCGAGGCCCAGGTCGAATATTTTGTCGATATCGCATCTGACTATCGCTCGGATTTTGTCGTCTTCCCGGAACTCTTCACACTGCAATTGCTGTCGCTGGAGAAAACGCCGCTGGCGCCGATCGACGCCATCGAGAAGATTTCCGAATATACACCGCGCTTCATCGAATTCATGGAGAAGCTGGCGGTCTCCTACAATATCAATATTGTTGGCGGGTCGCACCCGAGCAAGATGGAGAATGGCGACATTCTCAACATCTCATATGTCTTCCTGCGCGACGGATCTGTTCACACACAGCAGAAGCTTCATCCCACGCCGTCCGAGCGCCGCTGGTGGAATATCCAGGGCGGCAAGGGCAACACCGTGATCCAGACCGATTGTGGCCCGATCGGGGTGATGATCTGCTATGACAGCGAATTCCCGGAACAGGCCCGTCACCTCGTCGATCAGGGCGCACTCCTCCTCTTCGTACCCTTCTGCACGGATGAGCGCCGCGGATACCTGCGCGTGCGCTATTGCTGCCAGGCCCGTGCAGTCGAAAACCAGTGCTATGTCGTCATGTCCGGTGTCGTGGGCAATTTGCCCAATGTCGAAAACATGGACATCCACTACGCTGAAAGCTGCATCCTCACGCCGTCAGACTTTCCGTTTTCGCGCGATGGTATCGCGGCCGACACACCGGCCAACACCGAAACAGTTGCCCTCGCAGACCTGTCCCTCTCCGACCTGCTGACCGCGCGCCAGTCCGGCGCGGTGCAGAACCTCAAGGACAGGCGTTTCGACCTGTACCAGGTCGCGTGGACCAAGGGCAGCTGACGCTGAGGAAGCCAGGGAATTGCCGCTACGGACAGCGGTTTTACACTCCCTACATGTTTTCGGCCTAGTCTGCCGGGAGGGTGACGCTTGGACCATCAGAATGACCGAAACTGCACTGACGCTGTCTGATACGGATTGGCGCTCCCTCGACAGATTGCAGGTCGGATTCACGGTCTTTCGTCCCGATTTGAGCCTTCTGTTTGCGAACAGGACTGCACGGTCCCACTGGCCGATCATGTATTCCAGCCTGGATGACGGCGCCTCTCTGTTCGATGCCGTAGGCCTGCAGATGCGAAGCGTGTTCCCGCGCATCAATGAGGCCACTTTCCAGGTCCGCCAGTCGCTGGTGATGGATGCAATCCGCAAGTGTAGCGAACTTGACATGGTCACGGCGACCGGGCGGCACGTGGTCGCGACCTATTCCCGACTCGACGATGACCTCGTGGTCGGTATCGCTCATGACGTCACCGACCTGGTGAAACGGGAAGTCTCGCTGAAAGACGCCCGCCGGGATGCGGTAACTGCCAGCGAAGCAAAGTCCGAATTCCTTGCCACGATGAGCCACGAGATACGCACGCCGCTGAACGGGGTCATCGGGATGTCGGAAGCCTTGCAGCACAGGCAGTTGGGCGCCGCCGAAAAGGAAATGGTCGACACGATCGTGGACAGTTCCCACACCATGCTTGTGCTGCTCAACGATATCCTCGACCTGTCGAAGATCGAGGCAGGTCGCCTCGACATCAATCCGGTTGTGGAAAACGTTCGTGAGCGCATATGCTGGCTCAAGCGTACCTATGCGCCCATTGCGCGCAAGAAAGGCCTCTCGCTGGAGGTCGCTTTCGATCCCAGGCTTCCGGAATATCTGGCCTTCGATGCGACACGTGCGCGCCAGTGTATCGACAATCTGGTGTTCAACGCGCTCAAGTTCACATCCAGAGGTGGTGTGACAATCGCCGTGATGGCCGGCGACATGTCCCGGGACGGTCGCATCACCCTCACCGTGCACGTCTGCGATACAGGCATCGGCATCGCGCCTGAACAGCGCGAGCGCATGTTCAACACGTTTGAACAGGCCGACGGATCCACCAGCCAGCGCTTTGGGGGATCGGGCCTCGGACTCGCGATTTCACGCAAGCTTGCGCGCCTGATGGGTGGCGACATCACATGCACCAGCAAACCGGGTGAAGGATCCGTCTTCTCGCTTTCCTTCGAAACACGTCTCGCTGAGGAGCCGAAAGACGGCCCTGCTTCATTGAGGGTCGGTCCCCTGCGCGAGACCTTTTCGCTCAAGGGAATTCGCGCGCTTGTCGTTGATGACAATGAGATCAATTTGCGGGTCGCACGCGCAGCGCTTGAACCTCTTGGGGTCGAGGTCACGGAGGCCACCAGCGGACAACAGGCGCTCGTCACGCTTTCCAGGACGGAGATCGATATCGTGCTTCTCGATTCCCACATGCCGGGCATGGATGGACCGGAAACCCTGAAACACATCCGCCAGAGCGGCATGCCCTGGTCCATCGTACCCGTGATCGCAGTCACCGCTGACGCCATGGCCGGCGACCGGACGAAATACCTCGCGATGGGGATGGACGAATACATCGCCAAGCCGATACTCGAGCGCGAACTCATGACCGCGCTATCGCGTATCAAGAGCAGACTGCGCACACGATCCAGCCGCCGCTCTCCAGCCTTCAGCGACACTTTCCTCGACGTATCAACCGCAGCCAATCTTCAAAAACTGCTGCAGACCAACTGATCCGGGCTGAGCCACGGGCCATCAGCTGAGTCTGGCCGCAAGCGCGTCCATGAACGTCGCCAGTTCCACATCCTTCTCCGACACGCCATCCACATCATGCGTTGTCAGGGTCACCTCGACCTTGTTGTAGACGTTGAACCATTCGGGATGATGATCCATCGCCTCGGCCTTGAGCGCCACCGATGACATGAACCCCCACGCCGTCTTGAAGTCGGAAAACCTGAACGTCTTCTTCATGATGTCACGCTCGCCAGTCCCGGCTGCCCAGCCGTCCACTTTTTTGAGCGCAGCGCTCGCGCCGATCTTGCCTGCCATTACCTAATCCTCTCCGTCGAGCCCGAGCACGAAATATACCCAGCGACCATCTTCCGCGATTGCGGTTCGCATGCCCGGATACCCTTTCCCGTCGCGTATAAGGGCAATGCCGTCATCGCCGATCAGTTCCCTCAGCCGCTTGCGATCCTGAAACGACATCTTCTCGGGGATCAGGTCTGCCGCATCGCGTGCGGCAAGGTCCGGCCAGACATACCAGCGTTCACCATCCACCTCCCGCACACCCGCCGGCTCATCAAGCAACTGGCGAAGCTTGAGGTTGGGATCAAGGCCGGTGCGCCGCAGCAGGTCCCAGAAATCCCTGTGCGGCTGGCCGCCGAAATTGGAGATGAACCCGTCGCTCGCTTCCGCCATTCGCGACAGGCCGCCCAATGAGCCAGCCCGGGCGTGTCTCAGCAAAGTGTCGCGAGTCTTGCTGACCTCACCGGAAATCTCGACGGGTTCGGGTGCAACAGGGGCCTGTGTCAGGCTCTCTTCCGGAATGGCAGGCGCGGGTTCATCGCCGCCCCGGCTGCATGCGGCGAGGGCAAGGGCCCCGACCGCAAGGAGGACGCTACGCCAGCGCATAGCCGGTCACGGCCTGGAGGTCGCTCAGCAGCTGATCCTCGCCGAGCACCTTGATCGTTGTCATGCCCATCTGGCGTGCCGGCTTCAGGTTGATGCCCAGGTCATCCAGATAGACACACTCTTGCGGTGCCACGTCGAGTGCCTCGCACATCAAGGCATAGATACGCGGGTCCGGCTTGCGAATGCCAAGCTTCGAGCTTTCGATGACATGATCGAACCGGGCAAATACCTTTTCCAGTTCTGCCGCCTTTGCGGCATCATTCGTCATCGAAGCTCCCTTGCCGATTGGCGCATTATTCGTGATGCAGCCGACCTTGCCTTTCGCCTTGCAGGCATCCAGCGCCGCCACGACCCGCGGGCGCAGCGATCCTGACAGCAGGGACAACACGTCGCGGCCGGGCACTTCATGCCCCAGGGCCATCGATTCAGAGCGGAACATCGCATCGAAACCGGCAGCGTCCACTTCGCTACGCTCGAGCAGTGCCCAGGCGTTCTCCAGCGGATTCACTGCATTTACGGAGCGGATAAAGTCCTTTGGCAGGTCATTTTCTTCTTCATATCGCGTGAAGGCATCGAAGGGTGAGGAGGTGAAAACGCCCCCGAAATCCCAGATTACTGCTTTGAACGTTTTTTCCATAGGGCAGCTTTAGCCTTCCTCAAATCGAGTTTCAAACCTTGAACATTGCTTGGCCGTATCTAGGGTGCCCGTCAATGACATCGGAAAAACGCAAAGGAATGGCGATCATGGGCGTGCTTGAAGGCAAAACAGTACTCATCACAGGCGGCGGCAACGGTATCGGGCGCGAAACCGCGCTGCTCGCAGCACGCGAAGGTGCCAAAGTGGTTGTCAATGATCTCGGCGGTGGCCTCACCGGGGGCGACGAGGGCGACGCCGGTCCGGCCGAGAAAGTCGCGGCTGAAATCCGCGCAGCGGGCGGCGAGGCGGTGTCAAATTCGGAAAGCGTTACCGACATGCGCGCCGTCGAAGGCATGGTCGAACAGGCCAGGGACACGTTCGGCTCGCTCGACGCGATTATCAACCCGGCCGGCATCCTGCGCGACGGCATGTTCCACAAGATGAGTGAGAATGACTGGGACAGTGTCATCGACGTTCACCTGCGCGGCAGCTTCAATGTCACGCGCGCGGCCATCGAGCTGTTTCGCGAAAAGGAAAACGGCGCCTTCGTGCTGTTTACGTCCACGTCCGGCATCATCGGCAATATTGGCCAGGCCAACTATGCCGCCGCCAAGATGGGCATTGTCGGTCTCTCGCGCATCATCGCCATGGAGGGCGAACGCAAGAATGTCCGCTCCAACGTCATCGCGCCATTCGCCTGGACCCGCATGATCGCCTCCATCCCGGTCAAGGACGAAGCCGGCGCCCAGCGTGTCGAGCGGATCAAGAATTCCATGCGCGCAGACCAGGTGGCCCAACTGGCCGTCGCACTCTGCGCCGACAAGGCCAGGCATGTCAGCGGACAGATTTTCATCGTACGCGGGAATGAAGTGATCCTGTGCGACCAGCCCCGGCCGGTCAAATCGGTCGCCCGCATGGAAGGATGGACACCTGACAGCCTGATCGACAATGCCTTCCCTGCCATGCAGGGCAGCTTTACCGATCTCGGCGCATCGGCCAGCGTCTTCCCTTACGATCCGGTCTAGGCATCAAGGCATCGGCCCGCCCTATAGGGGCGAGTCGTCTGCCGCAGGTTCAGGATCACTCGCGATATCCTCGCGCGGACGCAGGTCCACAGGGCCGGACGGCTCGTCAGGCGCCTGCATTTCAGGCGCCGATGGCAGGTCAGGCGCATCTTCCGGCAGAGTGAGCGGCTCAGGCTCTTCGGTCACTTCCGGCACAGGCCGGGAAAAGGACTCGTCAGCCGCATCGAGCACATCATTCAGCGGATCATCACGCCCGACCTGGGGTTCAGGGCCGGCCTCCTCCGGCAGCGGCGCCGGTTCAGGCGGCAGGTCCGGCATGACCTCTGGCGGTGGCGGCGCCGGAGCGCCCTTCACAGGCGGCAGCGGCGCGGGGCGCTTGTCGCCGAACACGCACGCATCCAGCCCCTGATTGCGAACGACGCGCATGCGCGCCTGCAAGGTGCCGGCACGGCTGGAGACATAAGGCCCTGGCGGATCAACACGCCACCTGTTCGGGCTGGGCAGCACGGCCGCCAGCAGGGCTGCTTCGCGTTCGGTCAATACCGCCGCGGATTTGCCAAAGCGCGCCTGCGCAGCAGCCTCCGCTCCGAAAATGCCATCCCCCCATTCGGCGACATTGAGATAGACTTCCATCACGCGCCGCTTGCCCCAGGCATAGTCAATGAATGTAGCCATCCACATGTCACCGGCCTTGCGCGGCGCGCCGCCCCCGTTCCAGAAGAACACGTTCTTGGCGGTCTGCTGGGTGATGGTGGATGCGCCGCGGGCTTTCTTGCCGCGCTGGTATTCGTCAATCGCCTTCTCGATTGCCTCCGGATCAATGCCATGATGCCCGCAAAAGCGCGTATCCTCGGCTGCAATCACAGCGCTGACCAGATGCGGGGACATGTCCTCAAGCGGGGTGAGGTTCCGGCGGATCGTCTCGCCGCCCGCCGCCCGCTGCACCATCAGGATTGTGCCGGGCACCGGCAGGAAGATCAGCGCAGCCGCATACAGGTGCACGGCCACGAAGAGGCCTGCGATCAGCTTCACCAGCCGCCCGAGCCACACGCGTACAGGTCCCTTGCCGCCCGCTCCACCCGTCATGCTGCTTCGTCCCATTCCGCCATAACGCCCGGATCAAGCTCGCGATCCCGGCGCCCCGACTTCTCTGTCTGAAATCTGTCAGGATCAAGACGGCTCAGCGCCCATATCGCCGCCCCGCGCACTTCCGGCGCACTGTCGTCGAGCAGGCGCAGAAGCGGTGGGACAAGCTGGCTGTTACCCGAATTGCCGATGGCAATGCAGACATTGCGCACAAACCGGTCGCGGCCGCTGCGCTTGACCGGCGAACCGGAAAACACGTCACGGAACGTGGCATCGTCCAGGGCTGCCAGCTCATCGAGGCCGGGCGCTTTCAGTTCGGCTCGCGCATGCAACCCTGACTCCGAGGCAGACGCCGCAAACTTGTTCCATGGGCATACCGCCAGGCAATCGTCGCAGCCGTAAATCCGGTTGCCCATCGCCTCGCGGAATTCCCGCGGGATGGGCCCGGCATGCTCGATGGTCAGGTAGGAAATGCACCGGCGTGCATCGAGCTGGTAAGGCGCGGGAAAGGCATTGGTGGGGCAGATATCGAGGCAAGCCCGGCAGGACCCGCAATGGTCGGTTTCCGCCACATCCGGAACCAGTTCAGCTTCGGTCAGCATCACGCCCAGGAAAAACCAGGAACCGAGCTCGCGGCTGACCAGGTTCGTGTGCTTGCCCTGCCAGCCCATACCGGCCTTTGCTGCGAGGGGTTTTTCCATCAGCGGCGCAGTATCAACGAAGACTTTCACCTCCGCGCCCGTCTCCGACACGAAGGCGCGCGCCAGCTGTTTCAGGCGTGACTTCAGCAGGTCATGATAATCCTTTCCCCTGGCATAGACTGAAATATTGCCGAGGCTGCGCTCGGCCAGCATGTCCATCGGATCGTGACCCGGTCCGTAATTCAGCGCCACGACGACAGCCGATTTCGCATCCGCCCACATGGCTGTCGGGGCCTTGCGTCGCTCCAGCGTCGTTTCCATCCATTCCATCTGGCCATGGCGGCCTTCGGAGACAAAGGTCTCCAGCCGCTCGCCTGCCACCCAGGGTTCATCGGCACGGGCGATGCGCACGCTGTCAAAGCCGAGCGAGCGCGCCGCCTCCTTCAGGAAGGCTTCGGGCGAACCGGACAGGGGATCAGAAGTCGAGGTCGGCATAATGGGCTACCGGCCGGGTTCCGTCGATCCGGTCGCCCAGCAGCGGGCGGAAACTCGGACGGGACTTGATCCGGCCATACCAGGTCTTCAGGTCCGGAACCGCATCCCATTCGACATCACCGAAATAATCATAGGCAGACAGATGGGCCGCAGCCGAGAGGTCTGCAATCGACAGTGTCCGGCCAGCCAGGTTGCCATTCAGTTCCACCATGGCGTTCAGGAAAGTCAGCCGTCCCCGCAAGGCGTGCGCGCCCCGGCGCAGCTTTTCAGAATCCGGCTGGCGGTCTCGCCGGACCCATTGCATCACACGCTCTGTCAGCAGCTTGTCAGTCACCTCTTCACACCCCGCCTCGACCCAGGCCCAGAGACGCCGCGCCTCTGCGCGCTCATTGCGATCTGCCGGCCACAGCGCCGGTGCCGGCTGAAGCTCTTCCAGCTGTTCGCAGATAGCGCGCGTTCCGCAGGCAAACAGCTTGCCGGCTGGCGTGGCCTCGACCAGGGCGGGCGCGACAGCGCCATGTGCGAGGGCCGCCACATCCGGATGGGGCGCCCAGGGCGTGGATGCATGTGATTCAAATGTTTCGCCTTTCTCGCCGAGAACGAGACGCACCAGCCGTCCGGCTGGATCGAGAGGCCAATGATAGAGCCGTTTCATGATGGCGATCACTCATAGCAGGCTTATCGCGCCTGTTAAGCCAAGCCTTTACGGCTGCCGTCACCTGCGCTCCGGCCCTGTGTATAACTCGCCAGCCCTTACCGTCCCATGAATTGCCGGACGGCATCGGTCGACAGCGTGAATTTCGCGAACGACCAGTCCTTGCCCTTGGTCAGGGTGCCAAGCGTCGCCACCAGATGACGGCGCGCATCGGTGCGCTCGCTGAGCCAGACATCAACGCCGCCGCTCACAATCGCTTCCTTCGCGGCGCTTGCCTGCAGGCGCACCAGTTCACCGACCAGACGTCGTCCGGCAACCCGATCCCAATAGCCCGCCCTGGCCAGGCCTTCACGCGCCGATGCCCGCAGGCGATCCAGCCGCAATGAGTCGCCAATGGCATAGAATGCCGATCCTGCCTCAGGCACGTCAACACAGGCCGACTTGGCAAGGTCGATGACGACGAGGCCTTGCGAGAAGTGGCTCATCGCTGCGGTCCACCGTGCCAGCGCTTCGGGCGCACCGCGCTTCACAAAGCCACGCGCCGCCCGCTCTATCCGGGCCGCAGGGAACGGGGAATGCACGGTTGAGAGCGCAGTCTTGAATTCGTTCAGCGGCGCATGGGTCCGGGAGACGGCCTCGCCAACCGACACGCCCGGCATCGACCGCACATACCATGTCGCCGCCTCGCTCATGGCCTGCATGGCCTGGATGCGCATATCCGTTTGCAGGTCTGCGCCGACCTTGTTGTCGAGCGCTTCGACTTCCCGGCAGAAGGATCCGAAATCCAGCACGGCACGCGACGCTTCAAGGCCGCGAACGATGGCCGCGTTCTCATGGTCAGTCATTTCGCGCAGGCGCAGCAGCGGCACCGGTCCGGCCATGTCGAGTGTCCGGTTGGCAATCACGGTCGCGATGATTTCCCGCTTCAGCCGGTGATTGAGTATGGCCTTTTCATACGTGTCTATCGGACGTGTGAAGTAAGATTTCAGGACGGTTTCGAAATACGGGTCATCCGGAATATCCGACGCGACCACGTCATCGATCAGCACGATCTTGGTCCAGGCCAGCAGCACGGCGAGCTCGGGCCGCGTCAGCCACTGGCCGGCTTCCTGGCGCACGCGCATCTGCGACGCGCTTGGCAGGCCCTCAAGTGCACGGTTCAGCACCCCGCGCTGTTCAAGATAGACCATCAGGCGCTCAAGGGCGTCATGGTCATTGGCGGCGGTGGATTCGGCCAGCGTCAGCGCGCCTGTCTGGTCGTAGTTGTGGCGCAGAACATGCGCAGCCACGTCATCCGTCATCTCGGCGAGCAGCGCATTACGATCCTTCGCTTTCAGCGATTTCAGGCGAATGGCCTCCGCAGCCAGGATCTTGATGTTGACCTCATGGTCAGAACTGTCGACGCCTGCCGAATTGTCAATCGCATCCGTATTGATCCGCCCGCCGCTTTGCGCGAATTCGATCCGCCCTGCCTGCGTCATGCCGAGATTGGCCCCTTCCCCGATGACTTTCGCCTTCAGGTCGCGCCCATTGACGCGGAACGCATCGCTCGAGCGGTCGCCCGCCTCGGCATGGGTCTCGGTACTGGCCTTCACATAGGTGCCGATGCCGCCGAACCAGAGCAGGTCAGTTTCCGTTTTCAGAAGGGCATGAATCAACTCGTCCGGCGTTACCGCATCTTTCGACAGTCCGGTCAGCGCCTTGACCTCATTGCTCAGCCTGATCGACTTGGCCGAGCGCTCGAAGACGCCCCCGCCTTTCGAAATCAGCTTTGTATCATAATCCGCCCATGACGATCCCTGCAGGTCGAACAGGCGCTGGCGCTCGGCAAGATTCGCCTTTGAGTCGCCAGGATTGGGATCGAGGAAGATATGCATATGGTTGAATGCCGCCACCAGCCGGGTTTCGGGCGATAGCAGCATGCCATTGCCGAACACGTCACCGCTCATGTCACCGACGCCGATGACAGTGAAAGGCTGGGTCTGGATATCCTTACCCAGTTCGCGGAAGTGGCGCTTGACCGCCTCCCACGCACCGCGTGCCGTAATGCCCATCTTCTTGTGGTCATAACCAACTGATCCGCCGGACGCGAACGCGTCGCCCAGCCAGAACCCGTGTGCCTCGCTTATGGCATTGGCCGTGTCGGAAAAAGTCGCCGTGCCCTTGTCGGCAGCAACCACAAGATAAGGGTCTTCGCCGTCCCAGATGACCGTATTGTCCGGATGGATCACCTTCGCGCCATCAAGGTTGTCCGTCACGCTGAGCAGCGCCGTGATGAACTGCTTGTAGGCGTCGCGGCCGCTTTCAAACCACGCATTGCGGTTCGACCGGTCCGCCAGCTGCTTCGGGAAAAATCCTCCCTTGGACCCCACCGGCACGATAACCGCATTCTTGACCTGCTGGGCCTTCACAAGGCCCAGGACCTCGGTCCGGTAGTCCGATGGGCGGTCAGACCAGCGCAGTCCGCCCCGGGCGACCGGTCCAAACCTCAGGTGAACACCGTCGACCTGCGGGCTCGACATGAAGATTTCCCGATAGGGTTTTGGCTCTGGCAAGTCTTCCAGCTCGCGGCTGGCCACCTTTATACTGATGAATGGCCGGGGATGACCATTTTCATCAACCTGGTAAAAGTTCGTCCGCTGCACCGCGCCAATCAAGTCCGTCAGCCGCCGGAGGATCTGGTCGTCAGCCAGCGCCGCAACATCGCGCAAAGCGGTTTCAATGTCGGTGCGGATATTCTCCGCTGCTGCGCGCCGCGCATCCAGTGTGGCGTGGGCAGCCGGATCAAATTTCGCCGCAAAGAGATCAAGCAGGAGACGGGCGATTTTCGGATGGTTTGCCAACGCACCTTCCTGTACCTCCTGGGGTTGATCGAGGCCGGACTGGCGCCGATAGGCAGACAGTGCGCGCAGGAGGGCCGCTTCGCGCCAGCTCGCACCGGCCGTCAGCACGAGGCGGTTGAAACCGTCATTTTCGGTCAGGCCGCTCCACACGGCAACGAAGGCATCCTCGAAGCCGTGCGCCAGCGTTCCAAGGTCAACCGGTGATCCATCGACGGAACGCATGGACAGCGAATGTACCCAGTAAATCTCCGGCGCGTCCGCCGCAGGCTTTTCAGACGGCCGGATCGGATAGCCCGTCTCGAAATTCACGAACAGGCCCATATGCTCGAACACAGGCACACAGCGTGACAGCGGGATACTGCCTTCGCGGGCATAGATCTTAACGCGGATCTTGTCGGCATCGTCGCCTTGCGCCCGAAAGGCGCGGGCGAGGATGGGCGTGTCAGAATGCAGCCGCGCCATGGCGGTCACATCGCGCAAGGCCTCTTCCGGCGTGAACGCCTCGCGATAGGCCGCATTGAACCCGCCAATAAAGGCGCGCGCGCCTTCGCGGTCGGCGTCGGCCAGCGGGCTTTCCATCAATGCCTGGCGGAACCCCTGGTCCCATGTGCGGGCAAGCTCGGTGATTTCGTTTTCAAGGACGTCCCGGTCCGGCTGGGGGTGATTGCGGTCGAGCGAAATTTCGAAATGAACGCGCGCCATCGGGCCGGTGTCAAAATAGGGCTGGAACTTCACGAGCGATCCTGCAAAGGCGCGCGTCAGCACGTCTGCAATCCGCATGCGAAGCGCCGTGTCATAGGCTTCACGTGGCACGAACACGATGGCCGTGACAAAACGGTCGAACTGGTCGCGGCGCAGGAACAGGCGTGTGCGCGGGCGGCCAACCAGATGCATTGCCCCGATGATCATCGGGGCAAGCATGCGTGAATGGGTCTGGAACAATTCGTCGCGAGGCCAGGTCTCCAGCAGGTTCGCAACGGCTTTCTCCGTATGCCCGCCCGGTGTCGCTCCGGATGCCTCGATCACCTTTTTCACCCGGCGCCGAACGAAGGGAATGGAGCGCGCGGTCTCATCATAGGCCTCGGCCGTGAACAGGCCAAGGAAACGCACCTCGCCATTCACCTTCCCGTCCGCATCATATTTCTTGATGCCGATATAGTCGCATTTGACCCGCCTGTGCACACGGCTGACCAGGGTCGACTTGGCCACGAACATCGGGAACGGCTCAGCCAGCAGGTCGCTGATCTCGGGCGTCAGCACCAGAGGCTCGCTGTCACGCGACAGCACGTTCAACTGCTCGTCACGCAGGATGCCGAGGTTCGATCCGTCGACCATGATCGGCTCTTCGGGCAGCACCCGGCCATTCGCATCTGTCTCGAAATGGTACTCGCGGCAGCCAAGGAAAACGAAATGCTCCTCCAGCAACCATTCCAGAAAGGCGATGGTTTCGCGCGTATCGTCATAGGCAAGTGTCTTGAGTTGCGCGATGCCGTCTATTTCCGCCTGCATCCGCGCCTTCATCGGCTCGAAATCACGTACAACTTCCCGCACGGACGACAGCGTTTTGCGAACCTCCTGAACCAGCCTCCTGGCTTCGGCATCCGTCACCAGCGGCAAATGAATCTGGATAACCGAAACGCACTGCCCGTCATCCAGCTTCACGATCGGGTGAAACAGGGTTTTGACTTCGTGTCCCGCAGCGGCGCACTCCGCGAGCAGCGAATCGACCAGGAAAGGCATATCGGGTCCGGCTGCCTCGAGTATGGCGCGCGGCAGCGGTCCGGCCTCACCTTCCGGTTCAATTAGAATCCGGGCGTCCTGCCTGTCCGGTGGGACAGCGCTGGCCCAGGTCCACATGTCCGTTGCCAGACGGCGGATATCGCCTGCTGTCAGACCGGTCAGGTCTTCATTGTTTGATTCCTGTTTGACCTGCTCCAGAACTTGCTGGAGCGGGTCGGTCATGGAGACGGCTGGGGACATTTGAAGTGCTCGCGCGGCAGAGGGGAGACTCAGTCCGGTCTAGCCTGAGCCGTGAGTGCCTTCAATGGTTTGTTGCAAACGAAACCAGTTCGCAAGAGCGCTGGGCTCCGCTTTGAAATAGGCGGGCCCGTCGAACGGGGACGTGTCCGACGGGCCCTACAGGCGTTCCGCAGGCTGGGTGGGGGGACGCACGCGGAGGCCTGATCTCTGTCATTTCGGTTCTCGCTCTGAATAAGCAAGTAGGCCTGATGTTATTGGTACATTACAAATCATGAAGGCTTCGATGACCTGAAGCAGAAACCTTGGGCAATGTTCTATTCGAATTTGGCCGGATGCCACATTTCATTCTGTTTCACCATAATCTTTGGCAGTTGAAACTGCGACGGACTGGCCACCCTTGCCTTGCGGGTTTCCGTCGGCCGACAGCAGGATCGCGATCCACCGGGTTCCGTCCGATTGCGCAAACAGTATCATCATCAGCACGGTCAGAGGCGCTGAAAGGAACATCCCGGGAATGCCCCAGAGCACCCCCCAGATTGCAAGGGCCAGCAATACAATCAGAGCGGACAGGTTGAGCGATTCGCCCATCATTCTGGGCTGGATGAAATTACCGATTGAAAATTGCCAGAAGCTGACAATCCCGAACACAATCGCCGCATAGATATATGTGTCCTGCGGAGAAGCCCCCGGGATCCATGCCGGTACGTCCGGCTGGACGAGCGCGAACAGCGGCGGCACGAGCGCAGCAACGATCGAGCCAACGGTCGGTATATAATTCAGGACGAAGATCAGCGCAGCCAGGAAGAGCGCATTCTGCACGCCCAGCGCGAGCAGCGAAATATAGGTCAATACCGTGATCAGTGCAGAGATGACGGTCTGGGTCCACAAATAGGTCTCGATGCTGCGACGTGCCTCGTCGCCGATCTCCCGCACCTGAGCACGCTTGTCGTGCTCGGGAAAAATGTTGTCCAGCTTCCGCGTCCAGCCCGACTGGGCAATGAACAGGAACGCGACATAGATGAAGATCAGCACCATGTCGCCAGACAGGTCACCCGTCGCGTTGGCGATGGTTGCGAAGAACCGCTGGCCCTGGGCGTTGAACAGGAGATGGGTGAGCGTCGGCGCGTCGCTCATGTTGACCAGGCCATAGGCCTCCCGGATCAGCGCGTTGATCTTCTCCTCGTACTCGGCCGCGTCACGTCCGAATTGTGACATGCCGTGCGCCATCAGGGCGATGAATCCGACAAACCCGCCCAGCACGGTCAGCACCGCTATGGCCCTTGCGCCCCCCCGGCGCATCGTATGCGACCAGTTGTCGATCACTGTCGCAAAGCCTTCCATCACGAGAAACAGGAACACGGCCATGGCAAATGTGGAGAGGATACCGCGGCCAACATAGAGGAAGGCAACGATCACGCCCGTGGCGATGATCCAGATACCGGTTTTGGTTGCGCGATCCATGCTAGCCCTCAAAAGCTGCTGCAGGTTGCGAGCAGCCTGCTTTGGCGTCAAGACGCATCTGTGCCTCTTTTTGCGCTGGGGCGGCCACGTTCAGTCACCCCCTTGCCGAATCCTGCGAAACCACTAGCGTTCGGCCGCAATCAGGGGAGATTTGGCTGGCATGACGGACTCACTATTCATCGGCGGCGCAGACGCAGACGGAACCGGCACGCCAAATGCTGCCCAGGAAATGCTGCTGAAAGTGGCCAACCGTCACGGTCTCGTGGCTGGCGCGACCGGCACGGGCAAGACGGTTACCCTGCAAATCCTCGCTCAGGGCTTTTCCGATGCGGGCGTCCCTGTCTTCTGCGCCGACGTGAAGGGTGACCTGTCCGGTATCTGCGTGCCCGGCAGCGCCGACCACAAGCTGCACGAAAAGCTCGTCGCGCGGGCCGAGCTCATCGGTCTTGCAGAATATGGCTACAATGCTTCGCCCACCATCTTCTGGGATGTCTTCGGTGAGAACGGGCACCCCATCCGCGCCACGATTTCCGAAATGGGCCCGTTGCTCCTGTCGCGCCTGATGGGCCTGACCGATGCGCAGGAAGGCGTGCTCAACATCGCCTTCGAATACGCCGACGATAACAGTCTCCTCCTGCTCGACCTGAAAGACCTGCGCAAACTGCTGGTCCATCTGTCGCAAAAGGAGGTTCGCGACGAGATCAGCCAGGAATACGGCAATGTCGCCGCCGCCTCCCTCGGCGCCGTGCAGCGCAACCTCCTGATGCTCGAACGTGAGGGCGCAGAACATTTCTTCGGCGAACCGGCGCTCGAACTGGCAGACCTGATGGGCACCACACAGGACGGGCGCGGTTATATCAACGTCCTTGATGCCACAAAGCTGATCAACAGCCCCAAGCTCTATTCCACCTTCCTGCTCTGGCTCCTCTCGGAACTCTTCGAACAGCTTCCCGAAGTCGGCGACCCGGACAAGCCCAAACTCGTCTTCTTCTTTGACGAAGCCCACCTCCTGTTCAACGATGCGCCACCGGCCCTGCTGCAAAAGGTCGAGCAGGTCGTGCGCCTGATCCGGTCGAAGGGCGTCGGCGTCTTCTTCGTCACCCAGAATCCGCGTGACCTGCCTGAAAGCGTCCTCGCCCAGCTTGGAAACCGGATGCAGCATGCCCTGCGCGCCTATACGCCGGCCGAACGCAAGGGCGTGCGCGCGGCGGCCCAGTCGTTCCGGCCGAACCCGTCATTCGACACTGAAGAGGTCATTACCCAGCTCGGAACCGGCGAGGCGCTCGTCTCGACCCTCGACATGAAGAGCGCGCCGTCCATGGTCCAGCGTACCATGATCCGCCCGCCTGCCTCCCGCCTCGGGCCGGCCACGCCAGCCGAACGCGCCGCCGTTCAGAAGAACAGCCCATTCGCGGGCAAGTATGAAGAGGTTATAGATCGCGAGTCCGCTTACGAGATCCTGGAGAAAAAGGAGGCGGAAGCCGCCGAACAGGCCGAAAAGCTGGCAGCCAGGGAAGCCAGGGCCAAAGCCGCGATCGAGAAGAAGACGGCGCGGACCAAATCCACGCGATCCCGGCGCCAGACGCCGCTGGAGGCCGCCGGAAAGCAGGCCGCCCGCACAGCATCGCGTGAATTTACCCGCTATATCCTGCGTGGCATTCTGGGCGGCATGAAACGATAGGCCCCGCCTGTCCTTGATGAATTCCCTGTTACCACCCAGATTTCCTTTGCGTCAGGACTCGCCGGTGACGTGCGCGTCACCTATAGTCATGGCAGAACCACAGACATCAAAGGGAGGCTCCGGCCCATGAAAGACTATCTCAAATTCTACATCAACGGTGAGTGGGTCGATCCGGTGGAGCCCCGCACACTCGAGGTCGAGAACCCGGCCACAGAAGAGTCATTTGCACGGATTTCGCTCGGTTCGAAAGCCGATGTCGACAAGGCCGTCGCCGCCGCCAAGGCCGCTTTCCCGTCTTTCTCGCAAACCTCGGTCGAATTCCGCGCTGACCTGCTCGACAAGATCGCTGCCGGTATCCAGAAACGCATGCCCGAACTTGCATCCGCCATATCCGACGAAATGGGCGCGCCGATGTGGCTGGCCAATGCTGCGCAGGTTCCTGCAGGCCTTGGTCACTTTGCCACCACGGCGGCGATCCTTCGCGGCTATGAATGGGAAGAACTCAAGGGCACGACACTTCTGCGCAAAGAGCCGATCGGCGTGTGCGGTTTCATCACGCCCTGGAACTGGCCGATGAACCAGATCGCCTGCAAGGTGGCACCTGCCCTGGCGGCTGGTTGCACCATGGTGCTCAAGCCTTCCGAGATCGCCCCGCTCGACGCGCTCATCTTCGCTGAAATCCTGCATGAAGCGGGCGTGCCCAAAGGCGTGTTCAACCTCGTCAATGGCGACGGACCAGGCGTTGGCGCCGTGCTCTCAGCCCATCCGGACGTGGACATGATGAGCTTCACCGGCTCAACCCGCGCAGGCGTACTCGTCGCTCAGGCGGCCGCGCCGACGGTCAAGCGTGTTGCCCAGGAACTCGGCGGCAAGTCGCCGAATATCGTGCTGCCAAGCGCAGACCTGAAGAAAGCGGTCTCGGGCGGCGTCATGCAGATGATGACGAATACCGGCCAGTCCTGTAACGCCCCATCGCGCATGTTCGTCCAGAAAGACCAGCAGGACGAGGCCATCGCGATTGCCAGGGCTACAGCTGAATCGGTCAAGGTCATGATGCCGGGTGAAGCGACGCCGGGCGCGATTGGCCCGATCTCGAACGGCAATCAGTTCCAGAAGGTGCAGGACCTCATCCAGGTCGGTATCGACGAAGGTGCGACGCTCGTTGCAGGCGGGACGGGTCGCCCTGAAGGCTTCAACAAGGGTTACTTTACCCGCCCGACCGTTTTCGCGAACGTCACCAACCAGATGACCATCGCGCGCGAAGAAATCTTCGGACCGGTTCTCTGCATCCTGCCTTATGACACGCTGGAAGATGCCATCGAGATGGCAAACGACACGGTCTATGGTCTCGCCGGCTATGTTCAGGGCCCTGACAAGGAAGCCCACGAAGTCGCCAACAGGATTCGCGCCGGCCAGATCCTCGTCAATGGCGCAAGCCCTGACTTCTCGGCACCGTTCGGCGGCTACGGCCAGTCCGGCAATGGCCGCGAATGGGGCGAGCTCGGCTTTGAGGAATTCCTCGAAACCAAGGCTGTCATCGGCTACAAGGCCGCCTGATCCGGCGACCCTGAATGAGAGACAAAACAAAGGGCGGCCCCGCAAGGCCGCCCTTTTTCACTTGCACGCGGAAAGATCAGGGCTGGGCTGCCTCGATGCGGAACACGTCACCGAGAATCGAGACGAGATACAGATTGCCGTCATTGTCCTCGCCAAAGCTGGAAATCCTCTCCAGGTTGCCTGCATCCGGTATCAGCGATCCGTTGAGGCGCTGGAAGGATGCCGCGGCCACGGTCTGGCCGATGACAAGGTCTTCCTCCGGCACGGCCCATACATTCCCCGAAATGAAATCGGCGAAGACGTATTTGTCCTTGATCAGCTCAAGATTGCCCCGATAGACATAGCCGCCTGTGATGGATCGCCCCTGTGTCGGCCCGGTACCATGCCCATACTCCGCCACGGGATCGGTCAGGCCGGGCGTGCCGACCGGTTGGTAATCCTGTGTGCCTTCCTGATCATTCCAGCCGAAATTTGCTCCGGCATCTGTCATGCGCAGGCGGTCGACCTCTTCAATCGCGTCCTGCCCGACATCTCCGATGAACAGGTCACCGGTCACCTTGTCAAAGCTGCAGCGAAACGGATTGCGCAGGCCGATTGCGAAAATCTCCACACGGCCATCCGTCCCGTTATACGCGTTGCCGGGCGGGATGGCATAATCACGCGTGTCATCTGCAGGAAAATCATCGCCGGTCACGTCGATACGCAGCATCTTGCCCAACAGCGTGTCCGGGTCCTGCGCATTCCCGTCAGGATCTCCGCTGCCGCCGCCATCCCCCGTCGGAACGAACAGCAGCCCGTCATCGGCAAATCCGATCCAGCCGCCATTATGGTTTGAGTCCGGCTGATCAAAGGCGAGGATAATATCGGCCGTGGACGGATCAGCCTGCGTAGATGATCCCGTCAACATCTGGTAGCGGCGCAGTTCCGAATCGCCGGAATTGTTCGTCATGTTGATGTAGAATGTGCGGTCAGTCGCAAAGTCAGGCGAGAACGCGAGCCCGAGCAGGCCGCCCTCCCCATCCGCCGACGTGTCGCCGGACACGTCGAGAAAGTCGACCGATTCGATCGCACCGGTCTGCGGATCGAGTATGCGGATGCGCCCCGCTTTCTCCACGACGAGAACCCGCGCCGTACCCGGAAGGCCAGCAAGATAAAGCGGCTGGGTGAATCCCGCGCCGACCCGTCTCAGGGCGACATCTTCGGCCACGTCGGCCACCGTAATCTGCAGGGCGAGCTGCGCGGAAAGCCCGCCGGGATCGCGCGCCTCCAGAGTCACCTCATAGACATTGTCGCCATTCGCATCAGCCGGCGCCTCGAAATCAAGCGAGGTCAGGGCCCGGACCGTGCGCGACGGGATATCCACATCGAAACGGGCCTCGTCGCCGCCCGCAATAACCGAATAGGTCAGCGCATCACCGTCCGGATCCGAGGCGGTGAACGTGTAAAGCACCCCGGTCGTGTTCTCGTCGACCGTCACCTGCGCGGGGGACGTAAAGGCAGGCGCCCGGTTGGCCTGTGAAGGCGGTGGTGGCGGAGATGCGCCGTCGCTCCCGCCCCCTCCGCATGCCGCTACCAGTAAAGGCGCCCACACGGCCAGGCCGATGGCGGACAGGCCGCGTCGATTAATTCCAGGCATGCTTTATCTCCGTAATATCAACCCCGATCATGAGGCTAGTTCGCGAAATCGTGATTGTCATATGACAAATTGTAGATGAGGAACCACCCAATACAACTGGCGTTCCATCAGGATGAGCCTAAATATAAAAGGACAGACATCCTCAGGAGGAACGTCATATGAAGATATCCAGGATTGCCGCCGGGTTCGCGGCGCTCGCCATGCTGGCTGCCTGCACCACCGCGACCCCCTATCAGGCGGCGTATGATTCAGAACGCGGCTACTCGGAACAGCAGATCGAAGCCAACCGGTTCCAGGTCCAGTTTGCAGGCAACAGCCTGACAGATCGCAAAACGGTGGAGACCTATATGCTCTATCGCGCGGCAGAACTGACCAGGCAGAACGGTTTTGACCATTTCCGCGTCGTCCAGCGCGCCACGGATGCAGACAGCCGCGTCGTGCCGACGACGACTGGCTACTCGCCCTTCTACAGCAATTTCTATCTCGACTATCATTATTTCGGGCCGCGCGCCGGATACTTCTACAATCCCCATCGCCGCTGGGCCTATCCACGCTCATTCTACGCGTCCCGCTTCGGTTATTATGATCCCTTCTGGGATGGCCCGCAGGAATATCGTGAAATCACCAGCTATGTCGCCTCGGCAGAAATCATCATGGGGAAAGGCCCAAAACCCGATGATCCGGCCTATTTCGACGCTGAACAGGTGATCTTCAACCTGGGCAGCCAGATCCAGCGCCCCCAGCCCTGATCGCTCTTGCAAACGTGCAGAGCGCCGCCCCTTCACAGGGCGGCGTTTTCGCATGGCTGCCGCTTTTTCTGCCCCCGCCACTAGTCAAGCCCGCAGGCATGACCCAGATAGGCGCCTTGCTCTCCAACCGCATCTGACAGGAAAGGCGGGGCCATGGCCGACACCCACCCCCCTGCCGTTCCACCAACAGGCGTGTTGCCTGGCGCCAGACGCCCGGTGCCGGGGCGCAGCGAACTTGTCGTGATGATCGCCGGCCTGATGGCGCTCAATGCCTTTGGCATAGACATCATGCTGCCCGCCCTGAACGAAATTTCCCATGCCGTGGGCCTCACTGCCGCCGGCACCGAGAGCGACAATCGCCAGCAGATGATCGTCTTCTCCTATGTGCTGGGCTTTGGTGCGCCGCAAATCATATGGGGCCCCATCTCTGACCGGTTCGGCCGGCGCGGACCGCTCTTCGTCGCCCTGGTCGGCTATATCGTCACCGCCTTTGCCTGCATCGTCATGCGCGACTTCATGGCCCTTCTGGTCATGCGCTTCCTGCAGGGCGTGTTTGCCTCCGGCGGCCGCCTCGTCGCCGTGTCCATTGTGCGGGACCTGTTCGCCGGCCGCCAGATGGCGCGGTTCATGTCACTCGTCATGACCATCTTCATGGTCGTCCCCATCCTCGCGCCGGGGATAGGCCAGATCGTCCTGTATGTTGCGCCCTGGGAAGGCATATTCGTTGTGCTGGGCATATTCGGTATCGTCATGCTGATCTGGACCTGGATACGCCTGCCTGAAACCCTGCCCGAAGCAGCGCGCCAGCCGCTCAGCGTTCGCCAGGCGGCCAGTGCATACGGGCAGATCGTCCAGTCACGCGTCACATTCGGTTACATGTGCGCATCTGGCGTCATCTTCGGCGCACTGTTCTCCTTCATTGCGTCCTCCGAGCAGATTTTCCGTGAAGTCTTCGGACAGCGGGAGACCTTCGCGCTCTGGTTTGCCGGAGTTGCCGGTACGCTCGCCTGCGCCAACTTCCTGAACTCGCGCATCGTCGAGAAGGTCGGCATGCGCCGCATCAGCCATGTTGCGCTTCTGGTCTTCACAAGCGTGTCGGCGATCCTCGCCGTGGTGACGCATTTCACGACAGACAATCTCTGGGTCTTCTTCCCCATCTTCGCGCTCTGCTTTGGCTGCTTCGGCCTGATGGGATCGAATTTCAGCGCGCTGGCCATGGAGCCGCTCGGCAAGATCGCGGGCACGGCCTCGGCCGCCTATGGCTTCGCCACGACCACGGTCGCCAGCTTGCTCGGCATGGCCATAGCCAGCCAGTATGACGGCACGACGGTGCCGCTCATGCTGGGCTTCGTCTGTCTCGGTATCGCGTCACTGGCGATCATCCTGATCACCGAGAAGGGCAAGCTGTTCAGTTCACGTTGATACGGCGGCGCGGCTTGGCATGGCTCTCTCGCACCTTGGACAATGGCCGCACCTGACGCTCCAGGTGTTCGATGATCATGCCCGCAATGTCCTTGCCCGTCGCGCCTTCGATCCCCTGCAGGCCGGGCGAGGAATTGACCTCCAGCACTTTGGGGCCGTCATCGGTGTGCAACAGGTCCACACCCGCCACACGCAGGCCCAAAACGCGCGCTGCATCGCGCGCGATATCGCGTTCGGCTCGCGTCAGCTTGACTGCGCTGGCGGTGCCACCGCGGTGCAGGTTGGACCGGAACTCTCCCTTTGCCGCCTGGCGCTTCATCCCGCCAACCACCTTGTTGCCAATAACGAAACAGCGCGTATCGGCGCCCGCCGCCTCATTGATGAATTCCTGCACCAGGAAGTTCGCCTCAAGGCCCCGGAACGCATCGACAAGGCTCTCGGCCGCCTTGCGCGTCTCGGCCAGCACCACGCCCTTGCCTTGCGTCGATGACAGCAGCTTCACCACGACCGGCGCGCCGCCCGCCAGCGAGATCAGGTCTTTTGTGTCCTTCGGGCTGTGCGCAAAGGCCGTGATCGGCATGCCGATCTGCGCTCGTGCCAGCAACTGGTGCGCCAGCAGCTTGTCGCGCGACCGCCCGATGGCCCCTGCCCCGTTCAGGCAGAACGCGCCCGTATTGGTGAACTGGCGCAGCACCGCCATGCCATAGTCGGTGATCGACGCCCCAATGCGCGGGATAACGGCATCAAACCGTGCCAGCGCCTTGCCATCATAATGAACTTCCGGATCGAGCGTCCCGATCTGCATGTAGCAGCGCGCCGTGTCGATCATCTCCATGATATGCCCGCGCGCCTCGGCCGCTTCCATCAGGCGCCGGGAGGAATAATTGTTCGGCTCGCGCGTCAGCAGCGCAATCCGCAGGGGCCGCTTCACCGGCGTTCGTTTCGGCAGCCCGCTATAGCAGGCATAGTCCAGCAGGGGCTGGCTGAACGACACGTTCGGGTTGACGATCATGTCCGGCTGGATCGCGCCGCGGCCGAACAGCATCCGGTAGGTCATGTTCTCGCGGTTCGACAGGGTCAGCTGGATCGGCCAGCGCCGCCCGCCCATCTCGGCCTCGGTCTCGATCACGTAACGCAGCTCGGTATCACCATTTGAACTCGTCACCTCACGCCGGTCGATGACGCGCGCCGAACAGGTCACTTCGAGGCCCGGATCGTTCGGGTCGGGCTGGATCAGGAAGCGCACCTGCGGCTTGGTGTTCGGCCCGAACGG
>TARA_R110001606_G_scaffold12369_2_pt1 | contig 44015 bp, 38 predicted proteins | sample TARA_R110001606 | Tara Oceans TARA_R110001606 (sample SAMEA4398315) | marine metagenome | biome: Polar Biome; feature: [SRF] surface water layer (ENVO:00010504); material: water (ENVO:00002006), including particulate matter (ENVO:01000060) such as... | depth 5 m
TACCGGAGAATTTTCGGGCGTGCTCTGTCTGGTCATAAAGTTCGTTCCCTGTTCATGGCGCGCGCATATCCGCGCCGTTCATGTTTCAGAAACAGGAGTGAACGAAATTGGTTAGCAGATAGTTAACATCGCCCTGAAATTTACAGTCCGCAAAAGCAGCTTATTGGTCGCTGATCGGCGGAACCGGCTGCGGCGGTGCATCGACATCCGCCTCGTGCACCTCGATATGACCACGCCCGACGTGGCTCTTTCTGTAACCATAAGCGAAATAGAGCAGCAGTCCGATCCCGCCCCAGATCGGCAATACCAGCTTCGCATCCAGCGGCAGATTGTAGAAAAGCCCCAGACAGCCGACGATCGCCAGCGGTGCGACCAACCAGACCAGAGGCGTGCGGAACGGACGGTGCCGCCCGGGATCGGTACGGCGCAGGATCAGCACCGCCACCGCGACCATCAGAAAGGCGAACAAGGTCCCCGAATTGGAAATATCCGCAAGCCGCCCCACGGGCAGAAACGCCGCGAATATCGAAACCGCGACACCGGTGATAGCGGTCACGATATGCGGTGTTTTCCATTTCGGGTGAATAGTGGCGAGCTTTTCCGGCAACAGACCATCGCGCGCCATCACGAAGAATATCCGGGTCTGGCCGAACAGCATGATCAATATGACCGATGGCAGCGCCAAGAAGGCCGCAATGCCAATGATATTGCCAAAAGCCGGATAGCCAATGTTCCGCAGCACAAAAGCCAGCGCCTCGTGGCTGCACACGAGAGGTTCGTGGCCCGCGGTCACCAAGGCCTGACACTGCGCGGCAAAAGCGGTGCTTCCGGGTGCCAGCACATTACCGGCTGCGTCGACAATCGGCTGCGCGCCAACCGTGCCAATCGCGCCGGCCGCCACCAGCAGATAGAAAACCGTACAAATGGCTAGACTGCCGAGCAGACCAATCGGCACATTGCGCTGCGGGTTCTTGGTCTCCTCCGCCGCGGTCGACACCGCGTCAAAGCCGACATAGGCAAAAAATATCGAGGCCGCCGCACCGACCGCGCCAAAACCACGGCTTTCCCCGAACCATCCATTGGGCAGGAACGGATCGAAATTCTGCCCCTGCATCATCGGCAGGGTGAGGACGATGAACATGGTCAGCGCCGAAACCTTGATCGCCACCAGCACTGCATTGACCTTGGCGCTCTCGCTGGTGCCGATCATCAGGAGAAAAGTCACGAGCAACGCGATAATCAGCGCCGGTAAATTAATCAGCCCGCCAGGCGCATAACTGCCAATCGTCAGCGCCCTCGGCAACTCTATCCCCGCATTGGCCAGCAGGCCCACAAAATAGCCCGACCAGCCTACCGAAACCGCGCTAGCCGCGACCGCATATTCCAGGATCAACGCCCAGCCGACCATCCACGCCAGCAGTTCGCCCATTACCGCATAAGTATAGGTATAGGCGGAGCCCGATACCGGCACCATCGAGGCCAGTTCCGAATAGCAAAGCGCCGCCACCGCACAAACCAGCCCGGCGATGACAAAACTCCACATCATCCCCGGCCCGGCCTTCTGTGCCGCCTCCGATGTCAGCACGAAAATGCCGGTGCCGATTACCGCTCCGACTCCCAATAAGGTGAGCTGAACGGGACCGAGAGAGCGGGTTAGCGCCTTTTTCTCCGCCGTTGCCAATATCGCGTCTAATGGTTTGATACGTCCGAAAAGATTGAAGGCCATGCAGCGATCCTATCCCGAAAATCTGCGATTGAATTACGCCGATTTTTGCAATGCGCAAGTGGGATTCGGTGGGGCTGATGCGGTTTTGCAAAATCGCCGACGGACAGCGAAATCGCCTTCCCTGTCCGGGGTTTACATCAATGGTCGCGACCGTTAGCTCTTCGGATGAACCGGAAGGACAAACGCCATGTCTTTAGGAGCGAAATTGCTGATGTCGCTGGTTGCGGGGACAACCGTGATCTTGGGCTATATTCCGGCTTCAGCCCAGGACAGCACCGAAAACTCGGCGGCAAATCCAGCGGCTCCCCCGACACAGGCGCTATGGCTTGCCGATTTTGCTGCTATACAACGCCTTGATGAGCAGGCTGGTCTGGCGGCGAAAGACGGGAACTTCGCCGCAGCCGCCAGCTACTGGCAGCGCGCGGCAAGGCTCAGCGCAAATATCCGGGGCAAGTTGGGTGGCTGGATGGCCTTTCGGGCCGCAGGAGCCTTTGCCAGAAGCAACCAGCAGGGCCCGGCGTTGCGGGCGCTATCGATGGCTGCGTCACAGGGATTTCGCTATGTCGACAATATAGTGGAGAGCAGAGATTTCGCCGCACTGGACTCTCCGGCGCTGCAATCAATCATCGCAGATGCCCGGAAGAATGATGCAAAATATCGGGCCAAACGCTCGCTTCCAGAAGATGCCAATCTGGTCTCGGCTGATATTTCGAGATTTTGGGCGGCCTATGATATGATGGCAAAGACGAAGCGGCGTTCGGAGAAGGCGGCGCTTTTGCGAAAATATTATCTGGCACCGGGGAGCTCGGGACTGATTGACTATCACTGGCTCAAGACGCAGTCGATGGAGCTGCTTGTCGACCGGATCGAGAAGAGCCCCGAATATTATGACGGTATCCGCAGCACGACCCTGATGGTGGAATCCTACGAACCGCAAATCCGTAATGCATTCGCGAGGGTGAAGTCCCTTTATCCGGATGCCTATTTCCCCGACGTCACCTTCGTCATGGGCCGCTTGAATTCGGGCGGAACGGCGGGAGCCAGCGGCATGTTGATCGGCGTCGAAGTCTGGTCATGGTCCGAAGGCGTTTCGCTAACCGGAATATCGCCAGGCTTTCAGAAAATCGTCACCAACTATTCGCTGGATACCCTGCCCTATGTGGTGGTCCACGAACAGATGCACGCAATGCAGAATTATACCGGCAAAGAGACGCTGCTCAAGGCCGCGCTGCAGGAGGGGTCTGCGGATTTTATCACCATGCTGGCCCTGCCGGACAGCGCCCCGCCCGCGCATTATCGCTGGGGACTGGAGCATGAAGCCGCAATATGGAGCCGGTTCAGCGAACAAATGTCTGGCAAAGATCTTGGCGAATGGATCGGCAATAATGGGAATGCAACCGAGCAATGGCCGGCAGACCTAGGCTATTTCGTCGGCGCGAGGATCAGCCAGGCTTATTATGACCAGGCCGGGGACAAGACCCAGGCGATCCATGATTTGCTGAACGTCAGCGATCCGCAGAAAATTCTTGAGGCCAGCGAATATGCGATCGGTTTCCCGGGCTGACTATTCAGGCTTCAAGTCGTTCTTGCCTTTGTCCAGCGGCCGGAAAGGTACGGATTGCCGTGGCAGCGGCCTAATCAGCTTCGCGTCCATGCTCTTCCTCATAAGCAGCCCGACGATGACGGCCACAACGATCAGGACAAGGATCGACTCTTCCGGTCCGGCGGCTCCGCCGGTCATCAATCGCGACCCGACAAAGTCGCTCTGCATCGGCGCCGCAGCGCGCCAGTCTTCCTGACCGGTCAAGGGCAGGCCTGTCAGGAATATTGTGAAATTCCAGGCGGCATGGTGCAGACCGATCATCCAGATATTGCGGCGAACCATGTACATCAGGGTCCACATTCCGCCGATCAGCGCGGTCGACAATATGCTGAGCCAGCCCCCGAGATTATCGTTGAACATATGCAGGCCTGCAAACAGCAGTGTCTGCGACACAAGCGCGACGATAGTCCCGAAATATCGCTCGGAAATGGCGAACAGGGCGCCGCGAAACAGCAGCTCTTCCAATATGGCAGCAGCAAGAATGACCAAGCCGACGCCCAGCACGGCGTGGAAGCCGGAATAGGAAATATACTGATAATAGCCCATGAGATAGAGCAGGATCATCGGTATGCCGATGATCGCGACGCCCGACAGGACGCCCAGTCCGATCAGCGGGATATCGACGGCGAGATCACTTTTGCCGGCCCGCCGCTCGATATATTTCGTGTAGATCCAGTAGCCCAGCACAAAGGAGCAGAGCATGCCGATCCGCCGGACATATCCGCGCGTCTTTTCATCAACATCGAAAATCCCGGCAATCGCCGGCTCCACCCCGAACCGAAACGCACCGGCAATGGCGGCGATAACCGCAAGCGACAGGAGAAAGCTGCCCAAAGCGCGGAGAAGATTGTGGATCATCGGCATAAAAGAGGCTTTCAGACTTTTGGCAGCGATCGCTCCTTCGTCATCTTGAATTCGTTTCAGGACCCGGCGAGAATTTCGCGCTTAACCGCTCGGGATACTGAAGCAAGTTCAGCATGACGATATCATTCCTCAACCAGCAAATCCCCCGGCAACATCGGTTCGCTGAGCAACCGCTCCATCGCCTTCCAGCGCCACACCGGCGCGTCGCCCTGGACTTCGATCCAGTCGCGGACCATTTCCATGCCAAGACCATAGTTGATCACATAGCTGCGATATTGCTCGTTGAAATCGGTCATCTGCTCCGCTCGTTCCCGGGATACCAGCTGATATTTCTGGTTGAGCGCGACCGCTTCCGCGCGGCTGATGTCACCATCGAGATATTGCTGTGCGATCGTCATCCGCGCGCCGCTTAGCGCCTGCTTGGCAATCTGGAGGGCCCAGTAAGCCGCCGCCGTATCGGGATCGAGGCCAGCGAGCGGGTAGAGGACGTCGCGTTCGTAATCCAGCCTCTGCTGTCCGCTAAACGCCAGTTCAATGCCGTAATTGGCCGAGCCTTCAGCGATCAGGCTTTGCGGCGAATAGAGCGGATAGATGGAAAATTCCTGCCAGCCACGCTCCTTGGTCAGATTACGCTCGAGCAGCATATTATAGACATGATGGCCGGGATAGCCTTCGTGGCAGCCCAGATCAACGGCGCGGCCGATGAAGATCGGCAGGTCGGTATTGACCTGGATCAGGCTCTGATAATTGCCCTGATAATAATTATAGCCGCTCCAGCTTTTGCCGGTGACAAATTCCAGTTTGAAATTTTCGCCCTCGGGCAGATCGAAATATTGCACGGTCCGCGCCTTGCACTCGGCAATCGCGGTATCGAACACAGTCTGCAACCGGTCCTTCGGGATAATATATCCATTTTCAAACGCGGCGACCCGCTGACTGAGCGGCCCATCGCCGGGTACGATATTTTCAATCTCCTCGAGCACCGGATCAAATTCTGCCAGCGGCCTGAGTTCCGGCACGACGCCGAACAGTCCCTTGGCCTCGTCGGCAAAGGCGAACGTCTCGCCCTGTATCATCGCGTGGCGGGTCACCGCCGCTTCCAGTTGCGCCGACAGGAAGCGCTTGCGCGATTCGATCAGCGGATCGCCACTAGCCGGCAATGCGTCCAGTCGCTCCATAAGGACGACAATCGCATTACCAAGCTCGCGCATGTCGCGCGGATCGGATTTCGCCGCCTCGGCCCATTGCGGCGGACCATAATAGGCGTCGACATAGCCAGCTTCCTGCTCACCCAGGGCAAGCGTGAGCTTTACATAATCACCGGCAATGGAAGCGAGCTCGGTGGATGCTTTCAACGCGACCGTATCGACGATCACCGACGGCTCTGCGGGTTCGGCTGACGCTACAGGGACGGAAATCGCCAGACAGGCAGCAGCAGCGAGCCCGATTGCTTTCACAGGGCATCTTTCAGTTTTTCCACTTGCGCATCGGGCAACACATCAAGCAGTTCCTCGGCTTCGTCCTCGTCCAGCGATTCCAGATGGCGTCCCTGCGGTGCGAAGCGCAATATGCAAAAGCCGATAATCGCGGACAGAACAGATCCGCCGAGGACACCGATCTTCGCTTCCTCGATCAACAGCGCATTGCCCGGGAAGGCCAAAGCACCGATGAACAGGCTCATCGTGAAACCGATACCGCAGAGCATCGCCACGCCATAGACCTGCAGCCAGCTCGCCCCGCCTAATCGACCGGCAAAGCCGGTTTTGACCGCGAGCCATACGCTGGCGAAAATTCCGATCTGCTTGCCCAGCAAAAGTCCGGCAGCGATGCCGAGCGGCAATGGCGCAAAAATCTGCTCCAGGCCAAGGCCTTCCAATGAAACGCCAGCATTTGCGAAGCCGAAAATCGGCACTATCAGAAATGCGCTCCATGGCGAAATCGCGTGTTCCAGCCGGTGCAATGGCGAATGCTCAGCATCAGGAGATGTTGGAGTCACCACGATCGGGATGACCATAGCGGCAAGCACCCCGGCGATGGTCGCGTGAACGCCCGACATCAGCACGGTATACCAAAGCAAACCCGAACCAATCAGATAGGGCCAAAGCTTGAGCACACCATTGCGGTTCATCGTGTACATGACCGCCAGGATAGCCGCGCTGGCCAACAGCGCTGCGCCATTGATCTCGGCGGTATAGACCAGGGCGATAATCGCCACCGCGCCCATGTCATCGACAATCGCGACAGTGACCAGAAACAGCTTCAGCGAGGTCGGAGCGCGTGGCCCGAGCAGCGCCAGTACGCCGATCGCAAAGGCAATATCGGTAGCTGCCGGAATCGCCCAGCCATTGTAAAGCGCGGGCACATCCCTGACCACGAACAGATAGATGAGCGCCGGGACAACCATGCCCGCCGCCGCCGCGACCACAGGCAGTCGCCGCCGCTCCCATGTGTTGAGCCGTCCGTCGACAAATTCACGCTTGATTTCCAGCCCGACGAGCAGGAAGAAAATCGCCATCAACCCGTCATTGATCCACAAATGCGGCGTCATCGGCCCCAGTTTGCTCGACAGGGTCGGTCCCTTTAACTCGTGCAAAAAATGGTGATACATGTCGTATAACGGGCTGTTCGCCACTATCATCGCCAGCGCGGCAGCCGCCATCAGCAATATGCCGCCCGCCGCTTCGCTTTTCAGAAAGTCGCGAAGTGCTGAATTTCTACCTGTGCGTGGCACTTTTTCTTCTCCCATGGGGGGTCTGTCTCGGAATTTCGATTTTCCGGGTCATGCGCAGGCCGGATGGTAAAATCAAGACCTGTATGCAGCGAATTTGGCTCTAGACGGCAACCAGATCGCGAACTTCCGCGGCAATGCTATAGCTTTTCTCGCGCGCCGCCTGATCAAATATCGAACCGGAAATGATCAGTTCATCGGCGCCGGTCCGTTCAACAAAGCGATCGACGCCTTGTTTCACTGTCTCGGGCGAACCTACAGCGCTGCCTTGCATGATCTGCTCGAGCATTGACTGGGCCTGGGGTGGCAGACTTTCTCGATAGCCTTCGACCGGTGGCGGCATTTTGCCCGGATTACCGGTACGCAGCGCGACAAAGCTCTGCATCATCGAACTGGACAGATATTCCGCTTCCGCGTCGCTGTCGGCGGCAAATATGTTGAAACCGCACAGGACATAAGGTTCGGCAAGCTGTTCCGACGGCTTGAAATCACGGCGGTAGATCTTCAGCGCCTCGTCGAGCATCTGCGGTGCGAAATGCGACGCAAAGGCATAAGGCAGGCCCAGGGCTGCTGCCAGTTGTGCGCCAAACAGGCTGCTGCCGAGAATATATAGCGGGATGTTCGTCCCCTGCCCCGGTGTAGCCTGAATGCCAAGCCGGTCATCGCCTGCCAGAAATGCCTGTAACTCGAGTACATCGCGCGGAAATTCGTTCGCATCGCTGTTGAGATTGCGGCGCAAAGCCTGTGCCGTCCGCTGGTCCGATCCCGGTGCCCGCCCCAGCCCCAGATCAATTCGTCCCGGAAACAGCGCCTCCAGCGTCCCGAATTGCTCGGCAATCACCATCGGCGCGTGATTGGGAAGCATGATGCCACCGGCACCGATGCGGATGGTGTTGGTCCCCTGCCCTATATGCGCCAGTGCCACTGCGGTCGCGGCGCTGGCAATGCCCTCCATGCCGTGATGTTCGGCCATCCAGTATCGCTCATAACCAAGCGCTTCGCCGTGGCGGGCGAGCGCCAGCGACCGGTCGAGCGCGGTTCTGACATCGCTGCCTTGCGGCACGGGGGAAAGATCGAGAATCGAGAATTTCAACTTGCCTGCCATAGGTAAAGGTCACTCCTGAAATACCAAGTGAGGTCTATAGCTTCTAATATCAACTCCCGGAAAAAATATCGGTCGCTGGGGAAAAATGGCTTTATCTTCGGATTTCGACCATGTAAATCCGTGTAAATTTCTGTATTTGCGACCGATTCGAAACACTCTATGACCAGGAGAGCCGTGCGAACATAGTTAGAAGGGAACTATCTATGCCATCTCCGATCAGCCTTGAAACCTTGATTGGTCTCTATCTGGTTCTAGCCTTTTTCTTTTCGGCATTTCTTGTCCGTTTTTCTGGCCAGTCCGATCTGTCAAAATCTGTGCGCCGACATTTTTATGTTTTTCCTATCATCCCGCTGATAACCATTTTTGCACTGCTGCTGAAAGTGGTCTGGTATATGGTCTTATATCCGATCCGCCTGCTGCGATTTCTGTTCGAGAAACTGTCGGGTAAGAAGACCCTCCGCAAAAGAAAATATTACGCCTTCTTCTTCGGCAGTTGAGAGCGCCGGGCCTGCGCTCCCCCCTTGCGGATCAACGGGCCAGTTGCCCCGCCACCTTTATCGCATAGCCTTCCGGCACCGGGCGAAAGCCCAGAGTGGGGAGGAGTAAAGTCCACGCACGGTCACTGCCCGAGAGGAACAGTCGCGCAGTGTAGAACCCGTTTCCTTGCAGCTTGAGTGTCAACTGTTCCATGCCCGATCCGCTTTGCAGCGGTAGCACCAGCACCCCGTCCTGGCATTCGGCATTGCCGAGCAATCCCTGTTTGAGGTTCAGCCCCGGGATATTCGCGTCGAGTGACACGCGCACCTGTCCATCGGCCGACTGGCAACGACCGCCGGTAAAATTGACGCTCACCGCCTGCAGATCGATCGCGGAAGCCGGCAATGGTGCCAGCTGGCTACCGAGATTCAAGACAGTCGTCACGTCCCGGACCAGCAGGCTGTTGCCCGACTTGCCGACGGTTGCGACCAGTCCCGGATCACCGGCAGCCGCCAGCCGTTCGAGATCCATCAGTACACGACCGGTCAGCAGCGGCAGCACCTGCAGCTCCGCATCAAGATCGCCGAGCGGAAACGGCCCGAGCTGCGCGCCCTCGATCCGGCCGTTCCAGACAGATCCGCTGATCGTCTTGGCCGAGAAACGAGATCCTTCCAGCCCGGCCCATCCCACGGCAAGCCTGAGTGGCAGGAAGAACAGCGCCACAGCAATCACTGCCAGCAGGATTAGAACGTAGGTCAATGCGCGGGGCACCTGCTTTCCTTCGGCTCAGAGTTCGGGCGAAAATTGGTCGAAATAGGCAAAGATATCGTCTTCCTCGCGGCTCGCTGCATCGCGCCATTTGGGAGCCGACTTGCGGTTGAGCAACTCGCCCTGCGGGGATAGCACCAACACGGTCGGCGTGCCCTTGATTGACTTGATACCAAAACGCCGGGCGATATCGATATTGCGGTCCCGCTGGCCGACATCGATATAGACGATCTCATATTTGTCCTGCAGCATCGCGGCAAAGCGCGGCTGGGCAAACCAGCCGGCCAGTCCGCGACTGTCATGACACCAGTTTGCGCCCATGACGACAATGACGCGCTTTTCTGCCCGAATAGCCCGGCCAAGCGCCGCGTCGACCGCAGCCGTCGCATCGGTCGCTACGTCATAGGGTCGCGCTTCGGGATGCCCTGCTTCAGCCGGTTCTGCCAGCAGCGCAGACGCAGGAAACAGGGCCAGCCCGGCGAACAACAAAAATATATATCTCATCCACCGGCTATTACACTTCCAGCGGCGTGAGGGAACAGGCTTTTGTCAGACCAAGGCCGCGCTTCATCGCAGGAAAGCTGCGAACAATCGCTGCCGTCATTGCCAGTTCGAAACGGACGGCACGGCCATGTTGTGCCTCTATACGGTCGCCCAGTTCAAAGGCTTCGGGAGACTGGGTCGCAATCGCCTGGCCAAATGCGAAGGCCAGTGCTTCTTCCTCCGGCAGATTGTCCGGTCCCTTGAACCAGCTATTGACGGTTTCTCTGGGAACATCATCGGCAAGCGCCCAGTTGGCACAGCTGATCGCACAGGGCCCGCAATCCTCGACCATATTCGCGCCCATCCGTGCGGCGTGGAACAGCAACGCCGGCGCAGCGTGCCGGTGCATCGAGGCGGGCAGGAAATGAACAAATTTTTCAAAGGCATGACCAGGCGCAGCAGCGATCTCATCATGATATTGCCGCTCGCTTTCCTCTGCCTCCGCATTGGCGAATTTCAGAAAAACAGCTTTCGGGATACCGGCCGGCGCGATCCGCTGGCGCGCGAACAGAATGCCCAGCGCCAGGAACACCAGCAGCGGCGGCGCCAGCACGCCGGGCGCATCGGCGACAAAGGCATCGGGCGAGCATATCCCGACTGACACTTCGTAAATGTGCAGCACACCGTGCAGCGATAGCCATAATGCACCCGCAAAGGCGGCGAGCCAGCGCATGTGGATATTGACGCTCGCATAGAGCAGGATGACCCCGCAGGCGGCATAGGCGATCCCGATATCGCGGATGAAATGCTTGTTCGGCGGCCCGGTGGTGATGACGGTGGGGATCGCGACATACCAGTCGAGCGGGCGAATAATCATAAACAGTCCGAACAGCAGTGCGAACAGACCAACCCCCAGAACCAGCATCTGCGCCACGCGGTCCAGCAGATCGGGCTTTCCCATCAGCATGCAATTTCTCCTTCAAATCATCCCGAGTCCATGTTATTCGGATATATATTGTCCGAATTAAATAGAGAGTCAAATTTTGCAGATTTCCAAAGGCGTCGAATGGGCCGCCCATGCCGCGGTGATGATGATCGCGCTGCCGGACGGTCGCGGCCTGAAAGCCGAAGCGCTCGCCCGCTATCACGAGGTACCGACCGCCTATATGGCGAAACAGTTGCAGGCGCTCAGCAAGGCGGGGATCGTGCAATCCTCGCGCGGCGCCCATGGCGGTTACCGGCTGGCGAAACCCGCCACCGACATCTCGCTGTGGGATATCACGGCAGCGATCGAAGGCCATGCCCCCGCCTTCCGTTGCACCGAAATCCGGCAGAACGGTCCGTGTGGTTTGAAGCCAAAAGACTGTAAAAATCCCTGCCAGATCGCTTCGGCTTTTGCGCTGGCCGAGCGCGCGTTTCGGGATAGTTTGAAGACAGTGTCGCTCGCGGATTTGGGCGCACAGGTTTTACAGAACTCCAGGCCCGACCATCTATCGGAGGTCGGCAACTGGCTGGAGAACGAGACAATGCCGCTCAGCGACACCCGCTGATTACCCGCCTTCTCCGCTAGCCGCGCACATGCGTTTCGAAGAAGGCCAGCGTCCGCTTCCACGAAAGGCTTGCCGCCTCCTCGTCATAGCGCGGTGTCGTGTCGTTGTGAAAACCGTGGTTCACATCGGGATAGAAATGCACGCTATATTCTTTCTGATGCTCGGACAAAGCGGCCTCATAGGCCGGCCAGCCGGCGTTGATCCGCTCGTCATTGCCAGCATGATGGATCATCAACGGCGCTTCGATCGCCGGAACGTCTGCCGCTTCCGGCTGGCGACCGTAATAAGGCACCGACGCAGCGAGATCGGGATAGGCCACCGCCAGCGCATTGCACACGCCGCCGCCATAGCAGAAACCGACTGCGCCAACCTTGCCGGTCGAACCGTCATGATCGCGCAGAAATTCGAAAGCAGCGAAGAAATCTTCCATCAGCTTTGCGCCGTCCAGCGTGCGCTGCATCGTTCGCCCGTCATCGTCATTGCCGGGATAGCCACCCAAGGGTGACAGACCATCGGGAGCCAGCGCCAGATAGCCGGCCTTGGCCACTCGCCGCGCGACATCCTCGATATAGGGATTGAGGCCACGATTTTCGTGGATCACCAGCACCGCAGGCAGCTTGCCCGTCGCTCCGACCGGCTTCACCATCAATCCATTGATCTTGCCATGCCCTTCGGGGCTATCATAGCTGATCCGCTCCGACAGGATCGACGGATCATCGGGCTCGACCTGCGCCGCCCAGGCATAATTGGGTTGCAGCTGGTCCAATATCATCGCCCCGGTCACCCCGGCGGCGGCAAATTTCCCGGCCTGCCGGATAAAGTCCCGCTTCGAGATCGCGCCATGGACATAGCCGTCGAATATCTCAAGAATATGGGGGTGAAAGTCACTTGCGCGTTTGCGAATTGGGGTCATGATGAGTCATCCTTCAGCGAAAATTGGCAGGAACTTTTCGGAACATAGCATAAAATGGGTTTTTACAGGCCCCGTTCGTGCTGAGCTTGTCGAAGCATGTTACCCTCTGCCACATTAACGAAGCGCGAGCCGAGAGAGGCCCTTCGACGAGCTCAGGGCGAACGATATAAATCTCGACATGCGTTGCAAGACTTCAGCCGCCCAGCCATCTTGACCGCGTGGCACCTCAAGCCGCCTCGCTAATCCCCGCCTCAATCTCCGCAGCCTTCGCTTCAACCAGCTTCACAATATGATCGACCATATCCTCGTCCGCGACATGATGGTCGGTGACGCCGGAGAGATAGACCATATGCTTGCCCTTGCCGCCGCCGGTGATGCCGATATCGGTTTCGCGGGCCTCGCCCGGCCCGTTGACGACGCAGCCAAGCACGGACAGCGATAGAGGCGTGCGTATATGCTGCAGCCGTTCTTCCAGCTTCTGCACCGTGCGGATCACGTCAAAACCCTGCCGCGCGCAGCTCGGGCAGCTTACCACGCGAACACCGCGGGTTCTCAGACCAAGCGCCTTGAGCATTTCATAGCCGACGCGCACTTCTTCTTCCGGTTCTGCCGACAGGCTCACCCGGATCGTGTCGCCAATCCCGGCCCAGAGCAGATTGCCCATGCCGATCGAACTTTTCACGGTGCCGCCGATCAGGCCCCCCGCCTCGGTGATGCCGAGATGCAGCGGGCAATCCACCGCATCGGCAAGCTGCGAATAGGCGGCCACCGCCAGGAACACGTCGGAGGCTTTCACCGCGACCTTAAACTCGTGAAAATCATGATCCTGCAATATCTTGATATGATCGAGCGCGCTTTCCACCAAAGCCTCGGGACAGGGCTCGCCATATTTTTCCAGCAGATCCTTTTCCAGACTGCCCGCGTTCACCCCGATCCGGATCGCGCAGCCGTTGGATTTTGCCGCATCGATAACTTCGCGCACCCGCGCCGATGACCCGATATTGCCCGGATTAATCCGCAGACAGGCCGCACCCGCCTCTGCCGCTTCGATCCCGCGCTTGTAATGAAAATGAATATCCGCGACGATCGGCACGTTGCTGGCGCGGACAATTTCCTTCAGCGCAGCGGTACTCTCGACATCGGGACAGGACACCCGGATGATATCGACACCCGCCTCTTCGCAACGGCGGATCTGGTCGATCGTAGCCTTCGCGTCCGAGGTCAAAGTATTGGTCATCGTCTGCACGGTAATCGGCGCATCGCCGCCGACCGGCACATCACCGACCATGATCTGGCGGGATTTGCGCCGATCAATATCGCGCCAGGGTCGCAGCGACGGATTATTTGAGGTCATATCTTTGCTCTTGTCAGAAGGGCCTGTTTGCCGGACATATAGGCTGTTCGCGAAGAAATGATAAGAGCCAATCGGGAGAGACGTCTGATGATCCGGAAATTGCTGAGCCTGTTGGCGCCGACCCTGATGCTTTCGACCATGGCAACGGCGGCCCATGCGCAGGACGGGGTGGAAGCGGAAGCCTATTGGTCGATGGCCATTCACGGCGGCGCCGGGACAATCGACCGCGACAAGATCACACCGGAAAAGGATGCAGAAATCAGGGCAGCGCTGAACAAGGCCCTGGCCATTGGTTCCGCCATATTGAAAGACGGCGGCAGCGCAATGGATGCCGTCATCGCGACGATCATCTCGATGGAGAATGACCCGAAATTCAACGCTGGCAAGGGCGCGGTCTTTACCTGGGACAAGACCAACGAGCTCGACAGCAGCATCATGGACGGCAGCGACCTGTCGGCTGGCGCGGTGGCCGGGATCAACGGTACCAAAAACCCGATATTGCTGGCCCGCGCGGTCAAAGAGCATAGCCCGCATGTGATGCTGTCCGGCGAAGGCGCAAACCAGTTCAGCCGCGAACAGGGGCTGGAACAGGTCACACCGGATTATTATGCGACCCCGCAGCGGCTGCAACAGATTGAGGCCGTCCTCGCCAAGGAGATCAGCGCCGCCGATGTCGATTACAAGTTCGGCACGGTCGGAGTGGTGGCGCAGGACCGCGGCGGCGATATGGCCGCAGGCACTTCGACTGGTGGCATGACCGGCAAGCGCTGGGGCCGGATCGGCGACAGCCCGATCATCGGCGCGGGGACTTATGCCGACAACCGCAGCTGCGCGATTTCGGCAACCGGATCGGGCGAATATTTCATCCGCCTCGGCGTCGCCCACGAAATCTGTGCCCGCATCCGGCTTCGTTGGTTGACGGCCATCAAGGAAGCGCAACTGGATGTGCCGAAAGACGCCGAAGGCAATGACACCTATGTCGTCCACGGCAGTGAATTCCAGCTGTCCGACGAGGAAATCCAGCAGATCGCCGATGACGTGATCGCCGAACTCGGTGAACTGGGCGGCGACGGCGGCATCATCTACGCCACGCCATGGGGTCAGGCTGGATACAGTTTCAACACACCGGGCATGTATCGCGGACGGGCGACCAGCGAGCGCGAACCGAGCGTCGCGATTTACGGGGATGAAGAATGAACAGGCGACAGCATGGAAATACGAAAGCCAATATCCGCTGAAGAAGCAAAAAACGGGCGTTGCGGATCGCGTGTGAGCAAAATCGGCTTTCGCCCCGCTAGCGGTCGCCGGCGGTGGTGCGTTTTAATGGCTGTTAAGGGCGCAAAAGGGACGTCGGAAATACTCGGATAATATGCTCACTCATGACCGGGTTATCGGGTCTCCACTATTGGCTGCATTCCTCGATTGCCGGGATTCTCAGTCAGCCTTGCCTATTCCCAATGCGAGGGATCTAGCGCCAGCAGTTCCGACAGCTGCGCATAGAGCGCTGGCTCCTCGCGGTGCATCAACCGGGGTTTTTCAAAAAACGCGACAATCGCTTCGGCAAAGAACTCTTGATGGTTGTTTGCGCCATAGGGGTCGATCAAAGTGTTGTGTCCACGTTCAACACGTTCCACATGCTTGTGGAAGGCATCCAACATAGCTTTTTCCCAGCCCTTATACGCTTGCCCCTTTCGCAAGATCGGAATGCCATTGGTGTCGCCGGTCAGGCTGTCCAGTTGGTGCGCGAATTCGTGGATGACGACATTGTGTCCATCGTTTTCCTCGAGCCCCCCGTGAAGCGCGTGCTCCCATGACAAGATAACCGGTCCCCTGGCCCAGCTTTCGCCAAGCATCGAGTGCCTGCCCTCATGGACGACAAGTCCGTCATGAGAGTTGCGGTGTATGTGAAAGGCGGAAGGATGGACCAACACGTTTCTGATCGTGTTGTACCAAGCCGGACTGTTGGCGATTAACAAGCAGGCCTGAGCGGCGATCGAGAGCCTGATTTCCTCGGTTATCTCGAGACCTTGATTGCCTCGGAAGGTGACCTGGTCGAGAAATAGATTGATCTTCCCTTCCAACTTGGGCCGCAATGGTTCCGGTAGCCGGCGGACAATCGGCACTAGCCTAGCGATCACTTCGCGCTGTTCTGAAGTAAGCGGTGTCGCCAACAGTTGCTGGCGCCGACGCTTTCTCGCCCAGTGCCGATATAAAAACACGGAGACAATTGCCAATGCACCAAGGAGGAAGAACAACCAGCTCATGCTACTGAAGTAAAAACGAAAGGTGCAAAATACAATAGCAGCACAAGCAACGCCTGTGCAGCCGTTCACGTCACTGGATGTGCAACGTGGCGGTGGTATGCCAGTCAATGGAACATGCCACATTAAATCGGAACAATGGATAGCGTCTCATGATCCTTTCCTACATCGGCGGCGCGCGCTATGCTGGCAGGATGATGAATGCATCCCTTACCCTGCTCACTGAGGCGGCATTTCCCAAAGGTTACACTAGGCGGCACCCTGCTTCGGCGCACGCACCGGTTTTCTGCGCCTTTCTGCCAAAGGTCACAGAAAAAACAAGGCGCTCTATCTGTAAAGTTCACCCAGCCCGGCGATAATCATGCAATCGGAAGTTGCAACAGGCGCTCGGACTTGCAACGGGTACAGGATATAGGGCGCAATGCGAAAGGAGCAGAAATGAAAGCACTGGCTAAAGCGATGGCCCTAAGTCTCATTTTATTCATGGTCGCCCCGGCATATGCGGCGGAGCAGACACCGTCTGCGCAGGCTGAAAGCGCCGAAATTTTTGATGCCGGGCAAGCCTGGCGGGAGTTTGAAGACCAGTTCCGCCTTTTCTATGCCTATGCGCAGCGCAGCGACATTGATGTTGATGCACAGCTTGCGCGCTCCAAAGCCCTTGCGCTGCAAGTCGTTGACCGGGATGGATTTCGCAAGATCCTGCACCAGACGGCACTGACCTTTTCCGACCCGCATTTCATCGTCGGCCCTTTCGACGAAACTGATTATTCGATCATTCCTACCGGGTCGGATATCGCGACCCGATATCTCGGCGGCCGTTTCTATGTCGCGGATGTTCGCGCCGGTTCTGCCGCGGACGAGGCCGGAATTCGTACCGGCTGGCAGATTATCTCTGCGGACGGAACAGATATGAGCGCTGCGGCGCTCCGGCCTTATGGGCAGCTGCTGCCCGATCCGACGGACCGGCAGAGAAATTATGGTGCGATGCTGGCGGTCAGCGGATTGCGCAACAAGCCCCGCACTCTGGTCTTTAAAGTCGGCGGGGAACTCCGGACGATCGACCTGCCGGCAACCTACGCGCTGAGCAAAACCATAAACGCCGGTCCTTTGCTGGAGACCAGCAGGAATGGCGATATCGGCATCATCCGCATCAACAATGCTCTGGGCAATAATGACCTGATCTCCGCTTTCGATCAGGCGGTGCAAAGCCTGGCCGGCACCCGGGCCATGATCATCGACCTGCGCAACACGCCCAGCGGCGGCAATACCGAGGTTGCGCGCAGCATCATCGGCCATTTCGTGACGGAAACACGATCCTACCAGATCCATGAAATCCCCAGCATCGAGCGAGAATTTACGGTGCCTCGCCGCTTTATCGAACAAGTCAAACCGCGTGACCCGCAATATCAGGGGACGGTCGTCGTGCTTGGCGGACGCTGGACCGGTAGCATGGGTGAAGGGCTGGTGATCGGTCTGGATGCGGCTGCCGGTGCCTATACCATATCGTCCGGCATGGCGGACCTGCTGGGCGCGCTGTCCAATATTGATCTCGAAAAATCCGAAGCCCGCATGGATCTCGGCACGGAAACGCTGTTCCACGTCAACGGCACTCCGCGCGAGGATTATGTCGCGGATATGCCACTGGAATCGGCCGACCGGGACGCCGACGGCAGCGACCCCGCGATGCGCAGCGCGCTTGAATATCTCCGGCCCGGAATCAGCGCCGATTGATGCGTAGCCGATATTCCCGCTTCCCCTGCCTTAACCACTCGGTTAAACGCAGGATATGACATGGAAACCCGAACTTGAAGAACTGGCCGAGCGCCAACGGCTCGCCGAAAAAATGGGCGGCGAGGAAAAAGTCTCTCGCCAGCACGGCCGCGGCAAGCTGGATGCAAGAGCGCGGATTGCCGGAATTGTCGACGAAGACAGTTTTCGCGAGATCGGCAAGATTGCCGGCCGCGGCACCTATGCCGAAGACGGAACGTTCGAGGATTTTGCGCCGAGCAACCTGATCTTCGGTCGCGCCAATATCGAGGGCCGCCCTGTTGTCGCCTCTGCCGATGACTTTACCGTGCGCGGCGGCGCCGCCGATGCCGCGCTGCACCGGAAATTCACCCAGTGCGAGAAAATGGCGCATACGCTTGGCATACCGATGATCCGGATGATCGACGGCACCGGCGGCGGTGGCTCGGTCAAAAGCCTCGAGGATATGGGCTTTACCTATGTCCCGGCCGTTCCCGGCTGGGAAGATATTATCAAGAACCAGGACAGCGTGCCGGTGGTAGCTCTGGCATTGGGTCCGACAGCAGGCATGGGCGCAGCGCGTGCCGTTGCCAGCCACTATTCGATCATGGTGAAGGGCCTTTCGCAAATCTTTGCCGCTGGGCCGGCCGTGGCTGCTGCGATTGGCGATGATCTCAGCAAGGAACAACTCGGTGGCTCCGACATCCACACCACCAATGGCGTGATCGACGAAGAGGTCGCGAGCGAAGCTGCAGCCTTTATCACCGCCCGCAAATTCCTGTCCTATCTGCCGAGCAACGTGAACCAGCTATCCGCCCGCGCCGAGAACTGGGATCCCGTCGACCGCAAGGATGAAAGCCTGCTCTCCGCCGTTCCGCGCGCAGATAAGCAGGTCTATTCGATGCGCAAGATCATGATGTCGGTGTTCGACGAAGGATCGGTATTCGAAATGGGCAAGCGCTGGGGCCGCGCCGCGATCACCGCCTTTGCCCGTCTCGACGGCTGGCCGGTCGCCGTGCTCGCCAATGATCCGTCCTTTCTCGGCGGCTCGTGGGAGGCCAAATCGTCGGAGAAGGTCGAGCGCTTTGCCAAGCTGGCCGAGCAATTCCACCTGCCGGTCGTCCATCTGGTCGACAATCCCGGCTTCATGATCGGCGGCGAAGCGGAGCGCACCGGCACCATCCGCTATGGCGTCCAAGCGATGAACGCCGTCTATAAAGCAACCGTGCCATGGGCCAGCGTCATCGTCCGACGCGCTTATGGCATCGCGGGCAGCGCGATGAGCAATGCCGAGAATTTCCAGTACCGCTTCGCCTGGCCATCAGGCGACTGGGGCTCGCTGCCGATCGCCGGCGGTCTGGAGGTCGCCTACAAGAGCGATATCGAAAGCGCCGAAGATCCGGCAGCGCGGCTCGCGGAGATCAAGGCCAAGCTCGACAAGGTCACCTCACCGTTCCGCACCGCTGAACAGTTCAGTGTCGAGGACATCATCGATCCGCGCGAGACAAGACCGCTTTTGTGCGAATTTGCCGATCTGGCTTGGCGCAAGTTGGGGGCCGGCTAAGCCGACCAGCGCTCATCCGCAACCAAGCACGCCGAACAACTGATCGGGATAGTCTCTATCGCTTCACCCCCGATCAGTGAGCGTAGGCCATAATCAGCGGTGTAAAATCGTGAATTATTCCCTGTAGAAATCAACAATTTGATCCTCTCTATGCTATGGATCACCGAAAGATGGCGAATATCTCCTATCGGTTTTGCGAGAAGCAACTATCATTTCATCTACCAAAACAAACGGTTCATCGCTGGTACAGCAACCAAATGCCATTTGATGCGCAGTTAGCGAAGTAGGCTCGGCTCAAACGAGGAAGGAAGAAACGATGTACTTATCTCCCAGATCATTCATCAATCAGCCTGTTCAAGCATTGGCCGAGCAGGGACACGAGCGCGGTTATCAGCCGCTCTATCATCTCGATATCGTCAACCGCTGCCCCGGCTGCGGCAAATCACACTGGCATGTCGGACGGTTCAGCGCCGAATGCGCCCATTGCGAGACCGCATTGCCGCTGGCGATGGTCGCCAGCCAGCCGATGCAGCCGCGTTTCACCGAGCATTTCAGCAAAACCGCGTTCGCGGCCTGACCAGCACAAACCGCTTCAGCCCGCTTTCATCCGTGCAAGATAGGATGCCGCCGCATTTGACTTGATCCGCACCCACATCGGCTTGTGATCGGACAGCTGGAATGTGCGCCAGCTGCCCTTGAAATATTTCGTCAGCTCCGCGCCTTGCTTGTCCTTCCCGCCCGCTTTCTTGCGCAATTCTCCTTCATATTCCAGCACATCACCGTCGCGATAGATCGATTTGAATATCTCGAAAATCCCCGCATTGGCTTTCTTCGGGTCATCTGTCTGCCGGTCGATGAAGTTCAATGTGTCATCATCGGTCATGAACGCGATCTGATCATAATATTTGCTCAGGTCCAGATTGGACGGCCGGTTGAGCGCATTGGGAATCCGGAAACCATGCCGTTTCAGCGCGGTCATCGTTTCATGATCGGGGTGGACGATATTGAAATCCCCCAGCAAGATCAGCGACCGGCCTTCCTTTTGCGCCTGTTCGGCCCGGTCGGCGAAATAGTCGGCGACCCGGTCGATTTCCTGCACCCTTTGCTGCAGCTTCGATCCCGACGACGAGCCGTAGAAGAGGTGCACCGTACAGATATCGAACTTGAACCAGCCGGACTGGAAGGCGGTGATGAACGGCGACCGCCGGAACTGCTTGCCCTGATATAGCGCCCCACCCTCTCCCGCCGTGTCATCGGTGATCAGCATGTCGGTCGGCAGGACGATTTCGCCGGCGATATTCTGGAACCGCACCTTGCGCTTGTCATAGAGGTAGAGCAGCCGCTCGCCGCCGCTGCCCAGTTTGTGATGCGTCTTGTCCGAGGCGATGAAATCATAGTCCGGGCCCAGCCGGTCCATCACCGCGTGCCAGTCATCGAGATCGACCACTTCCTGCACCGCGACAAAGTCGAACCGCGACAATATCTCGGCAATATACATCAGGCTCTCCGGCAGCCGTCGGACCTTGCCGAAATTGCGGATATTCCAGGTTGCCAGCAGCAAGGTCTGCTCGCTGTCCTTGTCGGGCACTTCCCGGTCGAGCTGGCCGATCAGCCGCTCGAGATTGCCGACGACCCGCGGACGGTCGGCCTTGGGGATATATTTGAGATAATAATATTGCGGCATGCGGCTTCTCCCAGCTTCAGGAACCAAAACATGCGACCGTTTATCTTTTGCCGGAGCATAGCGGATTTTGGTGCTGTAGGACAGTGTCCAATGGGTCGGTATGATTTCCGCCGGTATTGCGCTTGTCGAACCGAAGGTCAGCTAAGCCAGCGGCACATCTCGACTGGAGGATCCTTCGACAGGCTCAGGACGAACGGATATTATTGCCGTTCGTCCTGAGCCTGTCGAAGGGCGTCTCTCGTCTAAAAGCATAGTTCGACAGGTTCACCACTAGGGGATTCGATCCGAACGTCATCGCCCGCCCGCCACTATATATCGCTAAACGACTTCAGCGCAGCCGGTGCGACGATATCACCCCATTCCTGCACGAAATGCCCCGCCTCCTCGATCAGCAGCGGTTCGGGACAGCCTTTGATCAGACCGTGCATCATCTTCATCACCGGCGGACCGAGCACCGGATCGGAGCCGCCGATGGCCATGAAGCTGGCGCCGGCGAATTCGCTGCTCCAGAAACCGGCGGCGCGCTTGCTCACTTCAACACCATCCATATCCGGCTCGACCGGCACCAGAGCCGGAAATTTCCGCGCGCCGGCCTGATAGCGGTCATCCGGATAGGGCGCATTATAAGCGGCTGTCTCCGCGTCGGTCATCTGCGGCGTGCCGCGCGCGATAATCTGTCCGGCGTCAAACACAGGAACAGTCAGCGCATATTCCTTCCACGCGTTAAAACCGTCGCCCGCACCGGTGCCGAGGCCCAGGGCGGTATTCATGATGATCAGCCGCGACAGCCGTGCCTTGAAAGCTTCGTCCACCGGCAAGGTCAGCCCGATCAACCCGCCCCAGTCCTGCACCACCAATGTGATATTGGTCAGGCCCAGCCGCTCGACCAGCGCCAGGATATGATTGCGGTGAAAGTCGAACGTGTAGCTATCGAGTTCGGTGGGCTTGTCGGAGCGCCCGAAGCCGAAGAAATCCGGACAGACCACCCGCGCGCCGGTGGCGGTAAAATGCGGGATCATCTTGCGATAGAGAAACGACCAGCTCGGCTCGCCATGCAGGCACAGGAACGTTGTCTCCGCATCCTCAGGTCCGGTGTCGACATAAGCGGCGCGCAATCCTTCATAGCCAAGCAGATCATCGACATAGTGGACCGGGAAATCAAAGTCCGGAATATCGGCAAAACGTTCATCGGGCGTGCGGAGGGCGGCGATCGTCATTGATAATATCCTTCTCGATTTGGCTCGGCATAGCAGAAGTCAGCAACCGCAGGATACCAAAGTTTGTCAAAGTTTGGGCCAACGAGCGCCTGTTTTGCGTGATGTTGGATAGAATATTGCGGATGACGGGCATTATATTTCCGGCGAATAGAGCATGCCATAACCGTGACCGAATGGACCGGGCAATGGTCTCTTTCCGCATGGACCCGTCATTGCGAACGCAGCGAAGCAATCCGGAGCCCCGCGTGCCGCTCTGGATTGCCACGTTGCCTGCGGCTCCTCGCAATGACGTTACACCTGAGCGTTGCATCAGTCGCCGTAATGGCGTTGAATGAACCGGGTTCAAAATTGCCTGAAAGAATTTTGGAACTTTACACAAACGACCCCTTTTGTTTTCTGCGACCTTTCCCTCAAGGCTCTGGAATATAAGGAAATAGATGCCGACCGAACCCTGCCTAGTGTGACCTTTAAAACGGCGCGCCGCCAAGCGTCGGAACATCAAGGGAGAGAGACAGCACAGACTCATCACGGCGCGGAGCATAAGCGCGACGGGGTGATGTAGGAAAGCGGGATTCGCACAAGGGAACAGGCCGATTGCCAAGACCATGGATGAAGCCGGGCAAGAGCGGTGACAAATCTGTCATAATTTTATGACCTTATCCTTTAAAATCCACCTCCATGGGCTTATCGTCCAGTCCTCAGGTCGCAGACTCACAAAAGCCAGAACGGCGGGTCACGGTTTCTAGCCATTCTCCCGTGGGCGGGATGAAGGAGTGTTGTGCGGTCGATTGGTGAACAGGGGTGGGGCGTGCAGCGCAATTTGCGCTTAGGCGCTTTTATGCGCGCCCTGGCCCCGGTGCTGCTGACCGGGATGCTCGCTGGCTGTGCTGCTCCGACCCACTATATGGGCATTGATCTTTCTAGGCCGGTCGATCCGAATAGAGTGATAGAATATGATATTCAAAATCAGGCCAAGCGGGCTAAATCTGGAGACAAATGGTCACAGTTTATTTTGGGTCTCTATTTCGAAGACGGAGTTCGGGTCGAGAAGAATATCGCAAGGGCGCTGAAACTATATGCCGCCGCCGGAAGTGGCGGTTCCGGCAAACAGACGATTTTCATCCCCCAAGATGGTATCGTGCAGGCGCAAGCGATCAATACAGGAAAGCCGACAAAAGGACTCGGGCTTGCCGAATACCGATATGCATTGCTCTCCACCCAATCTGAAAATTTTGCTGCAGGAACAGGCAGGGACGCATTGATGCAGCTCTCTGCCGCTGGCAATGATTATGCCAGTCTTGATCTGGCAAGACAAATTGTGCGCGACAAAGATGCCAGGCAGGATAACCAGAAAGCACACGACTATTATCAGGCTGCTCTGAAGTCCGGTTCTGAATTCACTTTTCAATGGCCCGAGGATTTTACAGGGATTTCTAAAATTGAAGCTATAAATCCCGTAGCAATCATGGAATATTGTAAGCTACTCTTGCAGGCAGGGTCGCAGGACAGAATGTGCAAGGACAGAAACAACACCGAAATTTTGGAACGTTTGGTTCGATTGGATCAGCTGCATGTGCAGTGCGCAAAGAAAGTAAAAAATCCGACGAGTTTTTCCGGCAATTATGTGTTTATTAGAGGTAAGGACAGCGCTTATCGGTGCCTCGTCAAAACCAACGAGATTGAGATCGATTTTACACTCAGCCCCTTGACGAAAAAACTTATCTGGCATTTCTGGGTGCTGGTGAACAAATTTGAGAGCAATGAACGAGCAGTTTCATACGCTGACTTGGCGGTCATGCAGCTATTCTTTAAGGAGAATTACAAAGATCTGTATTCAAGAGATAGAGATTATTACCGGTTCTCTTTCGTAACAGATCAATCCCTTCTTACCGTTGCTCTAAAAGACATATTTTTACAGAGCCACCCATATGCGAAGGCAGGATTAAGCCAACATGACGATTATTGGGCGGGCTTAGCCTGTCCCCGGTTTCGGTTAAGGAAACGCCATCAATATGAATTTGTTGGCCCCGTTGAATTAGCGATTTGCGATGCACAACGTGCCATGCGGGGCCGCAAAAAAGAACACCCCAGCAAATTATAACTTGTCGCCGAGGAATTAAAGATGAGAAGAGGTACGCGTGCGATTAATATAACCGGCGGTCCGATAAGCACTATTCGGTCACCGTCGCCGAATAATGGACAGGAACTACCGTGACAGTTGCAACAATCCCCGATCTGTGCCGAGACGAATGGCCAGACGGTCAGCGAACTTGGCGCGGATCAGCGTGCGGCCTGTCGTGAAATTGCCGAGCAGCTTGCCGCACTCGAAACACGCCGCCCTGCCTTGGCTTTTAAGAGCAGCCATGCCGCTCGCCGCGCTGGCGAGTGAAGCGCAGCGGGGAAGCAAGCAGGCACAGCTGGAACTCGGGATACGGTTTGAAGAAGGGCGAGGTGTGGAGCGCGATTTGGACAAGGCGCGGAAGCTTTATGCCCAGGCGGCGAGTGATAGCGGCGGGACGATCTGGGTCTATTCGCCATCGGTTGGCAATGGGACGAAGGGGCGGATGATTCCGGTAAATGCGGGACCGAAGCGGAGTGGGTTGGCTGAGGCGAAAAAGAGATTGGGGATGTTGGAGTGAAGAGTAGAATGATACTGCTAATCTTTCTGATTATAGCGTTACCCCTGCTTATCTACTTCACAATAAATTCATTCTTGGATTACACATTTGACAAAAAATGCAGTTCTGGAAAAAATATTGTTATTTACGATGCTAAAAATTTTTCTATTCTAAGAAATTACGCCGAAGAAGAGATGCCAAAGGATAAATACTTTCTGTGGGCAAATTCTGTCTATAAATTAAAAACGATTGAATCTAAAAATGTTTACGGGATAATTGAAAGTTCTGTGACCTATAGTATCAAAGGTGATGATATAGTGACTATCAAAAATTACAAAATAATTGTGCCAAATATATTTGATTCATCAGGTTTTGGTAAGGTAAAAAGGAACTGTTATTTTGAAAGAAATGATGAATACCCAGAGTATATTTCATTTCACTAAGCGCGGCACAGGAATAACAAATGAGTGATAAACAATACCCAAGAAATTTTTTGCGGTCTGCGCAGGATGCCTCACTTGCATACATGTCAAATAGGAACCACCGTGACAGTTGCAACAATCCCCGATCTGTGCCGAGACGAATGGGCAGACGGTCAGCGAACTTGGCGCGGATCAGCGTGCGGCCTGTCGTGAAATTGCCGAGCAGCTTGCCGCACTCGAAACACGCCGCGCTGGCGAGCGAAGCGCAGCGGGGCAGCAGAAAGGCACAGCTGGAACTCGGCATCCGGTTTGAAGAAGGCAGAGGTGTGGAGCGCGATTTGAACAAGGCGCGGAAGGTTTATGCCAAGGCGGCGAGCCATTGCGGCGGGACGATCTGGGTTTATTCGCCGCCGGTGGGCAATGGGACGAAGGGGCGAGCCATTGCGGTGAATACGGGGCCGGAGTGGTTTGGCTGAGGCGAGGCGTCGGCTGGAGGAGGTGGAGTGAGTGTAATCAATTTCTTGAACCCCATCGAGATCACGCTGTTAACAACAGGGCTGGTTTTCTTTGCCCTGTTTCGGTTGCGTCGGCCAAAGCGGTTTATTGGATGGTGCACTTTTGTTCTAGGTGGTGCGATTTTGTCTCTGGCGGTCAGCGAAATTGCTGTTGAAGGCATGCGAATTTACTATCGGCAGCCGCCGCCAGACTATTCGGGGCCTCTAGTCAAAGCGTACTGGAGAGGCGAGATTTCTCGCCTCGAATTGGATCGTCCAAATGTTATGTTAAAGTTGGAGACACAGTTTCCGATCCAATATGGTGTAGTGCGAACCCCGCAATGCGGCGAACGCGAGCCAATCCACAAATGTATCAACGACAAGGTCACAGCACTTCGCATGACGATAGCCCAATTGTCACAGTGCAAAGGAAAGCCGTCTACCGGACAGGTCTCCGATTATTTCAGCGAAGAAACTGACACGGCATATTTGGCATTTATCAATACGAGTGGACCAGTTCGAGCCTTTGAAGCCAATCCAAATATAACTGGACGCTCAGATAAAGAAGTCTGCGTTGAGTTTGAAAAAGTAGAAAAAGTCCCGAATGGCGTATTGAGTACCAAGGAAATAGGGTCAAAAATGAGCCTCGGTCGTACCGCGCTTTCAAAAAAGCAAAGAGGCTTTGTCAAATTTTCCTACGAAAATATCAACAAACTGTCAGTCTCTGAAGGTATTCCTGTAGTGAACTGTTATGACTTTCGGTTGTCATTTCTCGAGAAGATTATGACGGCGGTTTATGTGGATGTGAAGCCCAAAGAATCAATTGAACGTTGCGCTTCAAACAACCTAAGAGATTATTTTTATTACGGTAATCGTGGAGATCATACTAAATGACCGGCCCTACTTCCCAAAATGACCTTGATGATATGGAATTACCGGAATTACCGGAATTACCGTGACAGTTGCAACAATCCCCGATCTGTGACCGTAACCGGCAAGGCGCTTTTATTTTCGGAGCGGGCAGTAGCAGCTATTTGTCGGGATGGCGCGTCTTCCGGGCAATAATTTAGGTGACAGTTTACTAAATACACATAAATATTGTTATTCGGCATTTCCTTCGGACCGATCTTCTGCGCTTTCAGGGTACGGCCGGTCTGTTTTTGCAATCACTCGATAGATTCTGCTGATTTCGTCTGGCCCCGCAATCACACCAGATATTCATCCAGCGTCATCTGCAACCGCCGTATCCGGGCTTCCTGATAGTTGCCGAGCGACTGGGCACCTTTTTTCGAGGCCTTGGCGCCATCCCGCTGCATCGCGAGATTGTCGGTGTCCTGATCGAGGATATCCGCGAGAACAAAGCCTTCCACGCTGGTGTAGCTATCCTCTATCTCGAGTCGGACCGGCTTGGCGGGCGCCGGGCGCTCGCCATTTTCCGGAAGCGGCTGCAGCAGCAGTATCTCGTGCAGGCAGTGGTCGACGTCGATCGGGCGGAAGCGGTAGCAGAGGCGGATGTTGATGCCGGGGAAGAAGAACATATTGGGGAAAAGGAAATATTCGAGGCTGTCGATCATCTCGCTGGTCGAGACGCCGGACAGGTCGACATTGAACGCGCTGCCATGTTCCTGGCGCAGCATTTCGGCATGGACTTTCCGGGCCGAGGCGCCCTCTGGAAAGTCCTTCGGGTCGCGGCCGAGTTTCTCGAACAGCTTGGCCTCGCTGACCGGATGCTTCAGATGCGGGCTGGGCACGCCGATCGCGTGCATGAAACGGCTGACATTCTTGCCGAAAATATCATATTGCGCATTGGCATCGCCGGCGGTGTAAACCGCCTGCGAATGGGTTTCGAGCACATGATAGGCCTCGAGAAACGCCTCCATCGCCATTTTCCAGTTGGCCGGCAGGACCTTCTGCGTGTGCAACGCGACATAGCGGTCATCCATCGGCCATTGCTTGAAATGCTCCGGCAATATCTCGAGATAATCGGCCAGCGGCGGCGCGTCGTCGTCCATGTTGATGAAGACAAAGCCGCCCCACAGATCGCAGCGGATCTCGGTCAGACCGAAATTATCCTCATTCAGATGCGGGAAGTCCCAGCGGCAGGGAATTTCCCTGAGCGACCCGTCAAGGTTGAAGGTCATGCCGTGAAAGGGGCAGCGAATATGCGGGCGTCTGGTGCCGCTGCTGCCCGTGTTTTCCTCTGTCGCGAATTTCATGCCGCGGTGCGGACAGCTGTTAACAAAGGCCCGGATCTTGCCGTCATCGCCGTGCACGACCAGAATGGAGTAAGGGCCGACATCGTAAACGTGGCGATCACCGGGGGAAGGGACATGCTCCTCGCGGCAGGCCCATTGCCAGGTCCGGTTCCACATCCGGTCGATTTCGCGGTCATGGACAGCAGGGTCGATATAGCGGTCGAAGCTGATATCCTCGTCGCCGAGAAATTCATATTGCTCGCTGCGCATCGCGGCGGGCGGATTGTCGCCGTCGGCATCCATGATATCCTGCATCGACGGCCCCGGGCAACGCGCCTCGCCCGGCGCGAGTTGAGGGTCGGAAGCTTTGGTCAGATCATAGGCCATTTGCGGGCTCCGGTTTGCGGTTCATTGCGGTGCGGTCATAAAGCGGGTCGGACGGCTTGCGCGAACCGACGATCATCGGCGACCCGTCGAGGAAAGCGTCGGTGCAGGGATCGTCGCGCACCCAGTCGACCAGTTCCGACCGATAGGCGAATTTCCAGATACCAGCGCGTTTCTCCAGCCGGTCGACGTAGCGGCCGCTGATGAACAGGTCGCGCTTCTCACCCGCCTCGCCCGTCAGCTTGTGATAGGCCTGGTAATAGACTTCACCATAAGCCTGGTCGCCGGACAGTTCGATCAGATGCTGGCCGAGCATATGATGGTTGCGGTCATGCGTTTTCAGCGCTTCGATGCAGAAATCGGCAAAGCCGTCCGGGCCGCCTTCATAGATGCCGTAGCGCAGCAAGGCATCGTCCCAGAATTGCGCGCGGAGGAGGTCGCGGTCCAGCCGATCCAGCCCGCGCATATATAACGCCGCCAGATCGCGGATCGCCAGATTGGCCGTCAAGGCCTCCAGTTCGGTCGCCCTAATCGCATCTCTCCTGTTCTTTTGAGGCATAGTAGGAGCCGGACGGATCGGGTAAATTACTCTTATCGATAGCAGGAGGGTGACCATGGCGGACGACAGTCAAACAGGCGCGCAGGAACCGGGCCGCGTACCGGGCGCAGCGGAACTGGCCGATCGCGCCGCCATCGCCGGGATCATCGCCCTGCACTGCCGCGGCGTCGACCGGGCCGACGAGGCAACGCTGAAAAGCTGCTACTGGCCCGATGCAACCACCGCTTATGGCCCGGACGCCGTGACCGCCCACGGCTTCTGCGCCGAGCTTGTCCCGGCGATCAAGGCGTTTCGGCAGACCCACCATATGGTCACCAACATCCTCTACGCCTTTGACGGCCCGCAGGCGCGCGTCGAGAGCTATCTCGTCGCCTTTCACTATCTCGCCGGCCCCGATGGTGAAGACAGCGAAATGACCTATCTTGGCCGCTATCTCGACCGGTTCGAGAAGCGCGGCGATATCTGGAAGATCCGGCACCGCGAACCGGTGATGAGCTGGAGCCAGAATGCGGCCACTACCCATGATGCCGACCATCCCGCCCTGTCCGCGCTGCGTCAGGCCGCGCGCTTTCCGGATGATGTCGTCTATAAATAGCGCGCGAATCCACCGTCCGGAAAACCGCGCCCCTGCCCTGCGTGAACTTTACAGGACCACCCGCTTTTCTTTTCTGCGACCTTTGCCTCGATACCGCAGAAAACAGCCAAATTTTTCTAACAGCAACCGTGCCTAGTGTAACCTTTGCAACGCCCCTTCCCGGCGCGCCGGCGAGCAGCGACGAAGGCCCGCAAGAGTTTCGTCACGATGCGCAGCATAAGCGCAGACAGCCCGTGTAGGACAGCGGATAGTCCGCTGCGCCGGCGCCCCGCTGTGGTATTTTTGCACCAGAAACGGGGCAATCGCGACTTATTCAACTGCCGATGGAACGCCCGTGCGATTGGGCCGTTTCCTCTACTCGTCGATCTAGCGCGCCCTGTGTTTGGCGCAGCATCGACGGGAAGCCCGCAGCAATAGCGGGCATGACCGGAACGATCCTGTTCCATGTTTAGTTAGTTGGAGTAAATTTATGAAATCCCCCATGATTACCCCCCTGATCCTCGCTTCCGTCACCGGCGCCTTTGCCGTTGCCACCCCGGCCGCGGCGCAGTCCGACTCGACCTTCACCGGTCCACGCGTCGAAATCCTCGGCGGCTATGACACGTTGCGTTCGGGCAGCGACGTTGATGTCGATACCGACAATGACGGCATTTTCGAAAATAACACGCTCGACCAGTCGGTCGACGGTTTCGCTTATGGCGTCGCGCTCGGCTATGATTTCGATGCCGGCCCTGTCGTCTTCGGTCTCGAAGGCGAATATATGGATTCGACCGGTCGTCAGGAAGGCGATGAAGATATCAACGCGCCGTTCGGCTACCGCGTAAACCTGAAGCGCGACCTCTATGTCGGCGCGCGTATCGGTGCCAAAGTCAGCCCGACCACCTTGCTTTACGCAAAGGGCGGCTACACCAACACCGCAGTCGAATCCCGCTTCCAGGACCGCGCTGAAGCTGACGGCGTAAACCTCAACTTCGACGACAGCCAGCAGGTTGACGGCTACCGTCTCGGCGCGGGCGTCGAGCAGGTGATCGGAACCGGCGGAAACGGCAACGGCTCCGGCGCGTTCGTCAAGCTCGAGTATCGCTATTCAAACTATAGCTCGCTCAAATATAACGACACATTGTTCAACGACAGCAATGAAATCGGCGTCGACCTCGACCGCCATCAGGTTGTCGCGGGTGTCGGCTTCCGCTTTTAAGTTGGAGCTAGTCTAGCGATTGAGGGGCGTGCCGTTCGATGGACGGCGCGCCCTTTTTTTTAGGCGATAACAAAGTGGTATCTAAATGCGCATTCACCGCAATTCCTAATCTCTAGTAACCTAGGTCAAGAGTTCTGTTATCATGGTCGTAATGTGGACCGATGGTGTAATCATCGAGTTCCAGCTGTGGGTTCATCATCGAAGTTGTAAAGATGATCTGAAAGGGCACTTCCAGTTCTGTCGCTCTTTCCACTATTATCCGTTGAAATAGGTGACTGCGCTCAGGCTCCATTCCTTTGTCCTCAATATTATCAAACAACAAGAATTTTGGATGATAAAATTTTGGATCGTTTCCGGCGGCCAAGAGCAATGACAAGATTACGGTATTTTTCAAAAAGACATTGCTGCTTTCTGCAAAATTCATTTTGCCATCAACCGCTATTGCGTCATCATGGAAGTTCACCGAAGTATTTTCAGCGTTTTGAAATTCCTCTTGCCTGTCCATATCATCTTTCAAAATCGAACAAGCATATCGAGAAACATTTGTTAGTGCGATAGACCTACGCTTTGCTGCGGCCTGCTCAAAACCTCTAAGCCTGTCCTTCAAACCCTGTAATTCTGCTTGAAGCTCCTGCTTTTCTAGCGACAGAGCGTCCATTTGCTCCGCAAGTGTCAGTTTGTCATTAAGGTACGAAATTTCTTGATCAATTTGCCCAATTCGATTGTTCTTCTCAGCAAGATAAGCCTCCCGCGGTGCAGAACTAATGTCATAGCGAACCGAGTAGTCCGTTAGCAATTTCGCGTAGAGTGACTTCTCTCCTCTTTGTTTTGCTTTGGCATCTTTCAGTTCCATCTCTTTTTGATTGATAAGCTGATTAGTCTCGCGGGTTTGGAGCTCCACATCTAGTTTTATCTGAGCGTATTTGGCCTTTTCTTCGTCGGGATCAGTTATCTCTCCGCACAAATTACAAACATCACCTGTTGATAGCTTCAACTCAGCTAGACACGCTGGGCAGTGCGAGAACTCTATCGAACCAACCGTTTCTGAAGCATGTTCAGCATGTTTCAATTTGGCCGACAAGTTTTCCAAAAAACCCCTAAAATTGCCAAGCTCAACTAATTCAAATTGATGCTCTTCAATTAAGCTTTCCAATCCTTTTAGATCGGATTTGGTTTTGTTTATTGATGTCGCAAGTTTTTTTCTTTCTGCGAGAAATACCTTTGTCTGATTTTCGTCGATTTTTGAGTCAACAGTTTCAATATCGCTCTTCAGTTGTTTTTTTTCATCTATAAGAGATGTAATTGTGCTTCTAATCCAAATGGGAGAATGAAGGTTTTTTCCTTCGGGCATTGCCTTAAGGAGCCCCGTATATTCGGCGCTGACTTTTTCAAAAACCTTTTGTTTGTCTCGAATTGCAAGCGTGGTTTCGTATATATCGTAACCACTTATACCGCACATCAAATCACCTACCGCTTCCCGGATTGTTTGAGTGTCAAATGATTCAAATCGGAATAAACGAGAGGCAGGCGTCCGTTGATCAGCATATAGCAAGCGTAAAATCTGATGGTTAGTGATGTTCGCAGCGCCCTCACTTTGAGCTTCCGGCACATTGATCAAGTTAAACATAATCTGCGAAAAACTATGCTTGGATGCTTGTCGTCTAAGAGGTGCTTTTTGCCATCCTTCAAGCGAGTGCTCCTGTGCATTTTCAAGACTGCCGAAGAATATGTCTACAGGAGTGGTTTTTTTACCGATTGCTCGTTTCAACGTTACAATTCCATTCGGAGTCGCAACCTCGGCCTGCACTTCATCACATTCCTCAGCCTTGTCCTTCCAATCATCAAAATCACCCCCCAATATATAGAAAATAAAGTCTGCGATTGTAGATTTTCCGGACCCGTTTTCTCCCCTAATTATATTGACGCCTTCGTGAAACTTCTGATCATAGGCGAGGTGACCACGCCGGCTAACTTGCAGGCGCTTTAGTATCAGGAAGTTTGCATTTTCTACGGTCATCGTAACGGCCTCCTAAGACCGGTGCGTTCGCGCAACTCTGTGAGATCATTTTTACCGATCGTAGCAAAATCATTAGCCAAAAATGTAATCAGTTCGCGCTCTAGTTCTTGTAGGCTATCACTCAGCTTTTCTTGGACAAACCTTGTTCCAAATTCCGACAGTTCGATCGCACCGTCTTTAATGCCTTGCGTTGATACGATGCCTTTTCCCGCTAAGGCTTGCAGAGCCATTCGTTGAATATCTGACATTTTACGAAAAAGAACTGGTGGTTCAGGGTAACTGAGAAAGGACTTTTGAGGTTTTTCTATTTCCATTTCGGTGAATTTTTTTCTGACCTCCAGAGGCATCTTCGTCGAATGAAGCAACGGTGGATTTGCAAGGTAAAAATCTGCTATATTCAAGCGTTCGCTGGATGGTATCGTGTCGCCCCAATTTAGCAGAAGCAATCCCAAACGCCTCACCGTGTCATATATATCAAATTGCGGGTACCATAGCCTGCTTTTCATTTTTCGGCATCCCATCGAATGTGACATTGTTCCGTCAAATAATAGAGTGCGCTCAGTATCTCTTTCTCGTTGAACTTACTGTTCCCGATCATTTGACTCTCAATCGGCTGAATGACCTTGTCTTGGATTGCATTTAAAATTGCTTCTTCCCTCGCATCTTTGCAAATAAGTGCATGATAAATATGGGTCACAAACCTTTGCTCTACTTTGGATAGAAGGGCATCATGGTCGTCCTTTGCTGAGGTGTATAATCCAAGTTTTATGTATGAACGAGCAAACTTGTTTTGATACTCATTTGCCTTGCTATACTCGTGACCACGGTTGGCATCTATTAGTTTGCTTAAAAGATCCCGCCTGTCATCAGGGTGCTTTTTTTCGTAATCGCTTGAAAAACTTGAGCCGCCATTAGTCACGGCAGTTACAACCTTTCCCAAGTGGCGCCTTATTCCCATATAGACCAAATCGTCCTTATCTGCAGGCTTGCAGATTCCGATATGATCTTTGTCAACAGGAATGGGAGTAGCGCCCGAGACCCCTGGATCAGCAGAATTGGCGTCTACTACCAATGCAACCTTACAAGTTTTATATTTCTCAAAATAGACAACTGTTCGCAGGCTAGATGAAGAATCAGCATGGTCCTTATAAAATGCGTTGATGTCCTTCAGCGGTCCATTGTTCGATTGCAACGCGGTGATGTGACTTGAAGAAATCTTTGGCGCAATAAATTTTATGATGGAGGCCAATGATGCTCCTCGATGCGGCGTTGATAAAAAAACTACTAGTTTCAATGCATCGCAGATTTTCCCCCAATCCTCGTCCTTAGAATCCTGCGCTTTGCGTATAATCTGTTTAGCAAGAATTCCACCGAGGCTATGAGTGATGAACACACACGGGTTAGAGCCGATCCCTTTCGCACTCATATATTCAAGAACATTTGTAGCCCGATCATAAATGTCCATTTCCTTCTTCGCCCATTTTTCAAACAAGCCATTCGGATAACCGAGGGTGTAAATTGCGACGGATGGCAAATCAGCAGCAAGCCACTCTGGCCAGAAATTATCATTGTCAGCACACTTCCACGTTTCCTCAGGGCCTCCATTGAGACCATGAATAAAGATCACGTCTACGTTGGGGTCCTCGCACCCACATACCTGTCTAAAACTGAATTCTTCCGCCATTTATATTTGTCATTTCTTTGAAATCAGGACGAATTTTTAGAACTCTATAACAGTTTTTACTTGGATAAAAGGCCTTTGGCTGGACCGCGTCTTGACTTACCGACCATAGCTCGCATTTGCTGCACATACCAAGCCTCCATTCTCTTCCCTGGCATAATTTCAGTAGCTTCAGACGCCCTATTGTGCGACGCTGACATCAATGTGAATAAGCAAGAGCCCACCCCCCTGCACCTGACGCTTCCCAACCGCCTGTCCTATGGTCTTGGCGGGGCGGTTTATGCGGTGAAGGAAGCGGCCTATGTCATGTTCGTTCTGCTATTCTACACGCAGGTGCTCGGGCTGAGCGGGACGGCGACCGGGATTGTTCTGGCGCTCAGTCTGGTCTGGGACGCGGTGTCGGATCCGATGGTCGGCAGCTGGTCCGATCGCTACAAGAGCCGCTGGGGGCGGCGGCATCCGTTCATGATCTATGCCACCGTGCCGATGGGCCTGGGCTTTGTCGCGCTGTTTGCGCCGCCGGATTTTGTGCTCGACAGCCAGCTGTGGCTGGCGGGGTGGCTGCTGGCCTGTTCGATCTGGATCCGCACCGCGCTGACCTTTTTCTCGATCCCGCATTATACTCTGGTCGCGGAAATTTCGCAGGATTATCATGAGCGTAGCGCCCTGATGGGGCAGCGGACGGCCTTCGTCTTTCTCACCACTTTGCTGCTGCCCTCGGCCTGTCTCTACTTCCTGTTCGATGAAGGCGCGGGCGGCGATGGCCGCTTTGTCGCCAGCAATTACGTGACCTATGGTTGGCTGTCAGCAGTGATCGTCTGGATCACCGCGACGGCCTGTATCGCCGGGACGTGGAAATTTATCGGCCATACAAGGATCGATCCCGCCCGCGCGCCGTCGACGCCCGGCTTTGCCGGACTGTGGAGCGATTTTCTCTCCACCTTCCAGAACCGCAATTTCCGCAATGTGCTCGCCTATGATCTGGGCGCGACCGCGTCTTATGGCATCACCATCGCGCTCAACGTCATTTTCTGGACCTATTTCTGGGAACTGGGCGCAACCGAGATGGGGGTGTTGCTCGGCCTGTCCGTAGTGATCGCAGTGCCGATTGCGATGGTCTTTCTGAAGACGGCCGGCCGACGGATGCCGAAGCATGACATTGTCAAATGGGCGGTCGTGGTGATGATGCTGGACCTGTCCTGGCCCTATTTTCTGCGTTGGTTCGACCTGATCCCGGACAATGGTGATCCGGTGATCTTCGGGATCCTGGTCATCCAGAATGCGGTCTTCATGAGCTTCTTCATTCTGCGGATCGTCGCGATCGCGTCGCTGACAGCCGACCTGACCGACGAGCACGAAGCCGAAACCGGGCTGCGGCAAGAGGGCGGTTTCTATGCTGTGCTGCAGTTCACGACCAAACTTGGTGGCGCGGTCGGGCCACTTTACGGCGGCTTTGCGCTCGACATGGTCGGGCTGGAGGAAGGCATGCGACCGGGATCGGTCGAACAGTCAGCGCTCGACGCGCTGGTCTTGATCGGCGCCGCCGCCATCGTGCCGTTAATGCTGGTGGCGTTTGTCTTCACCTTCCGCTTTTCGATGACCGAGGAACGGTTGCTGCAAATCCAGGAACTGATCGCGCGGCGGCGGGACGAATGAAAAAGGGGAGCGCAATCGCACTCCCCTCTTCAAACTTCATCCTGACAACAGCGGCTCAATTCACCGCGTCGCTCTCGGCCTCACTCGCCCGGTACAGGAAAGCCACGCTTCTTGAGGATATATTTGACCTCCGGATCGCGACCGCGGAATTTGCGATAGGCTTCCTTGCGGTCGGTTTCATTGCCGGTCGCCAGCAGGATCGAGCGGAAGCGTTCTGCGGTTTCCGCGTCCCACGGGCTGCCCGCTTCTTCAAAGGCGGCCCAGGTGTCGGCGTCCATCGTTTCCGACCAGAGATAGCTGTAATAGCCGGCCGAATAGGCGTCTGACGAGAAGAGGTGATTAAACTGTGGCAGACGGTGCCGCATCACGATCTCTTTCGGCATGCCGATTTCGGTCAAGGTCTCGCGCTCGAATGCGTCCGGGTCGGTGACCGGCTCCACGCGATTGTGCAGCTTCATGTCGACGATCGCCGAGGACAGATATTCCACGGTCGAGAAACCTTCATTGAAGGTCTTCGATGCCTGGATTTTCTCGACCAGTTCTTTCGGGATCGGCTCGCCAGTCTTGTAATGGGTTGCGTAGGTCGAGAGAATATAAGGCGTCATCAGCCAATTCTCGTTCACCTGGCTCGGATATTCGACGAAATCGCGCGGCGTGCCGGCGAGACCGGGATAGGTGATGTCATAGTTGAGATAATGCAGCGCATGACCGAATTCGTGGAACAGGGTCGAGGCGTCGTCGAGGCTGATCAGCGTCGGCTCGCCTTCGCCGCCCTTGACGAAATTATTATTGTTCGACGAGATCGTGTAATTGTTCTTGCCACCGAGCTTGTACGCGTCCTTGTAGGTGGTCATCCACGCGCCGGACCGCTTGCCCTTGCGCGCATAATTGTCGAAATATTGCACGCCGATCACCTTGTCGCCGCGCTTGACTTCAAAGGTGCGCACCTCGGGATCAAACACCGGAATGCTGCCGGTGGTTTCGGTGAAGGTCATGCCATAGAGCTTGCCAGCCGCATCGAACAGGGCGTCCATCATCTTGTCGAGCTGGAAATAAGGTTTGATTTCCGCGGCATCGAGATCATATTTCGCCTTGCGGACCTTCTCCGCATAGAAACGATAATCCCAGGGCGCGATGGTGATACCAGCGCCTTCGGCATCGGCAATTTCCTGCATGTCGGCGACTTCTTCACCGACGCGGGCAACCGCAGCGGGCCAGACTTTCATCATCAGGTCCATCGCCGCTTCCGGCTCTTTCGCCATCGTATCGGCCATGCGGTAATGGGCGTGGGTCTTGAAGCCCAGCAGCTTGGCACGGTCAGCGCGCAATTTCAGGATCTTGGCGATAGTCGCGTTGGTGTCATTGGCATCGCCATTGTCACCACGGTTGATATAGGCGTTGTAGACCTGCTCGCGCAGATCGCGACGGGTCGAGTTCTGCAGGAAGGGCTGCATCACCGAGCGGGTGTTTTTCAGCGCCCAGCCGGTCTTGCCCTGCTCTTCGGCTGCGGCCTTGAGCGAAGCGACAAAGCTGTCCGGCAGGCCGGCGAGATCGGCTTCGTCGGTCAGGAAGATGAAAGTCTCTTCATCGGCCAGGACCTTGTTGGAAAATTCGTTAAATGCCTTCGACAATTCGGTATTATAGGCAATCAGCGTTTCTTTTTTCGCGCCGTCGAGCAGGGCACCATCGCGGACCAGCTGTTCGTAATTGCGTTCGACCAGACGGGTTTGCATCGCGTCCAGTCCGGCGGATTCGCGATTGTCGTAAACCGCCTTGGTTTTTGCGAGCAGCTTCGGATCGAGGGTCAGCTGGTTGAAGAAAGCCGAGACCTTGGGCATCCATTCGCCCTGGATCTTGCGGATCTGGTCATTGGAAAGGTTGCTGCTGTGCACGCCCCAGATGGCGAACAGGTCATTGGCTTCATTGCCGACCAGTTCCATCGGTACGGTGAAATTTTCAAAGGTCGCGGGGGCCGGATTATCGCGGATCGCGTTCACCTCGGCTTGAATCTTGTCCATGGTTGCCTGGAAAGCGGCAGGGAAATCACTGACTTTCACTTCATCCCACGGCGGCACGCCGTCATAGGGTCCGGTCCACGGCTGGAGAATGCTATTATCGCTTGTCTCGGCCGCTGCGGATTGCATTGCGCTCATTTTGTTCAATTCGGCTGTTGTCATTTTTTTTCCATGATTGTCGGCCAAAGCGGGTGTCGCGGTCGCGCCGATCAGCGCGGCGCTGGACACGCCCAGAAAGATTTTACGGGTGGTTATCGTGAATCGCATGTATATTTCTCCAAATAGGGAACCGCTGTCGCGGAACTCTCAAAAGCACCTGAGGTACATTTGGGGACGGTCTAGCCAAAGCGAAGCGGAAACGCAAAAAAGGTTGCGCTGGAAATCAATTATTAGACGAACGACTGTTTATTGACGATGAACGACATCGAAAAATATGGCTATTCCGGTCTCTCGGCCAGCAGAGCGCGCACCAGCGGCTGCAGATTTTCGTCATAGCGAGCCAGCATGACATGCTCCTCGGCATTTTCGAAATGGCTGATCAGCTGGCGGCCGTTCCAGTAATGCAGGGCAATGGCCGGCGGGTCGGCAACGATCATGTTGCGGCCATCGGGATGTTCGGGATCGATCGGGTTCAGATCGAGCGCCACCTGCGGCGCGGTCGAGGCACAGATCGCCAGGCTGATGTCACCCCACCATGTGGAAATATTGCGGTGCAAATGGCCGGTTATCATACCCTTGACCTGATCATGGCCGGCCACCGTATCGGCCAGCCGCGTGACCCAGGGTTCTTCGGGGTGGGTAGTCATCCACTCGATACCGCTCTCGACCGGCGGATGGTGCAGGATGAGGATCGTCGGCTTGTCCTCCTGCTCCGACAATCTGGCGGACAACCAGGCAGCACGGGTTTCGCAAAAGGCACCGCCGTGACGGCCCTCTTCCAGCGTGTCGAGAAACAGCAGTCGGAGTTCCGGCGTATCGACCTCATATTGAACAAAACCGTCGGGGGCCGGGACATCGGGGAATTGTTTGTGAAACGGCGCCCGCAGATCGTGATTGCCCAGACACATGTGAACCGGAAAAGGCACAACGGACAGCGCATTTTCCAGCCGCTGGTAGCTTTCCTGGTCGCCGCGATCGACGAGATCACCGGTTGCCAGCAACAGATCGGGCTGCGGGGTCATCGCGCAAATCGTCTTGATCGCCTGATCGAGTCGCTTGCGGTTGAATTCTGCCGGATTTTCCGGGTCGAAACCCAGGTGAATATCCGTGATCTGCGCCATTAACATGGACGCCCTCCCCTTTTTCCCCTTGCCCTATTTCCGGGCAATCTGTTTCTCCGGCTTTGTCTGTTTGTCTTTCTGCTGTTCCTTGATCAGCCAGGGTGTCCCGTCATCGGCGTGATAATCATGGCACATGGCGCAGGTCGACGGGACGTCGGATGTTTTCTGGAATTCGCCGCCATGACATTCGCGACAGGTCTTGATCCCCGGCAGCAATAGATCCGTCGCCTGCTTGGACGCCGGCGCATTGTGACAGGTTTCGCATTTTTCCTCGGTATGGGCGTCATGGCTGAACCAGCCCTTGTGCATATAGCGATCGGTCTGCGTCACCGGCTTGATGCCATAATCGACCCGCCCGCGAGCTGTCGGCGGGGTAATGCCGTGACAGTCGAAACAGGCACCGCCGCGAGAGAATACTTCGCTGATCGCCATATTGGCGCGGCTCGGCCGGAATTGCACGGCGCGGGCATAGTCGCTGGCGACGCGGATGTCGTTGCTTTCACCCGGACGACGACGCGCCATCCCGCCAAGATTGATCGGCCGGGTCGGCCCGGTGGAACGATAATAAGCTCTGAGATCGGCCTGAACCATGGCTGGTTCGCCGTGCCGCAAGGTCCGCACCGTGCCACCAATCTCGTCAAAGGCGAGGCTGTGGCACATGCTGCAGTCTTCCTTCATGTCGACCGGTTCAAAGCGCACGCCTTTCGGATCCGGCGTGTGGCAATCCTTGCAGACGAGCGAGGGACCGAAGTCATAATCTGCCGCCAGCCGGCGCCCCATTTGGGCGACACCGCCGGTTTTCGACAGATGCACGTCATGGGGGAATTTGAGGCCGTTATTCTCGGTCGGCTTGTCATCGAGCGAGACACGCTTGCGCGGCGGATTCTTGCCGCCCGGGCTGACCAGCACGGCTGGCCGGAATTGCGGATGTTCAATGCCGAAGTCCGACGCATTTTCCAGTTTTGTGTCGGTCAACCGTGCATCCATCCCGTTATGGCAATCCGCGCAGAATTTTTGCGCAGTCGGTTCCATAGCACCAGCGCCTTCATGCTCGCTGTGACATTCGACACACCTGCCCGGCGGCTTGTTGAAAGCCGAGGCGAATGCGGCGCCGATCTTGCCGAAACCTTCCGGCTCGCCGCGCGCGGTCAGCAGCCGCGGCTTGGCGGCATGGTCGTGCGCGTCATCTTCGTGACAGGTGAGGCAGGTCTTGTCCTGCACCGTGACAAAGGCATCGACATGACAGGCCTGGCAATCCTGCTCCAGCCCGTGATGCGCGCTGCTCAGCGCACCAGCCGACCACATGGTGTCGGCGTGGAACTGGTCGGGCCGTTCCTCGACGCCGCGCCAGGTTGCCCAGGTATAGATCGGCCAGACAAGAAACGCGGCCAGCACCAGAGCGATGAAACCCCAGGCGCTTACCCTTTTACCGGGGAGCAGGCCCTTGAGCGTGTAGAGCGTTGTTTCGCTGCGCGTTTCGGCGGAATCGGACAAGGCCTCAACCCGCTTGACGGTCAGGACAATATCATCGCCTTCCTCGCTGACGACGATGACATGGCCGCCGAAGCCGAGTTCCGCGCCGGCAGACGGGTCTATGGTGACAGAAATCCGGTGCTTGCCGTCGAGCGTAAAATTCTGGCCCGACGTGCTTTCGACAATGATCTGGCCATCGTCGCGCCTGCGGATGACAGCATGATTCGGATTGACCGCAAGATCGGGCAGATGGATCGCGTTCTCGGTGCTGCGACCAACGCCAATCTCATCCGTCGGAAACGGCTTGGACCGGGTAATCTCCCGACCGGCGGCGGTGGTCGTGATCTGGCGAACAATGAAAGTCATATCGGGCTCCCCATCCTACCAGTAGAAAAACACACTGATGATATGCGCGGTGAGCGAGGCGATCAGCGCGAAAGTCATCGGGACATGGACGAATAGCCAGACCTGCAGCATCGCCTTGAGCTTCAAATGGCGACGCACGCGGCCCAGCGTGGATTCCTTTTTCTCGAGCAGCGCTTCAACCTTGTCGAGCGGATCATCGGCGCCCATTTTCGGCTGATAGGCACGCTCGCGGCGCAGATCCGCCTGTGCCTGACGGGTTGCGCAATCGGGATATTTTCCGGAGATCCGCCGGAAGAAACCCCCGCCAAACGGGTCCTGTTCGAGGGACTGCAGCACCAGAGTCGCGTGCTCCGCCGATAGCGGCTGGGCCGCTTCGTGCAGTTGCCGGTCAAGCGAACGGAGATTTTCGAGCATCTCGGTCTCGGTCATCTCGTCGCGATTGTCGGACAGCGCCTTCGGGATAGTCACGTAGAAATAGATCCCGACAATGCCGGAAATGATCACGATCATCATGAACACATAGGCGGCAGTATGGATATTCCAGCCGAGCTGGAAACCCGTATGTAGCGTGCCGATCACGATCAGGCTGAGACCAAGATAGATATGCGCGGATGTCCACGCCTTGAGCGACCATTGACCAGGCGTCATCGCCCGCTTGCGGACGCCGAGCATGGTTAGCCAGAGGATCAGCAGTGCGCCGATCGTGCCCAGCGTATAGCCGTACCAGCTGCCGCCATTGTGCCGCGGCGACACATCGATGAACAGATAGCTGACGATGCAGATCAGCATGATCGCCGAGGATATTTTCAGCCAGCGGAAACCGGCGTGCCTGAGGAAACCGTCGTGCATCGCGACTTTCTTGCGGCCGGACGGGGCGGTGATGGCGTTGCTGGCCATTATAGGGCACCCCCCATTGCTGCGGGTTCTTGAACCGTTCGTGCTGAGCTTGTCGAAGCACCGCCTCTTGCCATCTGTCCTTCGACAAGCTCAGGACGAACGGGATGTTGCAAAAACAAACAGTTCACACCTCTTCCCCTTCGAGCTTGGAGACGGTGAGAAATTCTTCCGGCGCAACGCGGATCGCTGCCCCGGTCGGACAGGCGCGCACGCAGGCTGGCCCGCCCTTGATCCCGGCGCACATGTCGCATTTGATCGCTTTTTTGGGTTTCTCGATCGCAGGGTCACTATGGTCTGCGGCCCATTTCTTGTCCGGCTCGCCCGGCCCCGGACCGGCGCCAAAGAACAGCCAGTTGAGCAGGCTCGGTTTCTTCGGCGGCACCTTGTCCATGCGGATCACGCCATAAGGGCAATAGCGCTGGCAATTGCCGCAGCCGATGCAGCTGTCATCGATGAACACCTCGCCATCGGGACCACGGTGAATGGCATCGGGCGGACAGTCGGACATGCAGTGCGGATGTTCGCAGTGGCGACAGCTGGTCGGCACGTGCAGATGGGCATAGGTTTTGCCCGCCTCGCGATCGAGACGCGACAGGCCTTCGTGGCTGTCGGCGCACGCTTTTTCGCAATTGTCACAGCCGACGCAGAGATTTTCGTCGATCAGCAGCACGTCCGTGGCTTCGCCGATGCCATTGTCGACGAGGAAATTGGCGATCCCCGAATACATGTCGACAACACCCGAGAAACTGTCCTTTTTCGCTTCGACAAAAGCGTTGATATCCTGGCGCGCGGCCATGTCCTTCTTCGCCTTGCGCATCAGGTCGGGATGGGCGTCGAGCACTTTCTTGAACGCGTCGCCGCTGATCTTGATGACTTCCGACTTGATCGCCGCCTTCACCGTCGCGGTACGAAAGCCACCGGCGATCAGCGTCATTTCGCCGACATAAGAACCGGCCGGGAGATAGGATAGAAATACCGGTTTTCCGCCAATCTGTTTCTCGACCACCATTGAGCCGACGCGAATGACGTAAATATCATTGCCCTCGGCGCCTTCCTCGATAATCGTTTCGCCAGCGCGGATATTGATAATCTCGCTGGACTCGACGACCTCGGCAATATCTTCTTTGGTCAGGCCCGAACCGAACATCTGCAGCAATTGCCGTTCGGTGGAAATCCGGGTGATCGCACGTTTTGCAGCGGGTACCGACGCCTGCAGTTTCAGCGCAGCAGTACGCGGAATTTCGACCACTATGACATCATCTGCCGCCTTGATCGTTGCGCCGCGCCGTCGGCCCGAAATCAGACCGACTTCGCCGAAGATCGAACCCTGTTCAATCGGAACGGTGATCGAGGGATCCGTCGGATTGATTTCAACCAGAACCGAACCCTGCGCGATAGCGAAAAGCGAGCTTCCCGGATCGCTTCTTTCGAAAATCGTCTCGCCCCGACTGTAGCTCTGCGGTTCGCTGTCGAGCATGAATTCGCGCATCTGCAGCGGCGACAGCTCGTTGAGAATGGTAATATTGGAACGGAAAAATTCCAGCCATTCATCGACCGACCGGCCTCGGGGCAAGTCGCTGAACTTCGCTTCGAGTATCGGCTCATCGGCAGGCTTCAGCTCGGTGTTGCCGTTGATAAACTCGATAACATCATAGCCCTGGTTCATGCAGTGCTTGATCAGCGGATAGCCGGCCAGCGCGCCGATGACATATATGCCCTTCTTGGTGCTTTCGAACGCAGGGGACAATTTGGGATAGGCCTCGCGATCCTCGCTGGTAAATTCAATCCCGCATTGCTCGACAAATTTGCGCGGCGGTGCACTGCCCATGCGCGCGATGATCCGGTCGCATTTGATGGTTTCCTGACCGTCGCGGGTTTCCAGCACCAGCTCGCCATCCTTGACCTCGGCCGGCGTGGTCTCGTTGCGGATATTGACCTTGCCCTGCTCGCCCGCTTCCATCAGCAGCTTCACATTGGCTTTCTTGGCGCGGGCAAATTCCGCCGAGCGGTTGAGAATGGTGACAACATTATTCTGCGCCGCGTCGGCAGCGAGACCGAGCGCATTCTCGATCCCGGCATCGCCCGATCCGATCACCGTGATATGCTCGTCATAATATTCGCC
>TARA_R110001606_G_scaffold71247_18_pt1 | contig 43930 bp, 41 predicted proteins | sample TARA_R110001606 | Tara Oceans TARA_R110001606 (sample SAMEA4398315) | marine metagenome | biome: Polar Biome; feature: [SRF] surface water layer (ENVO:00010504); material: water (ENVO:00002006), including particulate matter (ENVO:01000060) such as... | depth 5 m
CTGTCACCGATTTCATCTGCCCGCCCCAATCGCGCCTTATTCTGCTACAAATGTAACAGGCTACAAATGTAGCGGAGGCCCCGATGATCGAATCCCTGCCCAGACGAGAACGCGAGGTATTCGAGATTCTGTGCCGGCTCGAGGAGGGCACCGCCGGGGCCGTGCGCAATGCGATGTCCGGGTCACCCAGCGATTCCGCCGTCCGTACCCTGCTGTCGCGGCTGAAGGCCAAGGGGCTGATCGCCCACCGCACCGAGAACCAGGCCTATGTCTATGCGCCGGTGCCGCGCCCAGAGGCCGTGGCTGACGGGGCGCTGCGCCGTCTGGTCAACACCTTCTTCAACGGCTCCCCCGCCAGCGCCGCCACTGCCCTGCTGGGTCTGGCCTCGCAGCTGGATCCGGAAGAGCAGGCAACCCTGCGTCGGGCCATCGACGACGCCGGGGAGCGGGGCGCGTGATCGCCCTGCTGGTCAGCCTCGCCCTTAAGTCCGGCCTCGTCGCCGCCGGCGGCCTGTTACTGGCCGAACTGTTCGCGAAACGCCCCGCGGCCGAGCGCGCCGATCTGCTGCGCGCCACGGTCGGCCTGATGCTGGCCCTGCCCGTCATCGCCCTGGCCGGACCCGACCTGGCCCTCGCGGTTCTGCCTGCCGCCGCCGCGCCGGTTCCCGTCGTCCCGAACAGCGTGGCCTGGGCCGGCGAACTGGGGCCGGTCGCAGGGCTTTCGGTCAGCGGCACCATTGGGCCGCCGCCGGCCTGGGTTCTGATCATCTCGGCCTGGGCCCTGGGGGGCGTGCTGGTGCTGGGTCGCTTCGTCGGCGGCGTCTGGACCCTGTCGCGCTGGAGCCGCAGCGGTCACCCCGTGCAGGATCCGGTCTGGACCGAGGCGCTGGAGCGCCAGAGCGACGGACGTAGCCGCCGCCCGCGCCTGCTGGCCGCATCCCGGGTCGACGGGCCGCTCAGCTGGGGTCTGCCCCCGGGCACAGTGCTGATTCATCCCGACAGCCTGACCCGTCCGGCCGATGCCGACGCGGTGCTGGCCCATGAGATCGCCCATATCCGCCGCCTCGACTGGCCTTTCCTGGCGCTGTCGCGACTGGCCCTGGCCCTGTTCTGGTTCAACCCGCTGATGTGGCGGCTGCACAGGGCCCTGATCGACCGGTCCGAAGAGGCCGCCGACGCCCTGGCCATCGCCCGGGTCGACCCCCGCCAATACGCCCACACCCTGGTCAGTCTGGCCGCCCGCACCACCCCCGTCGCCGCGACCGGCATGGCCGGTCCCGCCCGCACCCTCAACCAAAGGATCGATGCCATCATGACATCCTCACGCAAGCCGCATGCCCGTTCCATCGCCATGACCGTTGCGGTCGGGGCCCTGGTCGCCGTCGCCACCCCCCTGGCCGCCGTGGAACTGTCGGCCCGTGCCGCGGACGGCAACCCGGTCAAGGCTTCGGCGGTGGCCGGCGTCGCCGCGACGGCGACCGTGGCCCCGTCTGCGTCCGTCGCGCCTGTCGCCCCGGCCCCGTCCGTTGCCCCGGTCGCACAGACCGGAGAGCGTTCGGGCCATTACACCTTCAGCTATTCCAGCAGCGACCAGACGGCACCATCGGCACCACACGCCGACAAACGCTCATCCCACGGCACCTACACCTACAGCTATTCCGGCGACGGCCCGCCACCGCTGGCCCCGTTGCCGCCCCCGCCGCCGGCACCTCCGGCACCACCGGCACCGCCCGCATTCTCGGCTCCGGCTCCGCCCGCGCCACCTGCGCCTCCGGCCCCGCCGCCGCCGCCCCGGCTGGTGAGCCTTCGCGCCCCGGTCGATGGCGCGACGTCGACCCGGGTTGCGCATAAACAGGCCGATGTCGCCCAGGACCGGGCCCGGGCCGAGGCCGATCGGGCCGCCGCCCTCCAGGACCGGGAACAGGCCCGTGCCGAAGCCCGCGCTGCCGTCGTGGACGCCCAGGCTATCCGGGCTGACGCCCAGCGTGCCAGTGCCGACGCACTGGAAAGCGCAGCCGCAACCATGCGTGAGACGTCAGTAAGACTGCAGAACCCGGCATATCGCGCCCAACTCATCGCTGAGGCCCGGGCCGAGGGTCGGACCGTGACCGACAGCGAACTGGAGGCCGGCATCTCGCGCTTCGCGATCGTGGCCGAAACGACTGCCGCCCGTGCCCGACAGCTGCGGCAACGCGGTGCGGCCGGGTCAGACCTCTAGACGGGCCTACGTCGCCCGTGACGACCGCCTTCCTCCGGGTGATCCCGGGGGAAGGCGCTATATCGACTGGAGGTCCGGTCGATCCTCAACAGGGCGGATTGATTGCCCCATAGCGCCCGGTCACCGCATGGGCCCCGGTCGGCGTCAGCGTCAGCACCGTCAGCCGGTCATATTCACATTCGTCCATCGCCGCCGCCCCGGTCGCGCCCAGGGCCCGGGCGATATCGGGCACCGTATTACTGTGCCCGACCACCAGCACCACCGCCTCGGGCGACAGCCGGCGAACCTCGCCCACCAGCCGCGCCACATGGGCGGCAGCCCCGCCGTCCAGCGACACCGCGACCGGTTCGGACTCCGCCGCCACGGCACTGGGGCCGGCGGTCAGGCCGGTGCGCTGCAGCGGGGTCACAAAGACATGCGTCACCCCGGCCCCGGCCAGCGTCTCCGCCAGAGCTGCAGCCCGGGCCTCGCCCAGGTCGGACAGCACCGGGTCGGCGCTCTGTTCGGCCTTCTCGGCGTGACGAACGACAATCACGGTCTGGGCCGCCGCCGGTGCGGCCAGCATCACGATCATGGCCGCGGCCAGGAGCAGTCTCTTCATCAGGATTCCCTCTCGCTGCCCCGACCCTGACCCGCCGACGGGGTCGCTGTCCAGCGCGCGGTCTAGGGAAGGATCCGGGCCTCGGCCGGGGCGGCGAACGCTGCCTCACCGCTGACGTCGGCGTACACGGTACACAGGTCCTCGAACACCCGGTTCCAGGCGAAGCGTTCGACGGTCCGGGCCCGGGCCGCCTGGCCGATCGCCTCGATGTCCCGTCTGAACAGGGCCTCAATCGCCTCGGCATAGTGACCGGGGTCGGCGCTGCGGGCCAGCTGGCCGACGGTCTCGTCCACCGTTTCGGCCACACCGCCGGCGTTGACCCCGACCACCGGCCGGCCGCAGGCCATGGCCTCCAGCACGATCAGGCCGAACGGCTCCTTGTCATTGGCGTGCACGAAGGCGTCGCAGCTGGCGATGATCTTCGCCACGATCTTGGGATTGGCCTCATACGGCAGAGAGATGACCCGCTCCTCGGCCGGCATGCCGGATCCGGCCCCGACCAGCACCAGATGATAGGGCGCGCCCAGCTTCTGCACCGCCTCGATCAACACGTCGATGTTCTTCTCCCGCGCCGGTCGCCCGGCGAAACACAGCAGTCGCGCCGAATCGGGCAGGTCCAGCTTCTTCAGCAGCCAGGCGCGATCGCGCCGGTCCGGGTGGAAGGTGTCGATCTCGACTCCCAGCGGCCGAATCACGATGTCACGCACCCCGGCCTCTTCCAGCCGCCGGGCGATAAAGCGACTGGGCGAGACCACCCGGTCGAACTGCGAGAACAGCTGGGCCCAGCGCTTCTCGACCGGCTTCTTGGCCCATTCGCCGAAATGCAGGGCCGCCAGACCCGCAGGATCCGAGTGACAGAAGCCGACGACCGGACAACCCGCCCTCTGGCCCGCCTCCAGCGCCCCCTGCCCCGGGGTATAGGGGTCACCGGCCTCGATCACCGAGGGCTCCAGCGCCGCAACCCACGCCCCCCAGCGCCGCACCGACGACGGCCAGCGATAGCCGTCACCGAACGGCATCTTGGTCGCATGCAGCTTGATCACGCCGTCGTCCCCGGCCTCGTGCCGGGGCCCCGGCACGACCAGACTGTGGGCCACGCCCGGTCGATTGCTCTCCAGCCACGCCTTCTTTGACAGCAGATAGCGTTTCACCCCGCCCGAACGCGGCGCGTACAGCATGGTGGTGTCGACAAGCCGGGGCCGGGCGTCCGCCGTCGACGCCCGCAGGCAGCGCAGCGTTTCCGAGACCTCCTCGTCCAGACCGGGAATCAGGCGGAGTTCGCTTTCCTCGACCTTGACCCCGACCATACTCAGCAGTTCGCTCTCGGTCGGGGGACGGCTTCCCGTGCGAATAGAACGCTTCTGGATGCGACGAACGCGGCGGACGGTAGCCAGTCTGGACTTCACCATATCGCCGCCCTAGCCCCGGAACCGGCTCAGCTCAAGTGTCCTCAGTCGGCGGAGGCGTATCCGTCACCCGGATGCCCCGCCGGGACAGGGCTTCACGCAGCAGGGTCTCGACCTGGGCATTGACCGAACGCAGCTCGGCGGCGGCCAATCGCTCGACCGCCGCCATCACGCCCGGCGTGGCCCGCATCAGAAAAGGCTTCCGGGGTCGCGCCATGTCAGCTGTACAGGGTGCCTGTATTGACGATCGGCTGGGCGTCGCGGTCGGCGCACAGCACGACCAGTAGATTCGAGACCATCGCCGCCTTGCGGTCCTCGTCCAGCTCGACCACGCCACGTTCGCCCAGATCCTGCAGGGCGTTCTCGACCATGCCGACCGCGCCACGGACGATCAGACGCCGCGCCGCCAGAACCGCTTCGGCCTGCTGGCGACGCAACATGGCTCCGGCAATTTCCGGCGCATAGGCCAGATGGGCCAGACGCGCCTCGTCGATAGCCACACCCGCGACCCGGACACGACCGACCAGTTCGTCCCGCAGCCGGGTCGCCACGTCCTCGGCGTCGGCCCGCAGGGTCATCTCCGGCACGTCCTCGTCCGCGCCATGGTCATAGGCATAGTGGGAGGCGATATCGCGCAGCGCCGTATCAACCTGGATGTTGACGAAGGCCTGGTAGTCATCGACGTCGAACAGGGCCTGGGCCGAGTCCTCGACCCGCCACACCACATTGGCGGCGATCTCGATCGGATTGCCGCGCTTGTCGTTCACCTTCAGCTTGTCACTGGTCAGGTTGCGGACCCGCACCGACACCTTCTTGCGGCTGTACCAGGGCAGGACCCAGCGCAGTCCGTTGGTCCGGTCAGTGCCGCGATAGGCCCCGAACAGCATGATCGCCACCGCCTCATTGGGCTGCAGCGAATAAAGGCCGGTCAGGAACAGAACCCCCACGCCCGACACCGCCAGCCCGCTCAGAATGACCGGCTTGTCGCCGAGATTCATCCCGATGATCACCGGCCCGGCGACGATGATCGCCAGACCGACCAGCAGCATGCCGATCCCGCCCATAACCCGTGCCGGCCGCTCGGCTGTTTTGAAATGTTCGTTGCCCATCAAACCCTCCTGTTTCGTCAAAAGTGATATCACTTTGATAGCTGGTTTGGCAAGGCTGGCGGGGAGGATTTCCCCACCGAAACGTCCTTAGGCCTTGCATTCGCCTCAAATTCGCGAAACTTGAGGCATGCTCGCGCAGTCCCTGTTAGAGGTGACCTGCGTCCTTGCGCGTCTGTCCACCAGGGGTTTTTTTCGAATGCGTAGACTGCTCGCGACCGCAGTGGCGATCGCCCCCCTGATGATCGCCTCCGGTGCCCACGCCGAGATTGTGATCTCGACGACCCGGACGACGCCGATCCAGACGTCCAACGCCACCGGCTCCGGCGCGGATTCCATCCGCATCGCCAGCGGTGGCGCAATCAGCGTTCTGACGGGCAATCTCGTCACGCTCGACTCCAGCCACAGCATCACCGTCGACTCCGGTGGCTCTATCGGTGGCGCGAATACGGCCAGCGGCACGACGGGCATCCTTGCCAACGGCGGCAATACCGGTTCGATCACCGTCAGCGGCGGCATCACCGTCGGCGACGATATTGACGCCTATCCTGACAGTGATTCCGACGGCGATACCGATGGCCCCTGGGCGACCGGCAGTGATCGCTATGGCATCCGTGTCGTCGGCGCATCGCCCCTGATCGGCAATATCCTCCTGAACGGCGGCAGTTCATTGCTGGTCGACGGAACCAACGCCGTCGGTATCTCGATCGAATCCGGCCTGACCGGCAATCTGACCACCCTCGGCGGGATGCGGGTCGTCGGCGACAATGCCATCGGCGTGCGGTCAACCGCGCCGATCACCGGCAATGTGATGCTCAGCGGCACCATGGCCAACTTCGGGGCCAACACCTCGGCCGTCGTGCTCGAGGGCGATGTGGACGGCCAGGTCGCCATCCAGGGCAACCTGATGTCGACCGGCTATCGCTATACCACGCGTCCGCCCGCGGCCTTCATCGCCCATCTCGACGCCGACGACCTGCTGCAGAACCGCTCGACGGTGATCATCGCTGGCAACGTCAGCGGCGGCGTGGTGTTGGACAAGCCTCCGCTCGATGCCGACACCGCCAATCCCGATGAAGACGGCGACGGCGTGCCGGATGCGACCGAGACGACGGGCTTCGTCACCAGCTTCGGCGCGGCCCCGGCCGTCACGGTCGGCTCAGCCACCCGGTCCATCGCGCTCGGCGTCGCCGGTACCGGCGATTCGGCCTACGGCTTCATCAACCGCGGCACCATCACCGGCCAGGGTATCTACGACGGTGTCCAGGGCAACGGCCTCGTGTTCGGCGTTGCCGGCGGCAACACCGTCACCGTGGACGGCGGCATCCGCAACGAAGGCACGATCTCGGGTCTGTCCTTCGAGGCCAATGCGACCGCCCTGCGCCTGGCGGCGGGGGCGATTACACCGCAAATCGTCAACTCCGGCAGTATTTCAGCGGGGGGCTCGTCCGACTTGGCCACCCAGACCACCGCCGTTCAGATCGATGCCGGGGCCTCGGTCCCCACCCTGACCAACAACGCCGTGATCCTGGCCACCGCCATCGGGTCAACGGTGAACGTCACGGCGATCCGCGACCTCAGTGGTACGTTGAACACGATCAACAACACCCGGATGATCCAGGCGAACCTGACCGCCAACGCCGCCGGGGATCCGATCACCGGCACCGCGACCGCCATCGACGCCCGCGCCAACACAACCGGCGTGACCCTTCTGCAGACAGGTGTGGTCAGCGCGAGTGGTCTGGACAGCGACAATGACGGCGTGCCCGACGTCTTCGAGCCAGTGATCACCGGCAATATTCTCCTCGGCAACGGCAACAATATCGTCGACATCCGCAACGGTGAGGTCCGGGGCGGAATTTCGTTCGGTAGCGGCCTCGACCAACTGCTCATTTCCGGTGGGGCAGTGGTAAGTGGAGCCCTGTCCGATTCGGCTGGAAACCTCGACATCACCGTTAGCGACGGCACGCTCCAGGCGCGCCAGCTGACCCCGTTGAACATCAGCAACCTTAACGTCGGCACCGACGGTAACCTGATCGTGACACTGGACCCGGCGAACGGGACCAACTCGGGATTCGTGGTCTCGGGCACCGCCACCCTGGCCGACGGCGCGGGCGTGGGCGTTCAGTTCAACTCCCTGATCGGTGCCCCCGAACGTTTCACCATCATCCAGGCGGCGACGCTGAACTACGGAGCCATCGACCTGTCGTCGGTGACCGACAATTCGCCCTACCTCTACATCATCGACGCCGGGGCGAACGTCCCGGCCGGTGAGGTCTATGTCGACGCGCGTCGGCGGACCGCCGCCGAGGCCGGTCTGGAGACGGTCGAGGGCGCGATGTTCGATGCCTTCTACGGTGCCCTGGGCACCGACCAGACGCTGCGTGACGTCTTCCTGTCGCAAACGGCACGCCCCGGCTTCATCGATATGTACGAGCAGCTCCTGCCCGACCATTCGGGCGGCCCCCTGCTCTCGCTGGCCAGCGGCGTTGATGCCGTGACCCGGGCCCTGACCGGACGCAACTCGTCAGCCGCGCCCGGCGAGGTCAGCGCCTGGGTGCAGGAGATCAATTTCTACGCCGACAAGGACCGCACCGACACCTACGGCTTCCGCTCGGAAGGTTTCGGCATCGCCGGCGGTGTCGAGCGCGGCAGCGACCTGGGCGCGATCGGCGTCTCGGTGGCCTTCACCTCATCGGACCTCGAGGATCCCGAGGCCGAGGCCGAGGAGATCCTGTCCGCCAGCCTGCTGGAGCTGGGCCTCTACTGGCGCGCCCAGGGCCAGAACTGGACCACCTGGGCCCGCGCGGCGGCCGGCTACGCCACCTTCGACGCCACCCGTCAGTTCGTCGGCGGCGGCCTGAACCTCAGAAACGAGTCGAGCTGGAACGGCTTCACCCTGGCGGCGGCCGGCGGGGCCTCCTACGAGCGCAGCTTCGGCCGCTTCAGCATCCGTCCCGAAGTCTATGCCGAGTATTTCTCGCTCAGCGAGGACGCCCGCAGCGAAACCGGTGGCGGGGCCGGCTTCGACCTCGACATCGACGCGCGTGACGGCCACATGTTCTCCACCGTGGCCGCCGTCAACATCGGCATGGGCATGGGCGAGAACAGCTGGTTGCGCCCCGAGGTCCGGGTCGGCTGGCGCCAGAACATCTCGGTTGATCCGGGCGAAACCATCGGTCGCTTCTCCAGCGGCGGCCCCGACTTCCGCCTGACGCCCGACACCATCGAGGGCGGTGGTCCGATCGTCGGCTTCCGCCTCAACGTCGGCAACGAACTGGGCATGCTCTCGATCAGCGCCGATGCGGAAATGATCGAGGACTACGTACGTTACATGCTTCTGCTGCGCGCCAGCTTCCGCTTCTAGGCCGGACGCAAACCCGAAACACGAAAGGCCGCCGGATCGCTCCGGCGGCCTTGTTCGTGGGGTGATGCGGTCTGGTAGGCGGCGACGGGTTCGAACCGCCGACCCTCTCGGTGTAAATGAGGAGGTGCACCGTGTCACGCTGTTTCCTGCCGATTGACCTATCGTCGCAAAGTCAGAGCTGGCGGGAATAATCGGAGGACTGCGTTGCATTCTGATTCCCTCGCTTGCCTCTAATGTGGTATCTGTCTGGTATCTGGCGAGGGGTCAGATACCAGGAGGCGGCGCGATGGCCAGGCACAAGGCGAAGCTGACGAAGCGGACGGTGGATGCGGTCACGGCCCCTGCCGAGGGCGAGACGTGGGTGTGGGACACCGAGATCAAGGGCTTCATCCTCCGGGTCCGCCCCAGCGGCCGGAAGGTCTATGCCGTCCGCTACCGCCTCGGCACCCGTCAGGCGACCTATACGATCGGCACGCACGGTTCGCCCTGGACGCCTGACACGGCGCGGGAGAAGGCGCTTTGGGCGCTCGATCGCGTGCGCAATGGTGAAGATCCGACCACCGAGAAGCGGGCCGCCCGCGAGGTGGTGACCGTCCTCCAACTGATCGAGGCCTATATCGCGGACGGCCCGGCAACGAAGCCGAACAAGCGTGCCAGCACCTGGACGAATGACGCATCGAACCTGAGACGCCATGTGGCCCCGCTCTTGGGCCGCAAGCTGGCCGACTCCGTCACGAACGGCGATGCCGCCCGCGCCTATCGTGACATCGCCAACGGCAAGACGGCGGCCGACGTGAAGACGGGCCTCCGGGGCCGGGCGATCATCACCGGCGGCGAGGGCGTAGCCCGCCGCACCAGGACCACCGCCGCCGCCATGTTCGCTTGGGGCATCGCCCACGGCCTGGTGAAAACGAACCCGTTCGCCACGGTGAAGTTGACGGCAGCGCCGACGCGCGAGCGGTTCCTGTCCCGCCTCGAGGCCGCGACCTTCCTCGGCAAGCTGACGGAGCTGGAGGCGTCAGGTGTCGTCGCCAGCGCCTTCGCCGACGCCACCCGGCTGCTGTTGCTCACTGGCGCGAGGAAGACGGAAATCCTCGGCCTCCGGTGGTCGGAGGTCGATACCCAGCGACGATCCCTTAGGCTCCCGCCCGAACGCACGAAGGCCGGGGGCACGTCGGGCGAACGGCGAGTGGTCCTGTCCCCGGCGGCGCTGACCATCCTCGCCCGTCGGATGGAAGACCGGGATGCCGCTGCCGCGAAGGCCACGGCCGCCGGCGACGCCCCCCGACTGTCGCCCTATGTCTTCCCGTCCAGCCGGGGTGAGGGTCATGTCATCGGCCTGCGCCGGCCGTTCAAGCTGGCGATGGAGGCGGCGAAGCTGACGGACGTTCGGATTCACGATCTCCGTCACTCGTTCGCGTCGTTCGCCATGGCGGACAAGCAGAGCCTATTCATGGTCGGGAAGCTGCTGGGCCACGCCAGCACCCGGACCACCGAGCGATATGCGCACCTGGCCGACGACCCCATGCAAGACGCCGTGGCGCTGATCGGCAAGCACCTGTTCCCCACGGTGGTCGAGGACGGCGGCGAGGTCATCGCCTTGCCCCGGCGCGCCTAGCGCAAGGCCTCTTGGGTCGCCTGCCGTTCGGCTTCAGGGCGGGACCGACCGCACTGATATTCAAGGATCGCGGCCCGTTCCGCCCATTCCAGCCAGGCTGAAACGTGGGCGTCGAGCACGTCTGAACGCGGACCCTTCTCATTTTGGGTGGGGACGGTGGGTGCGGTGGGGACTGAGGCCTTATCCCGTTGGCCGGAAACCCCTTTTTCGGTCCCCACCTCGCGCGAGACCGGTCCCCACCGCGGCGGTGGTGGGGACGCGTCGCCGGGGTAGACGAACGCCGTTCGTGCCCGATCCTCAACTTGCCCGAAGCCCCCTTTTCCGGGCTCCGCCTCTTGCGGACCGGGCATTCGCCCGGTCCCCGGCAGACCCCGGCCGGGACGCCACCGAGACCGGGCGCGCTCGATCGCGGCGGCCAGCGGGTCAGTCAGTGTCCAGCTCCAGGATCGAGGCCTTGACCCAATAGAACCGGCGATTTTGGGACTGGACCTTCTTTTGCTTCTTCATGTGCTTGCCGTCGCCCTTCTCCAGGTATCCGACCTCCAGGAGAGTTTGAGCGGCGAAGCGCAGATCGAAGCCCTTGAAGACCTCGGCCCAGCCGGCATCGTGGAAGAGATAGTAGGTGTCGGGCCCGAAGACGTGGCGGAAGCCCAAGGTCTTCAGCGAGCGGGCCTCCCCAGCCCGATCGCTGGCGGGCTCTTCCCATTCCGCGCCGCGATCCTCGCCCAGGTTGGCGAACCGGCTCAGGTCTTGCTCGATGGCCCCTTTCAGCGTCCGCAGCACGTCACGCTCTTCCCGAGGCGCGGACCGGCCGAAGGCGTCGGCCCAACGGTTGAACAGCATCAAACCCGCCGCCGACGCCTCTCCGCCCTCCCACGGCGCGACACCGAAGGCGGAGGCCAGCTCGCCCGCCGCCGCCACCAACGCGAAGCGGAGGGCGGCGCGGTGCACCTGGCCGTGATCGTCAGCCCGCTTCGCCGTGGCCATGAAGCCCGCCATGACTTCCCCAGCGATCCGCTTCGCGTCTTCGATGTCCCTGACGAAGTGCTCCAGGAACGCCGGCCCCGCGTGGCCGTAGTGGTCCCGCGTTGCCGCCTTCAGGGCGTCGGACAGCTCAGCTGGCCCGGTGAAGGCGTGCAAGGTCTCCCACACGCCCATGCTCTTGCCGGCGTCGGCGGCGATGTCCAGGAGCCGCAGCTCTTGCCCCGCCATTGCACGATCACCCCGGCGGCTGGACCGAATGTGGTCGGCGAGGCCGATCTCCCCCGTCGACAGCATGATCGCCCGCCATTCCGACCGCTTGCGCAGCTGGCCGTCCGTTTTCGAGCGCGCCTTCCCTTGACCCGTCGCCAGGGCATAGGCCGCCTGTCCGGCTTCCTCCGGGGCGACCAGCGCCAGTTCGTCCAGCACCAACAGGGTTTCGGAGTGGCCATAGGCGATCATCTCCAGCGCGTTCGCTGTGGCGCGCCAGGAATGGGCCGAGCCGAGCGGGCCACCGCCGCCCCAGATCGAGCCGGCGGCCAGGCCGAGCGTCGTCTTCCCGCTTGAAGATCCTCCCCGGAAGTGAAAGCCGCCGCCCTCCATCCCCAGCGGACGCAGCAGCGGCCCGGCGAAGCCGATCGACAGGGCCAGCAGCAGGAGCGGGTTGCCTGACGCCTTGGCGGCGACGTCCTGCCGCCACCCGTCCAGCGTTCCGGCCGCCCGATAGTGCAGCGCCCCGGCGTCGCCGGTGAACAGAACCTGTTCCGCGCCCGGCGGTCCGACGACGCGCGCCGGCAGCACGAAGCGGTCACCCGGAGCCCAGCCGGTGGCGTTCACGAGCGTTATCCGGCGCGTGCACCGCAGCTCCGCCAGACAGGCGGTGAAGCGGTCATACTGGCCTCGGCCGGGGACGATCATCAGCCCCTCGCTGGCGAGCCGTGCGCGCACGCCGGCGCCCTCGGACACCAGGGCGGCACGGGAGACCACCTCCGTCTTCACGCGGCCGTCTGGATCGCGGAAGCGGATCACCACCGCCCAGCCGCTGCCGTCAGGGTCGCGGGCTTCGCCCAGCGGCTCAAACGGCGCTGAGACCTTCACCGCGAACTTCTCGCCCTTCTTGCCCGGCACCTCGAACCACAGGCCCTCCGCGTCCAGTTTGAAGCCGTAGGGCAGCTCGACACCACCGGCGATGCCCTCGAAGCGCGCTTCCTCGATCGCGGTGGTGGCGTCGGCCAGGCCAAAGCCCACCGTCCAGTCATCGGCCAGGTCCCAGCCCTCCGGGAGGAAGGTCGGAACGTTCACCACGGCCACCGAGTCCGCCCCGATGGCGCTGGCGCGGCGGGCCACGTCGTCGGCGGCCTTTCGGCCCGGCGCGTCGGCGTCCGGGAAGATGATGACCTCACGCCCGGCGAGGGGCGTCCAATCGACCTTCCCCGTCGCCTTGGAGCCGCCGGGCCAGGTCACCACCGCGAAGCCGGGGAACCGTTCGCGGGCGGCGTCGGCGGTTTTCTCGCCTTCCACCACCAGGACAGGCGCGGTCGGCGCTTTCGCCAGCTGATCGAGGCCATAGAGCGGACGGGGATCAGCGAAGCCCTTCCACCGCCACCGCAAACCCCCGGCTTCGCGCCAACAGGTCAGGGGCAGCACCTGCTTTCCATCGTCCCCGTCGATCCGAACCACATGACCGAGGACGGCCCCGGTGGCGTCACGGTAGGTCCAGCGCGCGGACCACCGCCCCTTGCTCGGGTGGCGGTCGGGCGGGTCAGGTGCATCGGCCGGAACCGGCATAGCCAGCTCGCCTTCGGCTTTGCCGCGAACGGCGTTCGTGTCGCCGCCGGCCTCGGCCGCCGCCTTCACCCGATCAAAGGGGTTCGAGGATTCGGTCACAGGCGCCGCCCAACCCCGCGCTGAAACTCGACAATGCGAGCGGTGGTCGCCTGGTCTTCCATGCGACCGGCGTCGTGACGGCCCACCGTCCACGGGGCGTAGATCAGACCGCGCCACCCAAACCAGCTGAACAGGCGCACCTCATAGATGCCCCGGCGGTTGAAGAAGCGCCGGAGTGCCTTCTGCTCATGTGGCTTCAGGGCGTCGCTCCAGTCCTCAACATACTGGCGGATGCGCGCGATCGGCACGTCGATCTCAGCGGCCAGGAAGCCCTCGGACTTGTCGGCCAGGGCGAGGCCGGCGGTCAGCAGATGGCCGTCAAACGGGGCATCGGGAAGATTGTCGGCCCAGCCCTGGACGCTGCGCGCCGTGCGCTCGCCCAGGTCGGCCACCTTGCGGACAACGGTGGTCAACATCGGTGTTTTCCTTGAAGCCGACGCACGCCGTGCGTCGGGCGTGATCGGATCAGGAGCGGGTGTCGAACGGATCGACCCCGAGGCTTTCAGCCAGACGGATAGCGGCCTCGCGCTGGGGCAGGGCGGCGACGAAGGCGGCGAGGCTCACCAGATCGCCACCCCGGTCGGATGTGGCGAAATCCCCCCACTTCCCCGTCATCAGGTTGACCTTGAAGCTGCCGGGCTTGCGGTCATCGCGGAGCGGATTCCGGGCCACCCACTCGGCACCGTCGCGGCGGCCGTCGGGCAGGAGGCCGCGCACCACCGCTTCCGAGCTGCGAAGCGCGGCGGCGTTGACGCGGTCGAAGTCGATCCGCCGGGGCTTGGAGACGCCGGCCGTCACGCCGGGGCTCCATATTCCGAGGTCGATCCGGCGGCACCGGCCTTCGCCCACGACTCCAGGTCTTCAATGCGGTAGCGAATGGACCGGCCCAGGCGAACGAATTTCGGACCGCCGCCCGTCAGCCGCGCCTTATTGAGGAAACTCTCAGAGACCTTGGCCCACCGGGCGGCCTCCGAAACGGTGAAGAGTTCAGACGACATTGGCTTTCCCTGCATTAGCGGGTCCACCTCGGACCCATGCAGGAGAGAAAGCCTCAGCCGCTGGCCGTGTAATCCCCGGAGATAACCGCCGGGGAGGGTTCAACGTGCCCCATCGTTACGGTCGGGGACCGCCGGACTTTATCAGGCTGGAAATGCGCTCGCCGACCTTCTTAGAACTGGCCGAAAGCCCTTGGGCCGCGAGTTTCACGCCGCGCTCATTCTGGCTGTCGCGATCGGCAACGAGCTGGTGGGCGAGGACATATGGCTTCACGGTGGACGGGCCGCCCTCAGCTTCGATGATTTCCCACAGAAGCTGATCCAGGCCGACCTTCCCTGGACTCCGGGCGGCCTCGCTCGCTCGGGCCGCACCGGCGGCGCTCAGGTATCCCAAGACATCGCCGGCCCGGAAGCCGGTGCGATAGGCGTCCGCCAACACACTCTGGATGCCCCCCTGATCGATCCAGTAGCCCAGATTGTGAAGGGCGTTATTGACGGCCAAATCTCCCCGGCGAGAAGCAGCGGCGGCGAGTGTCGCCCACTCCGGAGTCCCGGTCAGCTGCTGAAGGTCTCTCAGGCGGTCCGCGACAACGCCTCTCATGCGACGGGCGTAGGAGACGTGCTCCAGCACTTCCATCGCCCATTCAAGAGGCCCATCGACCCCACCCAGGTCTTCAAAGAAGGGATAGGGAACATCGGCGGGGCTGAACGTGTCCAGCGGCCCGATAGGCCAGCATTTGGAGCTGTCGTCGTCATCCGGTCCCAAGAGATCACCGAAGTAGTCGGGCAGCATCCACCATGTGCCGCCGGCATCGCGAAACACCCACTGCATGGGTGCGTGGAAATCGAGGCCCACTGATCGTGCGATCTTCAAGGCCCGGAGATAGGCTCGAGGCAGCTGCTTTACTGACCACCGGAAAGGCGTGATGGCCGTCCAATCGTGAGGTTCAGGCGGCCCATAGATGTCCGGGGCGGGCAATAGCCGCGCCACCTCGGATGGGTCTGGCTTAAACCTCCAAGTCTCGAACTGGCGGCCGAGACGCTTCAGGCCAACGGGCTTCTGGCGCAGCATCTGGGCCGGATCGTCGCCGGCAAGCAGATGATACGGCGGCGGGGCTTGCGGGACCCGATCAGTCCCGTGCTCGCCCTTTGGACGGTAGGGACTGGCCATCGCATCGGGTGGGTAGAGCCTTTGCCACCGCCCGACATCGACCGGCTCCGTTTCCCACGGCTTCACCCCGCCCGGCTGACGGAAGCCGGGAATAGGCCCCGCCGGCCCGGGAGCGGTCGCGGTCGCGGACAAGTCTTAGCTCCGGTCAGGGAGCAGCGACACGGTTGCCCCGGTCCGGTGGTCCGTGTGCAGCAGCTCGACACCGCGAGCCTCAAAGGCGGCGAGGATCTTCGCCGCTGTCGCGTCCCGCGCGCCGGCTCCGGCCTCCAATCGGTTGATCGTGGTCCAGGCAACTCCGCTGTGCTCTGCAAGGTCGCGCATCGACCATTTCAGGATCGCCCGTCCGGCGCGGCAGGCTTCCGGTGTGACCGCCATCGTATCGCTCCGTCTAACTCAAAGACAAAGGATACGAGTGTATCAATCTCGTTGACAAGCGGTGAATGAAGTAGATACAAGTGTATGCGTAAGGAGACGGTTATGCAGACCACCAACGAGACCCGCCGCAGCGTTATGAAGATCGCTTGGAGCCTCTTCCGTGAAGCCATGACGGCTGGCGATCCCCGCTCCTTCGCCGATGCCCTCGCCGGGGCGTGGCGCTGGATCAAGAAGCTCGCGATGATGAAGCGCCCCAACTGGTCACGGGGTGGTGGCATTGCTCGCAGCGCCATCGGCCGCCGCTACGGCGCTGCTGCCTACATCGGCGGCCGGTCGAGCGTGGCTTACCTCGCCGCCCGCGTCGGTTCGTGAGGGAGGCCGACATGGCGCGATCATTGCCCAAGAAGCCGTCAGCCGGCCCGTCCCGGCGTCAAACCAACCCAAAGGGAGACACTTCCATGTCCGCAGCAGTCGCCTTCCATCCCCAGGCCGCCACCGCCCGCCAGCGGATCGCCGCCGAAACCTGCCCCGTCGCCACCCTCGCGGACGAAGCCGCCGCGCTGATCGACGCGTGGGCGGGCATGAATGCCGCGATCGCCAAGGCCCGTGAGGCCGGCGATGGGGACCAAGCCCCGGTCGGTCCGATGATCGGCGACACCGCCGGCGACGAAGACGCGGAGCAGCTGACCGCCAAGGTGGTCCGGAAGGAACTTAGCGACCGGATCAAGGCGGTCGGTCTGATCGCGACCCACCGGCCAGCGGCCAGCGCCAAGGGGGCGGCGTATCAGGCGCTGATCCTGAATCACCAGCTGATCGCGATGCTCGATGCCGGAATCGACGGCGGGGCGAAGGCGGCGGATCGAGATCGCCTTCAGAACGCCACCTGTGAGGCTGAACGCGCGCTGGTGTCGATCGTCCGGTACCTGGACGACGCTTCAGGCGGCCTTCCGCCCCCCCTGGTCGACTATTATTGCCTTAGTGCGACCGAGCGCGCGCCCGACGCCGCTGATCGAGCCGTGGTGCACTTCTCTCGTCGGTGATCCCAACGAACGCCGTCCGTTAGCATTGAGCCCGCCGGTCCTGCCGGCGGGCTTTCTGCATCCTCAATCCAATCCGGAGACGTCGGGCGTGGCCCTTCGCGAGATCGCGACCACGGGGGGCTTGGGTCCCCGGTGACTCTTTCCCGCTGTCATCGGTAGGGGGCGGTTGTCCGGGCCTCCTACGGGACGGCCAGTGCCCGGAGCGGACGACGGGGCGGGGCGGCCGTCTGATAGACGAGCGCACCGCTTTGCCAGTTCCCCCCACTCTGTCACGCAACAGGGGCGATCGTGTCGCCTTGAGCCTTTACCGCTTGCCGCGCCGCGCCCGCCGGGGGTGAGGGGGCCACACTCGCGCGGGGATTTTGGGCCGTCGCGGGAAGGATCGTGCCGAGCTGGCGGCCGGCGGTCGGCCGTCGCCGGATCACAACCCGGAGCCGGTTCCCACCGGTCCCCACCGACCAGACCCAAGTGGGGACCGACGAGGACGATAGATAAGATAGATAGATCAGTTAGTTAGAGGGAAGGTTCCCACTAGCCCCCACCGTCCCCACCGGTTTTATCACAACCCCGCACAAGGCAAACCACAAGGTTTCGGTCTAAGGAGGCACTGCGAAAGGGTTACGCTCGGCTCTACCGTATAGGGTCGAGCACCCTGGGAAGGACCCGCGACGCCGCTGGCCGCACCTCGCGCGCGAGTGGGGCCTCCCCGCCCCCCCGCGCGGCGGCTGGACGAAGGCGTCGACCCAGGTGACGAACATCGTCCGTGCAGCTTCGAAACCGTGCGTGCGGGTATCTATTTGGTATCTGGCCCGGCCACGCTTCGCCCGTGCGCTCGGGCGTCAGATCGTATCTAGCTGTAATCGCTAGAGAACGATGGTGGGCGGCGACGGGTTCGAACCGCCGACCCTCTCGGTGTAAACGAGATGCTCTGACCAGCTGAGCTAGCCGCCCGTCCAGATACGCCACCCTGTCATGCCCGTCCGGGGGCCACCGTTCAAGCCGCTTTCGACCGTCTCCCGCCCACGCGACCAAACGAGAACGCGGCCCGGGTTGCCCCGGACCGCGCCGTGTCATTCACTCGCGCCGGATCAGTGGCTGACGGAGGCCGAACCGCTGGACAGGGGGGCGGTCGGCATCGGCAGCGGATCGGCTATCTCGTCCCATTCCGTCGGCGTCAGGGTTCCGGTCAGGGCCCATTTCAGGGCCTCGTCCGCGGTCGAGATCGGAATGATCTCCAGACCCGACTTCACATTGTCGGGCACCTCGGCCAGGTCCTTCTCGTTCTCCTGCGGGATCAGCACCGTCTTGACCCCCGAGCGCAGGGCCGCGAGCAGCTTCTCCTTCAACCCGCCGATGGCCGTGACCCGGCCACGCAGGGTGATCTCGCCGGTCATGGCGATGTCCTTGCGGATCGGCACCCCGGTCAGGACCGAGACCATGGCCACGGTCATGGCCACACCGGCCGAGGGACCGTCCTTGGGCGTCGCGCCGTCCGGCACGTGCACATGGATGTCGGTCTTCTCGAACACCGGCGGCTTGACCCCGAAGGTCAGGGCCCGGGCCCGCACATAGGAGGCCGCGGCCGAGATCGACTCCTTCATCACATCCTTGAGGTTGCCGGTCACGGTCATGCGACCGCGGCCCGGCATCTTGATCGCCTCGATGGTCAGGATGTCGCCGCCGAACTCGGTCCAGGCCAGTCCGGTGACGATGCCGACCTGATCCTCCTCGTCCATCTCGCCGTAGCGGTATCTCTTGACCCCGGCGTATTCGGCCAGCTTGGCCTCGTCGACCGTGATGGTGGTCGCCTTGGTCTTGGCCATCTCGCGCACGGCCTTGCGCGCCAGACTGCCCAGGGACCGCTCCAGCGACCGCACACCGGCTTCCCGGGTATAGTAGCGGATCAGGGTCCGGATGGCGTCATCCGGCACGATCAGTTCCTCGGCGCTCAGGCCGTGATCAGTCAGCAGTTTCGGCAGCACGTGACGCTTGGCGATCTCGACCTTCTCGTCCTCGGTGTAGCCACTGACCCGGATGATCTCCATCCGGTCCATCAGCGGCTGCGGCATGTTCAGGCTGTTGGCCGTGGTCACGAACATGACGTTGGACAGGTCGTAATCGACCTCCAGATAGTGGTCGCCGAAATTGGCGTTCTGGGCCGGGTCCAGCACCTCGAGCAGGGCCGAGGACGGATCTCCGCGCCAGTCGGCACCCAGTTTGTCGATCTCGTCCAGCAGGATGAAGGCGTTGGTCGTTTTGGCCTTCTTCATCGACTGGATGATCTTGCCGGGCATGGAGCCGATATAGGTGCGGCGGTGACCGCGGATCTCCGCCTCGTCCCGCATGCCGCCCAGCGACATCCGTACATATTCCCGGCCGGTCGCCTTGGCGATCGACTTGGCCAGCGACGTCTTGCCGACGCCCGGAGGGCCGACCAGGCACAGGATCGGGCCCTTCAGCGCGCCGGTGCGCGCCTGGACGGCCAGATACTCGATGATCCGTTCCTTGACCTTCTCGAGGCCGTAGTGGTCCTCCTCGAGGATGTCCTCGGCCTTCTGCAGGTCGATGGGCTTGGCCTTCGCCTTGCCCCACGGGATCGACAGCAGCCAGTCGAGGTAGTTGCGGACCACCGTCGACTCCGCCGACATCGGGCTCATGTTGCGCAGCTTCTTGACCTCGGCGTCCGCCTTGACCCGCGCCTCTTTCGACAGCCGGGTGCGACGGATGCGCTTCTCCAGATCCATGATCTCGTCGCGCTGATCGTCGGTCTCGCCCAGCTCGCGCTGGATCGCCTTCATCTGCTCGTTCAGGTAATATTCGCGCTGGGTCTTCTCCATCTGGCGCTTCACGCGCGAGCGGATCTTCTTCTCGACCTGCAGCACCGAGATCTCGCCTTCCATCAGGCCATAGACCCGCTCCAGACGCTTGGGCACGTCGGTGGTCTCGAGCAGCGCCTGTTTGTCGGCGATCTTGATCGACAGATGGGCGGCGACGGAATCGGCCAGTTTCGACGGTTCGACGATCTGCGGGATCGAACTCAGGGCCTCAGGCGGCACCTTCTTGTTCAGCTTCACATAGTTCTCGAACTGCTCGACCACGGCGCGCAGCAGGGCCTCGGTCTGCGACGGATCGCCGGCCTCCTCGGGAATCTCGACCGCCTCGGCCTCAAAGAATTCGGTGCGGTCGGTGAATTTCACCAGACGCGCGCGGCTCTTGCCCTCGACCAGCACCTTGACGGTGCCGTCCGGCAATTTGAGCAGCTGCAGCACGGTGGCCAGCACGCCGACCGGATAGATGGCGTCCGACGCCGGATCATCGTCGACGGAGTTCTTCTGGGTCGCCAGCAGGATCTGCTTGTCGCCCTGCATGATCTCGTCCAGCGCCCGCACGGACTTCTCGCGTCCGACGAACAGCGGCACGACCATGTGCGGAAACACGACAATGTCGCGCAGCGGCAGGACGGGCAGGGTTTTGGTCTCAGTCATGATGCACACTTTCCCGGGCCATTGGTGATCTCCGGCCCGTCACCCGACGTCCCCCGGCGCGATGCCGGACCCCGTCAGGGCGACCCGTCGATTCCGACGGTGTTCGTTAGAGTATGTGGGTCGCAGGCCGCCCGGTTCAAGCGTAACCACAAATCGTCACGCCTCCCGACCGGCGGCAATGGTCCGGCACGATATGCTTCCGGACACCGTCGATCCGGAAAATATCTTGCGTGGCGGACCCTGAAGGGCGGTTTCAGCGGCCGGTCCCGGCCCTGGGGCGACCACATCGACCACCCCGCCTGACGCCGACGCCGGGCTTCATCCCCAGACAACCGCGTCTGCCCGCCGATTCGCAACGCCACCGGCCCCGGTTTGCACTGCGGAACCGACAGGACTAGGGCTGCGCCCTGAATTCCCATGGAAGGTCACGGCATGGCGGCTTCCCGCCGCGAAATCCTTCACGCCGCCTGGCGCGAGCGGATCGGTCCGGTCTGGAAGAGCCGCCTCGCGACGGGTGCCGGTGCTGTGCTGGTCGGCCTGTTCGCCTTTGGCTTCGCCTGGGCCGCCGACCACGCCCAGATGGCCTTCGGACGCCTGTCGACGGGCTGGCCCTATGCACCGCTGGTCATCACCCCGATGGGGTTCCTGCTGCTGGCCTGGCTGACGCGCCGCTATGCGCCGCTGGCGCGCGGCTCCGGCATTCCCCAGGTCATCGCCGCCGCCCGCGATCCGGCCCGGTCCCGACCGCTGGTGTCGATGCGGAGCGCCCTGTTCAAGCTGCTGGCCACCCTCGTCGCCATGCTGGTCGGCGGCTCGGTCGGCCGCGAAGGCCCGACCGTCCAGGTCGGGGCCGCCATCATGGCCGCCTCGCACCGGCTGCTGCGCATCCCGGTCAATGGCGCGGTGATCATCGCCGGCGGGGCCGCCGGCGTCGCCGCCGCCTTCAACACGCCGATCGCCGGAGTCGCCTTCGCCCTTGAGGAACTGGCCGCCGCCTATGAGCAGCGCCTGACCCTGCTGGTGATGGCCGCCGTGGTCATCGCCGGTCTGATCCCGCTCAGCCTGTCCGGCGACTACATCTATTTCGGCGTGGTGTCCGAGACCATGTCCGCCTTCCAGGCCCTGCCCATCTCCCTGCTGGTCGGAGTCGTCGGCGGGGCGGCCGGCGGGCTGTTCTCGCGGATCTCGCTGCGGCTGCTGGCCAAGGGTTCGATCCTGGGCCGCAAGCCCCTGACCACGGCCCTGGTCTGCGGCATCGTCGTCGCCGTGGTCGGCGTCGCCGCCCACGGCCTGACCTGGGGTACCGGCTATGACGCCGCCCGCACCCTGGTCGAGGGCGGCCGCCAGCCGATCTGGTTCGCCCCGGCCAAATTCGTCGCCACCCTGGCCTCCAGCCTGTCCGGCGCGCCGGGCGGCATCTTTGCGCCGTCCCTGTCGGTCGGGGCCGGCCTCGGCGGTCTGCTGGCCAATGTCTTCCCGGAAGAAAGCCGCAGTGCCATCGTCCTGATCGGCATGATCGCCTATTTCGTCGGCGTGGTGCGGGCCCCGCTGACGGCCGTGGTCATCATCTCCGAGATGACCGCCAACCGCGGCATGATCCTGCCGCTGTTCGCCGCTGCCGTGGTCGCCGACTTCGCCGCCAGGGCGGTCAGCGGTCGCCGCCTCTATCACGGCCTGGCCGACAATTTCACCGCCGAGCCGGACGGCGACGAGGCCGGCGACGCGGACACGAAAAAGGCCCCGGACGCGACGCCCGGGGCCTGATTATCGGAATGACGGAGGCGGTCAGGCCGCCCCGTCAGCCTTCTTCTTCTCGGCATAGATCAGCAGCGGCTGGGCATTGCCCTCGATCACCTCGGCATTGACCACGACCTCCTCGACGCCCTCGAAGGTCGGCAGTTCGAACATGGTCTCCAGCAGGATCCCTTCCAGGATCGAGCGCAGGCCGCGCGCGCCGGTTTTGCGGGTGATGGCCTTCTTGGCGACGGCATTCAGTGCGTCGTCGGTGAAGGACAGTTCGACGTTCTCCATCTCGAACAGCCGCTTGTACTGCTTGACCAGGGCGTTCTTCGGCTCGGTCAGGATCATCACCAGCGCCTCTTCATCGAGGTCTTCCAGCGTGGCCAGAACCGGCAGACGGCCGATGAATTCCGGGATCAGGCCGAAGCGCATCAGATCGTCGGGCTCGACCCCCTTGAGGATGTCGCCGGTGCGCCGCTCATCGACGTCCTTGACCTTGGCCCCGAAGCCGATCGAGGCTCCGGCACCGCGCGCCGCAATGACCTTCTCGAGGCCGGCGAAGGCCCCGCCGACGATGAACAGGATGTTGGCGGTGTCGACCTGCAGGAACTCCTGCTGCGGGTGCTTGCGGCCGCCCTGCGGGGGCACGGAGGCGACGGTGCCTTCCATGATCTTCAGCAGGGCCTGCTGCACGCCCTCGCCCGAGACGTCGCGGGTGATCGAGGGATTGTCAGACTTGCGCGAAATCTTGTCGATCTCGTCGATGTAGACGATGCCGCGCTGGGCCCGTTCGACGTTGTAGTCGGACGACTGCAGCAGCTTCAGAATGATGTTTTCGACGTCCTCACCCACATAACCGGCTTCGGTCAGGGTGGTGGCGTCGGCCATGGTGAAGGGCACGTCGATGATGCGCGCCAGCGTCTGGGCCAGCAGCGTCTTGCCCGAGCCGGTCGGCCCGATCAGCATGATGTTGGACTTGGCCAGCTCGACGTCGTTGTTCTTGGACGCGTGGTTCAGCCGCTTGTAGTGGTTGTGAACGGCGACGCTCAGAACCTTCTTGGCGTGCTTCTGGCCGATCACATAGTCGTCAAGGACGTCGCGGATCTCCTTCGGAGTCGGCACGCCGTCCTTGGTCGTCTTGAAGGCAATCTTGTGCTCTTCGCGGATGATATCCATGCACAGTTCGACGCATTCATCACAGATGAATACCGTCGGACCGGCGATAAGCTTGCGCACTTCGTGCTGGCTCTTCCCGCAGAACGAGCAGTACAGAGTGCTTTTAGCGTCGCCGCTGGCTGCTTTGGTCATAGACCCATCTCACTCCGACGAACGGCCCCGATATGCGGCCGAGCGCGTATCCAACGCGTTGATTCCTGAACTCTAGGCGCGAAGGTCTTCAAAAATTGACAATCACCCATCATTGCCGCGGCTACAAGCCCACCGGGGCCCGGCGAGGCAAGAAGGACGGCACATGTTCACAGTCGACGGGGATCACGGCGAATGCGTGACATGGGCACCCGGCCGGTGATTCGCCAGACCTTTGACTCCACGCCGTTGCCGGGCGTGCCGATTGTCGCCTTCGATTTTGACGGCACCCTGACCATCCGCGACAGCTTCACCGCCTTCCTGCGCTGGCGCGCCGGCCCGGCGCGCTGGGCCTTGGGTCTGGCGAAGCTGGCACCCGCCGTGCTCGGCTATGCCCGGGACCGCGACCGGGGACGGATCAAGGCGGCCTCGGTGCGGGAATTCCTCGGTGGCGTGGATCGCCCCACCCTGGAGGCCGAGGCCGAAAAATTCGCCGAACACATCTGGCCCCGCTTCATTCGCCCCGACGCCCTCGCCTGCTGGCAGGACTGGGGACGCAAGGGCGCACATCGCGTGATCGTGACCGCCTCGCCCGAGATTACCGTGGCCCCGTTCGCCCGCCGCCTCGGGGCCGAGGCCCTGCTGGGCACCCATATGACCTTCGACGACGATGATCGCGTCACCGGGGCCTTCACCGGCCCCAATTGCCGGGGTGAGGAGAAGGTCCGCCGCCTGCGCGCCGCCTATGGTAAGGACCTGCAGCTGGCCGCGGCCTATGGCGACACCAGTGGCGACACTGAAATGCTGGCCTTTGCCGCCGAGGCGGGCTTCCGGGTGTTTACGAAACGGCCTTAGTATCCGTTCGCATCCACGTCGAAGACAACCGGCTTGCCGCGTGACGTGGGATTCCAGCCCGCCTCGATGGCGGCGGTCACGGAATTGCGCACGGCGTCGATATTGACGCGCTGCTTCTCCAGGTCCGGACGTCCGTTCGGGCGCATCGGCATGGGGAACTGCACGATCGCCTCGCGCTTGAAGTCCTTCAGCCGCAGGGCAATGGCCATGCCGTCCCACGTGCCATCGGCCGACGGCTGGGGCTGGGGCTGCCGTCGCACCTCCCAGTCATAGATGTCGCCGTCGATCTCGACCACGCCGCGAGTGTCACGTCCGTACTGCATCGGCGGCTCATAGCACGAACCCGCCCCAAGTCGTCGAACCCTGACCGCAGAAACGAAAAGGGCGCGCCGTCACCGGCACGCCCTCCCTGATATCCAGTGATCCTGGCCGGATCAGACGGTCTTGATGCCGTCGCTGTCGGCTTCCTCACGCTTTTCATAGACGTGGTCGATGATGCCCCAGTCCTTGGCCTGTTTGGCATCCATGAAATGGTCGCGGTCGAGGGTCTTCTCGACCTCCTCATAGGTGCGGCCGGTGTGGTGGACGTAGATCTCGTTGAGCCGCTTCTTGGTTTCAACGATGTCCTCGGCGTGGCGCACGATGTCCGACGCCTGGCCGCGGAAGCCGCCCGAGGGCTGGTGAACCATGACGCGGGCGTTCGGCAGGGCGATGCGCTGGCCCGCCTCCCCGGCCGTCAGGATCAACGAGCCGGCCGAGGCGGCCATGCCCATGCACACGGTCGAGACCGGGCTCTTGATGTATTGCATGGTGTCGTAGATCGCGAGCGCCGAGGTCACCTGACCACCGGGGCTGTTGATGTACATGCTGATTTCCTTCTTCGGGTTTTCCGATTCCAGGAACAGCAACTGGGCGCAGATCAGCGAGGCCATCGTGTCCTCGAACGGCCCCGTCAGGAAGATGATCCGCTCGCGCAGCAGCCGCGAGAAGATGTCGAATGAGCGTTCGCCGCGGCTGGATTGCTCCACCACCATCGGCACGAGGTTGCTCTGGATGAAATCGATCGGATCGCGCATTCGATGGCCTTCTCGGAGATGCTGCCCGTGGCCGGGCGTCTGGCGCGACTCACCGGCCGCTGCCCTGTTGAACAGGATATCGCGTTGCCAAGTGGTTGACGCAAGGTATGTGCGGAAAAAGCAAATCCCCGCTCCGGAGACCGGAACGGGGATCACTGTCGTCAAAATGTAGGCGGGACGGCCTATTCCTCGTCGTCTTCCTTCAGAAGCTCTTCCTTGGTGATCGGCGTTTCCTTGACCTTGGCCATGTCGAAGATCAGGTCGCAGACCTTCTCCTCATAGATCGGCGCGCGCATCGAGGCGGCGGCGTTCTGGTTCTGGCGATAGAACTCCAGCACCTGCTGTTCCTGGCCCGGATAGTTGCGGGCCTCGGCCATGATGGCGTTGTTCAGTTCCTGATCGGTGACGCCGACGTCGTTTGCGCGGCCGATCTCGGCGAGCACCAGACCCAGGCGCACGCGGCGCTCGGCGATCTTGAGGTACTCTTCCTTGAGCTTTTTCTCGGACTTCTTGGCGTCTTCCGGCGGCAGGTTGCCGGCTTCCTTGTCGGCCTGCACCTGTTGCCAGATGCCCTCGAACTCGGCGTCGACCATTTTCGGCGGCAGGTCGAAAGTGTGGGCCTTGTCCAGCGCGTCCAGCAGGGCGCGCTTCAGCTTGAAGCGGGCGGCACCCTTGTACTGCTGGTTCAGGTTGTCGCGCATCAGTTCCTTGAGCTTGTCCAGCGACTCCAGACCGATACGCTTGGCGAAGTCCTCGTCGACCGTGGCCTCGACCTCGGCCTTGATGGCCTTGACGGTGACGTCGAAGGTCACGGCCTTACCGGCCAGATGCTTGGCCTGGTAGTCCTCGGGGAAGGTCACGTTCAGGACCTTCTCATCGCCGACCTTGGCACCCTTGAGCTGCTCTTCGAAGCCCGGAATGAAGCGGTTGGAGCCGATCACCAGCTGGGCGTCCTCGGCGGCACCGCCCTCGAAGGGCTCACCGTCCAGCTTGCCCAGGAAATCGATGGTGACCTCGTCGCCGTCGGCGGCCTTAACGGTCTTGCCCTTCTTGTCCTCATAGGACTTGGCCTGACCGGCCAGTTCCTTCAGCGCCTCGTCGAGGTCAGCGTCGGTGGCCTCATAGACCGGACGCGACAGCTTCAGCGTCGTCGGGTCGACCGGCGTGAACTCCGGCATCACTTCCAGGGCCATCTCGAAGACGAGGTCTTCCAGACCGGCCATGACCTTGTCCATGTCCGAGGTCAGCTTCATGTCAGCCGGGGCGGCGGGCCGCACCTTGGCGTCCTCGAGGGCCTTCTGGCTCGACTCGTTCAGGGCGGTGTTGATGATCTCGCCCATCATTTCGCGACCGAAGGTCTTGCGCACATGCGACGCCGGCACCTTGCCGGGACGGAAGCCCTTCAGCTTCATCTGCGGGGCGACCTCCTTCAGCTTGGCGTCGAGCTTGGTGTTCAGCTCGGTCACGGGGATGGTCACCGCGAGGACGCGGCTGAGACCTTCGTTCGACTTTTCGACGACTTGCATGGACAGAATCTGACGCTCTGGGGCAGCGCCGGAGGAACTGGCGCGCACGGGGATTGAATAAAGCAGAAAGGCCGCCCCGGTGGGAGCGGCGCTCGAAGCCCGCCCTTATGTCGAGAAGGGCCGAAAAGGTCAACGCAGGGGACGGTTTCGCCGCCCCTCGGTCTCGCCTATGTGATGGACATGAACCAGTCTGTCTCCCCCATCGGCGTCTTCGTCACCCCGGTGACCCCGCTGCAGCAGAACTGCACCACCGTCTGGTGCGTAAAGACCGGCAAGGCCGCAGTCATCGACCCGGGGGCCGAGATCGATCGGGTTCTGGCGGAAATCACCCGACGCGGCCTGACGCTCGACGCCATCTGGATCACGCACGGTCACCTCGACCACGCGGGCGGTGCCGCCGAAATGCAGGAAAAGTCCGGGGTCAAAATCATCGGGCCCCATCCGGACGATCAGTTCTGGATCGACGGCATCCCCGAACAGGGCCGCACCTACGGCCTGCCGACCGCCCGCAGCTTCACGCCCGACCGCTGGCTCGCCCACGGCGACGCCCTGACCCTCGGCGACACCGAATGGGAGGTCCTGCACTGCCCCGGCCACACCCCCGGCCATGTCGTCTTTTTCAACCGCGCAGCCCGGTTTGCCCAGGTCGGCGACGTGCTGTTCCGCGGCTCGATCGGGCGGACCGATTTTCCGCGCGGCAACCACACCGACCTGCTCACGGCCATCACCACCCGGCTGTGGCCGCTGGGCGATGACGTGACCTTCGTGCCGGGGCACGGCAGCCACTCGACCTTCGGAGCCGAGCGGCGCGACAACCCCTATGTCTCCGACGCCGCCATGCAGCGTGCGCCGATCGCCCGCCCGGCGACGGGTCCGTCCTGACGCCCTGTCGGTAGCCGGGCCCCACGGCTGAACATCCGCGCCCGCCCGGCGTTGAGGGGGCGAAAGGATACCGCATGACCGATCCCGCCCCCGCCTGGCCCGACGCCCCGACTCCCGAGATTCCGCCCCCCGGAACGCCCGGCCCCGACATCGACCCCGGCGGCACGCCCGACGACCTGCCGGTCCTTGATCCCGTGCCTGCTCCCGACCCCGGCGTGGAGGTCCCGCCCCTGCCCTCCGGCAGCGATTGACCGCACCCGGGACACAGTCGTTGCCGGGCGTTCGATTGGTCGTTCCCCGGAACCTCCGGCCAGCCCCCGGGTTCAGATGGCAACCGACATTGTCTTCTGGAAAGGATCGCACCATGGCCGAAGGTCAACCCACCCGGACGTCCGGTGTTTCGCGACGGGGCTTCGCCTCGATGGACCCCGAACGCCAGCGTGAGATTGCCCGCAAGGGCGGGGCCAGCGTGCCCAGCGAGAAGCGCAGCTTCTCCCAGGACCGCAGTCTGGCGGCCCAGGCCGGCCGCAAGGGCGGCGAAGCCTCCCACGGGACCCGCAAGGAACCGCGGGCCGACTAGCACCCGACAGGCCCGGCGGTTGGACCGTCGGGCCTTAGCCCTGCAGCAGGGCCAGGGCGACCGAGGGCGCGGGCCCTGACCGGAATCGCGCCACCGTCCAGCCCGCCGCCTCGACCATGCGCCGCAGCGAAGCCTCGGTGAATTTACGCGAACTTTCCGTGTGCACCGTCTCGCCCTCGGCAAAGGCGATGCGACGGTCACCCAGCTCGACGGCCATGTCGCGCGTCGCTGCCAGATGCATTTCCATGCGGGAATCGGCTTCGTTCCAGACCGCCTGATGCTGGAAGGCCTCCAGATCGAAATCAGCGTCCAGTTCGCGGTTGGCCCGGCCCAGCAGGTTCAGATTGAACGCCGCCGTCACCCCCTGACTGTCGTCATAGGCTGCGACCAGAGTCGCCGGATCCTTGACCAGATCGACCCCCAGAATGAACAGGGCATTATCACCCAACAGGGCCCGCGCGGCCTTCAGGAAGGCCACGGCCTCGGCCGGCTGCAGATTGCCGATGGTCGAACCCGGAAAGAAGCCGATCCGCCGCCCCGGTCCGGCCGCTTCGGGCAGCGCCTCCAGATGCAGAAAGTCGCTGACCAGCGGCGCGACCGTCAGGTGCGGATAGGCGTCGTCGATCCGCGCCGCCGCCTCGCTCAGGGCTTCCGGGCTGATGTCGATCGGCACATAGGCGGCCAGGTCCTTGCCGGCGTCGAGCAGGATGCGCGTCTTCTCGCTGGCACCCGAACCGAACTCCACCAGCACCGAGCCGGGCCCGAATTCCGCCGCCCAGTCCGGCGCGACCTCGCGCAGCAGGGCAGCCTCCTGCCGCGTCGGATAATATTCCGGCAGCCGGGTAATGTCCTCGAACAGGCGCGACCCTTCTGCGTCATAAAACCATTTCGGCGAGACGGCTTTCTGCGGCTGGCTCAGGCCCGCGACCAGCGCCTCGCGGAAATCGGCGTCCTCTGCCGCCGGCGTTTCCGTGTTCGCCGTTCCCGGTTCGATGTCCCGTGCCAGTCGAAGTCCCATGAAGGCCCACCTTTGTTGCGGATAGTAGAAGTTGCGATAGCTGACCCGGGCATGACCGGGCGGTGTCGCGAAGGATCCGCCGCGCAGCACCATCTGATTGGCCATGAATTTGCCGTTGTACTCGGACGCGGTCCCTTCGGTCGGCCTGAAGCCGGGATATGGGGCGTAGGCGCTCGATGTCCACTGCCAGACCTCACTCGAAAGACTGGCGAAGGCCGACCCTGCCGTGGTCGCCGCATGTTCCCATTCGGCCTCGGTCGGCAGGCGGGCCCCGGCCCAGCGCGCATAGGCGTCGGCCTCATAAAAGCTGATGTGGCGCACCGGAGCCGCCGGATCGACCGGATGCCGTCCGGTCAGGCCCAGCACCGTCCAGTCCGCCCCGTCCCGTCGCCAGTACAACGGCGCGTCCCAGCCCCCGGCCTGCACCGCCGCCCAGCCGTCCGACAGCCACAGGTCGGCGCGTTCGTAGCCGTCGTCGGCGATGAAGCGGAGCCAGTCGCCGTTGCTGACCAGATCGTGGGCCATCGCGAACGGCTGCAGCCAGACCGGATGGGACGGGCTCTCATTGTCGAAGGCGAAGCCCCCTGCCCCGGTGCCGATCCCCGTCCCGACCTCGACCCGACCGCCGACGAACGGCGTCTCGCCGCCCCGCACCGGCTCAGGCGTGCCCGTGCGCGGCTCTGTCTCATAGGCGGCGGGATCCAGCGGCGAACGCGACATCAGGTTCAACAGGTCCATCAGGAACAGCTCCTGATGCTGCTGCTCGTGATGCAAACCCAGCGTCAGCAAATAACGCTGCGACGCCTCCAGCCCGCCGGCGTTCAGCCGGATGACCATCCGTCGGTCGATCTCGCTGCGATACTCCAGCACCGCCGTCAGCGACGGCCGGGTCATCAATCCCCGCTCGGCCCGCGCCACCCGCGAACCCAGGGCCTCGTAATAGGAGTTGAACAGGGTCTGGAAACGGGCGTCGACCGGCTCATAGTCGGCCCGCGATGCCAGAATCATCGCCTCGAAGAACCAGCTGCTGTGGGCGAGATGCCATTTGCCCGGGCTGCAGTCGGGCATGGACTGGGCCTGCAGGTCCTCGGGCGACAGTCCCGCCGCCAGCGCCGGCATCACCGACCGCACGCGACGGTAGGCGGCGATGTCGCGCGCTTCGGTCGTCTCGATTCCGGCCGGTGCATTCATCCGCAATGACGTCCGCTGTTGCCTGTCGTCACCGTTGACGCTCCCGTTCCACCCAATGCCCCTGTGGGGCCCGGGTTCCTCGTCAGGACCGCAAGCCTAGCCGTAGATCGGCGCGGGATCACCCCGTTTCAACCCGGCGAGGGGTCTGACCGTCAACCGAGGTCGGCGATGGCGTCCACAATCTCGTCGACGGCCTCGACCCGCGTGGCCCACGAACAGACGAACCGCACCGAGCCGTCATCGAACCTGTAACAGGCCCAGCCAAGGGCATTCAGGCGCGCATGGGCGGCCTCGGGCATGCGCACAAACACCGCATTGGCCTCGACCGGATGGGCCAGGGTGAAGGGCGAACGCGTCGCGATCCCGGCCGCCAGTCGCTGGGCCATCAGATTGGCGTGGGCGGCACCATCCTCCCAGGCGTTGGACTCCAGCAGCCCCAGGAAGGGGGCCGCCAGGAACCGGGCCTTGGACGCCGTCTGCCCGGCCTGTTTCAGCCGGTTGTCGATCCGGCGTGCCAGCGTCTTGTCGAACATCACCAGGGCTTCGGCGCAATTGGCCCCGGCCTTGGCTCCCCCGAACACCAGCACATCCACGCCCAGACGAGCGATCTGCGTCAGGTCGAACCCCGCCGCCGCCGCATTGGCCAGCCGCGCCCCGTCCATATGAACGCCATGGCCCTTCAGCTTCACCGGCTCGATCAGGTGCCGCAGTTCCTCCTCGGTATAGACGGTTCCGTATTCAGTGGACTGGGTCAGCGACAGGGCGGCCGGCGGCTGGCGATGGCCGACCTCGGGCTCGGCCAAGGCTGCCGTCAGGGCCGCCGGCTCGATCTTGCCCGAAAAGCCCGGCAGGCCGATCAGACCGACGCCCTGGCCGAAGAAGCCGGGTGCCCCGGTCTCGTCGGTGCAAATATGCGCGGCGTGATGGGCCAGCACCGCCTCATGCGGAAAAGCCAGCATCGACAGGGCAATGGCATTGGCCGCCGTGCCGCTGAACACGAACCGCACCTCGGCATCGGCGTCGAGCCGCTGGCGGATCTGGTCGGCGGCGCGGGCAGTGACGTCGTCCGTCCCGTAGGCGCGGGTAAAACCGTCGTTGGCTGTGACCATGGCGTCCAGCGCCGCGGGGGCCATGCCGGCCGTATTGTCGGATCCGAAGTCGTAGCGCACCCGTCAGTCTCCCTGGGTTTCGTCTGCCGGCGCGGCGAGGATGCGGGCGAATGAAGCGCCCTTGGCCGGGACCTCGACCTGGTGCGGGAACGGGATCTCGATACCGGCGGCGTCCAGCGCCTCCTTGCCGGCCTGCATCAGGTCCGCCTGGGTCTGCCACCAGTCGCCCGACTTGACCCAGGCCTGCAGGGTCACCTGCACGGCACTGTCCAGCAGGCCGGTGACGCCGGTCCACGGGGCCGGATCCTTCAGGACCTTGCCATGGCCTGCGGCCGCGCTCTCCAGCACCTGCCGGGTCTCGCCCAGATCCTCGCCATAGCCGACGGTGAAGTCGATCTCGATGCGACGGGTTGTCTGGCCGGACAGGTTCAGGATCACATCGCCCAGCACCTTGCCGTTGGGCACGACGATCTTGTGATTATTGGCATTGGACAGCTGGGTGGTGAACAGGTCGAGGCGCTGCACCGTGCCGCTTGCGCCGCCGATATCGATCACGTCCCCGACCTTGTAGGGGCGCAGGATCAGCAGGACCACGCCGGCGGCCACGTTGGCCAGCGTCCCCTGCAGCGCCAGGCCGACGGCCAGGGAGGCGGCCCCGAGCACGGCGATGATCGAGGTGGTCTGGACCCCGAGACGCTGCAGCACCGCGATCAGGCCGATGATGTAGACAACGACCCGCACCACCTGGACGGCGAAGGTCAGAACCGTCTGGTCATCCTGAAAACCGCGCACCCGCGACAGGGCCCGACGGGTGACCTTCGAGGCCCAGCGTGACAGGAACACCGTGGTGATCAGGATCAGCAGGGCAATAACCAGGCTGATGGCCAGGTTGCCCACCATGTCGGTCACCTTGGCCAGCATGGCGGCGTCGACGGTGATTGCCGCCCGGCCGGCGGCCACCGCGTCGTTCAGAGGTGTTGCGAGGTTGGTCATGGTCCGGGTCTAACGCCCTGCGCCCGGATGTGAACCCCGGAGCCTGTAATTACAGGGCGACCCCCGCAGCAGACAACCGGCGCGCAGCAGGCAGAATGCCTTTCCAGTCAGACGCGGCGCTCGAGGCGAGCTGGATCAGGCTGCGGCCACCTTTTCGTCGCCGCCTTCGACCGCCTGCAAGCCTTCGCGTCCGCTCCCGACCCGGTTCATTACCTTGGCCAGGGCCGCGAAATCGATCGGCTTGTTCAGATAGGCGTCGGCACCGGCCTCGAGACCCGCCTCATGGTCCTCATTTCGCGCCGAGGCCGACAGCACAACGATCGGAGTTTCGGCATTCGGGCCGGTACTGTCGCGGATCGCGCGGGTCGCTGTCAGCCCGTCCATCACGGGCATGTTGACGTCCATAATGATCAGATCGAACGCCTGGTCCTGCGCCATGTCCACGGCGATCTGGCCGTTCTCCGCCGTGGCCGAGACGTGGCCGGCGGACCCCATCCAGGCCTCCAGGATCATGCGATTGACGGGATGGTCCTCGACCACCAGCACGGTCAGGTGACGCCCGTCGCCGACCTCGGCCTCGATCGCCTCGGCCGGGGCGATATGCGCCCATTCGACCACCTCCGCCTCGACGCTGAAGGTGAAGACCGAGCCCTCGCCAAAGGTCGAGGTCACCGCGATGTCACCGCCCATGATATTGGCCATGCGCCGGGAAATCGTCAGGCCCAGTCCGGTGCCACCGAAGCGCCGGGTCGAAGAGCCGTCGACCTGGGTGAAGGGCTGGAACAGACGCTCCAGATCCGGGGCCGCGATCCCGGATCCCGTATCCCGAACCTCGTATTCGAACCGCACGACCTTGTCCGACAGGCGCTCGCCGCGGACGGTATAGGTGACGGCTCCGGCGTCGGTAAATTTCACCGCATTCGCCAGCAGGTTCTGGATCACCTGGCAGATCCTGAGCGGGTCGCCCTTGACCATCGCCGGGTTCTCGCCCTCGAACACCATCCGGAAGTCCAGACCCTTGGCCTCGGCCTGGGCCTGGAACGGCCCGACCACCCGCTTTTGCAGGTCCTCGACCACGACGTCGACGACGTCGAAGGTCATCTTGCCGGCCTCGATCTTGGTCATGTCGAGAATGTCGTTCAGCAGCGACAGCAGATTGTCGCCCGAGTTGCGGATGATCGACAGATATTCGCGCTGGGTCTCTTCCAGCCGCGTGGCGCTCAGCAGCTGGGCGGCACCCAGGACGCCGTTCATCGGCGTGCGCAGCTCGTGGGAAATAACGCCCAGGAAGTTGGATTTGGCGTCGCTGGCGGCATTGGCCCGGTCGCGGGCCGTCTCCAGCTCCTCGATCAGATGGGCCTGATGCTCCTGGAAGGCGCGAATCCGCTCTTCCCGCAGCATCGTCATCATCACCAGAACGAACAGCCCGGCCGCCGTGAACGGTACAACGCCGAGGAAGGACCAGAACACCGGCGTGCCCCACAGGCTGGCCAGAATGATCAGGGCGGACAGGCCATAGGGCGACGAAATCACGAGGGCCTGACGCGGCGAGCTTCGAAGCTGCGAAAACACGAGCACATAACCGCAAACCAGCAGGGTCATGGCCAGGGCGCGGCCGAACGGCGCGTCAGAGAACCAGGCCAGGAGCGGTGCGGTCGCCCAGACGGCAGTGGTGATGGTCGCCACGGCGGGGAATACCAGGCCCCACCCGGCACCGACACGGTCGCTGATGCGTTTTTCGACGGCACCACGCAGCGTACCGGCTGCCAGGGTGCTGACCAGCCAGATGGCTGCCACACCGACGCCGATCGTGCCCAGCAGGCCCAGGGCCCAACTCATAATGATCAGATAACGGAGATATTGGGTCTGCAAGATCGCCCGCAGGGCCTGTGCGGCCTCTCCGGGGCGTTGATCGCCAGCCAGACCCTTATCTATCGCATCGGATTCAACCATTTGTCGCCCCACGGATAACAACCCGGCGTGACGCTAGGACCAACCCGCTAAGATGAGATGAACGTGATTCTACCTAAGCGTCGGATATCGACAGCTAATCAGCGCCGGCTTCAGCGGGGGTCAGGGTCCGGATTGACAGGGCGTGGATCGGTCCGGCCAGTTCCGTGCGCAGGGCCGCAGTCACAGCCCGCTGGCGGGCCAGCCGCCCCAGCCCCTCAAACGCGCCGGAAACCACCGTCAGATTGAAATGGCTTTCGCCACCCGGAGTCGCGTCCATACCACCGTCATGATGGTGCCCGGCGTGCCGCCAACTGTCATCCTCGATCTCCAGACGCTCCGGATTCAGGGCCAATGTCAGTTTTTCGCGGATAATTGTCGCGATTGGGCCCTCTGGCATCGGTAGTTCCTTGATGATGACCAATTCCCCCCTACACTTGCGGGCATGAGCGCCGATTTTCAATACACGCCCCGATTCAAGGATATGCGGATCAAGCCGCAACGCGCCGAGGAAGAGGCGGCGGAGAAGGACGTCCTGCACCTGAAGCCGGGCGAGAAGGCCTGCGACTGGCCGGACTGCAGCAAGGCCGCTACCGCCCGGGCACCCAAGTCGCGTGAGCGGCTGAACGACTTCTATGACTTCTGTCAGTCCCACGCCGGGGCCTACAACAAGAACTGGAACTTCTACGCCGGCATGAGCGAAGGCCAGGTCCGCGCCGCCCAGGAGAATGAGGCCATGACCGGTGGCCGCCCGACCTGGGACATGAAGGCCAGCAAGAATTCGCGTGAGGCGGCGGGCAATGCCGCCAAGCTGGGCAAGGCCCACACCGGTCCCGCCGGCTCGTGGAGCAACAGCTTCGGCCTGTTCGACCGCCGCACCCAAGAGCAGGTCAATCCGGCCGACGACCACCGCGTCGGCAAGCTGGAACGCGCCGCCATGTCGGACCTCGGTCTCGAGCCGGGTGCCGAGAAGTCGGACATCAAGGCCCGCTACCACGAGATGCTGAAGCGGTTTCACCCTGACACCAACGGCGGCGACCGCGGGGCCGAGGCCAAGCTGCAGAGCGTGATCCGCGCCTGGAAGATCCTCAAGAAGGCCGGCCTGGCCTAGCAGAGGGTGCAATCGTGCCTAGGTAAGGTGTCCCCCACGAAGGACCCCATCCCATGGACGTACTCTACAAGGCACACGCGACCGCTGAAGGCGGTGGACGTGAGGACGGCCACGCCCGCACCGACGATGGCAAGGTCGACGTCAAACTGTCCGTCCCCACGGAAATGGGCGGCAAGGGCGGCGACGGGACCAATCCGGAACAGCTGTTCGCGACCGGTTATGCCGCCTGCTACCTCGGGGCCCTGCGGCTGGTCAGCGGCAAGGCCGGCACGCCCGTCGGCCCCGACACCAAGGTCCAGGCCACCGTCGGCTTCGGCAAGAACACCCGCGGCGAGGGCTTCAATCTGGATATCGCCCTGAAGATCACCGACCACGGGCTGGATAAGGCTGTCATCGATGACCTGATCCAGAAGGCCCATCAGGTCTGTCCCTACTCCAACGCTACCCGCAACAATGTGGACGTCGCCCTGAGCGCCGGCTGAAACCCGTTCCCACCGTTCGGAACCAGTAAAACAACCACGCTCGCTCCATCTGGATCGACCGGTGTTCGCAACCAACGTTCTGCAGAGGGGTTTCATCCGTCTGCAGCGCTTGGAGGCGCGCCCCCGGAATGTTCGACAAGTTTCAGAGACGCAATAACCGCAAGGCGCGCCTGTCGCACTGGTTCGCCAGCGAACGGGACAGTGATTTGCACGCCTTTGACGTCGTCGGTGTCGCGTCCCGTGTCGGTGCCCTTGTCGTTGCCGTGCTGCGCAAGGGCTCGTCCCGCAATCGTAGCTGACGGTGCCCGGGCCGGTCCTCTCGTCGGAGAGGCCGGGCCTCAGTCCAGCGTCGTCCGGTAGCGAATCATCGCCAGCGTCCCGACCGCCAGCAGGAAGGCCGCCAGCGCCGCCAGACTGGGCCAGGAATCCATCACCCCGCTGCCCTTCAGCAGCGAGCCGCGCGCCACACGCAGCACATGGGTCACCGGAATGATCGAGCCGATCACCTGGGCCCACTCCGGCATGCCGCGGAACGGGAACATGAAGCCCGACAGCAGGATCGACGGCATCATGTAGAAGAACGACATCTGCATTGCCTGCAGCTGGGTGCGCGACACGGTCGAAATCAGAAAACCCAGCGCCAGCGACCCGATGATGAACAGCAGCAGGCCCAGGCTCAGCGCCAGCCAGCCCCCGCTCATCGGCACCGCGAACAGCAGCCGCGCCAGCACCAGAATCAGCCCCGCCTGCACCACGCCGACCAGGACATAGGGCGTCAGCTTGCCGACCATCACCTCCATCGGCCGCACCGGCGTGGCCAGCAGGGCCTCCATCGTGCCTCTCTCACGCTCGCGGGCCATGCCCAGGGCCGTCATCATCACCAGCGTCATCGACAGGATGATGCCCAGCAGCCCGGGCACCACATTGAAGGCGGTGATGTTCTCGGGATTGTAGCGGCGGTGGACCACCACCTCGAACGGCGGTGCGGACTTCGGCCGGGCCAGCGGTCCGGTCAGTTCCCGCGCCAGCGCCTGGGCCGGCAGACCGGCCAGCGCCGACACGGCCCCACCGACCGCCGAGGGATCCGAGGCGTCGGCCTCGACCAGAATCTCGGCTGCCTGCCCGCGCACCACCTTGCGGCTGAAATCGGCCGGGATCACCACCGCGAACTGAACGTCCCCCCGCGCCAGCGCCCGGTCCAGCTCGGCCTGGCTGTTGGCGGCGACGGTGATGCGAAAATAGCCGGTATTGGTCAGGGCGTTCAGCACCGGCCGCGCCATCACCCCCTGATCTTGCACCAGCACCGCCGTCGGCAGGCTGCGCGGATCGCTGTTGATGGCATAGCCGAACAGCAGCAGCTGCACGATCGGCATGATCAGGATCATCGCATAGGTCAGCCGGTCGCGGGTCAGCTGGATGAACTCCTTGGACATCACGGCCCAGGCGCGGCTCAGCGACAACATCAGGCCGCCTCTTCCTGTCTCAGACCGGCGATCAGATGGATGAACACATCCTCCAGCGACGGTCGCGTCTCAGTCCAGGTCAACGGCGGTTTACGCAGCGGCGCGATGGCCGCTTCCAGCGCCGCCCGCTCGCGGCCGGACACATGCAGGGTGGTGCCAAAGGCCGTGGCCATCTCCACCCCCGACTTTCCGCGCAGCTGCGGGGCCAGCCGGTCGGCCCCCGGCCCCTCGGCCAGGAAGGTCACCAGCCCGGCCCCGTCGATGATCTCGTCGGCCGTGCCGCGGGCCAGGATCTGCCCCGTCGCGATATAGACGATCTCGTGGCAGCGTTCGGCCTCGTCCATATAGTGGGTCGACACCAGCACCGTCATACCGGCCGCCGACAGGGCGTGAATCTCGTCCCAGAAGGTGCGCCGCGCCTCCGGATCGACCCCCGCCGTCGGCTCGTCCAGCAGCAACAGGTCCGGCTCGTGCAGGGTCGCCGCCGCCAGCGCCAGCCGCTGTTTCCAGCCGCCCGACAGGGTCCCGGCCAGCTGCGCCCGCCGCGCTTCCAGTCCCAGTTTGACCAGCGCCGCATCGACCCGTTGCTGACGCCGGTCCAGCTCGTGAACCCGGGCCATGAACACCAGGTTCTGCTCGATCGACAGATCCTCATAGAGCGAGAATTTCTGCGTCATATAGCCGACCCGCCGCTTGATCGCCCGCGCCTCGTCCAGCACGTCCAGCCCCAGCACCGTGCCCGACCCGCTGTCGGGTTTCAGCAGGCCGCACAGCATGCGCAGGGTCGTGGTCTTGCCCGCGCCGTTCGGCCCCAGAAAGCCGCAGATCCGGCCCTTCTCGACGGTGATGCCGAAGTCGCGCACCGCATGCAGGGCCCCGAACGACTTGTTCAGCCCGCGCACGTCGATCGCAGGACCATCACCAGCCGGGGCTGCTCCCTCACTCACCGCGCAACCTCCAGCGGCACCACGTCCACAGGCAGGCCGGGGTTAAGCGACGTTGGGTCTTCCGGCGTCGCCTCGACCATGAACACCAGCCGGTCGCGGCTGCCGCGGCTGTACAGCACCGGCGGGGTGAACTCGGCCGTGGCGCTGACCCAGGTAATCCGCGCGCGGCGCAGGCCCGGACAGCCGTCACAGCCGAACTGCACGGTGCCACCGGGCTGGTACAGGTTCGCCGACCGCTCCGGCACGAAGAACCGCACCTTGATCCGCGCGTCCGGCAGCAGGGCCAGCACCGGCTGGTTGGCCTGGGCCCATTCGCCCTGACGGAAGAATATCTGCTGCACCCGCGCCCCGGTCGGGGCCGGCGGTGACAGGGTCCGCAGCACCGCCTCGGCCCCGTTCAACCCGCCCCGCGCCTGCGCCGCCTGCTGGTCGGCGGCCATAATCGCGTCTGCGCGGGCGCTCAGAGCCCCGACCGCGCGCTGGCGTCGCACAGTCTCGACCTGGGCCCGGGCGGTGTCGCGTGCCGCCCGCTCCTGATCCAGACGCGCCGGAGCATAGATGCCACGCGCCACCAGCGGGGCGATCCGGTTGTAACTGGTCTCGGCCTCGCGCAGCTGCGCCTCGGCCGCCGCCAGCTGGGCGTCATAAACCGCCTGCTCCTGGGCCCGCTGACCTTTGCGCAAATCATCGGCATGGGCCTCGGCCGCCGCCAGCGCCGCCGCCGCCGACTCGGCCTGGGCCTGCGGCACCCGTGGATCGATCAGGAAGGTACGGCCACCCGCCGCCACCCACTCGCCCTCGCGCACATACAGGGCCTCGACCGCGCCCGAGACCGGGGCCGCCAGATAGATCAGATCGCCCTCGACATAGCCCGACAAGGTCCGGGGGCCGCTGTCGCGCAGGAACAGGCCCCACACCAGCAGCGCTGCCAGCGCCCCCACCACGACGATCCCCACAACCGGTCGAATCCGTTTCATGGCCGCATGCCTCCCAGCACCGTATCCAGATGTTGCGCCGCCAGTGCCTCGATATCCACGGGCTCGGCCCCGACCGGCTCGAAGGTCTCGCGCCACAGCACGCCCAGCAGCAGCGGCCCCATGATCCCCAGGGCGAACAGGCGCGGATCGCCGGCCCGGATCTCGCCCTTCGCCTGTCCCTGACGGATCAGTCCGGTGATCAGACCCAGCGCCGGAACGATCACCGTCTCGTGCCAGATGGTCGCCAGTTCCGGCAGGTTGCGGCTCTCGACCAGCACCAGCCGGATCACGCCGGACACGCGCCGGTCGCTCGCCAGGGTCCGTGCCAGCAGGCCGACCCCGGCCCGCGCCGCCGCCTCGAACGGCACCTCGGCCCCGGCCAGGTCCTTCAGGTGCGCCAGATTGCCGCCGATGGCGGTGCCGACCACGGCCCGGAACAGGTCTTCCTTGGTCTCGAAATACAGATACAGCGCGCCCTTGGACACGCCGGCGCGCCTGGCCACGTCGTCCAGCCGCGTCGCCGCATAGCCGCGCGCCGCGAACACCTCCAGCGCCGCCGCCAGAATCTCCGCCGGCCGCTCGGCGGGACGACGACGGAATTTCGGTTCACCGGGAGGCAGCATGGACACCCTTTTAATAACTGACCGGTTAGTTATTAAATCAACGGAGTCATTTCGTAAAGCCTCCCCGGCGGATTCCGCGACCACGGCGCTGGACCCCGCCCCTGCGGTTTCATAAGTGTCTGTGCATGACCTCTCCCCTCGACGCCTCCCCCGACCCGCTGCTGACGCTGGAACCGCACCGCAAGGTGACGGTGCGCGAGGCTTTCGGGGTCGATTCCGACATGATCGTGCCGATGTTCGAGACGCGCGACAGCCATGTGCCCGAGCTCGACGAGGCCTATCGCTTCGACCCGCAGACGACTCTCGCCATCTGCGCCGGCTTCGCCTTCGACCGGCGGGTGATGGTTCAGGGCTATCACGGCACCGGCAAGTCGACCCATATCGAACAGGTCGCCGCCCGGCTCAACTGGCCGATGGTCCGCGTCAATCTCGACGCCCACGTCAGCCGCATCGATCTGGTCGGCAAGGACGCCATCGTCCTCAAGGACGGCAAACAGGTCACCGAATTCCGCGAGGGCATGCTGCCCTGGGCCATCCAGCGCCCGATCGCCCTGGTGTTCGACGAATATGACGCCGGCCGCCCCGACGTGATGTTCGTGATCCAGCGCGTGCTCGAGGCCCAGGGTCGCCTGACCCTGCTGGACCAGAACCGCGTCATCCGTCCGAACCGGTTCTTCCGCCTGTTCAGCACCACCAACACCATCGGCCTCGGCGACACCTCCGGCCTGTACCACGGCACCCAGCAGATCAATCAGGGTCAGATGGACCGCTGGAACATCGTCACCACGCTCAACTACCTCGACCACGACGTCGAGGGCGAGATCGTCGTCGCCAAGGTGCCCGAGTGGAACGACGCCGAGGGCAAACGTCGCATCGCCGCCATGGTCCGCGTCGCCGACATGACCCGCAACGCCTTCATGAACGGCGACATCTCCACCGTGATGAGCCCGCGCACCGTCATCACCTGGGCCCAGAACGCCATCATCTTCGAAGGCGACGTCGGCCTGGCGTTCCGGCTGACCTTCCTGAACAAGTGCGACGAGCTGGAACGGCCGACGATCGCGGAATTCTACCAGCGCGCGTTCGGGGAGGACCTCCCCGAGGCGGCGACGCGGGTGAAGGTGGGTTAGGCGTCAGCGTACACGAGCAAGCCCTGCACGTGACCCGCTCTAGTTTCACGTTGGGTCTTGTTGTTCACAGCTTCCCGAGCGGCAAAAGCATAGTCCGCCGGCAAGGCCGCCTCGAAAGCTAGCAACCCAGCCCGCGTCGCGGCCACGTTCAACTCCCGTCCTCCGAAGGAGAACATCTCGACAATCAAGGTGAAGAAATTTGCCTTATTCCACCAGATGGACTCAGCGGGTAGATTCAGCGCGTCAACCTCACTCGCGACCGCATTGAGACGATCCACCACTTCATCAGAAGCATCGAATTCTTCACTGAAATCTTCGAGATACGATTTAACTCTCACGTTTCTATTATAATATCCAGAAAGTACTGTGGTCATAATATTCAATACGAACATTAGAGGCACTTTCCGCTGGAACTCATAGGGTGAGAAGACGTCCGCGGTCGCCAAAAGAACCGGAAAATTTCCACGGGCTCGATCTACTAGCCACGCCCATTTTTCTTCCGATATCCCAGGGTCACGAAGGAAGGCGTTCTCGAATATCTCTACAGGCACCCCTTCAACAGGCTCTCCGCCTGCATCATCCACCTCGTCGATGCCTGCGCTGGCTTCTTGATCAGCTTCATCATCAACTGGAATGTCATCACTCAACAAACGGGCAATAAGCATGTACTCAGAGGCGCTGAATTCCGTTGCCATTCGTTCGATCGCCGAGAGCGAATAGAATGTTCGGTTCAATCGTTTGAACACGTCCTTCAGTCGCGGATCGCCCACGTCAAGATCGAAGTCAATCACCGGTACTTCGTATTTGACGAACTCCGTTTTCTCCTCCGAGGTAAGCTGAAAAAATTTGCGCCCGCCGACTTCAATGTTGCCGGCGGCAAACTCTCTAATTGCGTTAAGTCGCTGCTGGCCATCAACGACGCACGTGAAGGCCCGCATGGTTTCAAGATCTATCGGACCCCGAGCAAGAAAAATTTGCGGAAACGGATAACCTTCTAGAATCGTTTCAATAAATTCTCTCTTGTGAGTGTCTCTCCAGACAAGATTTCTCTGAAAGTACGGGGAGACAATCAGCGTTCCCGCTTTGAGGCCTGAGAGCAAGTCGCCAATTTCGCGGGACGTTACTCTATAGCGCAAATCATTTTGCATCTTCTACCCCATCAACGCATTGATTGCTGAAGATTGCTTCCAGCAAAAAGCGTACTCATTCATGTAAATTGCGATAGAGACTCTACCAAAGAATCTTCTGTAGTTGCGACTCAGTTCATCTTGAAATGCTATCTCAGCGCTTTTCAAGGTAGACTTTGGCATGAAATCCACCAGGATCATTCCTCGCCGTGAAATTTGGTCTTTGAATCGAGAGAGTTTTTCGGCTGAACCAAACTTCGATTGGTCTGAAAAGGCCCCGCTCGCTCCAACAGCAGCCTCCCAGAACTCTATGTACAGTTTCGCATCTATACATGCGATATCTAAATCTGAACGGCCTACCTCATACATTGTGTCCTTTACAGGACTGAAGCCGAGCTGAGAGGATCCAGTAAATACGACAGATCGAAAAGCGATCTTGTACCGCTCAGCGACCTTACTCTTAATTGCAAATTCGTTTTGATGTTTGTCGGCAAGAGCGAACGACTGACGGTCGAGATAGAGGTGCCGAGCACGATCAATGACACCGGAGACACCGGCAAGAGACTGGCGGACACCGCTTCTAATTTGATCTTTCGAAGGTTCTGTCGCTGCCACGCCTCTGCCTTGAATCAACCCGTCCAGGCCGAACAATCTAACGTTTAGAAAGTTTGTTCAAGCACGCGGATAAGTGAACTCGCCGTCGCGTGTCGAGAGACCGGCGCGCCCCCTCATCCGTCAGCCTGCGGCTGCCACCTTCTCCCGCAAGGGGAGAAGGGCGGGCAAATCCCCTGCTTCAGTGCCCCGCCACAAATCCCGCCGCATAGTCCCGCACATCCCCCGGCCACGCCGCCGTCGCCGTCGCGAACCCCCCTCCATCCCCGGCGAACAGGGCCCGCGTCGCGGCCTCATACCCCGGCAGATCCCCGGCCACGGCGGTCATGAAGCGATAGGCCGCCTCGCGCCCCTTGCGCACCCGGTCCGGCCCCTCACTGGCCCGCGCCGCCGCCTCGACCAGTTTGCGCAGGGCGACCGAGGCCCCGCCGGGCTGGGTCGCCAGCCAGTCCCAATGGCGCGGCAACAGGGTGATCTCGCGCGCCGTCACCCCCAGCTTCGGCCGCCCCGGCCCGCGCTTTTCCGGCTCGGGCGACGCCGGGGTCAGCCGCGCCCGCACCGCCGCCAGGTCGCCGCGCAGGTCGAACTCCAGCGGTCGGGCGTCGGCGTCATTGAACACCAGCACCGCCGCCTCCCCCGCCTCACTCGCCGCCTTGACCGCCGCCACCACTTCATGCGGTGACCCCCGTCCAATCAGACGGTGGCCGGCGAAGGCGGTACAGGTGATGTCAGGGGTCTGGGTCATGGGCCGGATTTACCCGGATAAAACCGGCGCGTCAATATTACCCGGGTGAAACAATCAAAGCCCCTCTCCCGGGGGAGAGGGGTTGGGGTGTGGGCGTACGGTGCCACCGTGATCGCACGATAACCCCTCACCCTTTGACGCTTCGCGCCGCCCTTCGGGTCGCGCCAGAACCCTCGCTGACGCTCGGATTCGCTCAAGCCCTCTCCCGCCGGGAGAGGGACGCGATGCGACATGTTTG
>TARA_R110001606_G_scaffold81584_7_pt1 | contig 43894 bp, 42 predicted proteins | sample TARA_R110001606 | Tara Oceans TARA_R110001606 (sample SAMEA4398315) | marine metagenome | biome: Polar Biome; feature: [SRF] surface water layer (ENVO:00010504); material: water (ENVO:00002006), including particulate matter (ENVO:01000060) such as... | depth 5 m
AAACGGGGCCCGGCTTGGGCTCCCGCGTTAAGTTCGCGCGCGCTCGGCTTAGCCGTTTATCCGGCAGGAGTCGCGCGCTTTTAACTTTTAACCTTCAACTTTCTCTTTTCTAAAACAAAACCAACCCAAGACTTTCGGCGATGCAGGCGGGTTTTTCGCTGCCTTCCAGTTCAATGGTGACTTCGTTGCAAATCAGGAAGCGGTTTTCGCCACGGGGGGTGACGGATTTCATTACGAAGCGGCCGCGCACTTTCGCGCCGGCGGGCACCGGGGCCAGGAAGCGGGCGCTGTTGAGGCCGTAGTTGATGCCAGCGGTGGCGCCTTCGATGCTGTAGATTTTGTCCTTGAGCATGGGAATCAGAGACAGGGTCAGGTAGCCGTGGGCGATCGGGCCGCCCATCGGCGACTCACGGTTGGCGCGCTCCACATCCACGTGAATCCACTGATGGTCACCGGTGGCGTCGGCGAACAGGTTGATGCGGTCCTGGTCAATCCCGATCCACTCGCTGACGCCCAGTTCCTTGCCTTCCCAGCTTTTCAGTTCTTCACTGCCGTTGATAACCAGCATGGTCTCTCCTCGCACGATTCAAAAAGGAGATAGCTTCAAGCTTCAGGCCGCAAGCTTCAAGATGAAAATCCCTAAGCCCTCCGCTTGTGGCTTGTGGCTTGAAGCCGATGTTGTATCCTGAATCCGGATTTTGACCGAGGTCTTTCATGCATATCCACATTCTTGGCGTTTGCGGCACCTTCATGGGTTCGCTGGCGCAGTTGGCGCGGGCTCTGGGGCATCGGGTCACCGGCTCCGATGAAAACGTGTATCCGCCGATGAGCGATCAACTGGCGGCGGCGGGCATCGAATTGATTCAGGGCTACGACGCGGCGCAGTTGCAGCCGGCGCCGGATCTGGTGGTGATTGGCAACGCGCTGAGCCGGGGCAACGCGGCGGTGGAAGCGGTGCTGGATCGCGGCCTGCCGTACACCTCCGGTGCGCAAATGCTGGCCGAGGTGGTGCTGCCCGGGCGCTGGGTGCTGGCGGTGGCCGGTACCCACGGCAAGACCACCACCAGTGCCATGGTGGCCTGGATTCTTGAACACGCGGGGCTGGCGCCGGGCTACCTGATCGGTGGCGTGCCCGGCAATTTCGGCGTCTCCGCCCGGCTGGGCGAGACGCCGTTTTTCGTGGTCGAAGCGGACGAGTACGACACCGCCTTTTTCGACAAGCGCAGCAAGTTCGTGCACTACCGGCCACGGACCGCGATTCTGAATAATCTGGAGTTTGATCACGCGGATATCTTCGCCGATCTGGCCGCCATTCAGCGCCAGTTTCACCATCTGGTGCGTACTGTTCCCTCCCAGGGACGGATTATTCTGCCGGCCGGCGACGAGGCGCTGGAGCAGGTGCTGGAGCAGGGCTGCTGGAGTGAGTCGGAGCGTTTTGCCGAGCAAGGCGATCCGGGCTACCGGCTGCTCAGTGACGACGGTTCCTCGTTTCTGGTGCTGGACAACGGCGCCGAAGCGGGCCGGGTGGACTGGTCGCTGACCGGTCGGCACAACGTCAGCAATGGCATGGCGGCGCTGCTGGCCGCCCGCCATGTGGGGGTCACGCTGGCCGCCGGCGCCGCCGCGCTCAGCGCCTTCGCCGGTGTTAAGCGGCGCATGGAGTTGCGTGGCGAGATCGCCGGCGTGCGCGTCTACGACGACTTCGCCCATCACCCCACCGCCATCGCCACCACTCTGGAAGGGCTGCGTCGCAAAGTCGGCGATGAGCGGATCGTGGCGATCATTGAGCCGCGCTCCAACACCATGCGCCTGGGTCGCCACCAGGATCAGCTCGCCGCCAGCACCGGCCAGGCGGACCAGGTGATCTGGTACCAACCGCCCGGCTTGGATTGGTCGCTCGACAAGGTGGTGAGCGCGTCGACGGCGCCGGCGCGGGTGGCGCACGATCTGGAGGCGCTGATCGAACAGGTGGCGGGCGCTGAACAGGGGCCCTGCCACATCGTGGTGATGAGCAACGGCGGCTTTGGCGGCATTCATGGCAAGCTGGTCGCTGCCTTGCAGCGGCGGCACGCGTCCTCTCCCGGGGAGGTGACGCCATGAGCCCCAGCAGGCGAGTGACCCTGGCGTTCACCGGCGCCTCCGGGGCGCCCTATGGGCTGCGCTTGCTGCAGTGTCTGCTGGCCGCGGACTGCGAGGTGTTCGTGATCCTCTCCAAGGCGGCGCGGGTGGTGATCGGCATGGAGACCGACCTGAGCCTGCCGGCCGGCACCGGCAAGGCGGAGCAGGCGTTGCGCGCGCACAGCGGCACCGACAAGGGGCGGTTGGTGGTGTGTGGCCTGGAGCAGTGGACCGCGCCGGTGGCCTCCGGCTCCGGCGCGCCGGCCTCGATGGTGATTTGCCCGTGCTCCACCGGCACCCTGTCGGCGATCGCCTGCGGCGCCAGCGACAATCTGATCGAGCGGGCCGCCGACGTGGCCCTTAAGGAGCGCCGGCAGTTGATTCTGGTGCCCCGGGAAAGCCCGTTCTCGGCGATTCATCTGGAGAACATGCTGAAGCTGGCGCGCCTGGGCGTCACCATCCTGCCCGCCGCCCCGGGCTTTTATCACCGCCCGGAAAGCGTCGAAGACCTGGTGGATTTCGTGGTCGCGCGCATCCTCGACCAGCTCGGCATCGAGCAGGCGCTGGTCAAGCGGTGGGGGGAGGGGGAGTAGGTTTTCAGTTTTCAGTGTTCAGTTTTCAGCAAGGCCGGGGATTATCTGAACACTGAAGCCCTAAAGCGTATACCGGATCGGGATGGTGACCGGAATCGAGCCACCGAGTTCATCCGGTGGGGGTGGGAAGCGCAGCCGGCGCACCAGTTCCAGGGATTGCTGATCGAGGATGCGGCTGTCCGAGCTGCCGGCCAGCTCCACCTGTTCGGCACGGCCATCGCGGTTGACCTGGAAACTCAACACCACTTCACCCTGTTGGCGGCGCATGCGCGCGCGGGCCGGGTAGACCTTGTTGTATTCGATGGTGTCGCGCACCTTGGCCAGGTAGCGATCCAGCAGGTTGTCGTGGTCGCCGCTGCGATGGGCGCCTGGTCCCGGGTCGCCGGCGATGCCCATGGCGCCTTCCTGATTGCCCTGGCCCTGGGCCACTTGCTCGCCCTGTTCGGTGCCCACCGCGCCGCCGCCGTTGGCCTTACCTTCCGGCGACGCATTGGGCACCGGTTTCGGCTGCGGCGCGGGCTTGGGTTCAGGTTTCGGCTCCGGCTTGGGTTCGGGTTTGGGCACCGGTTTGGGCTTGGGCTCAGGTTTAGGCTCAGGCTCAGGCTCAGGTTTGGGCTTGGGTTTGGGCTCGGGTTTAGGTTCCGGCTTCGGTTTGGGCTTGGGTTCGGGTTTCGGCTCGGGCTTGGGCTGCGGTTCCGGCGCCGGTTTTTCGGCCTGCGCCAGCGCCGGCACACCCAGTTCCCCGGGCGCTGAGCGGCCGAGCTTGAGGGTGACGGCCTGTTCATTGCCGGGCACACCGGCGGGGCCGGGGCGGCCGCCGGCCAGGGTCATGCTGCCCACGGTGATGAGCAGGGCGGCGTGGGCCAGAATAGCGACCCCCCAACTGATGGTTTGACGGCTCCGACTTGTCACGATCCGCTCTCGCTCCGGGTGACCAGGCGTACTTCCGTCACGCCCGCGTCACGCAGGGTGGCCAGGCTTTCGCGCAGGATTTTCAAAGGCGTGCCGGCGTCCGTGAGCAGGCGCACCGGTGGTGTGGCGTCGTCATCGTCGTTCGTGGCAGTGGCGCTGGCAGGTGTTTGATCGGCCACCTGTGGTTGATTGAGCGCTTGCTTTTCCGCCTGGGCGGCTCGGCGGGCTTCCAGCAACGCGGGCAATTCCGACACGTCCAAGGGCTCACCGTCGCGCAGCAACTGACCGTCTTTATTGAGCACCAGCATCAATTGGGTCAGATCTTCGTCGATGGTGCCGCTGGCGCTTTCCGGTGCCTGCACGTCGGTCTTTTCAATCGGACCAAGGTGGCCGGCCACCATAAAAAAGATCAGCAGTAGAAATACCACGTTAATCAGTGGCAGAACCGGTTCCAGAGGCGGCCGTCGGCCGCTGTCCGGCGATTCCAGATTCATGGCATCAGCTCCAACTGCACGTCTTCCAGACCGGCGGCGCGGGCGGCGTCCAGCGTGGCCAGGGCGGCTTGCACCGGCGCTGCCGGATCGCCACTGATCAGCACGGACTCACTGTGGCCTTCAAGAGCGGCGGTCAGCTCATCAATAGGCAGAGTGCGACCTTCCATTTCCACCTGGCCGTCGGCGGTGACGGTCAGGGTCAGCCACTGCTTGTCGTTGCTCTGTTCGCTGGCTTCGCTGGAGAGCACATTCACGGGCAGGTCTTTCCACTCACCAAAACGGGTGGCGAGCATAAAGAACACCAGCAGGATAAACACCACATCGATCAGGGGCGTCAGGCTGATGCTGGGCGAGCGGTGACGCTCGGGTTCAAGATGCATGAACCACCCGGCGCGGCGTAGCGGCCTGATGTTCTTCGCGCACCGGCTTGGCGGCCTGACGACGGCGGACCTGCACTTTCAGGCGCGCCAGACGGTCTTGCAGTTTTTCCCGGCACAGTTCGATGGTGCGATCCGCCCAGTGAAACGCGGCCAATGCCGGAATCGCCACGCTCAGGCCGGCGGCGGTGGTCAGCAGGGCTTCCCAGATACCGCCGGAGAGAATCGAGGGGTCCACCTGGGAGCCGGCCTGTTCGAGCGCCTGAAAGGCGCCGATCATGCCGAACACGGTGCCCAGCAGACCGAGCAGCGGCGCCAGGGCGCTGATCACTTCCAGCACGCGCAGGCCGCCGCGCATTTCTTCCAGGGTTTCGCGGCCGCGGCGAAGGCAATCTTCTTCCCAGCTTTGCTCATCAAGGTCGCGGTTGTGCCAAGCGGTGATCAAGACCTTATCCACCGGGGAGCCTTGAGGCTCGCCCACTTCCGGGCTTTCACCGCGTTCCAGGCTTTCCAGCAGCGCATCGGCGCGTTTGGTGCCGAGCGGGCGCAGGCGGGAGAATTGCAGAATCTTGGAGATCAGCGTGGCCAGGGCCACCACCGACATCAGGCCCAGAATCCACATCGTTGGACCGCCGGAAACGAACCAGTCGGGAAGTTGAAATTGCAGGGATGAGGTCATGTCCGAACTCCAGTTGACGGACGGAAATCGCTGGGGCGGATTCCACACGGGTCGCTGAGCGGGCTTCCTGTAAAAAGAAACCAGCGGCGGGTGGATGGCCGCCGTGGCGACCTCCAGAGAGCCGGCAGTCTAGCACTTACGACTTTGAATGCAAGTCATTCCTATTTGCACTCAAATCGGGCTCGCGGGCCCCAAATGAAAGCGCCGGCGGAACGCCGGCGCGAGAGGAAACACAGCGTGAGTGCCGTGCTCTGATCAGCGTTTGATCAGGGTGTAGTTCATGTCCGTTTCGACCCGCTGGCCGGCGCTGTCGAGCATTTCCACGGCATTGGTGGCGCTCTGAAGGAAGCGGTGCTGGGCTTCCTCATCTTCCGGGTTGAGCGTGTAGACGTCGTACTTCTTGTCGTCCAGTTCGATCCGGTCACTGACCCAGGCGCCGCGCTCGACCTCGTTGGTGGTCGGCTTGGAGGTGCCCAGATACTGCTGGGTCAGCTCATAGCGGGAAGGCTTGGCGCTCTGGTCCCGATAGAGAGTGAGGGTGGTGCGAATACCGGCGCAGTCCGCGCACGGCAGGACGCCGCTGTAAACCATTTTGCTGGCCATCGGATTCATCGGTGCGGATTGGCAACCGGCGAGAGCGAGCCCGGCGGCGAGGCCGACTACGGAGAGGAGCTTCTTCATGGTTTTGTCTCCCTGACAATGGGCATGTGATTGAAATGGCATGGTCAGGTTAGACGAAAACCCTGTGAACAGGTTCACGGCTTTAACACTGTTTAACCCGGAAGCGCTCGCGGGGGCTCAGCCGCGACGCCGCGCGGACACCCGCTGGACCAGTTCCACAATCAGGAAGATCACGGCCAACGTAGCGAAAAAATAGAATAAAATCATGGTTCCCCGGATCGGTATGGTTCCGATTCAACTCCAACAAGCAGGAGCAGTGATCGCCGAACGGCCGATCCGTGGCCGCAAGGCAACCTCCCCTTGAGGCTGCCCGCCGCCCGCCACGAGAGCCATGATGGCGAATCGTGCGGGCGTGGGCAGACCCTATTGCAGCCCGGGCGATGAGAACAGTGAGTTCCTGTAAGGGCTTGTAATGCTTTTTTATCACCCCGCGAACGCCATGTTTGGCGACGAAAGGGCTGCCCGGTGCGCCCACTCAGAATAACGACCTAGTGAGGCAGCGTCAGGTTCGCCGCCTGGGAATCAGGACCAGTTCACATTTTTGCATCGATGGCTTGGGTTGATCACGCTCCATCAGCCGCCCAGCACCTTAAGCGGGCCGCCGCGCTCCAGGGCACGTTGATAGGCCGGGCGGGCTTCCACGCGGGCGATGAAATCACGCACCTTGGGCAGTTGTGACAAATCGGCGCGGGCGGAGGCGGCCTGCAACGGAAAGCTCATCTGTACATCGGCGGCGGTGAGGGCGTCGCCGGCGAACCAGGTGTGATTGGCCAGGTGCGCTTCGATCACGCCCAGATGGTCCTGAATGCGGGGCTGCAGAAAGCCGCCGATCAGACCGCCGCTGATTTTTTTGGCGATCGGTTTGGCGAAGAACGGCATCGGCGACTTAGGCACCTTGCCGATGATCAGCTTCATTACCAGCAGGGGCATCAGCGAGCCCTCGGCGTAATGCATCCAATAGGTGTAATCCAGCCAGCCCGGATCGTTCACCGCCGGTTTAAGGCGGCCGTCGCCGTGCTTTTCGACCAGGTATTCGAGAATCGCGCCGGACTCCGCCACCACGGTGTCGCCGTCGCTGATCACGGGTGATTTGCCCAGCGGGTGGATGCGCCGCAGGGAATCCGGCGCCAGCATGGTTTTCGGGTCGCGCTGGTAGTGTTCGATCTGATAGGGCAATTCAAGCTCTTCGAGCAGCCAGAGCACGCGCAGGGAGCGGGAATTTTCAAGGTGGTGAACGGTAATCATCGGCTCTTCCGGGTTGGTCATTGCAGAATCCACCGAGCATAGCATCCAGGGCGTGAAGGGTAAGCGGGGCGGGAGACGATTGACCCATCGCCGTTTTTCAATAGAGAATGAGAATTAGTTTTATTGGCGGCGAGGGCAAGGATGCCTGATTTGCCAGCCCCTTCCTTCCTTAGCCAACACCCTGGAGACCGCATCAGCGGCGTTATTTCATGGCCTCCGACTCCCTCGCTCAGCTTTACGCTCGACATCATGGTTGGCTGCGTCAGTTATTGCGGCGCCGGCTGGGGTGCTCGGAAACCGCCGCCGATCTGGCCCAGGATGCGTTTGTCCGGTTGTTGGCGCGGCCGCGCCAATTCGACAGTAACGAAGGCGCCCGTGCCTATCTGAGCACGGTGGCGCGCGGCCTGTGCGTCGATTTCTGGCGGCGCCGGGAGATCGAGAACGCTTGGTTGGCGGTGCTTGCCGGGCAGCCCGAGGCGCTGGCGCCGTCGCCGGAGCAGCAGGCTCTGGTGATGGAAGCCTTGTGCCAGGTGGATGCGATGCTGCGCCGTCTTCCCGAAAAGGTGGCCAGTGCCTTTTTGATGTCGCAGTTGCAGGGGCTCAGCTATCGGGTGATCGGTGAACAATTGGGGGTCTCCGAGCGCATGGTGAAAAAGTACATGGCGCGGGCCATGTTGCAGTGCGCGCTGGTGGAGATCGATTACCACTCAGGGGCACGATCATGACCGCCTCGGACGCGGATCGGCGCGCGCTGGAGCAGGCCGCGCACTGGTTCGCGGTGCTCAACGACGAGCGGGTCTCGGCCAGTGATCGGGCCGGCTGGCAACGCTGGTTACAGGCCCAGCCCGCCCACCGGCGGGCCTGGGACTGTATCGATGCGGTGGGGCAGCGCCTGGGCGCGTTGCGCGAGGATCAGCCGGAACGTGCCGCGCGCACTCTTGAGACGGTGCGTGGCCAACGGCTCTCGCGCCGTCAGGCGTTAAAGAGCCTGGCGGTGCTGGCGGCGGGCGGCACCCTGGGCTGGGCCGCCTGGCGCACCACGCCCTTGCCGCGGCTGGCCGGGCGCTGGCAGGCGGACTACCGCACCGCGGTGGGCGAGGTGAAATCCCTGCGGCTGGCCGATGGCACGCGGCTGTGGCTGGGCACCGACAGCGCCCTGAATGTGGATTACCGGGCCGACGCGCGGCAACTGACGCTGGTGGCCGGGGAAGTGCTGGTCAGCAGCGGCCATGACGTTCAGCGGCGGCCACTGCGGGTCGCCACCCGTGACGGCGAGGTGGAGGCGCTGGGTACCCGTTTCACGGTGCGCCGCACCGGCGACGACACCGCCCTGGCGGTGTCCGAAGGCGCGGTGCGGGTCGCGCCGGCCGGCAATGCCGAACGGGTGCGGGTGCCGGCGGGCAGCCGCACCCGTTTTTCCGCCACCACGGTGGCGCCGCTGGAGGCAACGGACCCGGCCGGCGAGGCCTGGACGCAGGGGCTGTTGCTGGCGGACGACTGGTCGCTGGGCGCTCTGGTGGCGGAGCTGGGCCGTTACCGCCATGGCCATTTGGGCGTGGAACCAGAGGTGGCCGGATTAAGGGTGATGGGGGCGTACCCGCTGGGCGACACCGACCGTGCCCTGGCGATGCTGGAGCGGGCGCTGCCGGTGCGGGTGCGGCGCATTCTGCCCTGGTGGGTCACTGTTTCCGGGCAATAAATTTCCCAGCGCGTCATTGGTGCGCCACAAGGGTCCGACGTCCGGCGTTGTGCCAACGGTTCCCCTTTTCGGTCGCTGGTTCGATTCCTCGGGTAATCGCGAATCGAAATCTCCGGAGGAATCATCTTGAAGCGTTTTGTGCCGTTACGGCCCTTGGCCTTGTCGATCCCGTTGCTGTTGGCAGGCGTGTCGTTGCCGCCGCTGGCGTTGGTGTGGCCCGCCGCCGCCCAGGCCCAGGCAGGCGATGTCCGTTACGACATCCCGCCGGGGCCGCTGGGCCGGTGTCTGAACCAGTTCGCCGAGCGTGCCGGTTTGTACCTGAGCGGCGCGGTGACACTCACCGCGGGCAAACACTGCGCCGGCCTGCAGGGTGTGTATTCTGCTCGCGACGGGCTTTCCGAATTGCTGGCCGGCAGTGGCCTGGCCGCACGCTTCGTGGACGAGCGCACCGTGACCCTGGAGACAGCCAATCAGCTCGAGCGGGTGTCGGTGAACGCCCACGTCAACGCCACGCCGGTGGGGCCGGACCCGGGCTATCTGGCGCAACGCAGCCTCAGTGCCAGCAAAACCGGCACCCTGCTTTCGGAGACGCCGCGTTCGATCAGCGTGGTCACCCGCAAGCGTATGGAAGACCAGAAATCGCAAACCCTGACCGAGCTGCTTGGTTATGTGCCGGGCATTTTCGCGCCGCCGTTTCCCGCTGGCGACAGCCTGGCGGGGGATTTCTTTTTTATTCGTGGCTTCAACGCCACCGATTACGGCTATGGCCTGTTCCGTGACGGCTTGCGGGTTCAGCCCAATCGGTACGACACCAGTTCCGAGCCCTACGGGCTGGAGCGGGTCGAGGTGTTTCGCGGGCCGAGCTCCATTCTGTATGGCGAAAACGCGCCCGGGGGCATCGTCAACCTGGTCAGCAAACGGCCCACTGAGCAAGCGCGCGGCGAGGTGCAGGCCAGTTACGGCTCCCATGATCGGCGCCAGGTGGGGGTGGACGTGTCGGGGCCCTTGGCCGCCGATGGCGCGGTGCTGGGCCGCCTGGTGATGCTGGGCCGCGAGGCCGATACGCAGACCGACCATGTTCAGGACGATAGGGTTTATATCGCCCCGTCGCTGACCCTGCGGCTGTCCGATGACGACCGCCTGACCCTGCTCACCCATTACCAGAAAGACAAGACCAACATGGAGCTGGGATTGCCCGCCGCCGGCACCGTGCTGCATAACCCCAATGGCAAACTGGACAGCGGCACCCTGATCGGCCACCCGGACTGGAACGGCTTTGACCGTGAATTCTGGTCGCTGGGCTACGAGTACCAGCATTGGTTCAACGACGTCTGGACGTTCCGGCAAAACAGCCGCTATTTGAAATCACAAGTGCAGCGGAATGAAATCTGGTGGCAGCCGCTGGACGATGGTGGCTATGGCACGTTGGTTGATACGCTGGCTTATGATCGGAGCAATGAAGCGCGCACCTACGCGCTGGACAACCAGCTTGAAGGGACTTTACACAGCGGCGATTTCGAACACCGGTTATTGTTCGGTGCCGGCTACGATCGCACTGCCTGGAAGCAGGTGTGGTACGCCGGCATGGGCGAAACCATCGACGTGTTCGATCCACAATGGAGCGCCGAGCCGAGTACGCCGCTGCTGCAGCAGGACGCCACCACCGATCAGCAGATGACCGGCGTCTACAGCCAGTGGCAGGGGCGCTACGACAACTGGATCACGCTGCTGGGCGGGCGCTACGACTGGGTCGACAGCCAGTATCGTGATCGGGTCAGCGGCACGGATCTGGATACCCGCGATGACGCGTTCTCCTGGCAGAGCGGGTTGATGTACCAGTTCAGCAACGGCGTTTCGCCTTACCTGAGTTACGCCACGTCGTTCGTGCCGGTGCAGCAGATGTCCAGCGGCCAGGGCCGTCTCGATCCGATTACCGGTGAGCAGTTCGAGGTCGGCGTGAAAGTGGCGCCGCCGGGGGCCGGCCTGCAAATGACGGTGTCGGTTTATGATCTGCGCAAACAGGACGACGTGATCTACGACGGCACCCTGGGCGATTACCGCCAGGTCGGCGAAAGCCGCGCCGAAGGGGTGGAGCTCGAATTGGTGGGCGAGGTCAGCGATAACCTGAGCATCACCGCCTCTTACACTTACACCGACGCGCGCATTACCGACGACGCCCCAGGCTCGCTTCAGGAAGACAAGCAAATGGTGTTCGTGCCGCGCCACCAGGCATCCGCGTGGGCGAACTATCATTTCCAACAGGGGCGTTTGAGTGGTTTACGGGTGGGCGCGGGCCTGCGCTACATCGGCCACACCTACTCCTACTCCAGTGTTTATGGCGAGCTGGAGACCGACACCGTGACGCTGACCGACCTGGCGGTGGGCTATCCGTTCGGCAAAAACTGGCAGGTGGATCTGAATGTACAGAACCTGTTTGACCGGGAATATTTCACCGGCTGCAATAACGCTGGCCGTTGCTATTGGGGCTACGAGCGCACCCTGTTGGGCACCGTGAGTTACCGCTGGTAGGGCTCGGCTGGGCCCCGGGCGGTGGTCGACTGGGTCAGATTGATCCGGAAAAGCCTGGGGCCAGTTGTCCGCTCAGGCTGGCGGCGGCGGCATGCAACTGCACTGCCTTGTCGGGAAGTGACGAGGTTTGTAGCGCGGAATCGCTTGGGATAAACGGGGCAAGGTCGAGAATGCAGATCGTCATTGGGTTTATGTGGCCAGTCCATTGGCCGGTTTACCCGTGCCACAACCCCCGGTGGCTGGCAATCAACCGCCGGGGGTGGGGCGCTGGCGCGGCGCATCGGTCTGGGAGACTTCGGCGGCGTCGTCGGCGGGCAGGCCGTGCACCGCTTTCAGCACGTCGTCGAGCACCGCGGTGCTTTTCCAGGCCACCGGTGTGTTGACGATGGCGGACACCGCCCAGGTGGTGTTGTTGCGGTCACGGGTAAAGCCGGCCACCGCGCGCACGTTGGTCAGGGAGCCGGTTTTCACATGGCCTTCGCCGCGCAGGCCGGTGTTGCGCAGGCGGTTGTGCATGGTGCCGTCCATGGCCACCAGCGGCAGCGAGGCGATCAATTCGGCGGCGAACGGGCTGCGCCACACCTGCTCGAGCAATTTGATCTGCTGGCGCGGCGCGATGCGCGCCGAGCGGGACAGACCGGAGCCGTTGTCGAGCACCACCTCGCGGGTGTCGATGCCCTTGAGGGCCAACCAGTCGAGCACCGTGCGCCGTGCCGAAGCAAGGTCGTCGGCGTCTCCGGCCAGGCGGTTTTCCGCGCCAATGGTGAGAAACAGCTGGCGGGCCATCACATTGCTGCTCCATTTGTTGATGTCGCGCACGGTGGTGACCAGGTCCGGCGATGAAGTGGTGCCCAGCAGAGTGGCGCCGGCGGGCAGGCGGCCCTCGCGGCTGGCGCCGCTGATGCGCCCGCCCAGTTCCTGCCAGAGGCCGCGCAGCAGCGCGGCGGTGTAGTCGGCGTGATTCATCAGCGACAGATAGTCCGAGGCCCGGCAGCCGGACGGCAAATTGCCGGTAAGCGTCACGGTGACGGTGCCATTGGCGTCGGTGGCCGGCTCGAAACCCAGGCGCCGGGAAGAGGGGCAGCCTCCGCTTTGGCTGGTGGTCACCTGGTTGTCCAGCTTGACGCCGGCCAGGGGCGGTTCCAGCCAGGCGTTGACACCGCTGTCTCGGGCCAGCATCTGAATATGAAAGATATTCAGGTTGGTGAGCAGGGCGTCCGGCTCCACCAGAAACGGCGCGTGCACGTCGTCGCCGTCGTCGTTGAACAGGGGCAGACCGTGGGGCAAGCGGAAATAGCTGCCATCGAGCACCAGATCACCGCGGATCTCTCGAATGCCGGAGGCGCGCAGATCGCGCAGCAGCAGCCACAGGCGTTCCTGGGTCAGTTTGGGGTCGCCGGCCCCGACGAAGTAGAGATTGCCCTTGAGCACGCCGTTGCTGACGTCGCCGTCGGTGTACAGGCGGGTGTGCCATTTGAATGTGGGGCCCAGTAATTCCAGCGCCGCGTAAGTGGTCAGCACCTTCATGGTCGAGCCCGGGTTCATCTTGGTGTCGGCGTTCAAGAAGCGCGCTTCGCCGGGGCCGTCCAGGGGCATGGCGGCGAGCGCCAGATCCTCGGAGGGCAGGGCGCGCGCTTTCATGGTTTCCAGGATCTTTTGCGGCCAGTCGTTGGCGGCGGGGGCCTCGTCGGCGGCGGTGAAGAGGGGCAGGCCGAGCAGAGACACCAGGGCCAGGGTGGGAAAGACACGGCGGCGACGGGCAAGCCACATACAAAAGTTCCCTTTTTACTTCGTTGTTCGGGTTAGTGATTACTAGCCTAAAGGAAAAGAAATCGCCGGTCAGGGGTCCGGGTGTCGCTGAATTGTAAATTCTGAGGCGCGGCGCTGGCTGTTATAGTGGCCGGCCTGACCGCTTTGAAACGACAAGGTTGTTCCATGTCCAAGCTGTTGATGAACCTGCGCCGCGTGCCGGACGACGAATTGCAGGAAGTGCGGGCCCTGTTGGAGGCGCATCGCATCGACGTCTACGAAACCGAGCCCAGCGTTTGGGGCATCTCCGGCGGTGGCCTGTGGTTGCGCGATGAGGCTCAGCAGCAACACGCCCAGACGTTACTGGGCGACTACCAGCGTGAACGAAAAACAAGAATGCGCCAGGCGTTCGACACCGCCCGCGCCGAAGGTCGCGCCCCCTCGGTGCGCGATCACCCTTTACGTACGGTGGTGTTCGCGGTGGCGGTGGTGGTGGTGTTGTTGATTAGTGTGGTGCCGTTTTTGACGTTGGGGTAATGCGAAGACGTTGAAAGTTGAAAGTTAAAAGTTGAAGAAAAACACCGCCTAGCGATGCGATAACGCAATTGCATAACCCCAACGTGTTTTTTTAACTTTTAACTTTTAACTTTTAACTGCCTTTTTGCCCAGATTATTCGGATCGCCCACGTCAATGCCTTGGTGTTGCAGGTCGGCGTGGTAGGAGCTGCGGACCATCGGGCCGGAGGCGATGGAGGTGAAGCCCAGGGCGCGGCCCTGGTCGGCGAACATGCGGAAATCGTCGGGGTGCACGTAGCGTTCCACCGGGGCGTGGAATTTGCTCGGCTGCAAGTACTGGCCGATGGTGATCATGGCCACGTCGTGCTCGCGCAGGTCGCGCAGGGTTTCCAGCACCTGGTCGTTGGTCTCGCCCAAGCCGACCATGATGCCGGATTTGGTGGGCACGTCCGGGCAGCGCTCGGCGAAGCGTTGCAGCAGTTTCAGGGAGTGTTCGTAGCGGGCGCCGGGGCGCGCTTTTTTGTACAGGTGCGGTACCGTTTCGATGTTGTGGTTGAACACGTCCGGCGGGGTGGCTTGCAGGATGTCGAGCGCGTCGTCCAGGCAGGGGCGAAAATCCGGAGTGAGAATTTCGATCTTGGTGTCCGGGCTCAGTTCGCGCACCGCGCGAATGCACTCGGCGAAGTGGCCGGCGCCGCCGTCGGGCAGGTCATCGCGATCCACCGAGGTGATCACCACGTATTTCAGCCCCAGATCGGCGACCGATTCCGCCAGGTGCCGGGGTTCGTCCGGGTCGAGGCCGTTGGGGCGGCCGAAGCCGACGTCGCAGAACGAGCAGCGGCGGGTGCAGATGTCGCCCATGATCATGAAGGTGGCGGTACCGCCGCCGAAGCATTCCGGCAGGTTCGGGCAGGCCGCTTCCTCGCACACGGTGTGCAGCTTCTGGCGGCGCAGCATCGATTTGATGCGCTGAATTTCACCGTTGGCGGGCACCCGCACCCGAATCCAATCCGGTTTGCGTTCCCGCGCCGGGGCTACTTCATTGACCACCGGAATGGTGCGGACTTTATCGGCGCCACGCAGTTTGTCGCCGATCTGAACCTTGGCTTTTTGAACCTTCGCTTTCGCCGGGCGGTTGGCCTGGACTTCGCTCATGAAAATGCTCTCGTTCGCGGTTGCGTGCCTTGTGGGCTGGGTGAGGGGGCTGGGTGAGGGCCGTGGCGCACTGGCGGGCCCGGTTTCACTGGGGTAAAGCATACCATCGCGGCGGCGCGGCTGTCCGGGGTTTCAGGCCCAGGCGCCGCGCCAGGATGGTAACCAGATCTTGCTCCACCCGTGGTCGGGCGGCGTCCACGCCGAGGGCGGCCAGGCTGGTCATCGGCTGGCCGGCGTAGCCGCAGGGGTTGATGCGTTGCCAGGGCGTGGCGTCGGCGTCGCGGTTGAGCGCCAGGCCGTGGTAGCTGCCCTTGCGGCGAATGCGCAGACCCAGGGAGGCGATTTTGGCGCCTTGCACGTACACGCCCGGGGCGTCGTCCCGGCTGACCGCCTCCAGCCCCTGCGCGGCCAGGTAATCCACCACCGATTGCTCAATCGCATTGACCATGGCGCGGCTGCCGATGCCCAACCGGCGCACGTCCAGCAGCAGATAAATCACGGTCTGGCCGGGGCCGTGATAGGTGACCTGGCCGCCGCGGTCGCTGCGCACCACCGGAATGTCGCCGGGGTTGAGTACGTGCTCGGGTTTGCCGGCCTGGCCCAGGGTGTAAACCGGGGGGTGCTCCAACACCCAGATCTCGTCGGCGGTGGTGTCGTCGCGGTGCTCGGTAAAATCGCGCATCGCCTGCCAGCACGGCTGGTAATCGACCTGCGCGAACGAGCGAATCAGAACGTCCATGGCGGCATTATTGGCGGGCGCCGGAGCGCTCGCAAGGGGATCCGAGGCGTTGTTCACAGGCTGATCTTGACATGCTCGCAGTCATTCAGCGCCTGGTAGATCGCCTCGACCTGCTGTTTGTCGTGCACCGTGATGCTGGCGGTGATCGACACGAAGGTGCCCTTGGCGCTGGGTTTGCTGCTCAGATGAGCGCGGCGGTCGAAGTCATCCAGGTGGGTTTCCAGAATCTCGATCACCGCGTCTTCGAGAGGCGCGTCGGCGGCGCCCATTACCTTGAGCTGCATATCGTGGGGGAAGTCCCACAATTCTTCACGTATGGCCATGGGTGGCGATCCTCATTGTTCGATGCCGCACAGACGGCGCTTGAACTGGATATAGTGGCGCGCGGCGATTTTCCAAGTGTCGCCGGGCCGCCCCTTGCCCAGCGGCGTGCCATCCTGGCGGACCACCGGCGTGCTGTCCCGGCTTGGAACAGCACGCCGGTGAAGGCGGGAATCACCTCGTAAACGCCGTCGGCGAACAGCAAGCCCCGCTGTACGGTTTTAGCTGAACAGACCTTTGAAGAACAGCACCACGTGATCCCAGATCTTGGCGAAGAAGCCCGCTTCTTCCACGTCTTCCAGGGCGATCAGTGGGCGCGTGACCAGGACGTTATCGTCCAGGCTGATGGTCAGCTTGCCCAGTTCCTGGCCTTTCTTGATCGGTGCATGCAGTTGCGGCTGAACGCTCATTTCCGCTTTCAGGCGCTCGCCGCTGTCTTTGGGAATGGTCAGCGCGAGGGCGTCGCCGAGGCCCAGGCGCACCTGGTTGGCCTTGCCCATCCACACATCCGGGGTGTCGAGCACGTCGCCGGCGCCGTAGGCCTGGTAGGTCTCATAGAAGCGGAACCCGTAGGTCAGCAGCTTTTGCGATTCGCGGGCGCGGGCGGCTTCCGAATCGGTGCCCATCACCACCGAGATCAGGCGCATTTCGCCCTGTTTGGCGGAAGACACCAGGCAGAAGCCGGCTTCTTCGGTGTGGCCGGTTTTCAGGCCGTCCACCGACGGGTCCCGCCACAGCAGCAGGTTGCGATTCGGTTGGGTGATGCCGTTGTAGCTGAATTCCTTCTCGGCGTAGATGTCGTAGTGCTCGGGGTAATCGTTGATGATGGCGCGCGCCAACCGGGCCAGATCGTGGGCGGTGGTCAGGTGGTTCTCCGCCGGCCAGCCGGTGGCGTTGACGAAGTGGGTATTCTTCATGCCCAGCAGCGTCGCCTGACGGTTCATCAGGTCGGCGAAAGCGTCCTCCGAGCCGGCCAGATATTCGGCCACCGCCACGCTGGCGTCGTTGCCGGACTGAATGATGATGCCCTTGAGCAGATCTTTCAGGGGCACCTTGGAGCCTTCCTTGACGAACATCCGCGAGCCGCCCATTTTCCAGGCGTGCACGCTGATCGGCACCATGTCTTCATCGGACACATTGCCGGATTGGATCTCTTTTTCCGCGATGTAGGCGGTCATCATTTTGGTCAGGCTGGCCGGCGGCAGCGGCTTCTCGGCATCGTGCTGCACCAGCACCTGGCCGCTGTTGGCGTCCATCAGAAGGTAGCTGCGCGCCTCGACCTGGGGTGGACGGGGCACCATGTCCAGGGCCTGGGCGGGGGTGGCCAAGGCGAACGCCATGAGGGCCACGGCGAGAGAGATTGCGTCTCGGAAAGAGCGAACTTGGATCATCGTTTCCTGCCTGTTGGTTTTAGCATCCCGGTTGGCCGGGAGGATGGCCGCGGGGCGGCGATTCTGGCGATCGGGTCGCCGGCTGTCAGTTGACCGGGATGGGCCGGGCGAAACCGGCCTGGGTGAGGGCCTGGATCGCCTCTTCCCGGTCCGCGCTGTTGCTGAACGGGCCCAGCCACACCCTATAGAGCGCGCCGGCTTCCGGCTGGCGCACGGTGACCGGCAGCTTGAGTTCCTGGCGCACTCGCTGCTCCAGGCTGCGGGCGCTGTCCAGCGCGCGGAACGCGCCGGCCTGCAGGTACAGGTCGCGGGTTGGGCCATTGTTGCGGGCCGCGTCGGGCGGCGGGCTGTCCACGGCGGCGCGCACCGCCGTGGGCACCGAATCCGGCCGTTGGCCGGGGCCGGTGTCCTGCACGCTCAGGGCTTCGACCCGCACCCGGCCGGTACCATGCTGCTCAATGCCCAGGCGCACCGCCGCTGCCCAGGAGAGATCAATGATGCGGTCGGAGTGGAACGGGCCGCGATCATTGACGCGCACCACCAGGCTCTTGCCGTTGTCCAGATTGGTGACGCGCACATAGCTGGGCAGGGGCAAGGTGCGGTGGGCGGCGGTGAAGCGATACATGTCGAACGGTTCGCCGCTGGAGGTGCGGTAACCGTGGAACTTGTTGCCGTACCAGGAGGCCAGGCCCTCGGCCTGGTAGCCTTCGGCGCTGCGCAGCACCTTGTAGGTGGTGCCCCACACCGAATAGGTTTCCGGGTTGCCATAGGCACTGAGCGGTTCCATCTTGGGCACCGGCTCGGGCAGGTCGTCCACCTTGCGGCGCTCCGTGGGGGGCGCGTCGGTGCGGTGGTGGTAACGGTCGGAGCCCGGTGCGGTGCCTGTTCTCGCCGGCGTGCTCGCACCGGGGGGGGCGGTGGCGCCGCCGCTGGAAGAGGGCGCCGGCGCCGTGGCGCAGGCACCCAGAACCAGAGCCAGAGCGACAAGAATCAGCCCGCGCATCACCGTGCCACCCCCCGGGTGGCGTCAGTGGCCGGCGCCGGGGGGGGTGGTGAGGCGGCCAGGGCTTCCGCCAACCGCTTGGAGAGTTGCAATACCGCCATGGCGTACAGTTCGCTGTGGTTGTAGCGCGTGATTACGTAGAAATTATCGGTAATCAGCCAGAATTCATGGCCGTCGGTGCCGGTCAGGTCAAGCAACGCCACCGGGGTGTTTGCGGCCAGATCGAAACAGTATTGGCTGCCCAGCGTATCACTGTCGCAACTGACTGCCACTACGCCGTTTTTCCGGGCGTCGTCCAGGGTAAACGAGGGCTTGTAGCCTTTTTTCGCCAGCGCCTGATAGCCGTTGCCGTTAATGCGGGCGCGGGCCGCCACCGGCAAGCCCGGCTGCCAGCGGTGCTCGTGAAAATAATGGGCGACACTGCCGATGGCGTCCGCCGGGCTGTTGACCAGATCGATCACGTCGTCGCCGTCGAAATCCACCGCGTAGGCCTGGTAGCTGGTGGGGATGAACTGGGGGTAGCCCATGGCGCCGGCGTAGGAGCCGGTGATTTCGCTGGCGTCGATGTGGGCCTCGCGCTCCAGTTCGAACAGCGCCATCAGCTGCTTGCGAAAGAATTCGCCGCGCGGCGGGTAGTCGAAACCCAGGGTCGCCAGGGCGTCGAGCACCCGATACTGGCCTTTATGTTGCCCGTAGAGTGTTTCCACGCCAATGATCGCCAGAATGATCTCCCGGGGCACGCCGTATTGCCGCTCGGCGCGATCCAGAGCGTCGCGGTGCTGGCGGGCAAAGGCGACGCCTTTTTGCACGCGGCTTTCCTGCAGAAAAATCTTCTGATAACGGGCCCAGTCCAGGGTGCGTTCGGCGGGGCGGGCAATGGCGGTAAGAATGGCGTCCTGGCGTTTGGCGTCGTTGAGCAGCTCGCGCAGGCGGGCTTTGTCCAGGCCTTTGGCGCCGAGGCTGTCGATCATGGCGCGGGCCTGCGGACGCTTGGCGTAATCGGCCTCCGGCGCGGCACCGGCCGCCGCGGCACCGGCCGAGGCGGCGCTAGCCAGGCCGGCGATCAGGCCAAGGGCGAGGCCGGCGAACCGGTGGCGCAAGGCAAAGGTCTGACGCACGTTGTTGTCTCCTTAACGGGGATAGGGCGAAGCTGCGGGGCGCGCTCACCAAACTCAGTGTGAACAGGCCCTAATGCATCAGCCGCCGATGGGTGTGTATCGACATCAGCATGCCGAAGCTGGCCATCAGCGTGACGATGGAGGTGCCACCGTAACTGACCAGCGGCAAGGGTACCCCGACCACGGGTAAGAGTCCGGACACCATGCCCACGTTCACAAAAACATAAATAAAAAATGTCATCGTCAACGCGGCGGCCAGCAACCGGGAGAACGTCTCCTGGGCCTGCCAACTGATAAAGAAGCCGCGACCCACGATCACCAGATACACGCTCATCAGCAGCAGAAAGCCGATCAGGCCGAATTCCTCGCCGAGCACGGCGAGAATAAAGTCTGTGGAGGATTCGGGAAGGAAATCCAGCCGCGACTGGGTGCCGTCCATCCAGCCTTTGCCGGTGATGCCGCCGGAGCCGATGGCGGTTTTCGACTGGATGATGTTCCAGCCGGCGCCGCGCGGATCATGCTCCGGATTGAGGAAGGTATCCACCCGGTTGCGCTGGTAATCGTGCAACACGAAAAAATACATCAGCGGCGCGGCGATCAGCAGCACCACCACGGCCAGGGTGATCAGCCGCCAGGACAGGCCGGCCATGAACAGCACCACCAGGCCGGCGGCGGCGATCAGAATGGCGGTGCCGAGATCCGGCTGCATGGCGATCAGCACCGCCGGTACGAAAATCAGGCCGAGCGCGGCCAGCACGTCGGTCTTATTGGGCGGCAGGTCGCGTTCGTTGAAGAACCAGGCGACCATCGCCGGCACCGCCAGCTTCATGATCTCGGCGGGCTGGAAGCGGCCCACCAGCGGCAGTGCCAGCCAGCGCTGGGCGCCTTTGGCCTCGACCCCGGCGATGATCACCAGAATCAGCAGCACCAGGCCGGCGGCGTACACCACTGGCGCCCAGAACCGGTAGCTGCGCGGCGGCATTTGCGCGAGCACGAACAATACCGTGAAGCCGGCGCCAAAGCGCATCAGCTGGCGGATCACCAGGTCCATGGAGGCGCCGCCGGCACTGTAGAGCACGGTCAGGCCGCCGAGAATCACCAGCAGCAAGGCCGCCAGCAGAGGCGCGTCCAGATGCAGGCGCTCGGTGAGCGGCGAGCCCAGCACCGGGCCGCGGCCAGGCATTTGTCGAAAATACTCTCTGGGATTCATCGTTTCAGGCTCATTGGCTCGGCCCCACGGGCGCCAGGCCCCGCTCCAGGGGCGCGGGAATATTCAGCTTGCCCTGCTCGTTCAGCAGCCAGGCGTCCATCACCTGGCGCGCCACCGGGCCGCCGGTGGAGCCGCCGTGGCGGCCGTTCTCGACCAGCACCGCCACCGCGATGGCTGGCTTTTCCACCGGGGCGAAGCTGATCAGCAGGGCGTGGTCCAGCATCCGTTCGGCCAGCTCGTCTTCGTTGTAGGTTTCATCCTGGCCAATCGAGAACACCTGGGCGGTGCCGCTCTTGGCGCCCATGTCGTATTGCGCGTTCTCGGCCATGGAGCGGCCGGTGCCATGGTTGCCGTAGACCACGTCGGACATGGCCCGTTCCATGCGGTGCCAGTTTTCCGGGTCTTTCAGTTTGATGTCCGGGCGCAGCGGCGGGTGGCTTTCGTCGGCGGCCAGGGTTGGCACCACCTGGCCGCCGTCGTTGGCGAGAATCGCGGTGGCGGTGGCCAGTTGCAGTGGCGTGGTCAGCACAAAGCCCTGGCCGATACTGGAATTGATGGTGTCGCCATGGAACCAGGGGCGGCCCCGGGCGGCTCGCTTCCATTCCTTGGAGGGCAGGATGCCGGTGGATTCGTTGAACAAATCAATGCCGGTGGCTTCGCCCAGGGAGAATCCGGACAGGAAGTCATGCATGCGTGCGATGCCGAGGCGAAAACCCAGGTCATAAAAATAGGTGTCGCAGGACTCGACGATCGCTTTGTGCATGTCGACGCGGCCGTGCCCCCAGCGTTTCCAGTCGCGATAGCGGTGTGAGTCGCCTTCCAGTTGATAATAGCCGGGGTCGAAGATGGTGCGTTGCCAGTCGGTGACACCGGCATCCAGCCCGGCGATGCCCAGGAACGGCTTGAAGGTGGAGCCGGGCGGGTAGCGGCCTTGCAGGGCGCGGTTGAACAGCGGGTTGTCGTGGTCTTCCCGGTAGCGGGCGTAATCCTGGTGGGAAATGCCGGTGACAAACAGATTGGGGTCGAAGCCGGGACGGCTGACAAACGCCAGTACACTGCCGTCGCGGGGGTCAATGGCGACCACCGCGCCGCGCCGGTCGCCGAGAGCGTCGTAGGCGGCCTGCTGCACTTTCAGGTCAATGCTCAGGCGCAGGTTTTCCCCCGGCACCGGCGGCTGCTCTTCAAGAACGCGCAAAATGCGGCCACGCGCGTTGGTTTCCACCTGACGGTAACCCACCTGGCCATGCAAGCGATGCTCGTAATAGCGTTCCACGCCACTGCGCCCATAAAAATGCGTGCCGGCGTAGTTGGACTGTTGGGCCAGGGTCATGGCATCCAGATCTTCCGCGTTGAGCCGGTTGACGTAACCCAGCACATGAGAAAACAGATGCCCGAACGGGTAATGGCGAATGGCGTTGGCGGACACCCGCACCCCGGGCAGGCGATGCTGATTGACCGTCAGCCGGGCGATTTCCTCTTCACTCAAACGCCCGCGCAGGGGGATCGGGTCCCACGGTCGGCGCGGGCTGGTCAGGCGTTTTCGAAAGCGCTCGATGTCTTCCGGGTCAAGGCGCACCAGCTTGCCGAGCGCGCCCAGGGTGGCATCCAGGTTGGGGAGCTGCTCGACAATCAGCTCCAGCGTGAAATCGGGCCTGTTGGCGGCCAGAATCACGCCGTTGCGGTCGGTGATCAACCCACGCGGCGGTGACATCGCCTGGGTTTGCACCCGGTTTTCATCGCTGAGAGTGGTAAAGCGGCTGTGCTGGGAGACCTGCAGCCACATCATGCGCCCGACCAGCCCGGCGGACAGCGCCACCACCAACACCGCGCTGACCAGCAGCCGGGCGCTGAAAATGCGCTGTTCGTTGTGGTGGTCCTTGAGGGTCAGCGGTCTGCGCATTAAACAAAGAGCTCGAATCCGGAGTAACGGTTAAAGGCCGGTGCGATCCGCCCGTGGGGGCGCCAGCCCGGCATCGCGCGCCGCTCAGCGATGATAGGGGTGGCCGGCGAGCAGCGTCCAGCCGCGATAAATCTGCTCGGCAAGCAGCACCCGTACCAGTGGGTGCGGCAAGGTCAGCGCCGACAACGACCAGCGCTCATGGGCCGCCGCGGACACCTTCGGGCAGAGCCCATCCGGGCCGCCCACCAGGAGGGTCAGATCCTGGCCCAGATCACGCTGTTCGCCGAGCCGGCGGCTCAGGGCGGCGGTGTCCAGCGGTTTACCGGTGACCTCCAGCGCCACGCAATGGGCGCCGGGGTGCTTTTCCAGGCGCTTGCTGATCGCTTCGCCTTCGGCGCGCACCAGGGCGGCGACTTCTCCCTTGGCTCTTTTAGGCAACGGAATCTCTTCAAGTTCCAGGCGCATGTCTCCGGGCAGGCGTTTCTGATATTCACTGAAGCCCTGTTCCACCCAGGCGGGCATGCGCGTGCCGATGGCGAGCAGATGAATGCGCAACACGGTCTCCGTTCGGTGGAATGCGTCAGGCGTCCCGGGAGCTGCGGTCCGGATGGTGCTCGGGGGTTTTCCACAGGCGTTCCAGGTCGTAAAACTCGCGGGTGGCGGGCAGCATCAGGTGCACGATCACGTCGCCCAGGTCCACCAGAATCCACTCCGAGCCTTTTTCCCCCTCGGTGCCGAGCGCCGCGTAACCGGCTTTCTTGGCTTGCTCGAGCACGTTGTCGGCCATCGCCTTGACGTGCCGGTTGGAGGTGCCGCTGGCGATCACCATGTCATCGGCGATGCTGGTCAGACCTCTTACATCCAGGTTCGCCACGTTGTTCGCTTTCATCTCATCCAGGGCGTCGAGCACCAGATCCAGCAGTGTTTGATCAGAACTCATGAGGCCTCGTTATCGGAGTGGGTGGCGGGCACATTGTACAAGCCCTGGTGGTGGATGTGGGCCAGCACTTTCGGGTCCAGGGCATGGCAATCACCGGATTCCGCCAGGGTCTCGCGCACTTCGGTGGCGGAGACATCCAGGCAGGGACGGGTGAGCATCAGGCGCCGCCCCGCGGCTAACCGTAGCAGTTGCGAGGCGTTACCGCGCGGAAAAGCGCGGCTGATGGCCAGGGACGGTGCCGGCGCGCCGGGGCGTGGCACCACCGCCAGATGGCAAAGCGTGGCGAAGCGCCGCCAGCCTTCCCACTGATCCAGGCCCGCCAGGCTGTCGGCGCCGATCATGAACACCAGCGGCCGCCGGTCACCGATCAGGTGCCGGAAGTGTTTCAGGGTGGTGTGGGTGAACGATGGCCCGGGCTGGCGCAGTTCCCAGTCGTCCACGGTGAGGGGGCGGTGGCCGGCGCAGGCCAGTGTGACCATGGCCAGCCGTTGCGCGCCATCGGCGTGTGGCTGCGCGCGGTGCGGAGGCACCGCATTGGGCAGCAGCCGCACCGGCGCGTCGCCCAGCACCGCCGACACCGCCAGCGCGGCCCGCACATGGGCCCGATGAATCGGGTCGAAGGTGCCGCCGAATAGAATTAAAGGCTGGACGCTGGACGCTGGACGCTGGACGCTAACCACTGCGCCTCCCTGGTTTTAGCGTCCGGCGTCCGGCGTCCGGCGTCCGGCTTTTTTGCCGAGCTCGATAGTTCAGAAAAGGCACCTGCTATTGCCGCACGTGGCCGTCGCCAAACACCACCCATTTCTGACTGGTGAGGCCTTCCAGGCCCACCGGGCCACGGGCGTGCAGTTTGTCGGTGGAGATGCCGACTTCCGCGCCGAGGCCGTATTCGAAGCCGTCGGCGAAGCGGGTCGAGGCGTTCACCATCACCGAGCTGGAATCCACTTCGGCCAGAAAGCGCCGCGCGTGGCTGTAGTTTTCGGTGATGATCGCCTCGGTGTGACGGGAGCTGTAACGGTCGATGTGGTCCATGGCCTGATCCAGATCGTCGACCAGGCGAATCGCCAGAATCGGCGCCAGGTATTCCTCGGCCCAGTCCGCCTCGCTGGCCTCAACGATGTCGCCGAGCAGCGCGCGGGTGCGCTCGCAGCCACGCAGTTCGACACCGGCATCGCGGTACAGCGCGGCCAGTTCCGGCAGCACCCGCTCGGCGATGGCGGCGTGCACCAGCAGGGTTTCGGTGGTGTTGCAGGTGCCATAGCGCTGGGTCTTGGCGCTGAAGGCGACTTTGATCGCCTTGGCGGGGTCGGCGTCCACATCGATGTAGGTGTGGCAGTTGCCGTCCAGATGTTTGATCACCGGCACGCGGGCGTCCCGGCTGATGCGTTCGATCAGGCCCTTGCCGCCACGGGGCACGATCACGTCGACGTACTCGGGGTGGCTGATCATTTCGCCGACGGCGGCGCGGTCGGTGGTTTCCACCACTTGCACGGCGGTGTCCGGCAGGCCCGCTTCACGCAGGCCCATACGCAGGCACTCGGCGATCGCCTGGTTGGAATCGATCGCTTCGGAGCCGCCGCGCAGAATCGCGGCGTTGCCGGATTTCAGGCACAAAGCGGCGGCATCGATGGTGACGTTGGGGCGCGACTCGTAAATGATGCCGATCACGCCCAGTGGCACGCGCATCTTGCCCACCTGAATGCCCGACGGGCGGTAATTGAGGTCGGTCATGCCGCCCACCGGGTCGGCCAGGGCGATCACCTGCTCCAGCCCCTCGACCATGCCATCGAAGCGCGCGGTGGTCAGTTCCAGCCGATCCAGCAGCGCCGCGTCCAGGCCATGGTCGCGACCACGGGCCAGATCCCGCTGGTTGGCATCAAGAATGGCGCCACGGTGGCTGCGCAACGCGGCGGCGATGGCGGCCAGGGCGGTGTTCTTATCACCGGCGCTGGCGCGCGCCATGGCCCGCGCCGCCTGGCGCGCCTGCCGGCCCACATCGGCCATGTACTGCTGGATATCCATTGTTTCTGCTACACCCATTACCAAACCGCAAAGTGAATAGAAGGTGGCTAGTATAGCAAGCTGCAAGCCACAAGCGGCAAGGGAAGGCTCTGCCGGCTTGAAGCTGGTTGCCCGCGGCTTGTCGCCCGGCACCGCCGGCCGCGCGGTTCTATCCGACTTTCGCCTCCAGCACCCTGACCATGGGCGTGCCCCGGGTGCGCGGAATCGGCAAGGCGGCGTAATAGTCCGCCGGGTCGTGCACGGTCAGGGCGTCGAAGCCCTGGGCGGTGAAGTGGGCCCGGGTTTCGGCGTCGGAGCGGAAATGGAAACTCACCTGACTGCGCGACACGGCGCCGAGCGCGCCGCCCAGGGTTTTCAGGGTGCGGTGAAAGCGCATATTGGCGTAAAGGGGGTAGTTGTCACACAGGTAAGCGCCCTTGGGGAAGGCACGCAGGCCCTCGGCAAGGCGGCGCCAGAACGGCGCCAGGGTGGCCAGGCTGAAATAATTGATCAGCCCTTCCGTGATCACCACCACCGGCCGCGTCGGGTCCAGCCGCCGCAGCAGGGCGGTGACACTCTCGGCGCTGTCCGGGTCGAGAATATTGACCGCTTCCACCCGGTGATCCGGCCCCAGCGCGCCCTGGCGCGCCAGTAAGCGGCGCTTGCGCCGGGCCATGTCCGGCAGATCCGCCTCCACATAGGTGATCGCGGCGAAGCGCTCGCGGAACCGGCAGCCGCGCGGCGACAGGCCGCAGGCGATCTCCACCACCTGAAGAGCCGGATCGGCGGCGATCAGCGCTGCCAGGCGGGCGTCGATCAGATGGTGCCGCTGCAGCAGAAAAGTGCGGATGTTACCGCCCAGCAGCCGCTTGCCGAGCGCCTCGAACGGGCTCATCGCCCGATACAACAAAGCGCCCTGGCGAGTATGGAAAAACGGCTCGGACAGGCCGTGCCGCACCCACACCTGGCCGGTGTACAGGGCGGTAAAGCTGATTGATGAGGAGTCCGGGGCGCGCGCCATGGGAGGGTCCTTGAATGGATATAGGGATCAGAATACAGGATATCGGATGAAGCGGGCTTTGTGGCGATGGGTAATGAGTTGAAAGTTAAAAGTTAAAAGTTAAAAGCGGTGCCAGTGAGCGGGTTTGTTATCGGTTGCCGCGCCGATTCACCGCTCCATGATCGCCGGCAGCGGCGCGCCGGTGAGGCGCATCACCAGGCTGGCCAAGTGCTGCCAGGGGTCGCCGGGGCTCATGCCCTTGATGGCCTGATCGGCCTGCACCGCCAGTTGCAGGGCGCGATGGATCTGCCGGGGTGGCAGGCGGTTGGCCTGGGCCTGCAAGGCGCGCAGCCGTTGCGGCGGCATGCGCGGCGGGGCGCCGCCGCTGGCCAGGGCGTCCAGGGTGCGCACTTCCCGGGCCAGGGCCCAGAGCACCACCGGGGCTTCCACGCCTTCCGCGCGCAGGGTACGCAGGATGCGCATGGCACGGGGGGCGTCACCGCCGCTGATGGCGTCGGTGAGATCGAACGGCGTATAGCGGCTGGAATCGCCCACCGCCTGCTGCACATTGACGGCGGTGACCTGGCCATCGTCGGCGATCAGCGCCAGCTTATCCACTTCCTGGGCGGCCGCCAGCAGGTTGCCTTCGCTGCGCTGAATCAGCAGCTCCAGCGCCTCCTCGCCGATGCTCAGGCCGCGGCTGGACAACCTTTCGCGCAACCAGTGTTGCAGTTGCTTGCCTTCCACCGGCCACACTTCCAGCACCGCGCCACTGCTTTCCAGGGCCTTGACCCAGGCACTGTTCCAATCCCGGCGGCGGTCCAGCCGTGAGCAACGCACCAGCAGCAGGGTGTCCGGCGAGCCCTGGGCGAGCAGCTCGCGGATGATCTCGCTGCCGTTTTTGTCCGGGCGTTTGTCCAGCAGCACCAGTTCAAGAATACGGCGGCCGCCGAACAGGCTCATGCTCTGGGCTTCGTTGCGCAGCGCGTTCCAGTCGATGCCGGTGTCGGCGCTGAACCGGTGGCGCTCGTCGAAACCGCGCTCGCGGGCGCTGGCGCGCAGGGCGTCCAGGGCTTCGTCCTGTTGCAGCGGTTCGTCGCCGGCCACCAGGTAGGCGTTGAGCAGATCGCCTTGCAGGTGTTTGCCGAGCTGTTCGACGCGCAGGCGCATGGGACTACTCTTCTTTCGGCACGATTTTGCGGGAGGCGTCGGCGATTTGGTTGATCAGCCGGTAGGTGATGTCGTCGAACAGGTCTTCTTCCACCAGGTATTCTTCGTCGGAGGTGGCGGTGACGTTGTCCGGCGAGTAAGCGAAGCTGCGGATCGCCATGATGTGCCGGGGGGGATTGAGCACCGCGTTGGTTTTGCGGTCGATCAATTGCCAGATGATCTCGTAGGTCAGCTCCCGCTCGGCGGCGCGGCCGCGTTCGTCCACGGCGGCGGTGCGCCGGTTCCAGCGCTCGTCGATGATGTTGACGATGTACGGCGACTGGCTGTGCACCAGGGTGCCGCTGGGCGCCAGGCCACGCTCCACGTTGTAACGCAGGCGCGCGCTGGCGCCCACCAGGGTGACGCTTTCAAAGCGCGGGTTTTGCGTGTCGCCGCGCAACTGCCAGCCACTGCAGGCGGCCAGTACGAGGCTCAGTGCCAGTATCAAAAGCGTGCGCGGCTTCATCTCGCTGTCCTTTTCATTGGTGCCCGGCGTTGGCGCGCCGGGCGGCCGTCAATTGGCGACAATATTGACCAGTTTACCGGGCACCACGATCACTTTGCGCACGGTTTTGCCGTCGGTGAATTTGCGCACATTGGGCTCTTCCCGGGCCAGGGTTTCCAGTTCGTCGTTGGTGGCGCCCACCGGCACTTCCAGCTTGGCGCGAACCTTGCCGTTGACCTGAATCACCAGCTCCACGGAATCCTTCACCAGAGCATGTTCGTCCACCACTGGCCAGGGTGCGTCGATCACCGCGCCGTCGTGGCCCAGGGCCGCCCAAAGAGCGTGGCTGGCGTGGGGGATGATCGGCGAAAGCAGCAAAACGGCGGCATCCAGGGCTTCCTGGCGGGCGGCGCGAGCGTTGTCGTCATCACCTTGAAAGCGGCTGATTTCGTTGCTCAGTTCCATCACCGCGGCAATGGCGGTGTTGAAGGTGTAGCGGCGGCTGATGTCGTCGCCCACTTTCTGGATCGTCTCGTGGGTTTTGCGACGCAGCGCTTTGGCGTCGCTGTCCAGAGCGCTCACGTTCAGGGTCGGCACCGGGCCTGTCTCCAGGTGCTCGGCGACCAGCCGCCACAGCCGCTTGATAAACCGGTGCGCGCCTTCCACGCCGGAGTCGTTCCATTCCAGTGACTGTTCCGGCGGCGCCGCGAACATCATGAACAGGCGCACGGTGTCGGCGCCGTATTCCTCGATCATCGCTTGCGGGTCCACGGTGTTGCCCTTGGACTTGGACATCTTGGCGCCGTCCTTGAGCACCATGCCCTGGCACAGCAGACGCTTGAACGGTTCGTCGGATTCCACCAGGCCGGTGTCGCGCAGCAGCTTATGGAAAAAGCGCGAGTACAGCAGATGCAAAATGGCGTGTTCGATGCCGCCCACGTACTGGTCCACCGGCAGCCAGTAGTTGGCGCGCTCCGGGTCGAGCATGGCGGTGTCGTTGTCCGGACAGGTGAAGCGCGCCGCGTACCAGCTCGATTCCATAAAGGTGTCGAAGGTGTCGGTTTCGCGGGTCGCCGGTTGGCCGTTGTATTCGGCTTTCGCCCACTCCGGGTCCGCTTTGATCGGCGAGGTGACGCCGTCCATTTCCACGTCTTCGGGCAGCACCACCGGCAGTTGATCCTCGGGCACCGGCACCTGGGTGCCGTCGTCCAGGGTCAGCATCGGGATCGGCGCGCCCCAGTAGCGTTGGCGGGACACGCCCCAGTCACGAAGACGATAGTTAACGGTGCGCTCGCCTTTTTTGTGTTGTTCCAGCCAGGCGGCGATGGCGTCGAAGCCTTCGGCGGACGTCAGGCCGTCGAATTCACCGGAGTTCACCAATCGGCCCTTGGCGGTGAAGGCTTCCTGTTCCAGGTCGATGGGCTCGCCATTGGCGGGCTCGATCACCGGGCGGATCGGCAAATTATATTTTTGCGCGAACTCGAAATCGCGCTGGTCGTGGGCCGGCACCGCCATCACCGCGCCGGAGCCGTAGTCCATCAGCACGAAGTTGGCGATCCACAGCGGCACTTCCTCGCCGCTGATCGGGTGGATCGCGTAGCGGCCGGTGAACACGCCCTTTTTTTCCATGGTGGCCAGTTCCGCTTCGGCCATCTTGGTGTGGGTGCAGTCATCGACGAAGGCGGCGATCTCTTTATTGTCGCCGGCGGCCAGTTGCGCGATCGGGTGCTGGGCGGCCACCGCCACATAGCTGACCCCCATCAGGGTGTCCGGGCGGGTGGTGTAGACGCTGAGCACTTCATCGCTGTTGTTCAGGGCAAAGTCGAGTTGCACGCCTTCGGAACGGCCGATCCAGTTTTTCTGCATGGTCTTGACCTGTTCCGGCCAGCCATCCAGTTGCTCCAGATCGTCGAGCAGTTCATCCGCGTAGGCGGTGATTTTGACGAACCACTGGGGGATGTCCTTGCGTTCCACCAGGGCGCCGGAGCGCCAGCCGCGGCCGTCGATCACCTGTTCGTTGGCGAGCACGGTCTGGTCCACCGGGTCCCAGTTGACCGTGGACATCTTCTTGTAGACCAGGCCCTTCTCGTACAGCTTGGTGAAGAACCACTGCTCCCAGCGGTAGTACTCTGGCGTGCAGGTGGCCAGCTCGCGGTCCCAGTCGTAGCCGAAGCCCAGGCGTTGCAACTGGCCGCGCATGTAATCGATGTTTTCGTAGGTCCAGGCGGCCGGCGCGCTCTTGTTCTTGATCGCCGCGTTCTCCGCCGGCAGGCCGAAGGCGTCCCAGCCCATCGGTTGCAGCACGTTCTTGCCCTGCATGCGCTGGTAGCGGCTGATCACATCGCCGATGGTGTAGTTGCGCACGTGGCCCATGTGCAGCCGGCCGGACGGGTAGGGGAACATGCTCAGGCAATAAAACTTTTCCTTGCCGGGCTGCTCGGTGACCTTGAAGCTCTGGTGTTGGTTCCAGTAGCTCTGGGCTTCATCTTCTACCTGGTCGGGGCGATACTGTTCGTCCATCGGTTCTCTTGGTGCGGCATGATTGGAATAGGGGTGTGCTCCGCTGGAGCACATAACGGCCACATAGGATACATGAGCACGCCGTGCGCAGACAGCGGATGCGATTCGTGTTGATCACCGCGCTGGCACTGGTGCTGATTGCCGCCACGTTGCCAGCGCTGGTGCGTCAGTTCTATCCGCCGTTGCCGCCGGTGGCCGGCGGCGACGACCCGGCGGCGGTGGTGGTGCTGGGCGCCGGAAGACGCCCGGCGGGCGAGGGCTATGCGCCCAACGCCACCGGGCTGCGGCGTTTGCATCTGGGCCTGGGCGAGGCGCGCCGGCGCGGCCTGCCGCTGCTGCTCAGCGGCGGCGCCAGTGGTCGCACCCCGGCCCGCCAGGCCAACAGCGAGGCCAGCCTGTTGGCCAGCGAGGCCCGGCGGCTGGCGCCGGACATCACCCTGATGCTGGAACCGGAAAGCCGCAATACCTGGGAAAACGCCACCCTCAGCGCCGCCCTGCTGCGCGAGAAAGGCATCGACCGGGTGGTGCTGGTCACCGACCGCGCCCACATGCCGCGCGCCATGCTCTGTTTCCAGGCCCAGGGCATCCGCGTGACGCCGGTGTCGGTGCCAGCGATCCCCGACCCCGCCTGGCTCCCCTCCGCCGCCGCCCTCTCGCAAGTGCCCCTGATCTGGCGCGAATGGCTGGCGCTGCTTTGGTATCATGTGAAGTATGGGGTTTGAGGGGTAAGCCTGACGCTAGACGCCGGACGCCGGACGCCGGACGCCGGACGCTAAACCCAGCGCGGACAGTAATGGTGTGTTTGCTGAGCGGCAGGAAACACACCATTACTTTCAGGTTGCGGGTTTAGCGTCCGGCGTCTAGCGTCAGGCGTCCCGCGCCCCTCACCGCACCTCCGGTTGCGCGGGCAGCAACCCCTGGCAGGCGCTGTCGGGGTCGAGGGTGTGCAGGGCTTCGAAGTGGCTGAGAAACACCTGGCCGGCGAGCTGGTCGAGGAAGCTGGAGTGTGTCAGGCGGTCCATTACCGGGCCTTTCACTTCGGAAAGGTGCAGGGTCAGGCCGGCGTCGTGCAGGCGTTGGTTGAGGGTTTCCAGGCTGTCCAGGGCGCTGGCGTCGATGTGGCTGATGGCCGAGCACAGCAGCACCACATGGCGCACCGTCGGGCGTTGTACCGCGATGTCGTAGATGGCGTCTTCCACCTGCCGGGCGTTGGCGAAGAACAGCGATTCGTCGACCCGCAATGACAGCACCGTGGGCGACACCACCACCCGGTGGCGCAGCACATTGCGGAAGTGTTCGGTGCCGGGCATCTGCCCCAGCTCCGCCATGTGCGGCTGGCTGGTGCGCCACAGATGCAGGGCCAGGGCGCTGGCGACGCCGGTGATCAGGCCGGCGGTGATGCCCAGCAGCAGCACCCCGGCCAGGGTCACCAGCAGGGCGAGAAAGTCGCTGCGCGAGTAGCGCCAGGTGCGCACCACGGTGCCCGGGTCGAGCAGGCCGAGCACGGCGATGATGATGGTCGCGGCCAGCGTCGCCTTGGGAAGATAATACAGCCACGGAGTCAGCCACAGGGCCACCAGCGCCAGCCCGGCGGCGGTGAACACGCCAGCCATGGGCGTGCGCGCGCCGGCGTCGTAGTTGACCACCGAGCGGGCGAAGCCACCGGTGATGGGAAAGCCGCCACTGAAGGCGGCGGCCAGATTGGCGGCGCCGAGGCCGTTCAGTTCCCGGTTGGGGTCGATGCGCTGGCGCCGTTTGGCGGCCAGGGTCTGAGCCACCGACACCGATTCCACGAAACCGACCAGGCCGATCAGCAGCGCCGGCAGCGCCAGTTGCCGCCACAGCTGAGCGTCCCAGGCGGGCAGTGTGAGCCCGGGTAAACCGCTGGGAATCTCGCCGATCACCGCCACGCCGACGCCGTCCAGGTGCCAGCCGGCCACCGCCAGGGTGCTGAGCACCACCGCCGCCAACGGCGCCAGCCGTGCCAGCGGGCCGCCCAGCCGGCGTAATGCGAGCAGGGCGCACAGCACCAGCAGGCTGAGTGCCAGGGTGGCGCCGTTAATGGCGCCGGGGTCCGCCAGCAGCGCGCGGATCAGCGCCGGCAGGGTGTCGCCCGGCGCGCTCACGCCGAGCAGATGTTTGAGCTGGCTGGCGGCGATCAGCAGCCCCGAGGCGAGGATCAGGCCGCTGATCACCGCGTGGCTGAGCAGGTTGGCCACCCAGCCCATGCGCAGCAGCCCCATCAGCAGCAAAAAAGCGCCGCTGAGCAGGGCCAGCACCAGGGCCGCTTGCAGGTATTCGGGGCTGCCCGGTGCCGCCACCTGGCTGGCGGCGGCGGCGGTCATCAGCGACACCACCGCCATCGGTCCCACCGACAGGGTGCGGCTGGAGCCGAACAGCGCGTAGACCACCAGGGGCAGCATGCTGGCGTACAGGCCGGTCTGTGGTGGCAGGCCGGCCAGCAGCGCGTAGGCGAGCGCCTGGGGGATCATCATCAAGGTGACGATCAGCGCCGCGTTCAGGTCGGCCAGGGCGTCGGCGCGGCGATAACCGCTCAGCCAGTCGCGCGCGGGTAACGGCAACTTAACCACCGGCGGTCAGGTTCGGGGCGCCCGGGGCGATCAGACGCTTTTCTTGGGTTGAGTGCCGGTCAGCCATTCGTGGCCCTTGAGCATCAGATTGAAATAAATCGGCGGCAGCGCTTGGGCTTTGAGCAGCCAGTAAAGTTTGCGCGCCTTGGTGGGGTCCAGGGGAAAACTGGGTTGCAGCGCGCCCTGGTAGCCGAACTCGGCCATGATCACCTTGCCGCGCTCCACCGTCAGCGGGCAGGCGCCGTAACCATCGTAGCGGCCTTCCAGAGCGCGGCCGTCGAGGTGAGCAAGCAGGTTGGCCGCCACCACCGGCGCTTGTTTGCGCACCGCGGCGGCGGTTTTGGCGTTGCCGGTGCCGCTGCTGTCGCCAATACCGAACACCGTTGGGAACCGGTTGTGTTGCAGGGTTTCGGCGTGCAGGTCGAGCCAGCCGGCGCCGTTGGCCAGGGCGCTGTCGCGCACGCATTGCGGTGCGCGCTGGGGCGGCGTGACGTGCAGCAAATCGAACGCCTCGCGCCGTTCGCTCTGGTTGCCGTCGGCGTCGGTGTCGGTGAACCAGGCGGTGCGCTGGCCGGCGTCCACCGCTTTCAGGTTGCTGTTGAAATCCAGATGGGCGCGGTAGCGGCGAATGTATTCCATCAACGGCGGCACGAAGGTTTCGACGCCGAACAGCACTCCGCCGGCGTTGTGGAAGTGCACGTCGATGTGCTCGAGCACGCCCTGCTGTTCCCAGTGGTGGCACGACAGATAGAGGGCTTTTTGCGGGGCGCCGGCGCATTTGATCGGCATCGGTGGCTGGGTGAACAGGGCGCGGCCGCTTTTCAGGTTCTGCACGCATTCCCAGGTATAGGGCGCGTAATCGAACAGGTAGTTGCTGGTCACGCCGTTATGGCCAAGGCTCTCGCGCAGCCCTTCCACGCCGTCCAGATGCAGCTCCAGGCCCGGGGCCACCACCAGGGTGCGGTAGGCGATGCGTTCGCCGTCGTCCAGCACCACCTGGTTCTGCTCCGGGTCGAAGCCGGCGACGGCGGCGCGGATCCACTTGCTGCCCCGGGGCATGACCCGGGCCATCGCCCGGGCGGTGTCGGCGCGCCGAAAGGCACCGGCGCCAACCAGGGTCCAGGCCGGCTGATAGTAATGGGTGTCGCGGGGTTCGATCACCGCCACCGTCAATGAGGGGCGGCGTTTCAAGATGCTGGCGGCGGCCGCCAGGCCACCGGCGCCGCCGCCGACGATCAGCACATCCCAGGTGCGCGCCGGGCTGCGGCCGGCGCTTTCAGCGTGGCTGGCCGGCCCCTGGTGCCAGCGTTGTTGCAGGCGTTCGCTCAGCTTGCTCAGGTCGTAGCCGGCGCTTTCGGCGGTGGCGAGAACGGTCTTCGGGTCCAGCCGGCGGCTTTGTGACAACGCCCACAGGCTGCTGCTGCGGTTGCCGGTACGGCAAAACGCCAGCACCGGGCCTCGCGCGTGCTGCATCAACGAACCGAAGCGCTCCACCAGATCGTCATTGAGCTGGCCGGGCACCACCGGCAGCGCATAGTAGGCCAGGCCAGCGTCGCGAGCGGCCTGTTCGAGCGCCGCGCCGGTGGGTTGATCCTCGCCTTCGTGTTCCGGACGGTTGTTGATCACGGAATGAAAACCGGCCTCGGCGAGGGTGGGCATGTCCTGCGGCTGCAACTGGCCGGCCACGGCGAGATCGGGGGTGAGGCGATGTACTTCGGCCATCGGAGGCTCCTTGTTTTGTGCGGGCTCGCTGCCCCCGTTACAGGGCATTCAGCGGAATTTTCAGGTAGTGCGTGCCGTTGGCCTCCGCCGGCGGCAGGTGGCCGGCGCGCATGTTGACCTGCACCGAGGGCAGGATAAGCCGCGGCATATCCAGCGTCGCGTCACGCTGTTCGCGCATCGCCACGAACTGGTCCTCGTCGATGCCCTCGTGCACATGGATGTTGGCGCGTCGCTGCTCGCCGACGGTGGTCTCCCAGCAATACTGGTCGCGCCCCTCGGGCAAATAATCGTGGCAAAGAAAGACACGGGTCTGGTCGGGCAGGGCCAGCAGTTTGCGGATCGAGCGATACAGGGTGCGCGCGTCGCCGCCGGGGAAGTCGCAGCGGGCGGTGCCATAATCCGGCATGAACAGAGTGTCGCCGACGAACAAAGCGTCGCCGATCAGATGGCTCATGCACGCGGGGGTGTGGCCGGGGGTATGAAGGGCGCGCGCCGGCAGGTCGCCGACCTGATAGTGATCGGTGTCGTGGAACAGGTGGTCGAACTGGCTGCCATCGCGGGCGAAGTCGGTGCCGGCATTGAAGACCTTGCCAAAGGTGTCCTGCACGGTACGGATGTGATCGCCGATCGCCAGCTTGCCGCCCACCCGTTGTTGAATCCAGGGCGCGGCGGAGAGGTGATCCGCGTGCACGTGGGTTTCCAGCAGCCATTCCACGGTGAGCCGTTGCGCGCGCACGAAGTCCACCAGGCGTTGCGCGCTGCGATAGCCGGTGCGGCCACCATGGGCGTCGTAATCCAGCACCGAATCGATGATCGCGCAGCGACGGCTGGCCGGGTCGGTGACGATATAGCTGACGGTGTTGGTGGCGTCGTCGAAAAAGCTTTCGACTTGGGGGCGTGACATGTCGGCGACCTCCTGGCCTGGCAGCCTGTCGGACTTTCCGCGGTAGAACAGACCTGAGTCCGACAGGCTGCTAGCGCGCTGTCGGGGCACGGCGAATCCGTGCCCCGATGCCCTTTATAGGTACGCCAATACGAATTGTCAAATAAGTTATAAGCTTATTCTTTAATGGTCTATAGGTCGCCAATCGGATTCCTGGGTTTTTTATGCCGGCCCAGGACCACGAAGGCCAGAGCCGCCAGAAGGCTGGGCCAGACCCCGGCGATCATAAAAGGGGTGCGGCCCTGGCGGGGCTGGTATTCGCCGAGCAGCACATCGCGCTCGAACTGGGGCAGTTGCTTGACCACTTTGCCGTGGGGGTCGACCACGGCGGTGATGCCGTTGTTGGTGGCCCGCAACAGCCAGCGGCCGGTTTCCAAGGCGCGCATGCGCGCCATTTCGAAATGCTGATGGGGGCCGGCGGAGCGGCCGAACCAAGCGTCGTTGCTGATCGTCAGCAGCACGTTGGCGCTGGCGGTGCGCCGTGCCACCAGGTCCGGGTAGAGAATTTCATAGCAAATGAACGGCGATACCTCCTGGCCGAGGGCGTGCAGATTGGGCTGATCCGGATGCCCGGGCGTGAAGCTGGACATGGGCAAATCGAAGAACGGAATCCAGCCCCGGATCAGATCCTGCAGCGGCACGTACTCGCCAAACGGCACCAGTTTCTGCTTGTGGTAAACGCTGCTGGCGCCGTCGGCGCCGATCACCGCGATGCTGTTGTGATAGGTGGGCGGGAAGCGCTGCTGATCGCGCCACGGCAGCCCGGAGATCAGCGCGCCGCCGCGCGCCGCCAGCCGCTGGCCCTCGCCATTCACGAAGCCTTCGATGTCCTGGTAGAACTCGATCATCGCCGATTCCGGCCAGATCACCAGGGTCTCCGCTGGCAGGTTATCGGTCAGGCCGGCGTAAATGCCCTGGGTTTGCTCGCGCATGGTGGCGAGCCATTTCAAATCCTGGGGAATGTTGCCTTGCACCAGCGCCACTTTCTGTTTGCCGCCGGCCGCCTCGGTGAAGCCGGCCTGGCCGCCGGCCAGAGCCAGCATCACCAGCACCACCGATGCCACCAGCGGCGCGCTGGTGTGGCCGCGCCGGCGCAGTAACTCGACCACGGTGGCCGAGAGCACCACCGCCAGCAGGGTCACCGCCCAGACGCCGCCCAGCGGCGCCAGCCCCGCCAGCGGCGTGTCGATCAGCGCGTAGCCGCTGTACAGCCAGGGGAAGCCGGTGAACAGCCAGCCGCGCAGCCAGTCGGCGATCAGCCACAGGCCAGCGAAGCCCAGCGCGCCCAACCGCCAGCGCCGGCTCAGCCAAAAGGTGAGGCCGTAATACAGGGCGATAAAAGCGGCGAACAGGCCGGTGAACGGGATCGACATCCACAGCGGCATGGCGCCGTAGTCGGTCATCGACACGTGCAGCCAGGACACGCCAAAGCTGAACATGCCGAGGCCGTAGAGCCAGCCATGCAGCAGCGCCCGGCGGGGCGTGGCGGCGTTCAATAGCGAGGCGTAGCCGAGCGCGATGCTGACTGGCAGCACCGGCCAGAGGCCGTAGGGCGCGAAGGCGAGCGGAAAGAGCAGGCCGGCAATCAACGGCAACAGAAGTTTCAGCATGGCAGGTGGTGGGTCCCCGGAGTCACAAGGCAAAGAACAAGGCAAAGCCGATTCTGGCAATGCCTCGTTATACGCAAATTAACCGGGTTAATCCACGCTCATCAGACCAGCGCGGTGTCGAGAATAAGCATCACCGCGAAACCGGCGCACAGGGCCAGGGTGGCGGCGGTGGAATGGTCGTTGCGGTGCAGTTCGGGGACGATTTCATGGACCACCGCCACCAGCATGGCGCCGGCGGCCAGCGCCAGGCCCCAGGGCAGCAGCGAATGGGACAGCCCGGTCAGCCAGGCGGCGATCACGGCGGCCAGGGGTTCCACCACGCCGGACGCGGCGCCACACAGAAACGCCTTGCCCCGCGCCATGCCGGCGGCGGCCAGCATCATCGCCACCACCAGCCCTTCGGGAATGTCTTGCAGGGCAATGCCCAGGGCCAGGCCGGTGGGCTGATCGCCGGCCGCCGCCACGCCCACCGCCATGCCCTCGGGCACGTTGTGGGCAACGATGGCGATCACGAACAACAGCACCGGCGACAGCGCCGCCGAGCGTTGGGCGGCGGCGCTGCCCGGGCCCAGGTGACGCAGTAACACACGGTCCACGGCGAGCAGCCCGCCGCCGCCGGCGAGCAGCCCGACACTGACCAGCAGCGCCGCCGTCCAGGCGCTGTGGCCCTGCTCGCCAGCCACATCGAGTGCCGGAATCAGCAACGAAAACGCGGTGGCGGCCAGCATCACCCCGGCGCCGAAGCCGAGCAGGCAATCGGTGCTGGTGGCGGACACCCGGCGCATAAACAGCACCGGCACCGCGCCCAGCGCCGTGCCCAGCGCGCACAGCATGCCGCCGTTGAGCGCCGCGCGCTGGGCGGCCGGCCAGTGCGGTGCCATTAGCAGCAGGGCACAGAAAGCCAGCGCGACGCCGCCGCCCACGGTGATGCAGATGCGGGTGGCGCGCCGGGTGTCGGTGAGCAGCGGCAGCGGCGTGTTCATCGCGACGCTGGCAGGGCCACCTGGTAACGGCGCGCCACCTCGGGCCAGTGAATCACGTTATAGAAGGCGGCGATGTAGTCGGGCCGGCGGTTCTGATAGAGCAGGTAGTAGGCGTGCTCCCAGACGTCCAGCCCGAGAATCGGCGTCAGGCCTTGCATCAGCGGACTGTCCTGATTGCCGGTGTGCTCGATCCGTAACTCACCGTGCGCATCGACGCACAGCCACGCCCAGCCACTGCCGAAACGGCTCAGGGCGGCTTGGGTGAAGGCCTTCTGAAACGCCTCGAAACCGCCCAGTTGCTGGTCGATGGCGCGGGCCAGATCGCCGTCGGGTACACCGCCTCCAGAGGGTGACATTACGGTCCAGAACAGGGAGTGGTTGGCGTGGCCGCCGCCGTGGTCGATCACCGCCGGGCGCAGGGATTCCGGCAGTTCAGCCACGCGCGCCACCAATTCCTCCACCGGCAGCCCGGCCCATTCGCTGCCCTGCAACGCGGCGTTGAGATTGTTGACGTAGGTCTGGTGGTGACGCTGGTGATGGATTTCCATGGTGCGCGCGTCCACATGGGGCTCGAGGGCGTCGTAGGCGTAGGGCAGATCCGGTAATTGGTGGGGCATTGTTTCCTCCGTGGCGGTCAGTGAATGCTTACGCCGCCGCTTTGCAGGGCGTTGCGGTGGGCGTGGTGGCCGCTCACCAGCCAGTGCAGTTGCTGCTGGTCGCGGTGGCGGCGCAAGAAGGCCAGGGCGTGGCGGTAGGTGGCGCTGCTGTGACGCAAAGCCGCGTACTGCAGCCCCGGGGGCGAGCGCTGATCGGCGGCCACCAGCACCAGATAGTCGTGCACCGAGGCCAGATAATCGGCGCTCAGCGCCGGTTGCCCGAGGCGCTCGTAAAGGGCCGCCAGATTGAAGTGCGAGGTCACCAGGGCGGCGACCGCTTCGTCCGGGTCGTGCCATTGATCGAACAGGGCGCGGGCCAGCGCCAGGGCGTTGAGGTATTGCGCCCGAGCATCGTTCAGGCGGCCGTTCTCGAACAGCCGGTTGGCTTCGCGGGTGAGGTCGCGCCAGCGCTGCATAGCGTGCTCCTTGCCGCCACCGGTGCGCGGGGGCGCCGGGGCGATGTCCTGGGGAGGCTGGCTGCCGGGTAAAACGGGTAGCTGCGGAGGGAGTATTTGATAATGGTAATGATTATCATTTTTGAAATGATCGGACAAGCTTTTCCTTGCCTTGGCGACATCCGCCGGCTTTGCGGTATAGGTAATCGCGATTTATAGTGCTCTCCTATCAATAAAAAAGATGGCTGGCCGGTGCCGGCTTCGATCCGGAGATCGTTGATGAACGTCAAACAGCTTCATTCTCTGGTGGCGGTGTTCGAAGAGGGCAGTTTCTCCGCCGCCGCCCAGCGGTTGAACATTGTTCAGCCGGCCTTGAGCCAACAGATTATCGGCCTGGAGAAAGAACTCGGGGTTCAGCTGTTTACTCGCACCAACCGGGGGGTGGCGGCGACCCGTCACGGCCAGCGGTTGCTTAACCATGCGCGGTTGATCCTGCGGCAAATGGAAATCGCCCGGAACGACTTGAAGACTTCGATGGAGTCGGAGCCGGCCGGCGAGGTGATTATCGCGCTGCCGGTTACCGTCACCGCGATTCTGGCGCCGCGTCTGCTGCTGTGGCTGGAGCGGCACTATCCGCGGATCACTTTGCAGATCGTTGAAGGGCTGAGTTCCGAAAGCGGCCATGTGGTGGAAACCGGCAAAGTGGAACTGGGGGTGATCCCCAATGCCGCCGAGCTGGAAGACGTGGAGTCGATACCGGTATTGCGGGAGTATTTCTATCTGATTGGCAGCCCGGATCTGGTCGGTCCGGAGCGGGGTGAAATCAGCCTCGCGGACGCCGCCGCGCGGCCACTGGTGCTGGGTGATCGCACCCACAACCTGCGCCGGGTGATTGACGAGCATGTGGTGGAAGCGGGCGCCACCCTGAATCTGCGTTACCAGCAAAACGGGCCGAAAACCCTGGCCAGCATCGTCGATCAGGGGCTGGCTTGCATCATCACCAATTTTCCCATGCCGCTGGACAATAACCGCACCCACCCACGCGTGGCGCGGCGCATTGTCGACCCGGAGATTACGCGCCTGGTCACCGTCGCCTGGCCCCGTAAACGCCCGTTGTCGAAACCCGCCGAGCGGGTGCGCGAAGGGCTGATTCACCTGATGATCGAAGCGGCGCAGCAAGGCGAATGGAAAGCGGAAGTCATGCCCTTGGCCTCGGCATAATAAAAGATGATATCTGGTATTGCTAAATAGTATTTTTTTGTTGTCGGGCCAGGTTCTAATCTGTGCGCTCGAGTTTTTTGAGCCCTTTCCCGGTTCATACCTGACGTTATTGGCTGACCGGCCCTGGAGACAACAATGAGACTAATAAAACGAAGCGTCGCCGCGATGGCGGCGTGTTTGATGATCTGCGCGTTTACGCTGAGCCCTGCCCGAGCCGGAGAGTGGCCCGGCAAACCGATTAATCTGTACGTGGGCTTCTCCGCCGGTGGTGGCGCGGACACCCTGGCCCGGTTGTTGGCAAAGGCTCTGGAAGAGCAGTTGGGCCAGCCGGTGGTGGTGGAAAACAAAGCCGGCGGTGGCGGGGTGGTGATGGCCACCTTGTTGCAACGGGCCAAAGCGGACGGTTACACCATCGGCTTTACCTCGGACTCCACCTTCGATGCGCTGCCCGCCATCGTGCGCACCGCCTACCAATCCGATGATTTCGATTACCTGGCGACCGTTACCGAGTTGCAAAATTCCCTGGTGGCCGGTGCCAACGCACCGTTCTCCAACTGGAAAGAAATGGTCGAATACGGCCGCGCTCACAACGGCATTACCTTTGGGTCGCTGTCACCGATTACGGCTAAATTCGCGGAAAAGGTGGCGGCCCAGGAAGATCTTCGCGTACGCACGGTACCGATTCAGGGTGGCCGGCAGATTATCACCGATGTGATGGGCGGCCACATTGATGTGGGTTGGAGCGCCGGTGTGCACCAGGCCTATATCAATGGTGGCGGCGTGAAGGTGATTGCGTCCTTGAATAGTGATCGGCTCGCCACTTCGCCGGATGTGAAATCGATTACCGAGCTGGGCTATGACCAGTCCTATACCAGCTATTTTCTGGTGGCGGCGCCCAAGGGCATTCCCGAGGCGGTGCGCGAGCGGCTGATCGCGGCGGTGCAGAAGGCAGCGGCCTCGCCGGAAGTGGCGGACCTGGCCGAGAAGAAAATGAAATTCCCCAATGTGGTGCTCAAGCCCGATGAGTTGACGTCGTTCATTGCCGAGCGCAGCGCCCGTAATGAGAAAGAATTCAAAGGCGGTCAATAACAACAACGCGGACGAAGGTGGTTCCATGAATGCGCGAAAAATTGACCTTTGCGTGGGTGCCGCGACGGTATTGGCCGGCATCCTGGCACTGGTTTATCTGATTCCCACCTATATCGATGAAGGGTTCGGGTTTGGTTGGTCGCCCCGCGGCTTCCCCTACGTGTGCGCGGCGGCCATTACCGCCCTCGGTGCGCTGCTGGTTCTGCTGCGGTTGCGACCCGCGCCCGGCGGCGACCGGCCTTCGCCCATCGACGCGCGCGCCTTGCGCCGTCTGGCCGGGGTGTTGCTGGTGTTGGTGCTGACCCTGGCGCTGATGGAGTGGGCCGGGTTTATCGTTTCCGGCGCCGTCACCGTGGCGATTCTGATGTGGCTGATGGGGGAGCGACGTTGGCTGCCGCTGGTCGCCACCTCGCTGGGCTGGACCCTGTTTCTGTGGGTGTTGTTTGACCGCATTCTCGCCACGCCTTTGCCTTGAGGAATCTCCATGCATGAAGTTCTAGCGGGGTTGGCGGACGCCTTTACGCTCACCAATCTCATGTTCGTTGTTCTCGGTGTGCTGGTGGGCCAGCTGTTCGCGGCGGCGCCTGGCGTGGGCGCCTTGATCGCCATCACCATCGCGGTGCCCTACACGTTTTACATGAGCCCGGTGGCGGCCTTGGGCTTTTTGATTGGCATCAATAAAGGCGGCACCATTGGCGGCGCGGTATCCGCGATTCTGATGAACACGCCGGGTTCACCGGAAGCCACCGCCACCACCTTCGATGGCTATCCGATGACAAAAAAGGGGCAAGCGCGAAAAGCTCTGCGCGCCGCCCATCTGTCGTCGGTCACCGGCGACACGCTCAGTGATCTGGTGCTGTTCTTTGTCGCCGCGCCGCTGTCTCTGGTGGCCATGAGAATGGGGCCCCCGGAAATGGCCAGTGTCATTCTGGTGGCGCTGGTGATCATCGCCGGTCTGGTCGGAAATTCCATGATCAAAGGGCTGATCGCCGCGTTCTTCGGCGTGTTTCTCAGCCTGGTTGGCATGGACTCCGCCACCGCCGCGCAACGGCTGACCTTTGGCATTCCCGAACTGATGGACGGTATCTCCATCACCGCCGCTGGCATCGGCGTGTTGGCCCTGGGGGAAATTCTTCGCCAGATCGTGTATTCGCACAAAAATCTGAACGAGAAAACCGAGGTGTCGGCAACCGCCGGCGAACCGTTCCGTTTTTCCGACTATCGCGCCATCTTTCCCACCATTTTGCGTTCGACGTTTATCGGTACCATGATCGGCGCGATTCCGGGTATCGGTTCCAGCGCCGCCGGCTTTCTCGGCTACACCGCCGCCAAGCGGGCGTCGAAAACCCCGGAGCGGTTTGGCCAGGGCGAGATCCGAGGCGTGGCGGCCTCCGAAGCGGCCAACAGCTCGGTGGTTGGCGCCAACTTCATCCCCCTGCTTTCCCTGGGCATTCCCGGTAACGTGGCGGCGGCGATCATTCTGGGCGCCTTTATTATTCACGGTATCACGCCTGGGCCCCAGCTGTTCTCCGAACAGCCGAGGCTGATCTACGCTCTGTTTGGCGTGATGATCATCGGCGACATGGTGAATCTGTTCACCGGCCTGTTCACCATGCGGCTGTTCGCCGGTGTCATCCGTATTCCCCTGACCTATATCATTCCCTGCGTCGTGGTGCTGTGCATTACCGGCGTGATCGTGGCGGACAGTCTGTTCGATGCCTGGTTGCTGGTGGGCATGGCGGCGATCGGGTTTTTTATGCGGATGCTGGATTTCTCGTTCGTGACTTTCATCATTGGCTTCGTGCTTGGCCCCATGTTCGAACGTGCCTTTGGTCAGGCGATGATCATGGCCGATGGTGACCCCGCCTATCTTTTACAGCGTCCGATTGCGTGTTTCTTTATTGCATTGGCGGCGTTGTTGCTGGTGAGTTTGCTGCGCCAGCACCGAAAATCATCCAGGTTGGCGGCGTTGAAGGGATAGATATTGATGTGCTGATAGCAAATCTTCGAGGCGTGTTTTGCTGGCCGGCGTGAAAGCGTCGGTTTTTTTTGTTCTTCGCGGAATAGCGGGAATTGACTCAATGCTGATCCATTGCCCATCGCCGCTGACGCCCTGTTGGGCGTTCTACTTGATTCGTGG